>RCNE010000336.1_pt1 | contig 25523 bp, 24 predicted proteins | sample 2041361 | NCBI WGS metagenome assembly RCNE01 (sample SAMN09708229, study PRJNA481090) | Marine sediment metagenome, whole genome shotgun sequencing project. | reverse complement strand
GGGGTCTGACCCCTTTTTGCAAAAAGGGGTCAGACCCCTTTGGTTTTCAGAAGGTAGGTTTTGCGCCGTGAATGAACAGCCGACTGAACTGGTTGATGTTGAAGAGGTCTTTGGGTTTCAGTCCGATTTGGCGGTGCAGGCGTTTGCTGAGCCGACGGAATGGACGCCACAGATCGACAGCGCCTATCGGTTCGATCCCGAGGTCACCCTTGCCATCTTGGCGGGGTTCGTACACAACCGCCGGGTGCTTGTGCAGGGCGCCCATGGCACGGGAAAGTCGACACACATCGAACAGGTCGCGGCGCGCCTCAATTGGCCCGCCGTGCGAGTGAATCTCGACGGGCACATTAGCCGCATGGACTTGGTGGGTCGCGACACGATCGTCGTGCGCGACGGTTTGCAGGTCACCGAGTTCGCAGAGGGAATGTTGCCCTGGGCGCTCCAAAACCCTGTGGCCCTGATCTTTGACGAGTTCGACGCAGGGCGGCCCGACGTCATGTTCGTCATTCAGCGGGTCCTCGAAAAGGATGGGCGACTCACCCTGCTTGACCAGAACCGGGTCATCACACCACATCCGGCGTTTCGGCTCTTCGCCACGGCGAACACGGTTGGCCTCGGCAACTTGACGGGGTTGTATCACGGCACGCAGGTCCTCAATCAAGCGCAGATCGATCGGTTCAACGTCGTTGCAACGCTGAACTACCTGTCGCCCGAGTCCGAGATTGACATCGTGCTCGCACAGGTGCCCGACGCCAAACGAGAGGTCGTTGCGCAGATGGTTGCTGTCGCCGGACTCAGCCGAGATGGGTTCGCCGCGGGCGACCTCTCTACCGTCATGTCTCCCCGCACCGTGATCAGCTGGGCCGAGAATCACGTCATCTTCGGCGACGTGGCAGTGGCCTTTCGGCTTGCCTTCGTCAACAAGTGCGACGAGGCCGAGCAACCAATCGTTGCCGAGTACTTCCAACGAGCATTCTCCACCGAGCTCTGAGGATCTGCTCCAGCCATGGATGCCGAAACTCGACGCCTTGAGCGCACAGGCGCCGCTGTGGTGCGGGCGCTCGGCCGGTCGCCGCGAGCTGAATATCGGACGCGACAGCTCGAGGTCGACGACCGACCAATCGCAATAGCTGCTCCGTACCTGGTGGATGAATTCGATGACGAGACACCCGAGCGCGGGGTCTACGACGCACTCGGTGTCAGGCTTCGTTATAGCGACCGCGCGCTTCACGAGACCTTCGAGCCGGACGACCTGATCGCCCGCGTGGTGTTTGACATGCTCGAACAGCTCCGATGCGAATCGCAGGTACCCGATGAATTTCTCGGGGCACAGGAGAACATCGAGCAGGCCTTTCGGCGATGGTGCGCAGGCCAGGAACTCACCAAGACAGCCATTGGGCTGTTGCTCTTCACGGTGCTCCAAATGGCTCGGGCACGGCTCATTCGACCAATTCATGACGAGATGATCGAAGATCAGATCGAGGCCACCCGGGCAAATATCTCTCCGATCATCGGTGTCGCACTCAAAGGCCTCAAGGAACACCGAGACGACCAGCGTGCCTTTGCCGTTCCCGCCATCTCGTTGGCCAATGCAATCGCCGAGATGATCTCGAGCGAAGCAGCGAACGAGCCGGGGGAGACCGAAACTGCGATCAGCTCGCTGTTCATCCCTCCAGAGTGGGGCGCCGATGACCCCAGTGACGGCGATATCGCTGTCGGGGGACTGTCCAGTCCCGTCGACCGGACTACATCGGCTGTGCTCGAACGCGTCGGTGGTTACCACGTGTACACCCGTGAACACGACCAAGAACTCCGTGCCGATGTGCTTTACCCATTGGCAACTCGGCGCGATTTACGAGTCACACTCGATGACCAGATCGCTGCTCAGTCGGTCAGTCCGTTCACTCTGGCTCGACGTTTGCAACAACTCTTTCTCGGCTTCGAGCGAGACGGGTGGCGCTTGGGCGAAGAACACGGGGTCCTCGATGCTGCTCGCCTCACGCAGATCATTGCGAACCCAGCGAATCGAACCGTCTTTCGCCAGGAGAGGTTCCGTCCAGTGGCGCCAGCCGTCGTCTCGTTCTTGATCGACAACAGCGGTTCGATGAAACGGCAACGCCACGAGACCGTCACGGTGCTTGTCGACACGCTGGCGCGGGCCCTCGACCTGGCAGGAGCACGCAGCGAGATTCTTGGCTTCACAACGGCGAGCTGGAATGGTGGTGAGGCGCTTCGGCAATGGCGTCGAGCAGGCGAACCCGAATTGCCCGGTCGGCTGGCCGAGACGAGTCATCTGATCTACAAGGACGCCGACACATCGTGGAAGCGAAGCCGCCTGTTGATTGCCGCGATGATGAAGACGCAGCACTTCAGAGAAGGAATCGATGGAGAAGCCATCATCTGGGCATATCGGCGACTGCTTGCCCGACCCGAACCACGCAAACTTCTCCTCGTGATCAGCGATGGTGCGCCCATGGAGGCAGCAACGATGAACGCGAACGGCGAGGCCTTTCTCGAAGCTCACCTTCGCAGTGTTGTGCATCGAATTGAACGCGAAGGCAAGATCGAGATCGGCGCGGTGAGTATCGATCAACCTGTCGACTCGTTGTTCAGCCGATCGGTGGACATGGAGCTGACCGGCACCCTGACGCTTGGTGAGTACGGCCTTTTGGAGCGCCTCTTTCGTCGATGATCCAGAGAAATTCGCCGTCAGGACCGCCCATACAAATCAAACACTTTGTAGGGTGCTCGAGGTGACATTGCAACTGGACCGAACGAGTCCCATGCCTCTCTGGGCCCAATTGGAGGCGGAACTCCGTCGACGGCTCGACGCGGGTGAATTCGATGATGGGTTTCCCACTGATGCACAGCTGGTCAATCGGTACGAGGTGAGCCGACATACGGTTCGCGAGGCGATCCGTCACCTGAACAAGACCGGTGTTCTTCGACGAGAGCGCGGTCGGGGCACTGTCGTCAATCGTGCCGAATTCGAGCAACCGCTTGGTGGGTTGTACAGCCTCTTCAAGTCCATCGAGTCGGCGGGCGTGGTGCAGACGAGCACGGTTCTCGAAATGGGCGCCGTGAGAAACCCGGAGGCGGCAAGTCACCTCGACCTCCCCGAAGATGCCGAACTGTTCCATCTCGAGCGGATCCGATTTGCCGGCGATCTGCCACTCGCTGTCGACCGAGCGTGGCTCCCGCTGTCGCTGGCTGCTCCACTGCTCGATGCTGACTTCTCGCACACGGCGCTGTACGACGAGCTCGAACGGGCGTGTGGAGTGCGTCCGAACCGTGGATGGGAACGCCTCATGCCGGTCTTGCCGAGCTTCGCCGATCGCGACCGTCTTGGCCTGAAACGCAACGATGCCGCCTTCTTCTTGGAGCGTCTTGGTCAGCACGATGACAAGACGATCGAATGGCGAACCACGACCATCCGTGGTGATCGTTATCGGTTCGTCGCGGACTGGTCGTCGAATGACGGTGGGGGCCTACAACTCCACGCTCAGGTCTGACGCGGGGTCACGAATATTCGTTGCAGGTAGGGCCTACCAGAGCTTCGTGTCAGAGGTCACCCTGCGGCGGCGTGTGATTATCAAGAAACAGGCCTACCATTTCGCCCCGTTATGAAAAGTTACATTTCTGTTACGTCCCGACGCCGTTCTGTCGTATTCGCCACTCTCGCAGCGACAGCGATGGTGACCATCTTCGGCATGTCCATCAGTGGTGCCCAGGAAGTTGAGCCGGCCATCGTCGAGGTTCCTGTGGTGGTCGTTGAAGAGCCACCAGCCGCGGCACCAGCTCCAGAGGTGGCAGATCTGATTCTTCAGCTCGAAGAACGCGATGCAAGAATTGCCGTGCTCCACGAGCAGGTGGTGTTTCTCCAACAATCGGTGTTCTCGAGCGAACAACGTGCCGAGACACATCGCGATACCTTCCTCGAGGAACAACAGGACCTTCGGGTTTCTGAGTCGTTCCAAGAGCAGGCCATGGCGCAGTGGCGTATGGGGTACTCCCTCGGAGGCGGCAACAACCTCCGCGCATTCGAATCGATCATCCTCCCGTGTGAATCAGGTGGCGAAGCCGACCCCGATGCAGCGGTTGGTCCGACTGACGACTGGGGTCGAGCCCAGATCAACCGTCCCACATGGTCGGTCCGCTTCACAGAACTCACCGGTGCGTCATTCGAAGAGAACATCGACAACCCGATCCTGAATGGTTTCATAGCTGCACACGTGGAGAGCGAACAAGGTCTTACTGCGTGGACGTGCTGGCGCAAGCGATAACTTGCGCTCCCGTTGCCTCGACCTGGCTGCCGACGAGATTCTCTCTCCAGCTTCGCAACGTCGAGAGAATCTGCCGTCAGCCCTGTCGAGTCACGTCAACCCGTATCGCTTGTGTGGGGCTGACGTCGACGACTGCGAGAAGCGTCAACCCGTATCGCTTGTGTGCGTCAGGGGTCGACTTGCAGCGACTCCAGATCGGCCAGTAGCGCTGTGGCGAGCTTGGGCAGCGGTTTCCCGCTCGGCCAGACCGCTCGGAGATCTCGGTTGATCTGCAGTCCCGTAACTTCGACTTCGACAAGCTGACCATCTCGAAGCTCGCTCGCTACCGCGAGCTGGCTGATCACTGTTGGCGAGTTGCCGCCGAGGACTGCGCTGCGAACAGCTGATGTTGAACCGAGTTCGAGTACCGAGAACGGCCGGCCGTGGCCTGCTTCGAGAAGTACCTGCTCGAGCGCCTCTCGGGTCCCAGACCCTTTCTCTCGCATGACCAGGGGGGTCTCGACCAATTCGGTCATCGTCACCGACTCACGCACCGCCCACGGATGATCAGGTCGCACAACGGTCACCAATCGATCGTGGGCCACCACAACCTCCTGCAGCGATGGTGTTTCCAAGGGAGTTTCGATGAAGCCGATGTCCGCTTCACCCCGTTCGAGCTTGGCAAGCACGTGTGTCGAGTTCTCGACATTGAGTGCCACGGTGTCGCGCGGGTGCTCGCGTGTAAATCGGCCAAGCCAGGCGGGCAGTAGATGCTCGGCAATGGTGTAACTCGCCGCGATCCGCAAGCGCCCGACTTGTTCAGCTTTGAGCGCCTCGAGGCCAGCCTCGAGATCGTGTGCGGCGCGAAGGATCGCGTCGGTCCATCCGGACACGACGATTCCTGCAGACGTGGGCGTCGAGCCAGTGGGGGAGCGCTCGAGCAGGGTCACGCCGAGCTGACGTTCAAGGTTTCGAATCCTGCTGCTCGCTGATGGTTGCGCGATGCCATGCATCTTGGCCGCTCGGCCGAGGCTGCCGAGTTTTACAACCGATGCGTAGAGGTCGAGAGCCGTCAGGTCGGGGAAGCTGGCAGAGAGTGGCATGCCATAGATAGTAACTATGGCCCCATTGGTCAGAGGTGTCTTCTATGAGGTGTGTCGGATCGCACATAATATAACAGTGACAAAACTGGGCTTTCTTCTCGACAGTGATAACTGCATTGGTTGTCACGCCTGCACGGTGGCGTGCAAGAGCGAGCACGATGTGCCGCTCGGCGTGAACCGAACATGGGTGAAGTACATCGAAACGGGAACCTTCCCCGATGTTGCCCGCAAGTTCAACGTGATGCGCTGCAATCAGTGCGAGGACGCACCGTGTATGGCGATCTGCCCGACCTCAGCGCTGTTCCGGGCTGACAACGGCGTGGTCGACTTCCAGGACGACGATTGCATCGGCTGTAAGTCGTGCATGAACGCCTGTCCCTACGACGCGCTCTACATCAACCCCGAAACAAACACCGCGCACAAGTGCAACATGTGCAATCACCGTCTTGAGCAGAACCTCGAGCCGTCGTGCCAGGTCGTGTGTCCTACCGAGGCAATCATCATCGGCGACCTCGACGATCCCACCTCAAAGATCAGCCAGATGATCGCTCGGAACGACGTGGCGGTTCGTTCTCCTGAGCAGAACACCAAACCCAAGGTGTTCTATAAAGGCGCCGACCAAGCAGCCCTCGACCCGACACGAACTGCGATCGCGAACGACGGCATGATCTGGGCCGACACCACCGATGATCACCCATCGGTTCCGGTCACGCTCGGCAAGAAGCCGCTCGACATGGACGGCGTCGTCGCTCGGACCGCCTACACCACAAAGCACAAGCCGACGTGGGGCCAGATGGTTTCTGGCTACCTCGTCACGAAGGCGATTGCGGGTGGCGCCATGCTCATCGCGGCCCTCATGGTGCTACTTGGCCACGCTGATCAGCAGGGAGCGGTCGGCATCATGGCACCGCTTGTCGGCTTGGTCTTCCTGGGCATCACGAGCGCATTGCTGGTCTTCGATCTCAAGCAGCCAACTCGTTTCTATTACCTGCTCACCAAGGGAAATCTCACGTCGTGGTTGGTGAAGGGTGCCTACGTGCTGATGGCATTCAGCGCGGTGAGCGGTTTGTGGCTCCTCGCCGGGATTTTGGAAGCCGATGGACTGATCAAGGTGCTCGCAATTCCGGCTGCGATCACCGGTCTGGCGACAGCGGGTTATACCGCCTTTCTCTTCGCCCAATGCGAGGGCCGCGACCTCTGGCAGACCCCGCTGCTCCTGCCGATGCTTCTTGCCCGGGCAGTGACGGCCGGTGCTTCGGCGTGGATGATCGCCGACGTATTCCTCGAGGTTCGCGATCCCGACGCTGTCCGGTATGCCCTCATCGGCGGAGTTGTTGCGGTACTGGCCCTCAGCTGGATGGAAACGGTGAGCCACGGCTCGCGTCACGTCGAGCTCGCAGTGCACAACATGGTCAAGGGCGAGAACGCTTCGCTCTTCTGGGGTGGCCTCACCATCGGCTGTGTGATCCCGCTCGTGCTTGTAATCGTCGCCGTCGTCACCGATTCCTCTGACGCAGCCGTGGCCCTCGGCGCTATCTCCGGCCTCGCTGCCCTCATCGGCATGTTCCTGTCTGAAACCGCCTTCGTTCGCGCTGGCCAGTCCGTTCCTCTCTCCTAGATCACGTTTCTGTGCAGCGCTAGGTGCCAGATAGGCATCCAACGCTGCACAGAACCGGAAAGTGCACAGAAAATGACTGATCTGAATAAGTACCCACCACTCGAAGACTGGCACGACGTCACGAGCCTCGACGCCAAGGCATGGCCCACCAAGGTCGAAAAGCACCACACGCTGGTGCCCACCAGCTGCTTCAACTGTGAAGCCGGCTGTGGCCTGACCGCGTGGTTCAACAAGGACACGGGCGAGATCGAAAAGGTCGAAGGTAACCCTGAGCACCCGGCGAGCCGCGGTCGCAACTGCGCCAAGGGCCCTGCCACCCTCAATCAGATCTATGACCCCGAACGCATCATGTTCCCCATGAAACGTGTGGGTGAGCGCGGCTCGGGCGGATGGGAACGGATCAGCTGGGACCAGGCCCTCGAAGAGCTCGGCGCCCGGCTGCGCAAGGCAATGCAGGAAGAACGCCACAACGAGATCATGTATCACGTTGGTCGCCCTGGTGAAGAGGGTTACACCGACCGTGTACTCAAGGCGTGGGGCGTCGATGGCCACAACAGCCACACCAACATTTGCTCATCCAACGCGCGCATTGGCTACATGAGCTGGATGGGCCACGATCGCCCATCGGCCGATTACGCCAACGCCGAAGTCATCTTCCTGATCTCCGCGCACCTCGAATCGGGCCATTACTTCAACCCGCACGCACAGCGCATCATCGAGGCCCAGCAGAAGGGCGCCACGGTTATCGTGTGCGACCCTCGCCTGAGCAATACCGGCTCGAAGGCCGACCACTGGCTTCCCACGTGGCCAGGAACCGAACCGTTCCTCTGCCTTTCGATCATTCATGAGATGCTCGAGAACGACACGTGGAACAAAGAGTTCGTCGAGCGTTGGGTGAACTGGGACACGTTTCTCGCTGAAGAGTTCCCCGATATGCCCAACGAGTTCGCCTCGGTCGGCCCTGCGCTCAAGGCACATTACGCCGAGTACACACCCGAGAAGGCCGAGTACATCACCGGCATTCCAGCCGAGCAGATCCGTGAGATCGCCACCATCATCGGCAAACACCCCACGAAGTTTGCGTCACACAACTGGCGTGCCGCTGGCGCAGGAAACATGGGTGGCTGGCAGGTCGCTCGCTGCCTGTTCTTCATTGCGGTCATGACCGGTTCAGTCGCCACCGAGGGCGGTACGTCCGGAAATGGCTGGAACAAGTTTGCCCCAGCAGCGCCCCTCGGCGCACCCGGTATTGAGCGATGGAACGACCTCGAGTGGCCGAAGGAATTTCCGCTCGCATATCACGAGATGTCAATCCTGCTTCCTCACTTTCTCAATGAGGGACGGGGCAAGCTCGATACATATTTCTCACGGGTCTACAACCCCATCTGGACGAACCCAGATGGGTTCAGTTGGATGGAAGCGCTCACCGATCCAGAGAAGGTCGAGTGCCATGTCGCGCTGACTCCGACCTGGAGCGAGACGGCGTGGTTTGCCGACTACGTGCTTCCGATGGGCGTCGGCGCCGAACGTCACGATGTCGTCAGTTACGAGACCCATCAGGGCCGGTGGATTGCATTCCGCCAAAGTGTTTTCCGTCGATTCGCCGAGATCGAAGGCAAAGAGGTCAATGCCGATTCGCGCACGCACGAGTTCAACCCGGGCGAGGTTTGGGAAGAGAACGAATTCTGGATCGATTTGAGCTGGGCCATCGACCCCGATGGCGAGATGGGCATCCGTCAGTACTTCGAGTCCGAGGAGAACCCGGGCAAGCCGATCGGCGTCGATGAGTACTACGGAAAGATGTTCGCGGAGAACGTCCCGGGACTCGCCGAGGACGCTGCAGCAGCCGGTGAGACGCCGTTGGAATACATGCGCAACCGCGGTGCCTACGCACTCGAAGGCGATCAGCGGACGCCATATGAGCGCGAGGTCGACCGGTCGGTCGTCGAAGGTTGCACGAAGGACGAGGGCGGGGTGTTCCGCAAGCCGGGCACCTCAGCGATGTGGGATGGCACGCCGGAAGGTCTGCAGGACATCAAGCTCGCCCGCCTCGGCGACGGATCTCCAGCAATCGAGATCGATGGTGAGCTCAAAGAAGGGTTCATCACGCCGTCGAAGAAGCTCGAGCTGTTCTCCACCACGCTCAAGGATTGGGGCTGGCCCGAGTACGCCACCCCGAAGTGGATCCCAAGTCATGTGCACTGGGAGGACCTCGACATGGAACCCGATGCAGAGGGTTCTCTTGGCAACGAGCGCATTTTGCTGCCCACCTTCCGCATCCCGACCCTGATCCACACCCGTTCGGCGAACAGCAAATGGCTGAACGAGATCAGTCATCGCCATCCGCTGTGGCTGCACCCCGAGGACGCCGAGAAACTCGGCATCGCCGAGAACGGCCTTGTCCGCGTCACCACACGTATTGGCCACTTCGTGATCAGCGCTTGGCAAACCGAAGGCATCCGCCCGGGCATTGTGGCTGCATCTCATCACATGGGCCGCTGGCGTCTCGAAGAGGACAAGGCCCGTAACTGGGGCGCAGGCAAAGCAGATATTAGCGCTCCGCCATCGGCTTCGCCGCTGGTAGCGAACGGGTTCGACGCAAGCGACGCTGGCTCTGCAGGATTCGGAAAGGGCACAGGCGCCGCGCCGGGTGGCTCAGCTGGATTCGCCACCAGCGCCGAAGGTGATGGCGGGGTATGGCGCTTGCGCCGCACCGACGGCATCCGCACGTGGGATTCCGACGACGACGACACGAACCGCATCTGGTGGACCGACACTGGCGTGCACCAGAACCTGACGTTCGCTGTGCAGCCAGACCCGATCTCGGGGATGCAGTGCTGGCACCAACGCGTGCGTGTCACCCCGGCAGAAGCTGGCGATCAATATGGTGATGTCGTGGTCGACACGAACAAGTCGCGCGAGGCGTACCTCGAGTGGCTCGGCAAGACCCGGCCAGCGCCAGGCCCCGGCGGCCTTCGTCGACCCCTTTGGTTCGCCCGTCCACTCAAACCATCGGCACCTACCTATCTCAGCCCCGACGCCTGAACGCAGCACAGCTCGGACTCGGATCCGTTTCGGGCTAGAACTTCCCCGGTGGACGGCGAGATCAAGAAGCTGAACTCTCTGCGGGGCCTGGCCGCTCTTGTTGTCCTCGTCGCTCATTTCTCTGGGTCAACGGGTTGGCTCGGCGGTTATGGGTCGCTCGATTGGCGCCGCTCTTTGCTGCTGTCGTCACCGTCTCCCCACCCGCGCGCTGCTCGCATCACAATGTGCTTTTGCTCTCGGGTAAGAACACTCTGTGGACGATCCCGACCGAGCTGCACTTCTATGCAGGGTTCATCCTGTTGTGGTTGATCTCTGGCCGGTCCCGCATGGTCGGCGTGTTCACCGTCGTCGCGACTGCGCTGCTTTCCATTCTGAGTGGGACGCCTCGGTGTCGCGGCAACGTCGGTTCGTTGCCCTACGACTTTCGCCTGCCGCAGGTGATTCCCTATTTCCTCAGCGGGGTGTTGCTCGGCGTGTTGTATCGCTCGTGGAGGCTTCCGTCATCGAAACAGCGGACCTGGTATGCCGTGGAGTTGGTGGGGATTCCCGTGATGTATCCGCTGGTTTTCGAGGCGATCTTTGGGTTCCGTCATGGGCTTTGGAACGACCCTCTGGTGCTCGGGGTGGTCTCGGCGGTTTTTGCCGTGGTGCTCTTCGCGATACCCGATGAGACGCCACTGCTCTCGAATCGGGTGGGAGATTTCCTGGGAAAGATCTCCTACTCGCTCTACCTGTTGCATGTGCCTGTCATGTGGGCTGTCCGGAAGCTGCCCCTGCCCGAAGATCTGCCGTTGACGAATTCGTTGCGGTTCGCTATCTTCCTCGCGCTTTCGATCATTGTTGCCTGGGTGGTCTACGACCGTTTCGAGCGCCCGGCACAGCGCTACTTGCGCTCGCTGCTTCTGCCAGCCACTTAGGCTCCGGCGTACACGACCATCACCGCTCCGGCGATCATTCCTGCTGTTCCGATGGCGAGTGGCATCGTGAGTCGCTCTTGTTTCGCGTCGAACACGATCGGAGCTAGGCCGATCACCACCAGTGTGGCGAGCTGTTGAACGGTGATCGATATCGCAATCGTGGTGCGGCTGAATGACACCCATTGGGCGCTAATGCCAATCGCTCCGGTGACCCCTCCGGCCAACATCCAGCGATAAGCCATACGTGGTGGTGCCGGACGTCTCCACATGCCAGCGAAGGTCAGTCCGAGGCCATGGATGACCAGGGCGGCGGCAAGACCGACAGTGAGTCCCAATACGGGCTCGTCGAGGCCTTCGAGTCCCTTCCGAATGAAAATCGGTGATGTGCCCCAGAACCCAGCCACGAGAAGGGCGAACCAGGGATTCGACCACTGCTTTGTGTCGCCTGGTCGACTCATCGAGATGAGCGCCACACCGGCGACCGTGGCGGCCACACCGACGAATGTGAGAAGCGTCAACGACTCATCGAGCACGGGGACGGCCAACAACGCTCCGACAATCGGGGCCGCCGCGACCAGCGCACCTGTTCGTGCAACTCCGATCGTCTGTTGGCTCAGAGCAAGAAGTGTCCAGCCGCCGATGTAGTGAATGATGGCGCTGCCAGCGAAGTACGCAAGCGACCTGATAGGAGCATCGGCGAGCAAGGCCAAGTCTCCAGTGATGAGGAGGCGGATCACCAGGATTGTCTCCACGGCCAACAACATTCCAAATGCGGTGCGGAACGCGTCCACCAGCAAGTTGGCCTTCCGGTTCATCATCTGCGTGAGCCCGAAACCGAAAGCAGCCACGAGAGCCCAAAGGACGCCGGAGTCCACTATGAAACTACCGATTTTGGGGTTTTCGTCATATGGAAACCGCTCAAATCGCTCACGATGAACATCGATTCCCTTCGGCTCCAGGCGTGCAGTGCTGCGCATCATAGGAGACGTGGGAGCCTGATATCGGCGGCACCGGCCAGACTTTGCATTATGCACAATGTTGGAATTGCACTATGCACAATGTTCGAAGCTGACCAAACATTGCGGCGTGCTTTGGTCTAGGTTGGCTCAAAACTGAAAGATACCGGGGGGTGTCAATGTCAGAAGCTGCAGTTCAGGCTGAGCACGTAGTCGATCCGAAGACGCGCGATCGACTACGGGTTTTGGTGATCACGCTGGCGGTTGGTATCCCGCTGATTGCGTGGACGCTCACACAGATGAGCCTGCTCGCGTTCTTCACCCAGATCCTTAACGGGCTCAGCTTTGGTGCACTCCTATTCTTCTTGGCCGCTGGTTTCACGATGATCTTCGGTCTTCTCCGAATCGCGAATCTCGCTCACGGCGGCTTCTACCTGATGGGCGGCTACATCGGGGTCGTGACCACCACGGCGACCGGTTCGTTGTGGCTCGGGCTGCTCGCCGGAGGGTTCGCCATCGCCATTCTCGGGCTGTTCACGGAGCGGGTGCTGCTGCGCAGGATTCGCGGCCTCGAGAAACCCGAAGTTCTTCTCACGATCGGCATGACGTTCGTGATCGGCGACATGTCGTTGTGGTTGTGGGGCGGCGATCCGCGTGTCGTCGACAAGCCGAGTTATCTCAAGGGTGCGATCCAGATCGGCGATTCGTTCTTCTATCCGAAGTACCGGCTATTTGTTCTCGCGTTCGCCATTCTGCTCGCGTTGGTTCTCTTCTACATCGATCGACGCACCAAGGTCGGCGCGATCGTCCGAGCCGGTGTCGACGACCGCGAAACCGTGGCCGCCCTCGGCATCAACATCAAGGCGGTATTCACCGCAGCATTCATGTTCGGAGCGTTCATCGCTGGCATGTCCGGTGTGATCGGCGCTGGATTCCTCGTACTCCTGCCGGGCCAGGATTTCGAGATCCTGTTGTTCGCACTCGTCGTGGTGATCATCGGCGGACTCGGCAGCCTCGAAGGCGCTGCGCTCGGTGCAGTTGTCGTTGGTCTCATCGACTCCTTCGCCAAGGCCCTCGTACCGGAGTTGTCGTTCTTCACCCTGTTCGCGCCGATGGCGATCATTCTGATGGTCCGTCCGAACGGACTTCTCGGGAAAGCCCTATGAACTGGATCAAGTCGCTTCCTCTGACGAAGAGAGTCCAGCTCGGACTGTTGGCCACGGTTATTCCGATCGCGGTGCTCTTGCCACTCGTCGCCGACAACTTTATTATCCGATTGCTCACCCTTGCGCTCGTTTCGGCACTGTTCGCGATGAGCGTCGACCTAATGGCGGGATACGCCGGACTCGTGACACTCGGTCACGCCGGGGTGCTCGGCAGCGCCATGTACGGCGTTGGTTACGTGGCCGCAAAAACCGATGGTGGGATACCGCTCCAGATCCTTGTTGGCTTCGTCGTCGGGATGACGGCCGCGGCCATATTCGGTCTGATGGCCATGCGAAGCACCGGCGTCTACTTCATCATGATCACGATCGCACAGGGGATGATCGTGTGGGGGCTGGCGTCGCTCCTGGTCGACATCACCGGTGCAGAGAACGGCTTGCTTGGTATCCGACGTCCAGTCTCGGTCGAGACCGATTTCCGGTACTACTACGTGGTTCTTGCAGTCGTCGCGGTCTGTTCCGCCCTCCTCTTCGTGATTGTTCGATCGCCGTTTGGATACGCACTGAAGGGGCTACGCGGCTCCGAAAGACGCGTCCGCATGCTGGGCCATAACTCGGCATTTCTCAAGTTCCAGATGTTCGTCGTCTCCGGGTTCTTTGCCACTATCGCCGGCATCCTCCTCGTCTATCTCAACGAATTCGTGAGCCCAACGGACGCCATCCTCGGTGCGTCCGCCCTTCCCGTGCTCATGACGATCCTCGGCGGCATCGGCACGCTCGTCGGGCCGTTCATCGGTGCGTTCGTGATTGTGTTTCTCCGTAACTGGGTCAGCATCAAGGTCGATCGTTGGCCGACGCTGATGGGTCTCATCTTCATCCTTGTCGTGCTGTTCGCCCGAGAAGGACTCGTTGGTGCCGTCAAGAAGTGGTGGGACCGTCGACTCGAACGTACGGGTTCTGGGATGGACTCGGTTCGGGAAAGACCTGAGAAACGCGACCTGGCTGAGGCAGTGACCTTGGACCAGGGCTGACACAAGATTTCCGACTGCTGTCGAAGGCCGTTGTCGGGAAACAACTATTGGAGGGAAAGATATGTTGATGAGAGCCCGAAAGCTGATGCTGCTTTTTGCAGTATTCGCGTTGTTGGCCGCCGCGTGCGGCAGCGACGATGACGAGACAGTTGCCGACGACACGCCGGCGACGACGGCGGCGCCTGCAGATGACGACACCGACGCCACCGATGCGCCGGCGACGACGGCGGCGCCTGCAGATGACGACACCGACGCCACCGATGCGCCTGCAGCAACCGGCGAAACAATCAAGGTCGGCGTGTTGTTACCACTGACCGGCTTTGTTGCTGGTCCTGGTGAGGATGCGCAACAGGGACTAGAGCTGTTCTTCGACCAATTCGGTGATGGAGAGACAGTCTTAGCATCCGGTACAACGATCGAATTCGTGCTTGAGGACAGTGGCTCAGATCCCGCTGTTGCGCTTACTTCGGCGACCAAGCTGGTCGAGGTCGACAACGTCGACATCGTCATTCCGGGCATCCTTGCCAGCACCGGTGGTGCCGTTGGTGATGCGTTGGGAGATCGCGATGACGTGCTTCTGCTGTCGCCGTATTCGTGCAACGATGACTTTACGCAACGTGCGCCACTTGAGGGTTATGCCCGCCCTGGTGGTTGGGCCTGCAGCCAGACCTCTCATGCGTTCGGTAAGTGGGCATTTGAAGAGGCGGGTTACGAGACCGTCGCTACATCGTGCGCAGATTACACGTTCGGTTATGAGCACTGCGGTGGCTTCGCCGACGCGTTCACCACTGCCGGTGGAACGCTCGTCGAGCAGATTTGGTTCCCACCACCAAACCAGGACTTCGGGACCTACGCGACGCAGATGAACGGGCTCGACGTTGATGCGATCTTCGGCTTGTCGGTTGGCGGCGCTGCAGTTCCATTCGTCACCGCGTACTCCGACTTCGGCGTCAATCAAAAGACGCCGCTGCTCGCTGGAGCCGTGACGACCGATCAATCGGTTCTGAGGGCGATGGATCCCGACACTGTGTTGGGAACCCTCTCGCATGGTCACTGGGCCGAAGGCGCTGACGTGCCCGAGACGAAGCAGTTCGTTGAGGACTTCGAGGCAGCCACTGGCAAGATTGCCTCGTACTACGCGGCAGCGAACTACACGGCAATGCAATGGATCGTGGCCACGCTCGAGGAGACCGGCGGTGTCTATGACCCCGCAACCTTCCTCGATGTGATGAAGGGCGACCTCACCGTGAGCACACCGTTCGGACCACAGACGCTCGACGAATTCGGCTCGCCGATTCTGAACGTCTACATCCGCGAGGTCGTGGAGCGCGAAGACGGCAAACTTTGGAACGTGCCGATCTTCACCTACGAGGGTGTGGATCAGTTCTTCCCATTCGACCAGGACGAGTACTTGGCGCAGCCCACATATACGAAGGATTTCCAGGGCAACAACGCCGGCTAGTTAACAAAACGGAAGAAAGAAGGTCTGTCCTGAGCACTGCTCTGAAAGTTGATGACGTCACCGTACGGTTCGGTGGTGTTACGGCTGTCAACCACGTGTCCCTCCTCGTCGAGGAGGGACAGCGGTGGGCGGTCATCGGCCCAAACGGTGCCGGGAAGACCACACTGTTTCGCACGATTTCTGGTGAGGTATACCCCACCGAGGGATCTGTGGAGTTGTTCGGATCCGACATGAGCCGCTCTACGCCTTATAAGAAGGCGCAGAGCGGTGTCGGCCGGACATACCAAGTGACCGAGCTCTTCATGGAGCTCTCGGTCGAAGACAACCTGATTATTGCCGCGCAGGCGGTTACCAAAGCCCGGTTCTGTTTCTGGTCGCCGATCCGGGTCCAGGGCGAACTTGACGAGAAGATTTCATGGGCACTTGACGCCGTTGACCTCACCACCGAGCGCCATACCCGGGTGTCGGAGATGTCGCACGGCGCACACCGCCAACTCGAGATCGCCATGGCACTTGCTTCGAACCCCAAGTTATTGCTGCTCGACGAGCCGGCTGCTGGATTGTCGGCTGCCGAACGCAAGATGATGAAGGGACTAATTAATGGTTTGCCCCGCGATCTGTCGATCATTCTTATCGAACACGACATGGACATCGCACTCGACCTTGTCGAGCGGGTTCTCGTCCTCGACAACGGCAGCAGGATCGCCCAGGGCGATCCTGATGAAATCCGTAACGATCAACGCGTCCAAGACGTCTATCTGAAATTCGACTGATGCTTACTGTTGAAAACGTTCAGGCCTACTACGACACTGCCCACATTCTCGATGGCACCAGCCTTGAGGTGGCTGACGGCGAGGTCCTCGGCCTGTTGGGCCGTAATGGCATGGGCAAGACCACGCTCGTTCGCACAATCGCGGGCGTCACGCCGCCCCGTCAAGCCGATGGCACGATCACGTGGCAAGGCGAAGACATCACCCACCTCGAATCGTATGAGATCGCGCGCCGCGGGATTGGTTACGTACCGCAGGGTCGACGGATATTCGGCAGCTTGAGCGTCGTCGAGAACCTCGATGTGATCGCGCGACCTCCAGCCCATGACATGGGTGAGGCATGGACCATCGAGCGGGTATTTTCGTTCTTCCCCCGATTGGAAGAACGAAAGACCAGCCTCGCTCGGACGTTGTCTGGTGGCGAGCAGCAGATGCTGGCCATCGGTCGGGCGCTCATGACCAATCCATCGCTGCTGCTCATGGACGAACCCTCCGAAGGGCTCGCTCCAATCATCCTCGGGGTCATTCGCGACACACTCATCACGCTGAAGGGATCGGGCCTGAGCATTCTGCTCGTCGAACAGAACCTGGGGCTTGCCTTGGCACTCGCCGACAGGCTGTTGCTCATGAGCGAGTACGGCAAGATCGTCTGGGAGGGGACGCCCGACGAGCTCAAGGCCGACCAGACGGCGATGAGCACGCACCTCGGTGTCTGAGAATGGCGTCTGAGAATTCTCGCTAGTCGAGAGCTGCGAAGAACCGGGCGGGCGATCCCTCTGCTCCTTTGACGTTCAAGAACGCGCCGAAGAACTGGAAACGCTCGTCCGTCGGAACAGCAGCGAGATTGGTGAGCGACTGCATCAGAATCGCGCCCGAATCGCCAATGATCCGGTGCACCACGAATTCATAAGGCGAATAACTCTGCTGCTTCGCTGCACCTTCTGGGAAACAGTCGAAGCCGATCGCCTTCGCCCCTGTGTCGGCAAGCCACTGGGCAGCCTCGGGGGAGCACGACGGAGAGCCGAGGTAATAACGAGGAAACTCGCCCCAGGCCACATCTGTCCAGCCCGTTCGGACGATCACGATGTCGCCTGGTCGAATCTCTGGCGCAGCAGCTTCGAGGTCGGCTGGCGTGATGTCGTGTTCAGGTTCGATGTGTGAAAGATCGATGATCACGGCTTCTCCGCACGTGCGATCGAGCAGAATGTCGCCTGCCACTTCGCCGTCCTCGCGGTAGTGTTTTGTGAAGTCGACGTGGGATCCGGCGTGGAGCATCATCTTGATCTCCGTCACCATCCAGAATCCAGGTTCTTTGAAGTGTTGAGTGATGTCGATCGGCTTATTCACTGACGGCGGGCTGTATGTGTCCGCTCCGATTGGCACGGTGAGGTCGACAATTCGCATGATTCTCCTATAGGTGGTCGTACGGGTTCGAAGATGGTGTCACTCGTTTGTTCGCCACTTCCGGCCAGGCATGTGGTTGTAGATCGAGGCAACGATGCCGCCGTCGACCACGAGTGCAGTCGAGGTCACCCAGCTCGAATCATCGGACGCGAGGTAGAGGGCAGCCGAGGCAACATCCTCAGGTTGGCCGATACGTCCGAGCGGTGTGACCGCCGCCCGGCCTGCCCGAATCTCGGGGTCCTGGAGATACGCGGTGAGCGGTGTTTCGACATGGCCGGGACATATCGCATTCGAGCGAATTCCGTACTCGGCCCATTCGATGCCCTGCTGCTTGGACAACATGATGACGGCCGCCTTCGTGGACGAGTAGGCGCCAGCTCCGGCGTAGGGAGCAAGGCCAGCGTTCGACGAAAGGTTGATGATCGAGCCACCTCGACCCTGTTTCACCATGTGGCGGGCGAGCTCGCGTCCGGCGATAAATGTGCTGTGGAGGCCGACGTTTACGAGCCTCTTCCAATCTTCGGTCGCCAGTTCGAGCAAGGGACCTGGCGACATGGCGATTGCCGAGCACACGCCGATGTCGAGGCCGCCGAATTGGTTCGCAGCGTCGTCGATGGCTCCGATGAGGGCTTCCTCGTCTGTCACGTCGATCGGATATGCCACGGCGGCGTCGCCGAGCTCTTCAGCTACACCGGTGACCGCCGCTTCATCTCGATCGACAAGGCCAACTTGGGCGCCCTCTTTCACGAACACGCGGGCGATCTCGGCACCGATACCGGAGCCGCCGCCCGTGATCAGGGCACCCCGACCATCGAGTTTCATCAGATAGCCCTGCTGAGGTTCTTTGTCGAGATGGTCGGCGCGACGGGCCTGGACGGATCGTCGGCAGTGACGAGCTTGGCGAGTGTGGCGTCGATGTCCTCGGCGTGTTGCCACGTGTTGCTGTAGGCGACCTTGCCCTCGCGGTTGACCACGTAGGCCATGTTGGGCAGGTTCCCCAGTGTTGCGTGCTGCGTCTGGCTCATGTCGTCGACGCCTACCGTGAGGGTGACGTTCTTCAGAGCTTGCAGCTCTTTTGCCATCTCCATCTTGTCGTCGAAGCTCTCGTGGTCGCGGTAGTCGGGGAAACCCCGCTCACCGGCATGCGGCTCGCGGACGTACATGGCGATGAACTCCACGTTTCGCTCCGAGTACTTGTCGTTCAGTTCTTCCATTGGCGACAACTGCCGCCGAAACGGCGGTCAAGTGATGGCGCCGGTGAACAGCACGAAGTGTTTGTCGCCGAGGAACTCCTTGGTGTTGACAGTGCGACCGTCGGTCGTCTCGAGCTCGATCTCGGGGAAATCGGAACCGATCGGAACCGCGTCAGGAAAGTCCATGTAGAAGCCGCGGACGCGTTTGGTGCTGATCATCTTCCAGGTCTTGACCAGGTCGAGATGTTTCCAGCTCCACATGCCGGCCAGTGGCCCGGGTGGACGTTTGAAGAAACCCTTGGGTTTGGCCATTATGTGTCTCCTGCTCAGGATCGATCAGCGCGGCGTGTTGTAGGTTTACCCCAGATTCGGCAACGGGGTCCATCCTCCCCACGACAGCAGAGGAAAGTTTCCATGAGTGAGAGTTCCGGCAACAACAAAGTGCGTCTTGGTTCGGTGGGCCTCGGTTGGTGGGGCGGAGTCCTCGCAGACGGTGTCGCCGCTGGCGATGAAGCTGTCGTCGTCTCCGGCTTTGCACGCACGCCCGAGACCCGTCAGAAGTTTGCGGACGCTCGGGGCGTACGACAGGCCGCGAGCTTTGAGGAGATGCTGGCCGACGACGACATCGAAGGGGTTATTCTCGCCACCTCGCACGAGAGCCACGCAGACATGATCGAAGCTGCAGCCGAGGCTGGGAAACACATCTTTGTGGAGAAACCCTTCACGCTGTCCGTCGATGATGGAAAGCGCGCCATTGCTGCTGCCGAGAAGGCTGGAGTTGTCCTTCAGGTTGGTCACAACAAACGCCGCCAACCGGCGAATCGCCGTATCAAGGAGCTCATCGACAGCGGCGACCTCGGGTCCATCGTCATGGTCGAGACTCACCAGAACGCGCCGATGGCGCTGAACTTCAAGAGCGAGTACTGGCGCGCGAGCCGCGACGAAAGCCCGCTCGGGTCGATGACCAGCCTCGGCGTACACATGCTCGACACGATGCACTATCTGCTCGGGCCAGTGGACCGGGTGTTCGCGTTCTCCAGGTCCGGCGTCGTCCCCGACGGCCCGCCAATCGATCACGTGACGTCGATCGTCTTGCAGTTCGCGTCGGGTCAGCAGGGTTACCTCGGCACCTCGTTCGTTGTTTCGCCGACGGTTGCGCTGACCGTTCGGGGGACCGGGGGCACGGTCTGGAATGAGGAGGACGGAACAAAACTCTTCAGACAGATTCCATCAGAAAAGACTCGTGAGTCGGAGGACATCAACGTGCTGGACACCGTGGCCGACGAGATCTCCGAGTTCGCCCGCGCCGTCCGTGGCGGCCCAGCGCCCGAGACCGGAGGGGCCGAGGGGCTCGAGGTCATCTCCGTGCTGAATGCAGCAATCGCGTCAGTCGAGTCTGGCAAGGCTGAGTCGGTCGCCGACTTCCGCTGATCGAGAACTTTTCCATGCGTATCGAAACGGTCTCGATCGCCACCGATACGACACCGCTCGATGGCTTGTTGTACCTACCGGACGGCGAGGTCAAAGGTGCCGTGCAGCTGATGCACGGCAACACGATGAACTTCTATGTGGGACCGCCTCGCTTCTTGCCGCCGTACTTGACCGACCTCGGCCTGGCCTGCCTGGCCTACAACCGGCGCGGACACGATGTGTTGGCCAACAGGGATAGTCGGGACTTGGAGGGCGGCGCATATCAGACGATGGCCGAGGCGATTGAGGACAATCGGTTGGCACGACTGTGGATGGACGATCGGGGGTTGCCCGCCCCAATCGTGATTGGACATTCGAACGGAGGAATGCTCGCTGTTCGCCACGTTGTCGATTTCAGGGACACGCCAGCACTGGTCCTGCTCTCGGCGCACCGCGGTGGCAAACGAATCATGCAACTCATGGCTGATAACGGGTTGATGGCTGCTGACCGGTACGAGGAGTTCACCGCGGAAGCCCGCCGCCTGGTCGAGCTGGGCGAGGGTCAGCAACTCATGTTGGTCCCCGGGTGGTGGTATGTGATTTCCGCGCAGACCTACGTCGAGTTTCTGGACAAGTGCCCCGATGTCGTCGAGCTTGCAGAGGAGCTGCCGTGCGAGACGTTCTTCCTTCGCAGCGTCGAGGAACCGCCTGCGGTCTACCCAGCCGAGGAGATAGCCGATCGGTCGAGTCATCCGGTCACGGTCTCGGTCGGGGAGTTCGGCGGCCACTACTACGTCGGTCACGAATCGCTCGTTGCCGCCACGGTGATTGAATGGCTCGCTCCCCTAGTCTGAACCGGTGAGAACACAGCTTTTAGTGACGACCTGAGCCGTGCCTGGATTGGCCTGGGCGGTCATCGCCGGCGTCTCTTTCGGTCTATCCCAGCTCTTCAACCGAGGACTCAATCGCGAGATCGATGCGGTTCGGGCTACGACGGCCATGGTGACATCGCTCCTTGCGTTTCTCGTCGTCGCTCTCGTCGTGACGGGGGACATATCGGCGCTGCCCGATATCACCGCCTTGGCCGTCCTTTGGTTCGTGGCCGCGGGTCTGATGCACTTCCTGGCTGGGTGGATGATGTTCGCATTCTCTCAACAACGGATCGGGCCGTCGCGGACGGCAGCAATCTTGTCGGCAAACCCGGTCTTGGCGGCCATCATTGCTTGGCTCGTGCTCTCCGAGAGCCTGCGGGCGATCACCTGGGTGGGCGTTCTCGCCGTCACGATGGGCGTTGCGATCATCACGACCGCCAGACTCACCACGGGACGATGGACCAACCCGTCGCTCGCTTTGGTTGCGACGTTGTGTTTTTCGATCAGCCCTGTCTTTGTGCGTTGGGGACTCGACGAGTTCGACTATCCACTGCTTGGACTTGGCGTCGGCATGACGTTCACCGTTCCCGCGATGCACGTTGCCTCACGGGTGTATACCGGGAGATGGGTGACCGTGCCCCGCGGCGTTCGGCGGTGGTTGTTGGGCGGCGGCCTGGCCGCGCTGGCACTCGCGGCCCAATGGACGGCGTTCGCTCTCATCCCGATCGGAGTTGCACTCAGCATTCAGCAGCTCTCGACGCCGCTTGTGCTCTTTTTGGGTCCGATGGTGCTCTCGGCTCCTGCCGAGCGCGCCACACCGCGTCTGGTCGCCGGTACCGCAATGGTGGTGGCCGGATCGGTTCTCGTGGCCCTCTTTGGCCGCTCGCTGTAACGACTACGGAACGAGCGAGCGCTACGGAACGAGCGGCGTGAGGATGTGGGCCGGGCGGTCCGGGCCGATGTGCAGCGTGGTGGTGCCACCGAAGAGTTCTGGCGGCCGGTTGCGTTCGTCGACGTGGATGAACGGCCCGCAGCCGCTGAAGCGATTGGCGAAGCTGGCGATCTCCATCACCGACTCGTCGAACTCACCTTCATACTCATAGTCGTTGCCGCGCACGCTGAAGCCCAGTGTGTAGCCGGCGGGGACAACAATCGACGTGGGCCACAACTCGACGTGAAGCTCAGTGACTTCGCCGGGAGTGAGCATGTTCCGCTCGATGTGGGTGTGCACAGGGCGCCACGGTTCACTCAACGACTCGTCGAGCGCTGCGTGTGAGGCTCGGAGCCAGCCTTGGGCGACGGGAGCGTTTGGCTCGACCGCGCCCTGGAAGACCACCTCGTCACCTGCTTCGTCGAACACGCGGAAGACGACGAAGATGTCGGCGTCCTCGGTGGAGCTCGAGACCCAAAGTTTGGCAGCGAGCGGACCGGTGAACTCGGTTTCGGTCTCGAGTGGAGCAGTTCTGAACGTAAGCCCCGATCCGGTTGCGTCGAAATCGAGCGTGGCTTCAGCAGCTGGTTGCTCAGTATTCAGCTGGCCGTCGGGGTGTATGTAGTACGAGGTCCACTTTGTGCGCGGGATTGGCCAGGAGTCCTCGAAACGTTCCTCGAAACGATCGACGTGGCGCACTTGGAGCTGCACGGGCTTTCGTTCGGCCCAGCCGTTGTCTTCGCCCTTGAGGAAGTGATCGAAGAACGCGAGCTGAATCTCGCGGCCGTAGTCGGTGTAGAAGTGCGTCCAGTGTTCGAGCCCGTGCACCTCGAGCCATTTCTGCTCGGAGGCCGATTGGTAAAAGCCTTCGACGTTGCCCCGGAGGTGTAGGCCTTGTCCGCCCCAGTTGCCGGCCGACAACAACGGTGTGGTGATGTTCTCGAACACCGGCGACCGGTCTCGGTGATAGTCATCGTTCAGCTGGTGCGATGCGATCTCGTCGCCGAAGGCGCATCGGTTTGCCGCGAGTTCCTCCTCGCTCAGCGTTACCTCACCGGAGATGTTTCGGCCGGTCACTTGGCTCTTGTACCCGTTGTCGCCAAGGCCGTACTGGACAGCGGTGACCTGGATTGGATACCACTCATCCCAGAACGTGGACAGAATTCCGCCGTGATAGGTCATGTCGCGATACCACTCGGCAGCGCCCTCCCAGACGCACATGGCGGCCAGGCTTGGCGGCTGCAGAGATGCAACGTGCCATTGGTTGATCGCCAAATAGCTGATGCCATTGAGGCCGACCTTGCCGGTCGACCACGGTTGTATCGCCGACCATTCGATGCACTCGTAAAAGTCTTGGGTTTCTCGTGGCGAGAAGTGATCGATGTAACCGGGCGACATACCCGTGCCGCGCGAATCGACCCGAACGCACACGTATCCCTCGGGTACCCACTTCTCGGGGTCGACGACCTCCCAGTTCTGGTACTTGTTCGTCGATCCAGCTGCGACGTCGGGTTGAGCTTCGACCATACGATCCCACTGGTCTTGGTAGATCTCTTGAAACGCCAGACCCTTTGCGTAGGGGCCATAGGACAAGATGACCGGATACGTTCGGTCGTCGTCTGGCCGAAACACGTCGGCGCGCATGGCGACGCCATCGTCCATCGGGATTTCCACATCCCAGTCGATTCGCATTCCGTCTCGAACTTCGCTCTTCCACATGATGATTCCCCGGGCCCTTCGCTCGCAGACAACACTTCTCGCTCGAAGAATAGACGATCACCTACAGTCGGGTACCCGAGACGAAGAGGGAACACATGCGACGTATCAACCCGATTGGGATTGCTGGCCCATTTGCAACCTATGCCCACGGCGTGGAGGTCGAGACCAACGCCCGACTTCTGTTCGGCGCTGGCCAGACCGGTCAAACGATGGACGGGAAGGTGCCCGAGGGCATCGAAGAACAAGCACACATCGTTTGGTCGAACATGGCGATGATCCTTCACGAAGCCGGGATGGACATCGGCGACATCGTGCAGCTGAACATGTTGCTGATCGATCGGAAGGACCGCGATGGAGCCATGGCGGTTCGAGATGCCGAACTCGGGTCGCACCGTCCGGCTTCGACGCTCATGTACATCTCCGGTCTCGCAAACCCGGCGTGGAAGATCGAGATCGACTTCATCGCCGCCAAGGAAGAGTGAGGCGGTCGAGTCGCTTCGAGAGCGCAACGATGATGCACGTGGACGATGCACGTGATTGTCAGGTGACCTAACGTCGGGCGCAGAGGACCTCGAAAGGATTCCAATGCTCGACGACAAGACCATCGAACTCGCTCAAGGCAAGAATTTCGCCGCCATTTCCACAATCATGCCGAATGGTCAACCGCAGTCGCAAGTGATGTGGGTCGACACCGACGGCGAGCACGTCATCTTCAACACCGAGATCCACCGCGCCAAGTTCAAGAACCTGGAGCGCGACCCCAAGGTGACCGTGTTGATCATGGACGTAACAAATCCATGGAGCTACTCCGAGGTTCGGGGACATGTGGCCGAGATCGTGCATGGCCAAGAAGCTCGCGATCACATCGACGCGATGGCGAAGACCTACCTGGGAGTCGATGAGTACCCGAATCCGATTCAATCCGAGCGGGTGATGGTGAAGATCGCTCCTGATCGGGTCTTCACGTTCCCTCCAGCAGCGATGGGCTGACGTATCTCTGAAGCGGGGGAGCCGGATCGAGTTGACATGGTCGAGATCGAATCGACGATGCGATACGAGAAGCAGTACAAGGTGGTGCGCGGAAGCCGCATGGCTTTTGTCGATACGGGCGGACCACTGGATCCAATCGTGTTCATGCACGGCAACATCACCCAGTCCTACATGTGGCGCAACATCATTCCCCACCTCGAGCCGCTGGCCCGTTGCATCGCTATCGACAACATCGGCCAGGGGGATTCGGACAAGCTGGCTGACTCGGGGACGGGGAGTTATCGACTCGCGGAACATCAGCTCTATGTTGATGACCTGCTCGATCAGCTTGAGCTTGGCGACAAGGTCTCGCTCATGATGCACGACTGGGGGGTGCAGCTCGGTCTGACCTGGGCCAACAAGAACCGCGATCGGATCAAGGGACTCGCGCACATGCAGGGGCTCATGGGCGACCTGAACTGGGAGTTCTGGAACCCGGAAGTGTCGGCTCTGATGCGACACTTCCGCACCGACGATGGCGAGGAACTCGTGCTTGGCCAGAACCACTTCGTCGAAAAGGTTCTACCTGCCATGGTTTTGCGCGACCTTCCCGAGGAGGTGTGGGATGAGTACCGCCGCCCGTTCCTCAATCCGGGAGAGGATCGTCGGAGCACACTGAGCTGGCCGCGAGAGATTCC
>RCNE010000335.1_pt1 | contig 25534 bp, 21 predicted proteins | sample 2041361 | NCBI WGS metagenome assembly RCNE01 (sample SAMN09708229, study PRJNA481090) | Marine sediment metagenome, whole genome shotgun sequencing project. | reverse complement strand
TGGCGAACTTCGCGGTGGCGAATGCCCGAAGGTTGCAGCACACAGGACCCTGCGCGCAGGGTATGCTCCCCCTCGCCTTCATACTCGAAAACAACCCATCCTTTGGTAACATAGACCATCTGGAAATTCAGGTCATGGGTATGCCATGTGCCGTGGCTTTCCATTCCGGGCACTGCACGGATGACATGGGCACCGAATTTGCCCGCAGTTGCCTCCGTAATGCCAAGCTGGCGGTATTCGAAGAAAGGGCGCAGCCCCGCGCCCTCAAACGCACCGCTGTCCGCATGGCTTATGGTGAAACCTGCGTTTGCCCAAACGGTCATAACAACACCTCCCCCGTTGCGCCAAAGCGCACCGGGATCATCATTAAGGCAGAGCGGAAGTCCATCTGACGGCCTACAGCGGAATGTTGTCGTGCTTTTTCCACGGCACGTTGGACTTCTTGTTCCGCAGGCTGGCAAAAGCACGGGCGATGCGTTTGCGGGTGCTGCGCGGCTGGATCACTTCGTCGATAAAGCCACGTTCGGCCGCAACAAAGGGGTTGGCGAAGCGGTCTTCGTAATCTGCCGCGTGCTGGGCGATCTTTTCGGGATCGTTGAGGTCAGCACGGTGGATAATCTCGGTCGCACCCTTGGCGCCCATCACTGCAATCTCGGACGTGGGCCATGCGTAGTTGAAATCTGCCTTAAGGTGCTTTGACGCCATAACAACATAGGCACCGCCATAAGCCTTGCGCGTGATCAGCGTGACCATTGGCACAGTCGCCTCGCCATACGCAAAGAGCAACTTCGCACCGTGTTTGATGACGCCGCCGTACTCTTGCGACACACCCGGCAAGAAGCCCGGCACATCGACCAGCGACAGGATCGGAATTTCAAACGCATCGCAAAACCGAACAAAACGCGCCGCCTTACGCGCGGATTCGATATCGAGCACACCGGCCAGCACCATAGGTTGGTTTGCGACCACACCGACAGAGCGGCCTTCGATACGAATGAAACCGGTAATGATATTCTTAGCAAATTCTTCCTGAATTTCGTAGAAATCACCCTCGTCGGCGAGCTTGAGGATCAGCTCTTTCATATCATAGGGCGTGTTTGCATTCTCTGGCACCAGTGTATCGAGCGATGGCTCAATGCGGTCAGGCTCATCAAAGAAGGGGCGCACGGGCGGTTTTTCACGGTTGTTGGAGGGCAGGAAATCGACCAAGCGGCGGACCTCGGCCAGCGCTTCGACATCGTTCTCGAAGGCGGCATCGGCGACGGAGGATTTCTTGGTGTGCGTGGAGGCACCGCCCAACTCTTCTGCGGTGACCTGCTCGTTTGTGACAGTTTTGACCACATCAGGGCCGGTCACAAACATGTAAGAGCTGTCTTTGACCATAAAGATAAAGTCGGTCATGGCGGGGGAATAAACGGCACCACCGGCACAGGGCCCCATGATCACGCTGATCTGTGGCACGACGCCCGAGGCCTCGATGTTGCGCTGGAAGATATCGCCATAGCCCGCAAGGCTGTCGACGCCTTCCTGAATACGCGCGCCACCGGAATCGTTGATACCAATGATGGGCGCGCCATTCTGGATCGCCATGTCCATGATCTTGCAAATCTTCTTGGCGTGGGTGGCCGAAACGGAACCGCCCAGAACGGTGAAGTCCTGAGAGAATACATAGACGAGGCGACCGTTGATCGTACCCCAACCTGTGACAACACCGTCGCCTGCCGGCTTTTGCTCCTCCATACCAAAGTCGGTACAGCGGTGCGTGACAAACATGTCGAACTCTTCAAACGAGCCCTCATCCAGCAAAAGGTGCACCCGCTCGCGCGCTGTGAGTTTGCCGCGCCCATGTTGTGCGTCGATGCGTTTTTGCCCACCACCCAAACGCGCATCCGCGCGGCGATCGTCAAGCTGTTGCAGGATATCTTTCATGGACAGGTCCCCTTACCGAATTTCATAGCGCAATGTAGCGAAATGGCGGGCAGACACAAAGGTCAATTTAGCAAATTTGCAAATTGTTTCCAGCTACCATGGTGCAAATTGCAAATCAGCTAATTCGCTAGAGAGAAAAGTGAAACGACACCCACTCGACAATACATATGCAGCACCCTAGGTATTTAGGAATGCAGCAGATTAGAGAAGACCTCCAGCCCGTTCAACTCGGGAACCGGAAGTCACCGCCCCATATCATCACCCTTATCCTGCTTGCAGGCATGTCCGCCTGCGTAATGAACATGTTCTTGCCCAGCCTGCCCGCCATGGCCGCGCATTTCGAGACCGAATATGCCTTGATGCAATTGTCGGTAGCGATCTATCTGGGGTTTTCGGCAATTTTGCAGATTTTTGTTGGACCGATTTCCGATAAATATGGCCGTCGTCCGGTGGTATTGTGGGGCCTTGGTATCTTCATGCTCGCCACACTGGGCTGTATTTTCGCCACCAGTATCGAGATGTTCTTGACCTTCCGCATGGCGCAAGCTGCGATTGCCACTTCCATGGTGCTCAGCCGTGCTGCCGTGCGCGATATGTATGCGCAAGATCAGGCCGCATCGATGATCGGATATGTCACGATGGGCATGGCGGTGGTGCCGATGATCAGCCCCGCGATTGGCGGTGTGCTGGATGAATGGTTCGGTTGGCAGGCTGTGTTCTGGGCATTGTTCGTCTTGGGCGGTGGCACGTGGCTGCTCGCGTGGGCCGACATGGGGGAGACCGCCCTGCCCTCTGACAAATCGCTCACTGCTCAGTTCCGCGAATACCCCGAGCTTTTGCGCAGTCCGCGGTTTTGGGGCTATGCGCTGGCGGCAAGTTTTAGCTCCGGCTCGTTTTTTGCCTATCTTGGTGGTGCACCTTTTGTGGGCCAAGTAGTATTCGGCATGTCTCCTGCAACCTTGGGCTTTTTCTTTGGCGCACCTGCGGTTGGGTATTTCCTCGGGAACTTCCTCACAGGGCGTTACGCAACACGGTTTGGCATCAATCAAATGGTCTTCTGGGGCTGTGCCGCAAATGCATTGGGCGGAACGATCTCATTGCTCATCTTTGAAGCAGGACACGGCACGCCGGCCAGCTTTTTCGGGATGATGACGCTGGTAGGGTTGGGCAACGGCATGGTGATCCCGAACGCAACAGCGGGCATGCTCTCGGTGCGGCCACATCTGGCAGGTACAGCGTCCGGCCTTGGGGGTGCGATCATGATCGGTGGTGGAGCGGGTCTGAGCGCTTGGGTCGGCATTCTGCTCACCCCCGAGACTGGTGCGTTTCCTCTGCTTTGGATGATGCTTGTCACCTCATTTCTTGGCCTTATCTCGATCTTCCTTGTCATGCGCAGAGAGAAATCGATGAATCTCAAAACATAGGGCGGCCTTGTGCAGCTAAGTTTGCAAAGTTAGATGTAGACGCCGACGACTTTGCAAAGGGCACAGCACAATGGCCACTCAAAAATTATACGCAGGGGCCAAGCTGCGCGAGCAGCGCCTCAAGATCGGGCACACGCAAAAGGACTTTGCCGCCCGCCTTGGCGTCTCCTTGCCCTACCTCAACCAAATGGAAAACAATAACCGGCCCGTATCCACCACGGTCGTGCTGGCGCTGGCATCCGAGTTCGGGATGGATGTTACTGAGTTAAGCTCCGGCGATACTGAGCGGCTGACCAGCGATATGCAGGAGGTTTTGGCCGATCCGCTGTTTGCCAATGACATCCCCGCGCTTGCCGATGTGCGCCTTGCCGCCTCGAATGCTCCCGGTCTGGCGCGCGCCTTTATTGCCCTGCACCAAGGATACCGTCAGGCGCATGAACGGTTGGCCTCACTGGATGAAGCGCTGGGGCGCGAAGATGCCCGCCCAACGCCCAGCCCATGGGAAGAGGTGCGTGACTTTTTTCATTACTGTGACAACTACATCGACGCTGTGGACCGCGCCGCCGAGCATTTTGCGGGTCGTGCGGCTCTCGATATCCGCAGCGCCGCGATTGAGGCACTGCGCAGTGCAGGATTGAGTGTTGCCTTTACAGATATGGATGCTTTGCGGATGCTTGACCGTGCGGGGAACACTGTGCACATCTCCTCGCGCGCGCAACCTGAAACCCAAACCTTCCAACTGTTGCTACAGGTCGCCCTCACCCAACAGAACGCCCTACTTGAAGCGACACTTGATTTGGCGCGTTTTCATTCTGCGGCTGCGCGCGACATCGCTAAAATCGGATTGGCCAACTATTTCGCCGGTGCAGCACTTTTGCCCTACCGTGCGTTTCAAGCGCGTGCGCAGGCGTGCCGACACGACCTCGAAATCTTGGCCCAGCATTTTGGCGCGTCCATCGAACAGATCGCGCACCGCCTTTCCACCTTGCAGCGGCCCGGTGCAAAGGGGGTCCCGTTCTTCTTTGTTCGTGTGGATCAGGCCGGAACGATCACCAAACGACACTCGGCGACACGGCTGCAATTTGCCCGTTTTGGCGGGGCCTGTCCGCTTTGGAATGTACATCGCGCATTCGAGACGCCCGGCCAGTTCTTACGCCAACTTGCCGAAACACCGGACGGCGTACGCTATATCTCGATTGCCCGCGACATCACCAAATCCGCGGGGCGGTTCGGTGCGCCTACAAGGCGCTTTGCCCTCGCATTGGGGTGTGAGGTGCGCCACGCCTCGCAGCTTGTCTACGCCGACGGGCTGGACCTAAGCCGCGATTCCGCGTTTGAGCCTATCGGAATTTCGTGCCGAATATGCACGCGCAAGAGTTGCCATCAACGCTCCGTTCCGCCGCTAGAACGGAACCTTGTCGTCGATCTGGACCGCCGCGATGTGCTGCCGTACCGTGTCGATTAGCGCTTTGCGGCGCGCCAGCCTGCGGCCTGCGCTGCGGCTTCCGAGCAAAACCAGCGTTCGCCTTTGGCCTCGTTGATGCCGGTACGCTCGTAAAACGACTGACCGGGCTGGTGGTAGATGCGCACATCTTTGGCGCTGATGTTGCCCTTGATCTTGCACTTCTTATCGGGCGGAATACGACCCTTCGCTCGGGTTTTGCGGTGCTGCGACGGAGTCTGCAACCTGACGGCATGCAAGCCACGGTCGACCGCCGCTGCCTCCCGTTCAATCTCAACATAATCACTGCTGTAGGTCACATAGGCAAAAGCCAGCCCTTCATGCACCAGCCATGCAGCCACGTCCCCACCCAAGGCCGTACACCGCGCCACAGTTCGCCCATAGCGGTCCAACTCGATCGCCTCACAGCGCGCGGTCTCACCGCTGTACCTGTCAGTAACCACGCGGGTGATCCAACCGCCACAGGCCCAATCAGCCCCCTGCTCGGTCTGGCACATCTGGTCGTTCTCTGGTGCATCGATGCCATGCAGACGTATCTTGATCCCCGCGACCTCAAAGCTATCGCCATCTATGACGCGGATAGATCCCGCGATCACATCCTCACGCTCGTTCGCCTGCGTGATGCCCCCAAACAAAGCAAACCCGCAAACGCCCAGCGCGAACAGCACAACAAAGCGCCAGCCGCGCAGGAGGGTTTTGGATGAAACAGTCATTAAGACTGCTTTTGCGAAATATTCATCCCTTATGAATAGAGAGAGTTGCGTCAAAGGTTAACAAAAAGTTAACACAACGCTTGAGACTTGGTTAACGCTTAACCATCAGCGTTGTTCAGTCTCCCAATTCGGGTGAATCCACGGCTGGTCATTGGATGCCGCCAACGGGTCTTTGCCCAGCACATGATCTGCCATCTTCTCTCCCACCATGATCGATGGGCCATTCAGATTGCCGTTTGTGATGCGCGGAAAGATCGAGCTATCCACGACCCGCAATCCTTCAACGCCAATCACGCGGCCATGACTATCGACCACGGCGTCTGGATCGTCTTTGCTGCCCATCTTGCAGGTACCACAGGGGTGATAGGCGCTCTCCGCATGCTCTGTCACAAAGGCGTCGATCTCATCGTCCGTTTGCACATCCGCACCGGGCTGAATTTCATGTTTCACAAACGGTTTGAACGCATCTTGGGCAAAAACCTCACGGGTCAGGCGGATACAGCGGCGCCACTCCTCCCAATCGTCTTCATGCGACATATAGTTAAACAGAATCTTAGGATTGTCGCTAGGGTCGCCCGAGCGCAACGAGACCCGCCCGCGCGATTTGGACCGCATGGGCCCCACATGCGCCTGAAATCCGTGCCCTTCAGCCGCCACCTGCCCGTCATACCGCACGGCGATGGGCAAGAAGTGATACTGGATATCGGGATAGGCAATACCTGCTTTGCTCCGAATGAAGGCGGCACTCTCGAACTGGTTCGACGCGCCCATGCCTTTCTTGGTGAAGAGCCACTGCGCACCGATCACTGCTTTCGAGGCGAGGTTCCAGTGCTTATAAAGCGTGATCGGCTGGCTCGCCGCCATCTGCATATATACCTCAAGGTGATCCTGAAGGTTGCCGCCCACGCCGGGCCGGTCAGCAACAACCTCAATGCCGTGCTCTTTGAGATGCGCCGCAGGACCAATGCCCGACAACATCAAAATCTTTGGCGAATTGATGGAGGACGCCGCCAGCAACACTTCGCGCCGCGCACGAATGATTTCCAGCTTGCCACCCCGTTTGACTTCAACACCGATGGCGCGACCATCCTCGAGTATCACGCGCTGTGCGAATGCACGGGTGATCGTGACATTCTCGCGTTTAAGCGCGGGCCGCAGATACGCATTGGCCGCCGACCAGCGCCGCCCGTTAAAAACAGTCTGTTCCATCGGGCCAAAGCCTTCCTGCTTCTCCCCGTTATAATCGTCAGTCGCTTCATACCCTGCTTGCTGGCCTGCTTTGACGAAAGCTGCAAAAAGCGGGTTTTTACGCGGTCCCCGGCTGACGTGCAGCGGGCCATCCTTACCGCGCCAGTAATCATCTCCGCCATGCCCCCCATCGTGCCAGGTTTCCATGCGCCGGAAATAGGGCAATACATCTGCATAGCTCCAGCCATCTGCTCCCTGATCGCGCCAATGGTCATAGTCCATCGCGTGTCCGCGCACATAAACCATCCCGTTGATCGACGACGACCCGCCAATTACCTTACCGCGTGGACAGACCAACTCGCGCCCACCCAGATGCGGTTCCGGCTCGGAGCTATACCCCCAATCATAGCGCTTCATATTCATCGGGTAGCTAAGAGCCGCAGGCATCTGGATGAACGGCCCCGCATCCGTACCACCGTGCTCGATAACCAGTACCGAGGCGCCAGCCTCTCCAAGACGGTAGGCCATCGCACATCCAGCACTGCCTGCGCCCACAATTACAAAATCCGCTTCCATCACACTCTCTCACTTCACGTGATTCCACGGCGGGTCAAGGAGGCCACCGGCTCTTGCCGGGCTTGTCCTTGAGGCGTCGGGGAATCGCCCCACACTTGGCGAGGTGACTTGAGGATCAGATTGATCCCTCAAGCACCTCTCAGCAAAACGGCGTAAAACCTCACTACCGCTCTGCCATAATTGTTTTGCGAGAACACTGGCGACATTTCCCAAATATGAAATGCGCGTCAGCGCTCCGCTGGATTAAACCATTCTTCAGAACGGTGCTTCCATATCGCCCATGCGCACGTAGACCGACTTCACTTGGCTGTAGTGCTCAATGGCTGCTTTGGAGTTTTCACGCCCCACGCCCGAGGCCTTTACGCCCCCAAACGGCGCTTCGACCGGCGCGTCATTATAGCTGTTGATGAAGCACGTTCCTGCCTCGAGGGCGGCTACGACGCGGTGGGCACGAGACAGATCGCGGGTAAACACACCGGCAGCCAAACCAAATTCAGTGTCGTTAGCACGGGCCAAGACGTCCGCTTCATCTTCGAAATCCAGCACTGCCATGACAGGGCCAAAAATCTCTTCGCGGGCGATCACCATGTCATCGGTCACGTCGGCAAAGACACAAGGCTGCATATAAAAACCCGCACCCTCAATCGCCTTACCGCCATAGACCACCCGTGCACCTTCCGCCTCACCTTTAGCGATATAGCCGAGTGCGATATCCATCTGCGGCTTTGAAACCATCGGACCAAAGCTGGTGGCAGGATCCATGGGATCACCGATTACGGCATTGTCCAGCCGCTCGGACAGACGCTTCAGGAACGCCTCTTTGATGTTCTTGTGCACAAAGACACGTGTCCCGTTCGAGCAGACCTGACCAGAGCTATAAAAATTCGCCATAATCGCGCCAGACACAGCGTTCTCGATGTCTGCATCGTCAAATACGATCATCGGAGACTTACCGCCCAACTCCATCGTGACGTGCTTCATGCCTGCGGCCGCCGCTGCATAGACTTTGCGCCCTGTCGGCACAGATCCCGTGAGCGATACTTTGTCCACACGAGGGTCCGTGACAAGGGCAGCACCCACATCGCCCAAGCCCTGAACCACATTATAAAGCCCCGCAGGTAGACCTGCTTCATGCAAAATTTCAGCAACTTTCAGAGCGCTCAATGGCGTTGTCTCGGAGGGTTTGAAAACAACAGAATTGCCGCACGCCAACGCGGGTGCACCTTTCCAGCACGCAATTTGTGTCGGATAGTTCCACGCACCAATACCAACGCAAACGCCCAGCGCCTCGCGGCGGGGATAGACCCAATCCTCGCCCAGCTGGATATGCTCGCCCGTTAGGGTCGCCGCCATGCCGCCAAAATATTCCAGCGCATCAGCACCCGACGTCGCATCAGCTACGGACGTCTCCTGATATGGCTTTCCGGTATCATAGGTCTCAAGCACACTCAGATCATGGTTACGTTCGCGCATGATATCGGCAGCGCGGCGCAAGATGCGACCCCGCTCTGTCCCGCTCATTGCAGCCCACGCAGCTTGGGCGCTTTTCGCAGCGGTCAGGGCTTGTTCGATGATGGCGGGTGTTGCGGCGTGCACGGTGGCGATCACTTCACCCGTTGCAGGGTAGATCACCTCGATTGGCGACCCTGCGGTGTCTTCGACATATGCGCCGTTGATGAAGTGGCTGGCGGTAGGTTGAGTTTGCATAAGGTCTCTCTTTTATGTTCGAATAGGACAAGAATAGATGCGCACGGGGCTACTCCCCGCGAGGGAAACGTTTGTTTTCTTCAAGTGTGTTGAGGTCCATGTGGTTGCGCATGTAGGCCTCCGAGGCCATGCGTAGCGGCTGGTAGTCCCAAGGATAATAGCCGCCCGAGCGAAGCGCCTCATAGACAACCCAGCGGCGGGCTTGGGACTTGCGCACATCTGCGTCATAGGCGTTGAGGTCCCAGCGGGCTTCGGATTTCGCCTGCAGTTGCGCGAGCGTGCCTGCATGTGCAGGGACATCTGCAAGGTTGGTCAACTCATGGGGGTCGGCATCGAGATCAAAGAGCTGATCGGCATCCAGCGCACAGCGGTTGTACTTCCATTTGCCATAACGGAGCGAGACTAGCGGCGCGTAGGACCCCTCGGCTGCGTATTCCATCGCCACAGGTTCAGTCCTCTCCACCCCCTGCCCCATTGGGACAAGGCTCTGACCTGTTGTCCATTCCTCTACTTCCGCCATGCTCACGCCAGCGAGGTCGCACAGCGTCGGGCAGACGTCGATATTACTGACAGGTGTGGTATGTAGGCCCGCTTCCATCTGTGGCGCAGCGATCATCATCGGCACACGGGCAGAGCCTTCGAAAAAGCTCATCTTGAACCACAATCCACGCTCCCCCAGCATATCGCCGTGGTCGGAGACGAACATAATGATCGCCTCTTGGCGGGTGTCCTCCAGCGTTTGCAGGATTTCACCGACCTTGTCGTCGAGATAGCTTATGTTCGCGAAATAAGCGCGGCGGGAACGTTTGATGTCTTCTTCGGTGATGTTGAACTCGCGCCAGTTGTTGGCGTCGAAAATGCGTTGGGAGTGGCTGTCGTGCTCCTCGTAGTCCATCGCAGGAATTTCAGGCAGAAGGTGCTCACAGTCCTCATAGAGGTCCCAGTATTTCTTGCGCGCCACATATGGATCGTGGGGGTGCGTAAAGCTCGCCGTGAGGCACCACGGGCGTTTGTCCAACCCGCGCGACAGCTCGTAGATTTTGCGCGTGGCCTCATAGGCGACTGCATCGTCGTATTCCATCTGGTTGGACGTCTCAGCCACACCTGCGCCCGTAACGCTCCCCATGTTGTGATACCACCAGTCGATCCGCTCTCCCGGTTTGCGGTAGTCGGGGGTCCAGCCGAAGTCAGCGGGATAGATGTCCGTGGTCAGGCGGTCCTCAAACCCGTGCAGCTGGTCCGGCCCCACAAAGTGCATCTTGCCCGACAGGCAGGTGTAGTAGCCCGCGCGCCGCAAGTGGTGGGCATAGGTCGGGATCGAGGAGGCGAACTCGGCCGCGTTGTCATAGACCCCTGTCGCGCTTGGCAATTGGCCCGACATAAACGCAGCACGACCAGGCGCACAGAGCGGTGACGCCGTATACGCATTCTTGAAACGGGTAGAACGCGCCGCGAGTTTCTTGAGGTTCGGCGCATGGAGCCAATCGGCAGGGCCGTCAGGAAACAGCGTGCCGTTGAGTTGGTCCACCATGATGATCAGGATATTTGGCTGGCTCATTTTGCGTCTCTCACGATCATTTCCAAAGTGTTCAGAGCGATCTGCTTTGCGTGGCCGCTTGAACCGCCTTCGGACAGCGCAGCGCGCAGGTACAGCCCGTCGATAAGTGCTGCCAGCGTCTCGGCATGGGCCTGCGGGTCGGGTGTAAGGGTACGCAACGCGTGCGTCAGGTTCGAGCGTAGACGCGATTGATACAGCGATAGCAGCTGTTTCATCTGTGGCTGCGTGGGTGCAGCAGCATAGAGGGTCATCCATGCGGCAACCGTGGCGGGGGCAAAACATGTTTCGTCAAAACTGGCCGTGATGATCGCTTCCGCTCGGGCCAGCGGGGTGTTGGCATTGCTGAGGCTGGCGCGTACTACCGCGCCATATTCCGTGAGGATATGGCGCATTGCGGCAAGGAGTATCTGATCCTTTCCGCCGAAATAGTGATGCGCAAGGGCCGTGGACATGCCAGCCGTCTTTGCAATCTGGCCAACGGTCACATCCAGCGATTGCGCGCGCCCGAGCTCGGCGATTGTCGCTTGGACAAGTGACGCACGGCGCAGCGGTTCCATCCCGAGTTTTGGCATTAGATTCGGTTCTTGATATACATGGCAGGTAACGTGATCTTTTTATATTGATCCGTCAATCAATATAAAATCAGCCCTTGGTGGCGGAGGCGTCTGGTGTCACGTGCCGCTTGAGGATCGTCTCGCGCCACGTGATGAAGGTAACCGAGCCGAGGATCACAATTCCTCCCAAAACAACCCAGATATCAACCGCTTCGTCAAACCAGATGAAGCCCAAGAGCGTGGCCCAGATGAGTTGAAGGAACGTCACAGGCTGGGTCACTGTCATAGGGGCTGCGGCAAAAGCGAGGGTCATGGTATAGTGACCCGTCGTGGCAAAAACCGCGACGCCCGCGAGAAATGTCAGTTCGCGCGCATTTGGTGTGACCCAATCAGCAGCGGCAAAGGGGGCCAGGCCAATCGTCACAAAGACTGACAACATCGCCACAACCACACTCGGTTTGACCTCATCTGCCAGAACCTTGGCCACCAGATAACTGCCCGCGAAAACGACCGCTGCGATGAGCATGGCGAGATGGCCATCGCTTACCTCCCTGAAACCGGGACGCAGGATGATAGCGGCACCGGCAAGGCCAAGAACCACGGCCACAATGCGACGGGCGGCCAGCCGCTCTCCCAGAAATACCGCGGCACCGACGGTCACATAGATCGGCGCGAGGTAGCCCATCGCAGTCACTTCGGCGATGGGAATACGGACCATGGCGTAGAACCACAAAATCACACCGCCTGCATGGCACAGCCCGCGTACAGAAAAGAGTGTCCATTGCCTGCGCGTGAGATGTGCTGCACGCAGCGCGCCGATGGAGGGCAGCAGAAACACCAGCCCCATGGCATAGCGTAAAAACGCTGCCTCCCCCGGTGGCAGGCGCGGACCCATGGTTTTCACCAGTGCAGTTACCATGATGAAGCACACACCCGTCACCAGCATCCAAAAGATACCCGTGATCGGCTGTTGGGGATTTCGTGTTACCATTGCATAGCTTGACCGTAATTCAGAATTGCGCGCAAGAGCTTACTGGGTCAGCAGCGCGATGCCGATGGCCCACATGGTCACCGCAATCAAGGCGTCAAGAATACGCCAGCTAACAGGCTTGGCGAATATCGGCTGCAACAAGCGCGCCCCATAACCGAGAATGAAAAAGAAAATCACACTGGCCAAAATGGCCCCGGAAGCAAAGGCTACGCGATCAGGGTACTGCGCGGAAACGGAACCAACCAAAACTAGCGTATCGAGATAGACATGCGGATTGAGAAAGGTGATCGCCAGCAGCGTGAGGATCGTACGCTTTAGCGACTGCCCGTTCGCACCCGCAGCCTCCAGCACTTCGCCCCCGCGCCACGCGCTTATCGCCGCGCGTGTGCCGTACACCAGCAAAAATGCCGCCCCGCCATAGCGCATAGCCGTCTCGAACCACGGCACGGCCTCCGCCAATGCGCCAAATCCGGCGACACCTGCAGCGATTAACAGCGCATCGGTGACGCCGCACGTCAAACACACCCAAAACACGTGCTCGCGCCGCAACCCCTGCCGCAAGACAAATGCGTTCTGTGCACCAATCGCCAGAATAAGCGACAGGCTCAGCAGAAAACCGGGAATAAATGAGGACATCGGATATTGGCCTTGTGGAAGGGTCACGAACAGGCCATTGGCCTAGGTCTGCCGCGGCTCATTGTCCAGACGTTACAGCGCGCTCACGGCAATGCGTTTTGCTTGTGATCTCAATCGGCCCTATTTCTAACGCATTGACGGGTCATATTCTTTTTCAAACCTTTCAACGCCTTACTTCAGATTGCACCCTAAGATGAAATATTTCGCCTACTCACGTGAAACTGAACGGTCCCCTCTAGCGTATGTAGGTACGAGTGCCTATCTGCACAGCAGAGTTGAAGGAAAAAGCAGATGAACGAGACAACAAAGAAACTTGAAGTAAGCTCCATTGAAATGGACATCATCACAAGTGCGCTCGAGACCCAATCGAAGATTCTGTGCATGCAAGCAAGTGCTGGTGGCCACGGCGCATTGGCGCGTCTCAACGAGGTAAAGCGTGTGTTAGCCACCGTAGCGGCCCAACGTGAAACCAAAATCACCCGTCGGCCGGAGAGCAGCGGATTGTGGAGGATCATGCGCTCCATCCGTCACGCCACGTAAGGCGACGTAGCAGAATTCGAGAAGTGTAAGCTGCCTTTCGGGGCGGCTTTTTGCTTTCCGGACCGCCCATCGCTCGCATGCAAAAAGGCCGCCGCAAATCAATGCGGCGGCCTTTTTGCATTCGTGGTCTTCGCGTCTTATTCCAGAGCTTCCATAACCTCGTCAGAGGCCTCAAAGTTGGCAGTCACACGCTGCACATCATCATCATCTTCCAGCGCATCAATAAGCCTCATCAGCTTTTCCATGCCTTCTAGGTCCATCTCGGTGGTGGTCGTCGGACGCCAGATCAACTTGGTGCTGTCGCTCTCGCCCAGCTCGGCCTCAAGGGCGTTGGACACATCGTTGAGGTCGGTATCGGCGCAATAGATCACATGCCCGTCCTCGGAACTCTCGACGTCTTCGGCCCCTGCTTCGATCGCGGCCATCATTACAGTGTCGGCATCGCCCACGGAAGCGGAATACATAACCTCACCCTTGCGGTCGAACATGAAACCCACGCTGCCTGTCTCGCCCAGGTTACCACCGTATTTGGTAAAGGTAGAACGGACAACAGATGCCGTGCGATTGCGGTTGTCGGTCATCGTCTCGACGATCACCGCCACACCGTTGGTGCCGTAGCCTTCATAGCGGATTTCTTCGTAATCCTCCACATCGCCCCCTGTCGCCTTCTTGATCGCGCGATCAATGTTGTCTTTGGGCATCGAGGCTTGCTTGGCCTCTTTCACCGCAAGGCGCAGGCGCGGGTTTTTGTCCACATCGGGGTCACCCATCTTGGCAGCGACGGTGATCTCTTTTGAGAACTTCGAGAACATCTTTGAGCGCAGTTTATCCTGACGCCCTTTGCGGTGCTGGATATTTGCCCATTTGGAATGGCCTGCCATGGATCGTCTCCGTTTGAGGTAACTATTTCTGGCGCGCTTATACGGCAGCAGACGCATCGGGGGCAAGGCTCACATCAGGCAAGACGCAAGTACCATGACAGCGGGTGATCCGCGCGCGCCCTTTTCACCCCTTGCCCTAAGCGCAGACCTGCAACATGGTGACGCAATGACAAATGATCAAATTATCCTCTTCGCGCTGTTCGGTGCTGTTTTTGGCCTCCTACTGTGGGGCCGCTTCCGCTATGATATTGTTGCATTTTCTGCTCTCATGGCAGGTGTCGTCCTTGGCGTGGTGGACAGTAAGGACGCGTTCAACGGCTTTGGTCATCCTGCCACGCTGGTGGTGGCACTCGTGCTGGTCGTCTCTGCGGGGCTGGTGCGCTCCGGTGCGGTTTTGCTGATCACCCGCACGCTGATTGACAGCTCCCGATCCCTTGGCGCGCATATCACGCTCATGGGCGCGGTGGGCGGTATTCTGTCGGCGTTCATGAACAACGTGGCCGCACTGGCGCTGCTCATGCCCGTCGACATCCAGACCGCGCGCAAAGCGGGGCGTGCACCTGGCCTGTCACTGATGCCGCTGTCCTTTGCGACCATCCTCGGCGGCATGGCCACCCTCATCGGCACGCCCCCCAACATCATCATCGCCGCCATCCGCGAGGAAAGCCTTGGCGCGCCGTTTAAAATGTTCGACTTCGCCCCCGTAGGCGGTATCGCCGCGATCGCCGGCCTGATCTTTGTCGCTCTGGTGGGCTGGCGCCTGATCCCTGCGCGAGAGGACGGCACGATAAGCGCCGAAGACCTCGATGCCTATATTGCCGAACTGGTTGTGCCGGAAGGCAGCAAGCAGATTGGCAAGCGCCTGTCAGAGCTGGAGGAAACTTCTGACAAAGCAGACGTCACCATCATCGGCCTCATGCGTGACGGAAAACGTCTTTATGGCCGCGCCCAAAACGAGGAACTCCGTGAGGGTGATGCAATCGTATTGGACGCGACACCCGATGCACTTGATGAATTCCGCTCCACGCTAGACCTCGCCGTGGCAGAGGCTGAGCGTGAGGAACGATTGCGCGCTGATGGCGAAGGAGTCGAGATCATCGAAGTGGTCATCACAGCCGAAAGCCGCCTTGTAGGGCGCACAGCGCAGAAAGTAGGGCTTGCATGGCGCCAGCGCACCGTTCTGCTCGGCATCTCGCGCAGCGGCCGTAAAATCACCTCACAGCTGCGCAAAACCCAACTTGAGGCAGGGGATATTCTCCTGCTGCTGGTCCCCCGCGATACGGGCGACGACGTCGTTCAATGGCTCGGCGTCCTGCCCCTCGCTGACCGTGGTCTTGCGGTGACGGAGAATAGCAAAGTATGGCTGGCCATTGGTTTGTTCGCCGGGGCCGTGGTCGCAGCCTCGCTCGGCTTGATCTATCTGCCCATTGCACTTGGCATCGTCGTGATCGCCTATGTACTGGTCAAGATCGTCCCACTCTCAGAGCTCTACACGCACATCGAATGGCCTGTGGTCGTCTTGCTCGGTTCCATGATCCCCCTTGGGGCGGCACTTCAAAAATCTGGTGGCACAGAACTCATCGCAGGGTCACTGGTCAATCTAACGCAAGGCATGCCAGCTTGGGCTGTCCTCACGGTGCTGATGGTTGTCACCATGACCCTGTCGGATGTGCTGAACAATACCGCCACCACCATCGTCGCGGCTCCCGTCGGCATCCAGATGGCGCAGACCCTTGAGGTAAACCCCGATCCGTTTCTGATGGCCGTGGCTGTTGCCGCCTCCTCCGCTTTCCTCACCCCTATCGGGCATAAGAACAACACGCTCATCCTTGGTCCCGGTGGCTACAGCTTTGGCGACTACTGGCGCATTGGGCTGCCGCTCGAGATCATCATTGTCGCTGTCTCTATCCCAGCCATCCTCGTGTTCTGGCCTCTCTGATGGGTCAAAGCATCAAACAACCGACCCTTCCTCATTTGGCCTTAAAAACTCCGGAGGTCTGGAGGCAGCGCCTCCAGCGCCCTCGTCAAGTTATCAAAAGAAGATCGGAATAACCGCACTCGCAATCAGCGACATCGACAGGTTTAGCGGAATACCGACCCGCATAAAGTCGGTGAACTTATATCCCCCCGGCCCGTAGACCAGCGTGTTGGTCTGATACCCGATAGGGGTGGCAAAAGCGCAGGAGGCCGCGATCATGACTGCCACCACAAGCGCGCGCGCATCCATGCCCAGCGCATCGGCCAGCGATATAGCAATGGGCGTCATAATCACCGCAACTGCATTGTTCGACACAATCTCGGTAAATATCGTGGTCAGCAGGAACACACAGAAGATCACAATCGTGGGCGACATACCTTCCAACGAAGGGGACATCACATCAACGATCATCTGGACAGCGCCTGTATGTTGGAGCGCGGCGCCCACGCAAAGCATGGAGAAAATAAGCGCCAGTAGGCGGCCATCAATGAACGAAAATGCCTCATCAGCATCAATGCAGCCCGACACAAGCACCACGGCCACTGCAATCACTGCCAGCATCAGGATCGGGGCCACATTCAGCGCAGCAAGCACTACAATCGCGGCCAGCGCACCGATGGCAATGGGCGCATGACCGCGGCGATACGCGCGCTCTGACGGAGTGCTGACGTCCACCATATCCATGTCTACGGACAGACGGTTGATGTCCTCCGCCGCCCCTTCAAGCAAAAGCGTATCACCAACACGCACCACCAATTCATCAAGTTGTCGGCCGATGTTCTGGTTCCGGCGGTGCACGGCCAGCGGATAAACACCGTAACGGCGACGCAAACGCAGCGCGCCCAATGAGCGGCCAATCATCTTACAGCCCGGAGTGATCAGAACCTCGACAGTTGTTGTCTCAACCGCTGACACTTGGTCCACACGTTTCAGTTCTGGTGTCGCTTGCAGGCTCAAAAGCTCCGCCATCTGCGTGCGCAAAACCACCCGGTCACCGGTTTGCAGTACCACATCCTTGAGGTTGCGGCGCAGCGAGGCATCACCGCGCACCACGTCGATCAGGCGCACGCCTTCGCGTTTGAACAGCTTTACATCCAACACTTCACGCCCGATGAGGTTGCTGTCTGGCGGAATGACCGCTTCGGAAAAGAACTTCATCTTGGAGCGGTCGCCCAGCATCCCCGCCATGCTATCGCGGTCTGGCAACAAACGCCGCCCAATGGTCGCCATGTAGATCAGACCCCACGTGCAGACCACCAAACCGATGGGCAGTATCTCGAAAATGCCAAACGGCTCCATCCCTTGAGCGCGCGCCACGCCGTCAACCAGCAGGTTTGTCGAGGTCCCGATCAGCGTCAAAGAGCCCCCCATGATCGCGGCATAGCTCAGCGGGATCAGCAACTTGGAGGCTTTGGTGCCAAGCGTCTTGCTCAGCTGCACGACCACGGGGATCATCACCACGACCACGGGCGTGTTGTTCATAATCGCCGAAGCCCCCATCACGGACAGGATCACACCAATAACTGCCAGCTTGGGGTTCGTGCGGGCATACCGCTCCGCCATGCGGGTCAGCACCTCAAGCGCGCCTGTGCGCACAAGTGCCCCCATCACGATGAACATCGCGGCAATCGTCCACGGTGCAGAGTTTGACAGCACCATGCGCGCGTCATCATAGGGCAACAGCCCCATCGCCAAGAGCGAGGCCGCCCCCGCAAGTGCAACAACCTCCGTGGGCAGAGACTCGCGCAAGAACAGGATGAACATGACCGCCACAACCGTGAGGGACAAAATCGCCTGCGTGAATTGAGAGAATTCAAAGAGATACATGGGGAAACCCTTAATGAAGTCTTAGTTGTCGCTGATTGGCGCGCCTGCATCAAGCAGTGCTTTCGGGCGCGGCTGTACCAGGTACATTCCTGCGAACATCATCGCCAGCGCCAGCCATATCACATTCGAGAATGCCTCGCCCAATACCAGCCATGCCCAGAACAAACCAAACCCCGTCACCATATAGCTGACTTGCACAGCAAACACCGCCCCCGCCCGACCGACAAGCCAAACATAGCTGGCGTAGACCAGCACATGCACCACCGATGCCGCGACAAGCGCCTTTTGCGCTGTGGGCAAAGGCCACTGCGGCACAACTGTCTGCCCCGTGGCCAGCATCAGCGGGGTGACAATCACCAGCCCCACCAAGGATGCGCCCAGCATGAGTTGGAACGGATCAAGTCCGGCCACGCCCCAACGGGCGACGTAATTTCCCTCAAACGCATAGAACATTGCCACCACAAGATAGATAGCAGCCCAGCCCACTGGCACCGCCTCCCCCAGATCAACGGAGGGAACAATGATGATCAATACGCCGATCAGGCCGAAACACAGACCACCCAGCCGCCGCCAAGCAAAGCTATCGGTGCCGAGCATCAAGGCGATGCAAAAGGCAAACATCGGAATAATGCTGAGCAGCAGGGACATGATGCCAGCAGGCAAATGTACCGCCGCTTGATAGGACAGCGAATTGGGCAAGACCGCACCGATGAGCGCGATCACAATATAGGCCGGCAGCGCGCCTGCGTGACGCGGCAGACTTGTGCGCCGGATCATGCAGACCGTAGCCATCAATGCGGCCCCCAACACCTGCTGCCAGACGAGCAGACCGAAATGGCCGTATCCCGTGCTTACTGCGATCTTGGTCAAGGGCTGTGTCGCGCCCCAACCTGCGCCCATGAGCACTAAAAAGCCGCTGAACAGGAGTATTTCGCGACGGCTCAGGGTGGCTTGGTTCAAGGGGCGCTCTGTTGGAGCTGCCCGCCTTGGCGCACTGGCACGATCCGCGTGGCTTTGCCCGTCTTATCGTCAGTCTCGACGTAAACACCTGACAGCGTGGCCTCACCGTTGGCAGGAGAGAACCGCTCCTTCGGCATTCCCGTGATAAAGCGGCGCAGAGGCTCGGTCTTTTCCATGCCGATGACAGAGTGATAATCCCCACACATGCCCGCATCCGAGAGGTAGGCGGTACCGCCTTTCAGGATCATCGCGTCAGAGGTCGGCACATGGGTATGCGTCCCAACCACCAGCGAGGCGCGGCCGTCACACCAATGCCCTGTCGCCATCTTCTCGGATGTCGCCTCACAGTGGATATCGACGATAATCGCATTTGCCAAACCGCCCAGCGGGTGTGTCTTGAGCACTGTATCCAGCGCCGAGAACGGATCATCGTAGGGACGTTTCATAAACACCTGACCCAAGGCCTGGGTGACCAAGACCTGCTTGCCCGTGCGGGTTTTGAACAGGCGCGCACCTTTACCGGGAGCGTTCTTGGAAAAGTTGAGCGGGCGGATGATGCGCGGCTCTTGCTCGATGAACGACAGCATGTCCTTTTGGTCAAAAGCATGATCGCCCAGCGTCAGACAATCAGCTCCGGCGTCCAGCAGATCTTTGGCATGGCTGCCAGACAGGCCCATCCCCGACGTCGCATTCTCACCGTTCACAACGATGAAATCGAGTTTCCATTCGGTCCGCAAACGGGCCAGATTTTCGGTAATGGCGCGGCGCCCAGCGCGGCCCATCACATCACCAAGAAAGAGTATTTTCATGGGGCTAGCGTTAAGGCGCTGTGCCGCGCACTGCAAGAGCGAAGGTAGGGAGTTCTGCGCGGCACAAAACCCGAAAGGAACAAATTTCGTTCGGAATTTCAAAACTCTCTAACTGATCTCGATCACACCTGCTTCGGTCACGATCAGATCCAAAGGTTGGTCGGTCGCCTCTAACGGAGCCGCATCCACCTCTTGCCCCGCAAAAGCAAAGCCTACGGCAAGCGTGCCACGGCGCGCGCGCAGCATCTCCAGCGTCCGGTCGTAGAACCCACCGCCATAGCCAAGCCGCCCCCCCTTGCGATCAAAACTCAGCAACGGAACAATGATGATTTCCGGCTCGAAAAACTCCAATACGGCGGGCACTCTCGCGCCGAACGGTCCCGCGACCATTTCCGTCTCTGGCGTCCAACGCGCAAACTTAAGCGGCTGCGCCTGTGCCTCAATCACCGGAACGCCGACTGCGCCGTAGGCCGCAGCTTCGCTCATCGCGGGGCGTGGGTCGATCTCGGTGCGGATGGGCATAAAACCCGATGTTGGCACGCCGCGATATCCGGCAAGAACTTCGCTGAGATAGCCCGCCTGCGCCGCACTTGCTTTCTCAAACAGGGGTTTGCGGCGGGCAAATGCCGCTTTGCGTGCTGCCGCTTTGAGCTCGGCAATGCTCATAGCAATACAGCAGCGGCCAGACCGAGGAAGGCAAAGAAGCCGACCACATCCGTTACCGTTGTCACAAAAGCACCGGAGGCCAGCGCGGGGTCGATCCCGATCCGCTCCAGCACAATCGGGATGCCAGTCCCTGCCAACCCGGCCACAACCATGTTCACGACCATGGCCACAGCGATGACGCCACCCAGTGCTACGTTTCCGAACCAGATCACGCCAACAGTCCCCATCACGATGGCAAATATCGTCCCGTTGATCAGCCCCACCAGACATTCACGCCGGATAACCCGCCACACGTTGGAACCGGTGAGATCTTTGGTTGCGAGTGCGCGCACGGCCACAGTCAAGCTTTGCGTGCCAGCATTCCCGCCCATGGACGCCACAATGGGCATAAGCACTGCAAGTGCTACAATCTGGGCCAGTGCCACTTCGAACTGCGAAATCACCATGGAGGCCGCAATCGCGGTCAGCAGGTTTACGGCAAGCCACGGCAAGCGCTGCTTGGTCGTCATGATCACGCGGTCGCTGAGTGAGCCTTCGCCCACACCCGCGAGGCGTAGAATGTCTTCTTCGTGCTCTTCATCCAGCACCGCCATCGCATCATCAATCGTGATCACACCGATCAGGCGGCCATCCTCGTCCACGACGGGCGCAGAGATCAGGTGGTACTGGTTAAAGGCATAGGCCACATCGCCTTCCGCGCGCGCCGCGGGAATGATCTGGAACGTTTCTTCATAAAGCGTTCTGAGCAGCGTTTCACGCTTGGAGCGCATCAGCGTGCCCAGTGTCACATTGCCTACAGGATGCAAGCGCGGGTCCACCACGATGATGTGGTAGAACTGATCGGGCAGTTCAGATTCGGGCGTTTCACGCAGATAATCAATAGCTTGCCCCACGCTCCAATGCTCCGGTGCCATGACCACCTCGCGCTGCATCAGACGGCCAGCGGAATACTCCGGATAGGACATCGCCTGTTCGACGGCGGCGCGGTCGCCCTCGTCGAGTGCGCCCAAAATCGTCGCCTGCTGCGCGTCCTCGAGGTCTTCTAGAATGTCGACAACGTCATCGCTGTCCAGCTCGCGCATCGCTTCTTGCAGGACTTGCGGCGTGAGCAGGGCTACTACTTCGTCCCGGATCGCCTCGTCCAGTTCGGACAGGATTTCGCCGTCAAACTCACGGTCATAGAGGCGGATCAGTTTTGCCCGGTCAAACGCGCTAATCTGCTCCAGAAGGTCGGCGATGTCAGCCGCATGCAGCGGCTCCATCAGTTCAATCAGCTTTTCGCGGTCCTCGATCTCGACCGCATAGAGGATCGAGGCCACATCGCGCTTCCCCAGCACGTAGGCCTCCGGCTCATCGACCTCTAGGTCCGTCTCCGTCACCTGATCTGACATGCGCCCCACCCTCTCCGACTTTCGCGCAACATAGGCAGACGGCGTAGTGACCACAATGGCGCGCACCGTTTGGTGTGATCATTTTGATATCGCCGCCCATTGCCTGGGCGCGGCAAACAGGTACAAATGAAATTATGCAAAAACAGACACTCCTTACCGGGCAGACCCTCACGTTTCACGGTGACCCTTTCAGCACGCCCTGGGAAGATTGCGTGCGCATCAATAGCGCCGGTGCAGTGCTGGTGCAGGGCGCGAAGATACTGGCGGTGGGCGACGCAAGCGTGCTCAAATCGACCTATCCACACGCACAGGTCATCTCCTATGGCGATGATTTGATCTGCCCCGGTTTTGTTGATGCACATGTGCATTATGCACAAACAGCGATGATTGCGAGTTGGGGAAAACAGCTGATTGACTGGCTGAACACTTACACGTTTCCCGAAGAGGCCTTGTTTGCCAATCAGGGGTATCCTGAAGAAATCGCCAAGCGGTATCTCGATCTGACGGCAGCCAATGGGACCACCACTGTTGCTTCGTTTGCCACTATCCATCCTCAAAGCGTCGATGCTCTCTTCGAGGTAGCGGCCGCGCGGGGACAATGCGTCGTGGGCGGCAAAACTTGCATGGACCGCAACGCCCCCGATAACCTGCGCGATACGGCGCAATCGGCCTATGACGACAGCAAGGCGCTGATAAACCGCTGGCACGGTGTGGGCCGCGCACAATACGCCATCACGCCACGCTTTTCGCCCACTTCTACGCCTGAGCAATTATCAGCCCTTGGTGCGCTTTGGGCCGAGCACCCGACCTGCCTGATGCAGACCCACCTGAGCGAGCAACTTGACGAAATTGAATGGGTGCGCAGCCTGTATCCTGATGCACGCGATTACCTTGATACCTATGAGACGCACGGGCTGCTGGGGGCACGCGGATTATATGGCCACGCTGTGCATCTGACCGCACGCGAGGTCGACAGGTTGTCGGAGGTGCAGGGCCGTGTGATCCATTGCCCGACGTCCAACGCCTTTATCGGGTCTGGGATGCTTGACCTGATGGCGCTGGCGCAGCGCGGCGTTCCACTGGGACTAGCAACAGATACTGGCGGCGGCTCCTCGTTTTCGATGCTGCGCACTATGGCCGCAGCCTATGAAGCCGCACAACATCACGGGAACGCACTTCATGCGGCGCAATTGATGTGGCTGGCCACGCAGGGGTCGGCCCGCGCACTGCATCTTGACGCAGAAATCGGCAGCCTTGCCGCAGGAAATTACGCGGATATTGCAGTGCTTGACCTGCGTTCGACAGAGGCAATTGCGCAGCGGGCAAACCGCTCGGAATCGGTTTGGGAAGATGTCTTTGCCACGATTATGATGGGCGACGACCGCGCCTTACGGGCCACGTGGATCGCTGGTGCGTTACACGCGGCCCGCGACTAGCCTCAGCAGCGGCTCGCGGCCAAGACCATCGCGCGAAATCCGTTCACGTTCGCGATGCCAAACTGTTTGACGTTGCCTATGGTGAGATTCCGGTAGTGCCCCGGTGAGACGCGCCATGCTTCAATCGCGCGGGCCTCGGTGCGGTATCCGCGGCTGACGTTTTCAGCGACGGTGCACCACTTGTACCCCACGCGCGAAACCCGCTGGGCCACGTTTGTGCCATTGCGGCCCCTGTGCGTCATGATTTTGTTTGCAGCCATAAAGCTTGCTTGAGCATGGGCTGCTGCATCCAACTTCGCGGACCGTTTCACAGGCGGAAGGCCTGCGCGGGAGCGGATCGCATTTATTTGCGCTCCAGCGTTAGATGAATTTGTAGTGACGTTGACCTTTTGAATTTTGGCCCGTTGCGACCCGTTAAACTCGGCCTGTTGCGCTTGCGGTGCAGGGCTTGTGATCCCGAATGTCGCAAGAACGACAAAAAGGGAGACGCCCAGTGTCAGCTGTTTCATATCTACTCCTGTAATCCATATGCCATCTCCCTTTGTCTGCTCAGAAGTTGCGGCATATTTATGGTCTTAATCTGACCATTTCGTACCACGGCGCGACCTTCAACGAACAAATCGCGTACCGTGGTTGGACCAGCAAGAACCAGCGCAGCAATGTCCCATGAACCGGCGGATTCTACCCCATTCATGTCCCATATTGCGATATCCGCGCGTTTTCCCACCGCCAGACGTCCGCAATCGGGGCGGCCCAGCACATCCGCTCCGCCGCGCGTGGCGATCTCTAGGGCTTCGCGTGCGCTCATCGCGTCGGCGCCATGCACCACACGTTGCAACAGCATGGCTTGCCGCGCTTCGGCCACCAAGTTGCCCGCATCATTACTGGCCGAGCCATCCACACCAAGGCCCACAGGCACACCCGCATCCCGCATGGCCCGCAGCGGGGCGATGCCGCTGCCAAGGCGGCAGTTGGAGCACGGACAATGGGCAACACCCGTACCGGTGCTCGCAAACAGAGCGATCTCGGCAGGGTCGAGTTTGACACAGTGGGCGTGCCAGACGTCGGGCCCAACCCATCCAAGGCTTTCGGCATACTCACCCGGACGACAGCCGAAGGTCTCCAGCGAATAGGCAATGTCTTCGTCGTTTTCCGCCAGATGGGTGTGCAGCATCACGCCTTTATCACGCGCCAGCAGAGCAGCATTGCGCATCAAATCCGTGCTCACAGAGAAGGGGGAACAAGGTGCGATGCCCACGCGGCACATGGACCCCTCGGAGGGATCATGGAAGGCATCGATGACGCGGATGCAGTCCTCCAGAATAGCCGCCTCATTCTCGACCAATGCGTCAGGTGGTAAGCCCCCTGCACTCTCCCCGATGCTCATCGCGCCGCGTGTCGGGTGAAAGCGCAGCCCGATCTCGGCGGCGGCGTGAATCGTATCCTCTAGTCGCGACCCGTTAGGGTAAAGATAAAGATGGTCAGAGCTGAGCGTGCAGCCCGACAGGGCCAGCTCCGCGAGCCCTACCTGCGCGGAGACGTGCATGTGATCCGGCGTGAACCGCTGCCAAATCGGATAGAGCGTGCGCAGCCACCCAAACAGCAGCGCGTCCTGCCCGCCCGGAACGGCGCGGGTAAGGCTTTGATAGAGGTGATGGTGCGTGTTCACCAAACCCGGCGTCACAAGACATCCCGCAGCGTTTACGATTTCCGCGCCTTCCGGTGCAGTCAGTCCAACGCCGATCTGCACAATCACACCATCGCGGATCAGGATATCATGTTCGGTCAATTCGCGCCGCGTATCGTCCATCGTGAGGATGGTGCTGGCACCGCGTAGAAGCGTGACACTCATAGCGCCACCGATGTGCGCAGGATCGCCAGCGCCTCGGCGTGAATCTCTGTATTGGCCGCCGCAATCACACGCCCGCCGTTATATGCGGGATCGCCGGCCCAATCTGTCACAATACCACCTGCCGCTTCGATGAGGGCGAGAGGCCCTTGGATATCATAGGAGTTCAAGCCTGCCTCGATCACCAGATCAACCTGACCGGACGCGACCAACGCATAGGCGTAGCAATCCATGCCATACCGCGTCAGCTGGGCCTTCTCTGCGACTGCGCGAAACGCGGCGCCCTCCTCAGGGCTGCCCACTTCGGGGAATGTTGTGAAAACCACAGCCTGCGACAGGGGTCGCGCGGCGCGCGTGTGGATGGTACGGGTCTGCTCATCGCGGATGAGGCTCGCACCCTCAGGTGTGCCGATAAACCGCTCACCGATATAGGGCTGGTCCACGATGCCGATGAAAGGC
>RCNE010000334.1_pt1 | contig 25546 bp, 29 predicted proteins | sample 2041361 | NCBI WGS metagenome assembly RCNE01 (sample SAMN09708229, study PRJNA481090) | Marine sediment metagenome, whole genome shotgun sequencing project. | reverse complement strand
AGCTGCTGTTAATGTTAGCGTTTTCTTCATGTTAACCTCCCTAAAGGTGTGAATGCAGGGTTTTTTGCTCCTGCCGTCGCTCTGAACGAGCGTTTTCCCTGTGGCGTACTCACGTAGCCGTGGGGAAATTTCTGTATTCCGAGTTGTGCCTCCTATTCTGCAAAACTTGCCAGATAAGCGATGAGGTTTGCGCGGTCGTCGTCCTTGCGCAAACCCACGAAAGACATTTTTGTTCCGCTGATGTATTTCTTGGGTTTCACTAGAAAGGCGTCCAACGTCTCTGGTGTCCAGATGAGTCCTTCGGCCTCCTTTTCGGATAAGGCGGGTGAATATTTGAAGTCGCCATAGCTGCCGGCGGCCCGTCCAAGGATGCCGTTCAGCGCGGGGCCGGTTTTGGATTGCGCGCCCTCGCCGATCTCATGGCAGGCTTTGCATTTGCGGAATACTTTCTCGCCAGCCGCCGCATCGCCGGTGATTTCGAAACTGTGCGCGTCGGCCCAGGCCGCTCCGGACAGGGAAATCCCGAAAGCGACTGCTGTACCGATCAGAGAAGTCTTCAAAAGGGTCATTGTCATCCTTGTTCTTCAGACTCCGTGCAGGCGTTCTGCGTGCCATTGCATGTGGTCGGCAGCAAAACTCGACACGAAAAAATAACTGTGGTCGTGGCCAGCGTGGGTACGCAGTACGCAGGGCTGGCGGCGCTTTGATGCGGCTTCGGCAAAAGCCTGCGGGCGCAGCAGGTCGATGAACTGATCGTCGGCACCCTGATCAATCAGGATATCACTATGCCAGCCGTTTTCGGTCATCAAAATCGTGGCGTCATATTGCGCCCAGTTGGATTCGTCGTCGCCCAGATAGGTACTGAACTGTTTGCGCCCCCAATCGGACTGAGTTGGGTTTACGATTGGCGCAAAAGCAGACAGCGACGTGAAAAGGGACGGATTACGCATCGCGATCGTCAGAGCTCCATGTCCGCCCATCGAATGACCGGTAATGCCGTGACGGTCACTGATTGGCAGCTCTGTCTCCAGAACGCTGCGCAATTCCTTTACCACATAATCATACATCTGGAAATTCAGGCGCCAGGGATCCTGCGTCGCATTTAGATAGAACCCCGCGCCAACACCCAGATCATAGGCTTCGTCATCCGCCACGCCTTCGCCGCGCGGCGACGTGTCGGGAAAGACCACCGCGACTCCGTATTTGGCGGCATATTGTTGCAATCCGCCCTTGGTCATAGCGTTGTCATGCGTGCAGGTCAGACCCGACAGGTACCACAGCACCGGCACCGACTGATGGCGCGCTTGTGGTGGCAGGTAGACGGCAAAGGTCATGTCCACACCGCAGGTGTCCGAGTGGTGTTTATAGACCACCTGTTCGCCTTCAAAGCACTTGTTGCGTGAGACAACTTCCATCAGCCTTAGAACTCCACGACGGCGCGGATCGATTTGCCTTGGTGCATTAGGTCAAAGCCGTGGTTTATGTCGTCGAGCTTGAGTTTGTGGGTGATCATCGGGTCAATCTCGATCTTTCCGTCCATGTACCAGTCAACGATCTTCGGCACGTCCGTGCGGCCCGATGCACCCCCAAAGGCAGTGCCGCGCCAGCTGCGCCCGGTGACCAGTTGGAACGGGCGGGTAGAGATTTCCGCGCCTGCAGGGGCGACGCCGATAATGATCGATTCGCCCCAACCCTTGTGGGCGCATTCCAGCGCCGTGCGCATCACGCCGACATTGCCCGTCGCGTCAAAGGTGTAGTCCGCGCCGCCCTTGGTTAGTTCCACCAGATGCGCCACCAAGTCGCCCTCGACCTTGGACGGGTTCACGAAATCGGTCATGCCAAAGCGCGTGGCCATCTCGATCTTGCTCTCGTTCAGATCGACGCCCACGATCTGGTCCGCACCCGCCAGCCGGAGCCCTTGGATTACGTTCAGCCCGATCCCGCCGAGGCCAAAGACCACCCCGCGTGATCCGATCTCGACCTTGGCGGTGTTGATCACCGCACCGATGCCGGTGGTGACGCCGCAACCGATGTAACAAATCTTGTCGAACGGGGCGTCCTTGCGGACCTTGGCGAGCGCAATTTCGGGCACCACAGTGTGATTGGCGAACGTCGAGCAGCCCATGTAATGGTGGATAGGCGTGCCATCCAGCATCGAAAACCGGGTCGACCCGTCCGGCAGCAGCCCTTGCCCTTGCGTACTGCGGATCGACTGGCACAGATTGGTTTTCGGGTTTAGGCAATATTCGCACTCGCGGCATTCTGGCGTGTAGAGCGGGATGACATGATCACCAACCTCCAGCGAGGTAACGCCTTCACCGATTTCAATCACAACGCCCGCGCCCTCATGACCAAGGATCGCTGGAAAGATACCTTCCGGGTCATCGCCAGAGCGAGTGAATTCGTCGGTGTGACACAGTCCCGTGGCCTTGATCTCAACCAGAACTTCCCCAGCGCGGGGACCCTCCAGATTGACCTCCATAACCTCCAGTGGCTGACCAGCAGCAACTGCAACAGCAGCGCGCGTCCGCATGGCGTTCTCCCTATTGTCTTCAAACCGGTTCTACCGACGGTTGAAGAAAGGGTACTGGCAGGATGTCCCCCGAGACAACTAAGACCTTGGTGTGTGTTTCGCCCCTGCGACTACACATGGACAACAAAACGCGCGCAGGTACACTTGCCGTGGGAGGAACCTAGATGTTCGTTAAGACAACAAGCCTGATCGCCGGGATTGTAATGATCTGCAGCGCGCCTGTCAGCGCAGCGGATTTTTCCGACCCAACATGGCCCTGTATACAGCGCAAGGTGGGGGAGCTGTCGCTGGGCCTGATGTGGCCCCATACTGTGCCGGACCACCCAATGCGCGAGGCGCTGAATACCCCAGCGGACGAATTAGTAGATACCCTAGTGTTACGGCGGGTGTCGCTGGACGAGGTGACCAAGCTGATCCACGGGTTTGTCGCGTCCACGCCGGACCTGAGCACCGATGACCTCGGATTGATCTTTGCGGATGTGTTCAAGCGCATCAATACGGAGCGAAACCGACTGATCGAAGGCATCTCGCGTTATTCCCTGACCCAGATCGACGTGGCGGCGCGCATTGATGCCGCTCGTGTGGAGATGGACACCCTCATGGCACAGAAAAAACCGGATTTTGACCGTGTGGACGCGTTGGAGGAACAGCTCGATTGGGATCAGCGGATCTTCCGCGACCGGGCGCAATCGCTGACCTATGTCTGCGAAACACCGGTTTTGTTGGAAAAACGCGCCTATGCGATCTCTACGGCGCTTTTGCAGCATGTGACCGAATAGCCGGCTAAGCGGGCTATTCCCATTCCAGTTCGGTGAAGGCGACGGTGGCGTTGCGCGGATTGAACAGGTCAAAAAGCTCCCACGCCCCTGATTGCGATTGCGCCACGGTTTCCGCAGCTTCGCCCAAACTGTCGCCGCGCGCGATCGCGGCGCGGGTGTCGTCAACCAACACCTCAAGATAACTCACCAGCGCGGCTGCACTTTGCGGCCAGTTCAGGATCGGACCGCCATGGCCTGGCATGATCCGGGCATAGGGCAGCGTGGAAAGATCGCTCAGAACCTGCTGCCAGCCCAGAACGGCACCATCGAGCGCCGGGGTATGTTCGTGAAACATCAGATCGCCGGTAAATAGGATACCGCTGGTCGGATCGCCCACAGTTAGGTCGGCACTGGTGTGGGCGGTGGGCCAGGCCCGCAGGGACAGTATCCGACCGCCGAGATCAATCTGCCCCTCCATATCCACCAGGATCTCAGGAATGGTCACGGCTGTGCCCAGAAACTGCGCGGCACCGATCAGCCGACCAAAATTCGTGAGATAAGTCTCTGCCCTGTCGCTGAGCGCGCGTGGCAGTTTGACGTGGCCAACTACCTCCGCGCCGCTTTGGGCAAAGAGGGACGCGCCGAGCACGTGATCGGGGTGCATGTGGGTCAGGATGACATGGCGCACCGGCAGTTCAGTACGCGAGCGAATCGCACGCCAGAACGTCTCGGCTACTTGCCGCGATCCGCCGCTGTCGATCATCGCAACACTGTTGCCGCCGATCACAAATGCGGCATTGGAAACATCACCCAGATTGCCGGGCTCCGCATCGCTGATGATCCCGCGATGTACAAAGACCCCGGGCGCGGCTTCGGTAAATGCCGCCATCGGCCCCTGTGACTGACAACGGATGTCACCCGCAGAAAAACCAGTGAAAAACGCTGAAATATCTGGCGGGGTCTGCTCGAGCAGCTTGTTACAGGTCGTCTGGGTTGGCGCCTCATACCCCGGAATCAGCGTGTCGCGGCAAATCTGCGGATCGATGAGCAGACACAGACCAACAATGGCTTCGAACATCGCACACACTCCTGAATGGCTTGCGGGAAAACCTTATCTATTCATACGCCGTGCGCGACCGAGTCCTAAGGATCATTCCCATAAACGGCGAAATATGCTATCGCACGCCTGCTGAGGATGGAGAGAGTCATGAGATATCTGGTCGTTGCCCCTTTATTTGCACTGTTGGCGCAGGGTGTATTTGCGCAGGAAAACCCGTTGATCGACGGCGCCACCTGGGAGGATCTGCGCGGCGACTTCGTCGATGAGGCCACGCTGATGGACGGATCAACCCTACTGCAGATCGAAGCGCCCTACCGCGCCCATGATGCCGCCACCGTGCCGATCATTCTGACACAGACCGAAGACGCCACACCTATCACCCGCGCGATGCTGATCATCGATGAAAACCCGGCACCGATGGCAGCGGATCTGCATTTCGGTCCTGCAATGCAACCGCTGAACTTCGAATTGCGGGTTCGGGTGAACCAGTATTCCAACGTGCGCGTGCTGGCGGGAACTGCCGCGGACAGCGAACCGCGCTATATGGCAGGCCGTTATGTCAAAGCGTCCGGCGGGTGTTCTGCGCCTGCGTCGCGCGATCCCGAGATTGCACTAGCCTCCATGGGCCAGATGCGCCTGAAGCATTTTGAGCCCGGTTTGCAGATGTCCGGGCAACGTCGCGAAGCACAGATCATGATCAGGCATCCGAATTATTCCGGTTTGCAGCGGGACCAGATCACGCAACTGTTCATCGGTGCGCATTTCATCGACAAGCTGGAAGTTTTTCAGGGCGATGAGTTGCTGTTCACCTTGGAGGGCGGCATTTCCGTGAGCGAAAACCCGGTGTTTCGGTTTACCTATCGCGACAATGGGGCCGCGACGATCCGGGTCCGTGCACAGGATACCGAAGGCAATATCTTTCAGGATACACTGCAGAAGAACGCCGAAAGCTGACGCCTTAGAAACATAAGATCTCTGCCTCAGCCTGAGCCCGGCGCAGATCGGCCACCAGCATCTTGGCCGGGGCGGCTGTGCGGAAAATTGCCATCCGCTCACCGCCAGCCAATTGCAGCGACAGTACGGTTTCCGCTTCGACATATTTCTCATAGGGTAGAATGGTCGCGATGTGATCAATCGAACAAGAACATTTCTGCAAGATGTCCTGCCCCTGCCCATTCGCCGCCATGCAGCCGAAAACGTAATCCGCTCGCGCCACGGTGGGATAATCATTCAACCGGTCTGATACCGATTGCGCACCCGCCGGGCCGCAGGTCAGCACCAGTGCCGCCAGAGTTGCTCGTCCCAATGCTCGTCTCATTGCCCGTCACCGTCGGACCGCAGCGTCAGCGCATTGGAGTAGCCGGGCGCGCCGTCCTTGCCAGGGGCTGATGCCACCAGCGAACTGTACCAGCCGGGCACGTCAGAAGACATCGTGAAGGTCAGCGCCAGATCGCCGTAAACGCCCATCTTGTCGCGGTTCTTGTCCTCTGCGAATGGGCGCAACGTGATCGTTTTGGCTATCACGTCCTCGCCATCAAGGCTCACGGTGATCTCTTCGATCGGAGCAGGTTGGATCAGCGCATCCTTGATCCGATTGCGAATGTAAAAGGGGCTGCCACCGGCTTCCTGTGCCACATCCCGCAACACAGTTTCGACGAAATACATGATGATCGGATTGCCAACCGTTGCCGGAAACAGTCCGACCACGCGATGCTTGTCACCTTGGACAAACTTCAGACGTGCCATGTCCTCGGGTTCGAAATTCAATTCGACACGGCCAGTCTGGCGCGCGGAATAGTCTGGGTTTGCTGCAATTGCGACCTGTCGGTCGTAGTGCAGCACCGTTGTTTCAGGCACGTCTGACAACGTGCCTTGGCGAAAGATCAGGTCGTAAGTCTCCACCGCAGCGGCCGGACTGCCGAGCAACAGCGCAATCAGAAGGAAGCGTATCAAAACCATCGTTATTTCCTTTCGGGCTCTGCTCAGAGTATCGGCATGGTCCGCCGGGTCATCGCAGACCTTCGTCGTAACTCCGGCTGGTATCCAGAGGGGCGCCATTGCGGGCGCCATTGCGGGTCTTCGAATCGATCAGGGGCCTCAGACGCGACAGGTTAACCGGTTTGGTCAGCACTGAAAAACGATGCAGCGCTCCGATTTCCTTAATCGCATTGTCCTGGTTGGCCGTGATCATGATTGCAGGTATTTCCGCTTCTGCCTTGCGCCGCAGTTCCAAAATACAGTCCAAGCCGGTGTCTTCGTCGTTCAACTGGTAATCCGCCAGAATGATGTCCGGACTCATTCCGATCTCCTCCACCAGGGTCAGCGCGTCGGCGGTTGAGGCGCAGGCCAACACGCTGGCGCCCCAACTTTCCAGCTTTTGCGTCATTGCAAACTGCACTCCGGGGTCGTTCTCCACCAACATCACGATCAGATCCATATCCGATGTTGGCGACGCGACGGCGCGGTCGGCATTTTGCTGCGTCGTTTCCTGCGGCTCGACCATCGGCAGTTCGATGGAAAAGACCGATCCCACTCCGGGTTTCGAGCGAACGGCAACCTTATGGCCCAGGTGGGCGCAAGCGCGTTGGACAATCGACAACCCCAACCCCATGCCATACCCCGACCCCGGAGTCTGATCGACGCGGGCAAACTCCTTGAAAATCCGCTGCTGGTTTTCCTTCGAGATGCCAATGCCGGTGTCCCACACCTCCAGCACCACGCGATCGCCCCGCCGCCTACACCCCACCAGAACGCGACCGGTTTGGGTATACTGGATTGCGTTGTTCACCAGATTCTGCACAGACCGCTTGAGATAGCGTCGGTCGCTGCATACCCAGATGCTTGATGGCACCACGTCCAGCCGAAGCCCTTTTACAGCGGCCAGCGGGCCCATGTCCTCCACAACGCTTTCCAGCACATTCCTAAACGCGAAGTTGGTGACCGGCAGCTTTATGTCGGTCGATTCCAGCCGCGAGATATCCAGCAAAGCGTGCAAAAGGGTTTCCATCGACTGGAACGATCCATCCAGCCGCTGCACGGTTTCGACCATATGCGTTCCCTGCGCCATGTCGCCCAGCGACGAAATCATCAGCTTGGCGGCATTGATCGGTTGCAGCAGGTCATGGCTCGCGGCTGCAAAAAAACGGGTTTTGGAACTCATCGCCGCTTCGACTTCGGCCTTGGCCAGGCGCAGGTCCTCTTCAACGCGGGCCTGTTCTTCATATTGGCGGCGCAACACGGTGTTGACGTCAGTCAGTTCCTGCGTGCGCGCCTGCACCCGGTTTTCCAGCTCTTCGGTGGTCTGAAACTGAACCGTGACATCCATCACGTTGACGATGCAACCCCCATCGGGCAGGGGATGCACGTCAATGTCCAGCACCTGACCGCTGATATGCCGCTCGCGCAGTTTCAAGTTTCCAATGCGGCGCAGGTAGCGAAGCAACCCGTCGAAATTGTCGTGCGGGAAGGCCCCGATCAGAGCTTTGGCATTCAGGTATTCGATGATCTGCGCATATGATGTGCCCACTTGCGTCAACTGGATCGGCAGCGCCAGCAGGCTGGCAAAACGCGAGTTGTTGATCAGCAACGTACCATCTGCCGAAAAGGTGCATACCCCTTGCGGCATATTATCAAACGCTGCCTTTAGGAAATGCTCCTGTTCGTCGATCAGCCGGTCCTTCTCCAACCGGTTGGAGCGCACGACGGCGGTGATTTCGGTCTGCAGGACAACAGTGTTGTTGTGGCTGGTCTGCCGGTAAGTGATCACAAACCAACGGTCATTTTTGAGAGCAAAGATGAAAGGAGGGGCTGCCTCCGCGTCGTGTTGCAACGCTGTGCCACTCACGTTCAGCCGGTCTGACTGGTCACGTGGAGAGATATCGCGGCTGTTGCTGACCATCTTGAAATAGCGGCTGAGACCCAGACTGGGTAGGATATGCGTCTGAATGTCGGGGATGAGATGTTTGAAGAAGTCGTTATAAACCTGCAACTGCCCTGCGGTGAACAGCGCAAAGCCGCCCTCCATCGATTCCAGCGCATCGGTCAGGCTTTTCTGGGTCTGGTTTCGGGCTTCCTCGGAGGTTTCAAGATCGTCACTGGCCCGGCCCAATGTGTCCAACGCATGTTCCAGATCACGGGTCTTTTCGGACACCTTGCCTTGCAGCGTGACGGCAGACTGGAACAGGGAATAGGCAGACCGGCCCAATTCGTGACGCTGGCTGGCGCGTTCCATCAGCGCCTTGATGATCCTATCCTGCTTGAGGACCTGCACATCCAGCGGCTCTTGGCGGTTGATCACAGCTCGATCTCTCGTCCCGGCGGGAAAAATGCTATGCCCACAAATGTCTGATTCATGTGGATCCCGCCATGCTGTTCGCCGTAGGTGTTGAAGCCCAGAACCCGGCGGTTTTGTAGTACCTGGGACGCCGCCACCTTCAATGATTTTTGTTCGATCTCGAGACGTCGCAGCACACAATCAAACCCCAGCACGAAATCGGGTGCCTCGCCCTTTGGGCCGCGCACTGCAAGCTCGGTGTCCATGGTCTCGATGATTTCCTTGCCTTGCCCGAGCGTTAGAACAAGCCCGTTTTCGATCGCAGACAGAAAGGCCAGCGATCCGTTCTCCAGCACCTGCTGGATGGCGCGTACGTGCCAATTGTCGAGATTGCGCACAAGAACCGGATTTTCGGCAAAGACCCGTGGCGAAAGCTCTGATATGTCACACTCAACCAGGCGGGCATATTCCTCCGCAGCGGGGCTGCCGTTGATCTCGTCAACAATGCGGTCTTCGGGATGCGCCTGGGTAACCACCAGCTGTCGCCCGGTGGGCATAAAATGATCGAATTCGATGCCTTCAAACGCCAGATCGGTTTCCACGATCAGCAACAATGCCGCGTTTTCGTAGAACGCGCCGCCATGCAGAACATAAGTCACATCGAACGACAGCCCGTGCCCTGCGGACCCCCCGAAAATCGGGATGTCACTCAGCCCCGCTTCCAGGGCGGCGACAAGGATATCTTCCTGCTTGGACAGCCCATCGGAAAAGATCAGTCCGAACCGTCGCCAGTTTGCGGTTTTGCGGAATCGCTGCGCCAGCGTCTGTGCCTTCAGCGCAGTGTCTTCGATGGAAACGGGCTTCAGCGGATGAAACAGCGCCGAAGAACAGCGAAAATGTTCGCGCGGAAAGGCTATCAGCAACAGTGCATTATCCTCATAGCCCTGTGGTGTGATCTGCCCACCGCTGGTACAGCCAAACACCGGGGCCTGCGGAAGATGCCGGTTTAGCGCCTGCGCCACCTCAACGTGATCCAGACACTCCGGCACAAAGGCCAGCAGAAAGCATACACCCCTTCCCCCCAGCTGCGACACGGCTTCGCCCACAGCGGCCTCGGCGTCGCGCGCGCCAGACACACCGACAGACACAATGCGGGAACTCGCAACAAGGCCGTCCGTAACCTGGTTCATGTCACGCTCAGCTCAGCAACGCGCGGGCATCGCTGTCCGACAACTGATCGTTCCGGTCTAGGCTCGCACTGTTAACCAGCACTGCAGCCTGCGTCCTGTTGCGGACCCCAAGCCTGCGCAACAGCGCCGTGATATGTGCCTTCACCGTCGCCTCGGCCAGAGACAGTTCATATGCGATCTGCTTGTTTGGCTTGCCCGCGCAGATCAAGCTCATGATCCGACTTTGCTGCGGTGTCAGGTCCGCGATTCGTTGTGAAACTTCCTGCAATCCGACGCTGTGCCGCTCTGAGGAGCGCACACGCGGGCAGAAGCCCGGCGGCAAGTATTTCGAACCGTCCTGCACCCGCTCCAACGCTTCGGCGATTACGGTACGCGGCGCGTCCTTGGGCACGAAGCCCGCCGCCCCGGCATCCATCAAGGCCTGAATCGTATCATCGCAGGAATCAGCCGAGATCACCAGAATCGGCACATCCGGCAACATTTCCTTTAGTTTAAGAAACCCGCTCAGCCCGGTGACATCAGGCAATATCAGATCCAGCATCACCAGATCGGGAACCAGACCCGACGATAGCGCCTGCAGTGCTTCCTTCAGCGAATGCACCTTTTGGACCTGCCCCGCGCCAGACAGGGTGGTCAGTGACGCGGCCATTGCGTCGCAGTAAAGCGGATGGTCGTCAACAACCAGCGTCAGGCTGATGGGAACGGGTTTTTCCTTTCTCATTGTATTCAGCATTAAATCTTCCTCCCCGGATGGAAGGTAACGAAATGACGCCGCCAAACAAGTAAACTTTTCACGCCAAGGGTATGTCATTGGTAGGTTTTTGTCGATCACCCGGCAACGGGTCGGCCCGCGGCACCCTCAACGACTGCCGGAAATCACGTCGAAACGCAGCTGCGTCAAAGCCTGTCCCATCCCGGTTGAAAAGCGCCCTGTCCATATCGTGCAGCAGCGTTACCCGCGCCTCAGATGGCTCGTAAAGCCTGTTCAACTGATGCGCAGCACGGCGCAACTCCGGTGCGTCCTGCTGTCGCGCTGCCCGACTTAACCGGCGCAACAGACGCTGCCGTGTCAGCCAATTCCGTAACGGTGCCAGTGATGCGACCTGACCTCGGCTGAGCGCAGTAAACGCCACCATAAAGGCCACGAGTGCTGCTCCAGCAAGAATGCTAGGCCGCAGTTGCGTTTGTCGCGGCGGCTCCTGCGCCGCTGCTGTCAAGGACGGTGCCGCGTCACCAAAGGCCACCCGCTGCGCCGAAATGACGACACTGCGCTGCTTTCGCTCAATGGTATCGAAATAGGTAAATTCGATCGGTTCCAGAATGGCAGAACGCCCATTTGTAGGCGTCACCGTCCAACGCCAGAAGGCAATCGCCTCTGGACCGCGCGGCGTCAGGTCCACCAACCGCTTTTCAGGATGAGCGAAAATCAGCGCAGAGGGTGATTTCAGCTCTGGCATCGGCGGGATCATATCCGGGCTCGCCCCTAGCGCCGAGATACGGATCACCCGCAACACCCCGGCTCCGGGTTCCAGTTGATCAGGTGCATTCGACCAATCATCCGAAACCTTCAGTCGCCGCACAGGAAACCACCAATCGTCCCCTTGCGGTTCTGGTGCGACGTCAATCTCGATCGGAGGCGACAATATGGTGTGTTCAAACCATTTGTTATCTTCGTCCAGCAAGGTCAGATTGTGCTGAAAACTGCCAATGCGCAATAAGCCGGTCCCTTCGGGAAAAATCGCCATACGACGGCGCATGTTTTTTACCGGGCGGCCGTCCAACATGCTCTCGAACCAGTGATCCTGTCCCAGTTGCATCCAGTTGAACCCGCCAAAATCGGGCTGCTCCAGCTTCTCAAGCGTGATGTGCCGCTTGTAGATGCCATGGATAGTCAGCAATATCATCTCCTGACGGAACGGCGTCGCTGCCAGGGTTTCAGTCGTAACGGTCAAAGTCAGGTCATCCGGGTCAACTTCTAGCGTTTGCGCAACTGCGGGAAAACTCAGCCATAGACAGGCTGTCACTGCCGACAGTATCCGGATCAGCCCTACCATTCGGTGTCTTCGGGCGGCTGCCCGATCCCCGCCTTTTTGCGCCGTTTGTGTTCATGGCTGATCCGCGCGGCCAGAAAGGCACCAGGCACGTCCTCCAGCGTCGCCAGCCAGCGCGGGCTGGCCTCGATGAACGTGTCATCAAACACCCTGCGCACGCCAGTCCGGCCATGGCTTTGCAACTCGGCAAGCGCCAGCGCCGCGCCGGTGTTGGTCACTTCGTCCCCGCTACCCGCAGCACGGGCGGAACCCCGCGCGATCGATGCTTCCGCGGTTACGCCGGTACGTTTTTCAAACAGAACCAATGCGTCGGGATCAACGCCAGTGCCTGCATAAAACGCGCGTATCAGATCGAAATTTGCCTGCGCCTCTACATCTGACTGCCGTATCTGCGCAAGATCGTAGGCCTCCAGGGCCGCGGCGTAGGCACCGCTCTGCGCCTCGGCATTGCCCAGATTGTAAAACGCTTCTGGGTCGGCTGCAGCAAAGGCCGCCGCTGCCGCCTCAAATGCCCCGGCGCGGTAATGCGCTACCCCCTGCCAGTGCGGATCGTCAAACAACTGTGCGGCCAACCCAGGCATTCCAAACGAAAGCGCCACCCTGCCAAACGGTGCAGGCCCCCCGATTAGCAAGGCCAGCGTCAGCAGCACCGCAGCGCAAGATAGGAACAGCGTCCGCATCAGACCTTGTCCCGCCGGAAAAACAGCAGCGCTGGGATCAGCGCCAACACCAGCAGATATCGCCCGTAATCGGACAGCAACAAAAGTTGCAGATCCTGCCGCTCCAAACGTCGGCTGCCTGCGCGTCCCAGATCGTCCATCAATAGTGTGACATCACCCACTCCGTAAACGCTGCCACCGCCAACCCGCGCCAGTGTTTCCAGCGCCACCGGATCGCCCGCACCGTTATTTGCTACACTGGTCCTGGCCGCCACCACCGACAGCCGGGCCCCAAGGTGCGTGATCCGCTCTGCCTCGCTCAGCGCCGCTGGCCCAACACCCGCACCGTCGCTCAACAGCACAACATCGCCCGCAAGAATCTGTGCTTCCTCCAACATGTCGCCCGCCTGTGACAACGCCAACGCAGGTCGGTTGCCGCGATCTGGTACCGTATCGGCATCCAACACACTGACTGTCTGACCCAGTTGCCTGTGATCCGTCGTCAGCGGCACCGCGCGGTAACTGTCGCCAGCATAAACCACGAGGGCGGCCGGCTTGCTGCCCAGCACGCTCAGTCCCGCCCGCGCCATTGTGATCACCGCAGGCCAGCTGTCATCCTGCGTCATTGAACCCGAGACATCGACAACAAACACAACACCATCCAGATTGCGAAACGTCTGCGCGCTGCGCTGTTCAATTGCTGGGCCGGTCAGGGCGATCACGATCAGTCCGGCCACTACAAAGGGCAGCGCCGTCATCCAGCCGCTGCGCCCGGTTTCAACCCGCCCAAGCGCTGTCAGTGTCGCCATCAGATGCGGCTCGATCCGCGCCTGCCAATCGCCAGGTCGCGCTGACCGACGCAGGCTCAGCGCCGCGAACAAAACGATGGCCGGCAGGGCCAGCACCCACAGGGGCCGCAGAAATGTTATGTCCCCGACCGTGATCATTCGCGCACTCGACAGCCGATCCAGAGACAGATTAGCCCGGCCAGTAGCGAAGGCCAAATCCAGAAATCCCGGTAGGTTTGCGCCGCAAGCCCGGCGCGCGCTGTCGGTTCCAGCGCGTTCAGGGTTTCCGCCGCCGCGCGCAAATCATCGGTCGTGCTCACGCGAAACATTCGCCCACCGCTCAGTTCTGCCATTGCGCGCAATGTCTCCACATCCACCATGCCGCGATCCTCCGGCGCTTCTTCGCGCGACACCGGTCCCATCGCTATCGTGTGCACCCGGATGCCCATCCGCCCAGCCAGCGCCGCAACATCGCGCGGCGTCGCAGCGCCCGCGTTGTTCGATCCATCCGACAGCAGGATGATCACGCGGCTTTCGGCGTCCGATTGCTCCAACCGTTTTAGCGACAAGCCCAGTCCGTCGCTGATGTTTGTCGCGCGCCCCGAAATGCCGATCACCATCTCCTCTATGCTGCGGGCCACAGCATCAGTGTCAAAGGTGGGGGCCGCGGCCACATAGGCGTCCGATCCATAGACCACCAGCCCCAGCCGATCCCCAGCACGGGCACGGGCAAACTCCGCACCCACGGCCTTCAGCGCGACCAACCGGGTCACCTGTTCGCCGTCCAGTTCAAAGTCGTCTCGCACCATCGACCCCGATAAATCCAGCGCCAGAATGAGGTCGCGCCCCGACATTGGCAGCGCCTGTTGCGGGGCCAGCACGCGCGGCCCGGCCAGCGCCACCACTAGCAGGACCCAGACCGCAAGCGGCGCGATCAACTGGCGTTGCGCATAGACGGCGCCGGGCGAAATGCCCGACAGAATATGCCGCCCCACGCCCTCCGGCACCACCAATGCGGCACCGGCCCGCGCCTGCCGCGGCGCGAGGAAATGAACCAGCAGCGGTAACCCCAGAAACAGCAACATCAGCGGGTCGGCGAACTCAGGCATCTGCCGCCCTTCCGCCCAGCAATGCGGTCTCAAGCTCTGCCACGGTCGGGAATCCGTCGGTGGCATAAAGTGTCGTGCGGTCCTTGGGCAATGTCTCTGGCGCAGCACTCCGCATCAGGTGGAGTAGAGCCATCGCCCGCGCCTCATCGGGCAGGTGACGCAGATCGGCCACCCGTTCAACTAACGTGCGCTCCACCTCAGGGCGGCGTCGCCCCGCAAAGACCGGAATCACAAACCCAAGTACTCCCGCGCATAAAAACCCGAGCCCAATCGCAACGGCAACCTCAGCCAGTAAACCGCCCGCCGCCTCTGTCGGCAGCCGGATATCGTGCAAGCTGGCCAGTATTGTTTCGTGGCTGATGAGCGGGTCGGCCAAGGCGCTACCTCCCCGCCTCGACCAGCGCCAGTGCCTCACGCGGCGGCACCCCGGCATCAAGCCGCAACATGTCGTAACCGGCGATCAGGGCTGGCGCCTCCGCCACCTCCGACGTCTGACGAAAGCGGGCTGATCGACGCGCGCCATCCGGGCCGCGCATCGGGTAGTGACCGGCCGGAAGATCCTGCAGGGCGCGATCCTCAATCACCATAAAACGCGGGATGCGATGCTGCGCCAACACACCAATGACCGACCCGAAATCAGGCCCCAGACTGTCCAGCGCGCTGGCAATTGTCACCGACGCCCCACGCGGCACGATCCTGTGCAATCCTGACAACGCCTCATCCAGCGGCGGATCAGCAAACAGTGCCGCCGTGCCACTGCGCTCGGGTGCGGCCAGCGCATCAGCCATCGCTGCGTCATGCGCCCGCACCAGCCCGCCAATGACCGCCAGCATCCCGCGCACGCCCCCCTGTGTCCGCACGATCACCTGATCTTGCCCGGTGACCGCCAGTAATCCAACGCGTCCGCCTGCCTCAACCGCCTGCCAGCCAAGCCAGGCCAATGCCTCGGCGGCGGCCACTGACCGAAAGGCGCGGCGCATACCCCAAAGCATCGAAGGCCGAAAATCCGCCACCAAAAAACTGACGCGATCGCGTTCTTCGTGAAAGGTTCGTACATGCAGCGTGCCACTGCGCGCTGTCGCGCCGCGATCCACATGGCGCACGTCATCGCCGTGGATGTAGGGCCGACTGTCGGCTATCGCCTGTCCTTGACCACGCTTGCGGATGGCAAACCCGCCGGGCAATGCACTCACCGGCACCATCCGGCGCGGCGTCTGCAAAACGGCGGTCCGTTGCGCGATCAACCCCTCGGCTGTAACGCAAGTACCATCGCCCTGCGGCTCCATATCCGCTGGCAGGCTCACGCAGACCTCACAGCGGCTCGGTCGAGCGCAGAATATCCGCGATGACTGCGCGCGGCGTGCGGCCCGATGCGGCGGCGGCCCATGTCAGAACCATGCGGTGTGCCAAAGCATCGGTCGCAACCGCCTGCACATCCTCGGGCAATGCATGATCACGCCCGGCCAAATAAGCGCGCGCTCGCGCGGCAGAGGCCAACGCCAGCGAGCCGCGCGGGGATACGGCATGTTCCACCTCCGCGTCATGGGGCGAAGTTCGCGTTGCCACAACCAGCCGAACGATATAGTCGCGCAATGCCGGCGACAGATGCACCTGGACCACATCACGCCGCGCAGCCCGGATCACATCCAGATCAAGCGCAGGCGCGGTAGGGGGCCCTGCCCGGCTCTCGTTTTCTACCAGATCGAGGATCAGACGTTCGGTCTCCAGATCCGGCAGCGACAGCACAACATGCAAAAGGAACCGGTCCATTTGTGCTTCGGGCAGCGGAAAGGTGCCTTCATGCTCGATCGAGTTCTGCGTTGCGACCACAAAGAACGGCTCGGCCAGCGCATGGGTCACACCGCCGCTTGTCACCTGCGTTTCGGCCATTGCTTCCAGTAGCGCGGATTGCACTTTGGGTGGCGCACGGTTGATCTCATCCACGAGCACCAGATTGTGGAAAACCGGGCCGGGCGCGAAGGCGAAATGCCCGGTCTCGGGGTTAAATACATCCGTCCCGGTCAGATCGGTGGGCAACAGGTCCGGCGTGCATTGCACCCGCGCGAAGGTGCCGCTGAGCGCGTCGGCCAGAAGCTTAGCCGCCCGCGTTTTGGCCAGCCCCGGCGCACCTTCGATCAACAAATGGCCGCCGGTCAGGACCCCGATCATAAGCCGCTCTACCAGGTGTTCACTGCCAATCAAACCACTCTCGAGCCAGCCTTTCAGGGCAGTAATCTGATCAAACCGGGTTTGCGATTTCACATCCAGCACAGGCACTGTCCTCCTTGTTCCTGCGCTCAGTTTGCAATGAGGAAAAGAAAAAGGCCATATAGCCCAAGGTCGGCATCTCGCCTGCCATCACTCTGGTATGTCACTGCAGCGCGCATCCAGCATCGAGGCAAAACGCCGATTGGCTAGCGTCATCGCGGTACGCTTCCGAAGTCCATCAAAATGGGTCTCGATATACTCCAGCAATTCAAGCGAATTAGTCATCTCCAACCGCGCTCCCGCCAGCGCATGCAGCATGAAAATGTCGAACCCGCACAGGCCATGCGGATTGCTGGCCAACAGTCCGGTCATGAACGCCTCCGAACGCCATGGCAGATAGCGCAGGTTGACCGGATACTCCTGAAGCTTGGAATAAAACGGCGTTTCTCGATCGAACTTAAGAATATCCACGCCAAACGACACCACCTGAAACAACTCCTCTACCAGAAGCGAGGTGTAATATTGCCGTTGCAGCACACTCATCTCACCTTCGGGCGGCTGGCTGATCAGTAGATGAGCTGCTGCACCGTTGCGTCCGAAAAACCCGTTGGCCTGACCGGGCGACATCACCGGTTCGCTCCAGTTGGGCGGAAACCGGATGTCAAATTCGCGATCCATGTGGCGCAGGTCTGCGTTGAAGCGGGCCATCGGCGGCGCACCGTTATAAAGCCGGATGAAAACGCGCGGACGCGGCGGGCAATCGCTGATGTTTGCACCCGCAAACCGCACGTTCAGGCTGCGGCCATAAACGTCGTGCAGCAATGCTGTGAAGTCTTCAATGATCTGCAATGGCAGTGCGTGGGGCGGATCGCCAAACAGACAAACCGCCCCCAGTGCCACTTCTGTGCTGTCAAAGTGCACGGGGGGAAAGTCGGGATCGCGGCGCATTCTTGAGCTGTGGATGTCAAACACCCAACCGGTGCGCGCCAGCGTCATGTAATCACTGCGGCTCGGGCCTGCCGCTTCTTCTGTTGCCGCCACGCCGGTTCCCCACCACAGGGCCATACTGACAATTAAACCTCCCAGAATGCCTAGGATATGCTGTCCCATGTCGTACCTCTGCTCTCCTGTACGGTTACGACCTGAGCCGTAACGTTCCCGGTCAGGCTATCATGTAGTGCTGTCATGCACGCCTGACCAGTTATGGGGAGCTTCGCGATGGGTCGGGCTTACGCCTCGGGCTGGCCGCGATGGGTCAGTTCGGCACTGTCGTTGGAGGCAAATGTCGCCGCACGCGCCTGCAACTCGGCATGCAGAGGGGATTTTATGCATACCGGGTCAGTCGCTGCCGGATCACCCGCCAACGCCATCGCCTGGCAGCGGCACCCGCCGAAGTCCATTTTCTTGCGGTCACACGACCGGCAAGGTTCCTGCATCCAGTCGTCGCCGCGATAGCTGTTGAACGCAGCACCACGGTACCAGATCTCTGACAACCCTTTGTCGCACACATTGTCAAACTTCAGGCTCGGTATGGTCTGCGCCGCGTGACAGGGCAGTACTTCTCCATCGGGTGCCACGTTCAGGCCGGTTGTTCCCCAGCCGCCCATGCAAGGTTTTGGATAGTCATTGTGGTAATCGGCGGGGACATAATCCAACACCAACTGGCCTTTGAGACGCACACGTGCATCCGCCACAACGCGGCTGGCCTCCTCGGCCTGCTCTTTCGTCGGCATCAATGCGTCGCGGTTGATCATCGCCCAGCCGTGGAACTGCACGACCGCAACCTCGATCCGTCGCGCACCCATCTCAAGCGCCATATCGATGGCGCGCGGCAGCTGGTGCAGGTTTTGGCGATGCACCACCGCGTTCAACGTCAGGGGAAAGCCGATCTCCTTGATCCACGCCGCCACCAGCATCTTACGCTTGTAGCCACCGGCATAACCGCCGATCCGATCCGCCATCTCTGTATCCGTGCCTTGCAGCGACAACTGGACATGATCCAGCCCCGCTTCTTCCAGTTCTTTCAGCCGCCGCTCGGTCAGCCCGATGCCCGAGGTGATCAAGTTGGTATAAAGCCCCGCCTCCCGTGCCGCCGTGACCAGCTCCACCAGATCGCGCCGCGACGCAGGTTCACCACCTGACAGATGCAATTGCAGAACGCCCAGATCGGCAGCTTCTTGAAACACGCGAACCCAGTCGGCTGTCTCAAGCTCGGAATTCTTCCGCGCCAACTCCATCGGGTTGGAACAATACGGACAGGACAGCGGGCAGCGGTGTGTCAACTCTGCCAGCATCGCAATCGGGGCCGGAATACCAAGCCGTTTGCCTTCTGCGCGCAGGTCTTCGGGGATCGCACCATCCATCACACCACCTCCAATATCCGGCGATCCATCAGGCCGCGAATGAACGCCCCGGCATCCTTGGCAATCTCGGCTTCGGGCGCATTGTATGTTTGCGCCAACCCTGCAGTGATCGCACCGAAACTGCGGGTCCCGTCGATCTCTTTCAGGATAGCATGTCCCACCGGGTCCAGCGCCACGGCACGCTCTGGTGCCAGCAGCACCCACTGATCGCGCACCCGGTCATGATGCAGCCGCACCCCGCGCGGGATCACCGGCACGTCCTCGACGCCAAGGTCAACCAAACCGCTCATGACGCGCGCGCCTGTTCGGCTTCGATCACGTGCGTGCCCGGCTGCCAGGCTCCGGGCGGGATCCGCGCTGGCGTCACATATGCAGAATGCAGAGCGTCCAACTGCGACCACAACACATCTGTCTTGAAAATCAGCGCTGCCGCCGACGCATCCTGCTTTTCGGCGGTATCGGCATGATCCAAAACCCAAGACAAACCAAAGGCCACGTCCTTGGGCGCTTCTTTCAACCGATTGCGGAAATAAGACAGGCTGGAATCATCTGCAAAGGCATAATTCGCCAGTAGCCCCTCGATCCGTTGCGCATGAATTTTAGGTGCAAATAGTTCCGTCAGCGAAGCCGCCACCGCTTCTAGCAACGTCTCGTCACGCACAAACCGCACATAGGCATCCACCGCAAACCGCGTCGCGGGCAACACGCCTTCAGCACTTGCCACGTAGTCACGGTCCAGTCCGACGGCATCCGCCAGCCGAAGCCAGCGCTGAATGCCGCCTTCATTCCCTGCCGTTCCGTCGTGATCCTCGATCCGGCTCCGCCACGCGCGGCGCAACGCAGGATCGTCCACACGGCTCATGAATGCCGCATCTTTCATCGGAATACGTGACTGGTAATAGAACCGGTTGATCACCCATGCCCGCACCTGATCAGGGCTGCACCCGCCCGAATGCAGCAGATGATGGAAAGGATGCTTGTCGTGATAGCGCTCTGCGCCAATCTGGCGCAGCCGCGCCTCGAATGTAGCCTTGTCCGGGGTCACATCGGGGGTCATACTGAAATCTCCAATCCGTCCTGCGCAATGGTCCAGCCATTGGCCTCGGCCTCCGCGCGCTCTGCCGAAGTGGGGCGCAGTACCGGGTTGGTGTTGTTCATATGCACGTAAACTTTGCGCCCGATCTCCATGCCCGAAAAGGCTGACATTGACCCGTCCGGTCCTGACATTGACATGTGTCCCATGCGCTGACCGGTTTTCTGGCTCAGCCCGGCAGTCACCATTTCATCGTCGCGCCACAGCGTACCGTCGAACATCACCATATCCGCACCCGCCAGCCGCGCCTGCAAATCAGCTTTGAACGTTGAACAGCCGGGAATGTAGAACACGTTCTTCTCACCTGCCTGCAAATGCACTCCCACTGTCTGCTCGCCTTCCAGATCGGTCTGCACCTCCGCTCCTTCCAGGTAGAGCGGCACTTTGCCCGGCACCGCAAATAGCGTTGCCTGAATGCCCGACACCAATTCAAACGGAGTGTTCAGCGCGATAGTCTGCCGGATCACCAAATCGGGTTTCAACGCAGCAAAGATCGGATTGGCCGCGATCACGTCATGGATATCACTGGTGGCAAAGAGCTTGAACGGTTGCTGTTCGCGCAGTGTTAGCAGGCCCACAACATGATCAATATCACCATTGGTCAGCAACACCGCTTTCAACGGGCTGACGCGCAGGTCAGTTGGGTGCAAGACAGGAGATCGTGCCATCTGATCCCGAATATCGGGAGAGGCGTTCAAAATCGCCCAATCCACGCCATTAGCGCTACATGCGACGGAAGACTGTGATTGGGGGGGGATTTCACCGCGTCGTGCAAGGTTACAATTCTCGCAGCCGCAGTTCCATTGGGGCAGTCCACCACCGGCGGCAGCACCCAGAATCGATGCGCGGAACACGTTTCGGTCCTCCGCGCGTTTGTTGTTCAGGACATGTCTTCTGGAGTGCGCTCTTCGCTCTCAGAACTGTACATGTTGATTTCCATGCCGCATTCGATTTCGCGGATTACTGGTTTGCTCCAGGCCATTTTATGTCCTCCTATTGGGTGCAAGTTGATCAAAGCAGAACCCCCTGATTCAGTCAAAGCTTATGTTCTAAGAAGAAATTAAGAACCGCCACCTTTTGCCGAGTCTCGGTCCTGATCCAGCAAAAATCCACGGTTGCGTATGGTTTTGATTTCAATCCCGAAATCTGACAGAGGCGCCAGTTTCTTACGCAGGTAACCGATGTAGACATCGACCACATTTTCAGACGACGTGCCGTCGCCGACCCACAATGTATCAAAGATTTCGCCCCGCGACAGCACCGTACCGCGTCGATCGTTCAGCATCTCCAGCAAGGCGAACTCACGCTCGGTCAGCTGCGCGCTGCGATCTGTGCCCCGCACTGTCCGCGAAGCAGCATCCAGCACGCACTGTGCCGTGCGCACGACCTCCGAGCGGCGTTGTTGGACTTGGAGCCGTGCAACCAGTTCATCGAATGAAAACGGCTTGACGATGTAGTCGTCAGCACCCGCCTGCAGCCCGGCAGCGCGGTCCTCGACCTCAGCCAGCGCCGACAACATCAGGATCGGGGTGACATGTCCCGCCCGCCGCAATCGCTGCACCAACTCAATACCGCTTTGTGGGCCGATCATCACATCGACGATGGCCGCCGACACATCCGCCGCCCCGAACCGTGCTTCCGCCCCTTCGACTGTGCTTTCGGTCAATGTGACATAGCCGTGCATCTGCAACCCGCGCGCCAGCGCGTCGGTGATTTCAGGGTCATCATCAACAATCAAAATTGTGCTGCTCATAGCTGCACCCTAGCCCGCATTGCGCGGCAGAAAAACCATGACCATAGTCCCGGATGCATCACCCGCGCGAAATGGCTCCGGCACCGGGCTTTGCAGGGTCATCTCACCGCGCTGCTGCTCCACGATCCAGCGCGCCAGCGACAGCCCGATCCCGAACCCTTCGGACTTTGCACCGCCCGGCGCCTGCACAAAACGGCCTATCACCGCGTCCAGGTTTTCCGCTGGGATGCCGGGGCCATTATCTATCACCCGTACCACTGCCCTATCGTCCATGCCCCCGGCCTGCAACTGGATCACCCCACCTGTTCGCGCATGGCGTAGCGCGTTTTCGATCAGGCCTGTGATCACCTGCCGCGTCCAGTTCGGATCGCCGGTGACCGGCAGCGGCACGCCCCGCTCCAGAGTGATCTCCACCCCCGCCGCCTCAACCACCCTACGCATGTCCGACAGCGCAGCCTCCGCGGCATCGCTCAGATCAAAAGGGACCGTCTCCATCGTCAGTGTGCCCGTTTCAGACCGGGCAATCCGCAGCAAATCGTCGATCCGTTGGTTCAACCGCCGTGCACGATTGCGGATCACCCCATAAGGTCCATCATCCGCCGCGCCCGATTTCAGCGCCAGCTCCGCCTCCATCAGGATGACGGTCAGGGGTGTGCGCAGTTCGTGGCTCACGTCGGCAAAAAAGCGGCGGCGATCATCGTCCGTCTTGGCCAGCGCGTCATTCGCCTGCCGCAGCGCGTTGGTACGCTCCGCAATGGTCTGGTTAAGCCGGGCCCACTCGCTCTCCACCTCAATCTTGCGCTCCGCCAGCGCTGTGGCCATCGCGTGGGTCGCCTGGAACAGTCGTCCTATCTCGTCATCTCGCTGGTCCGGCAAGGCGACAGCGAAATTCTCCCGCCCGATTTCCTCCGATGCAGCGCGTAGTCCGTCCAGCCGCGACAACTGCGGCCGCACCAGCACCAGATAGAACCCTGACACCAAAACGATCGCCAGCCCCCCCACCACCAGCGCCGCACGGGTCAACTGCGCGCGCAGCGTCGCAATTTCCGCAATAGCAGCATCGCGGGCTCGGCGTTCGTCGGTGATAGCGGCATTCAGGAGCGGATCGAACCCGATCGAAAAAGCGTTGATCTGCCCCTGCATCCGTGCGTTCCGGATCTCTGGGGCCGCGCCCATGTCCACGCGGCTGATCCGGTCCAGCGTGCCGTCAAACAGCGCCTCCATCCGCGCAATCCCCAGACTGCGGGTGGCGCGGCGGGATTGTTCATCCAACCCTGCCGTCTCGGCAGCGGCAACTTCGCGGTCTAGATCGACCCGGACCTGAGCGAAACTGCGGCGGATCGACTCCTCCAACCCCGTCAGCCGTGTGCTGCGTTCATCCGCATCAAGCCCGGATTGTGCAGCTTCGTAAAGCACGACAATCAGAGATCCGATCTGGCTGGCCAGAACCGAAAACCGCTGTATGCGCTGCTCGGCGGTGACAGCGGCCGCCACCTGATCCGACATCAGCGTCATGCCCCGGATCGTTAGCCCGCTGGCCAGCACGGCGATCAACCCGATCAGCGCAGCCCCCAGCACCAGCCGCGCGCGCAATGTCCGAAACAGCCGCAAACTCAAAGCGCCCGATGGCGCAGATTAACTGTCATGACGATCTCCCTGCTCTGCATCAGAACATAGGACCGCAGCCCTGCCAAGTCACATCATTGGCTGTGTCAGGGTGCCCGGTCACGCGCTACTTTACCGCCGAAAAAATCGTTAAGGTTTCCAGCTCCCCAAAGCACATCGCCGCCTGCGTGGCGCTGCCCGGCGCAGCAGAGTCGCAAGGAGGTTTCAGCGGAACGCGCGATCAAGATTGCGCATTTGCAAAAGCTGGACTTCGGTAACGCCGATCAGCGACTTGAGTTGGGCGGACGCGACATCTGCATCTTTGAACTGGGCACCAGTTACGTCGGCGTCTGATAAATCTGCACCGCCCAAAGTTGCCATCGACAAATCGGCGCCGTTAAGTTTGGTGCGATGCAGAGTCGCAAACTCTAGGTCAGCGCGGGACAGCTTCGCCCCTGTTAAATTTGCATCGGTCAGGTTCGCCTTGCGCAGCACCCCGCGCATCAGCCCCATGGATTGGTTTCTCATATCAGCCGAAAAGTCAGCGCCTGAGAAATTGGCGCCCGTCAAATTTGCACGGGTGAAATTGGCCTTCGCACTGGAAGCAGACAGGTCAGCGCCGGTCAGGTCAGCGCTTATCAACTGGGTCTGGAAAAGCGAAGCACGTCTCAGGCTTGCCCCGCTGAGATTGACCCGCAAGGCCCAAGCCTGATCCAGGACAGCCCCATCCAGATTAGCGCCGTTCAGATTGGCATCATTCATCGCGGTGGCACGCAAGATCGCACCGGAGAAATCGAGATTGGACAGATCCAGACCATTCAACCACATTCCCGAAAAATCTGCCGGGGACTCAGCAGTCTTTGCCGAAAGAATAGCTTCGACTTCTGCTCGCGTAAGCCTGGCCTCTGTCATCCGGGGAAGGGTCATATCCACCCCCGACATAACATCCTGGGCGCGACTGGACTGGCTCCAGCCGGCTAGGGATATCGACACGAAAAAACAATAGACGATGTGCTTCATGTTTTTGGGTCTCCGCTTCCTGGCCAACTTCGGGAGTGAACTGTCCAAATTACCGCCGATGGCAACCTTGTGAACACCGGCCCCGCGTCACTATGCCATTGTTGGAGTAATCAGGGAAGGACTAAGCGGGCTCCCTTAGAGCGACGGTTAGTATGTCGGGCTGGGCTGCTGCCTACGTTTGACTGACTACAAGACACAGTTCATTTCGATACTTTCGAACCTCACCTGAGATCATTAGCCTAGCGATGATGGTGTCCGCTCGGTTTCCACTATTCTAACGAAATGTTGAAGATCTGCTGCACGGGGGCGGTACCGACATGAGCCACGAGACGGTTCGGTGTTGGTGGAACTGGTTCGGTTCGATTTTCGCAGCCGAGATCCGCAGAGAACGTATCCAGCAGATGCACGGCCACTCCAATTGGCATTGACATCTGGACGAGGTGCTCGTGAATGTAGATGGCGAAACACATTACCTTTGGCGAGCAGTCGACCATGAAGGCGAGCAGCCAGAATCTTTTGCCACTAAACTCCGGGATCGCAATGCGGCATTGAAATTCCTAAAGAAATCAATGAAACGCAATGGGGTACCGCATGTCGTGTAAACGGACAAGTTGCGTTCATATGGCGCTGTGATGAAGGTCGTCGGCAGTGTGCAGAAGCAAGAAACGGGGCGCTGGCTGAACAACCGAGGTGAGAATTCTCACAAACCATTTCGACGACGAGAACCGGCGATGTTGGGCTTTCGCCGAATGGGAAGTTCGCAGCCGCTCATTCCGCCGTTCACAACCATTTCAATCTGGAGCGCCATCTTTACTCTCGCGTCAATTACAAGCTCAATCGCGACGCCGCTATCTCCGAATGGCGCCAGCTATGTTCGGCATTTGGGGGCAAACTGAGACTAGTTTGCATTGGTATGGCACAACCATTTGGTATGGCAAAGAGTCATCCGATACCTCGACGCTAAGTGTCACATCCCGGACGGTAGTATGGCTGCTTGTTGAACAGTTCTGGTTTGAGTTTGTGCCAGTCCTTCACCGCTTGCAAGGGCGTCTTGCTGCTCAGGTCTGATTGCGGGAGCTGCTG
>RCNE010000333.1_pt1 | contig 25608 bp, 23 predicted proteins | sample 2041361 | NCBI WGS metagenome assembly RCNE01 (sample SAMN09708229, study PRJNA481090) | Marine sediment metagenome, whole genome shotgun sequencing project. | reverse complement strand
TGGCGCTATCTTATTTTTTAATCCAAATTTTAAAACAATTACGGCGGGGGTTGCCATTTTGCTTTTTGGCATGATCATGTTGGAGGAAGGTTTTAAAGTTTTCACCAAAGGGCCGCTCCAAAATATCTTAAAAAAAGCTACTGATAAATTATACAAAAGTATCGCTGCCGGGGCCGTGGTCACTGCCTTTATTCAATCAAGTTCTTTAGTGTCGGTAGTTGCTATTTCATTTATGAGTGCTGGATTGATTAGCCTGAGTGGTGGAATGGGTTTGATTTTTGGAGCAAATATTGGAACTACTGCCACCGCTTGGCTAGTAGCTGCTTTTGGTTTAAAAATAAAAATATCGGCCTTGGCAATGCCCATGCTCGTATTCGGTATTATCTTTTCCTTGCAAAAAAAGGTTTCTTTAAGGGGAATTGGCAATGTCCTAGCAGGCTTGGGATTTTTCTTCTTGGGAATCCATTATATGAAAGAAGGTTTTGATGTGTTTAAGGAATACATTGATCTCACCCAATATGCTATTCCAGGGTTTTTAGGAATCATCGTTTACACTGGAATTGGGATTCTAATAACTACGATTCTCCAATCTAGCAGTGCCACATTGGCTTTAATATTAACCGCATTGGCTGCTGGACAAATTGAATATGAGAACGCTTTGGCACTTGCTATAGGGGCAAATATAGGCACAACTATTACCGCTGTATTGGGCTCTATAAGTTCTAATGTTGCCGGTAAACGACTTGCGGGAGCTCATTTAATATTTAATTTGATAACCGGGATAGTTGCCTTGGCCATCATATATCCTCTCGCGGACTTAGTAAATTATCTTTCTGATCTAGTAGGTATTTCGAGTGATGATTTTACGTTAAAATTAGCGATGTTCCATACTATTTTCAATGTCTTGGGCGTGATTATAATGCTACCGCTAATAAAAATGACTGAAAGATTCTTAATACGCTTTTTTAAGGAAAAGCAAGAAAAGGGAATAGAAGTCCCCAAATATTTGAATGAAAGTGTTTTGAAGTTTCCGAGTACGGTTATTTCGGCATTAACTAATGAATCGAAGTATTTGTACGAAAATGCAGTTTTTGAAATAGTCACACATGCATTGAATATACATAGAGAGGATATAAAATCCGATTTGAAAGCAAAGGAGATTATCAAGAAATCAAAAGATAACTTTAAAACAGATGTTAGAGATTTGTACTATAGCAAGGTAAAAACTATTTATGGGGAAATCATCCGATATGCAAGTACCGCCCAAAGTAAATTGAAGATGGGGGAAAATATGAATAACAGGATTTCGGAGCTAATAATTTCCAACCGTAAAATGGTGGAGATTATAAATGCGGTTAAGGAATTGGGTAGAAACGTATCTCAATATTTAGCTTCAGATAATAGCTACATGGAAAAAGAATACGATAAGTTCCGGAAAAAAATCGTTAAGGTCTTACGGGTCATCTATTTGTTTAGAACGCAAGATGATAAAGAACTGTATTTTTCCAAACTGGTGAGTCTTAGAAACGAAGCGAAGGAAGGAAAGTATCAAACTACCAAATCTATCAATATGTTAATAAGAAAAGACCTGATTACCGCCGATATGGCTTCCTCTCTCGTCAATGATAAAGACAATCTAAACGAAATCATTAAAAATTTGATTTCGGTAGCAGAACTTCTCTATGGAGAAAAAGATTCTTTATTGGAGAATGGAAAATTAAAAGAGAAAGAGAGTATCTAATCTTCGAGTGTTTCTTCGCGATTATGTTCGTCGTAGTATAAATTTAAAATATTCATATTGGCCTTGATCAGGTCCTTGGTTTCCAATAGGATACTAAAGTATAAGATCGTGTTTTTAGGACTCGATTCTTCGGTCCTGGTACGTTCTACTTGTTTTTGTATCGATTCTTGTACACTGTCGAGCAGTGCATGCTCCTCCTCCATTATCGGGGGCATTATTCTGTCGAATTTTCTAGTGTTGAATACTTCTATAATTTCATCGAAAAGATGAATAAGCTTGTTATTGATATTCAAGAGTTCTTCCGCTTGCTTTTTCTTCAGGGCCTTGTGATTGTTATTAATATGTTTGTGGCTTACTTTTGCTATTAGACTTGATGATTGTGCAACATCTTGTATACTTCCGATAACATCAATATAAAACTTACTGGCCTTTAAGTAAGAATCATCTAAATCTTTAATAAAATAAAAAATATCATTTTGTAGCTCTTCTATTTCAGACTCTAATTTCAGCACCATGACTTTAGCCTCTTTTAGCGCATCTAAATCTTGATTGATTAATCCATTAATCGTCCTGTTATTTATCTTACTTACCCTTTTTAGGGCCTTTGAAATAGTATCTGCACTTTCTTCGATTACACCATGAATAGAATTACTTTCCGCTTTGTTCAAACTATCTTCGGCTCTAACTTTTCGAGTATTTTGAGTATGCTTTATATAATTTCTTGCCAACAACAAAATTGCCAGAAGCAATAATACTGCAATCATTGTTCCGCCTCCAAGATGTATTAAAAACGCTACCGTTCCGGCAGCAACAAAGGCACTGAGGGCTGTAAAGAACCAACCGCCAATAACATTTAATACACCAGCTACCCTGTATACGGCACTTTCACTTCCCCAGGCCTTATCAGCCAGCGAAGTACCCATAGCCACCATAAAAGTTACGTAAGTTGTAGATAGGGGCAACTTCATCGAGGTTGCAATGGAAATCAAAACACTGGCTACCATTAAATTAACGGCCGCACGCACCATGTCAAATGCAGGAAGCTCATGAGCCTTGCCCTTGGTCAATTCAATGACCGGTTTTTCGAATCGTTTTTCAAGTTTTTCCTGAATCGAATTAGGAATAACAGTAGCTGTATACCTAGAAAGAAGAATTGAAAAGCGCACTAAATTTCGCGATAAAAAGTTAGGTTTGAAACGTTCTTGGGTTTCACCTTGACTTGATAAATCAATAGAAGTCTTTACCACTTTTTTGGCTTTACTAGAAAACCAAAGCGTTAATATCATTACCAATCCCGCAAACAGAAGAAACAAGGTGGGTGTGGGTACTTTGCTCGCTAATATGTCCATTGCGAATTCAGTAGCTGGAATACCAGAAGCTACCCATGCTTCATATGATTGCCAAGCGGCAATAGGTACGCCGATAAAATTGACCAAATCGTTCCCCGCAAAGGCCAATGCCAGCGCAAAGGTACCAACAGCAATAATCAACTTATAAATATTTTGTTTAAATACGGTTATTACGATATAAGATACCAAGCTCCAAAAAACAAAACTCATTGCAACTATCAATACCGTTTTACCTTCAATTATTGGCTCAATTTCGGTGTAATAATCAGTGCCTTTAAGCCCTTTGATAACTATGAAATAAGTGATAGCGGCCAATGCAACACCACCAAAAACAGCACCTACCCATTTAGCCTTTCTTTCAAAATTAAAGGACAGTAAAACCCGGGAAACATATTGCACAAGGGCACCTATTGAAAAAGCGACTACAACTGACAACAGAATTCCTAGAATTATTTCCGTTGCTTTTGTGGTATTGATATAATTTACAAGCTCGGAAACAGAACCATTGTCAGCCCCAATCTTTATTAGGGCCATGGCAACAGCCGCCCCTAACAATTCAAACACAATGGATACCGTTGTCGAGGTCGGCATCCCTAATGTGTTAAAAAAATCGAGTAATAAAATATCAGTAATCATTACCGCCATAAAGATGATCATGATTTCACTGAACATGAATTCCCCTGGCACGAATATACCTTTTCGAGCGACCTCCATTAAACCACTTGAGAAAACGGCACCACAGGCTATTCCAAGACTCGCCACTATCATTATTGTCCTAAAGGATATAGCCTTAGAGCCTAAAGCAGAATTCAAAAAATTAACGGCGTCATTACTAACGCCCACCACAAGATCCGCAATTGCCAAAACGGCAAGGGCAATAATCATTAAAAAGTATATGTTATCCACAATTCAAATTGGTTGGCATGAAGGAATAAAGATGAACCAAATAAATAATTAAGTATATGACGAATATCATGTCAAAAATGTACCTCTACTTGCAGGCAATACGTAAATCTATTTGTTTCTCTAACTAATTTAAGATAGCTCAAATCAGTTTGCATTTTTAACTTGTGTCCAACAATGTAGTTTGAAAGGCCTAAAGTGTATTCGTTCACGGGATTTCTTAGGTTAATAATCTCAGCTTGTTAGGCATTGGTTTATCGAACCGAAATTGCATAATTATTTTGAAATAAGTACAGTGTTTGAATTGTTAGACCTATCAATTTATAAAAAGGATACCTATTTATAAAACCTAAGGTAGCAAACAGATGAAAATCACTAATTAATCAGTTTTTCCATTACTCTAATTTAAAGGTAATAGGAATACTATAAGGAACTCTTACCGCTCTTCCGCGCTGCATTCCCGGTTTCATTTTTGGTATCGTTGCAACGATACGGGTAGCCTCCTTTTCTAAATTTTTATCAGGACCTCGTACTCGTATATCGGAGATGTACCCTTTATTGTTTATTGCAAATTGTACGTATACCCTGCCTTGTATCCCCAGTTCTAAAGCAAGCTCTGGATACTTAAATTCTTTGGCCACATGCTGTTGTATCTTTTTTTGAAAACAAGCTCTTTGTTCTTCTTTACCTTTAACGTTCTCGCAACCAGGAAATATAGGGATATCCTCAATGACAGAAAAAGGTACGGATATTTCCTCTTCTAATTCATCAACTACAATGTCATCAACCTCAATAGGAGCTTCGATGACAGATTCTTGATCTGTTTCGGTACTTTCTATAATCGTTTCTTCGATATCGTCGTTATCCTCAGCAATTTGAATTATTTCAGGTGCTGCGGGCGGTGGCGGTGGCGGAAGTGTCTTCACCTGCTCGGTCATAGGCACATCTTCCTTGATTTCGTCTAATACGTTCATGGACTCCACAACTAAATGTTCTTTATCATAGGTCTTGTATTCCAATGCCCTCCATGTAAGAAAAAGTACAAGGGTTAGGCCCAGCACAAAGTAAAGACCACTATTTAGGTTTAAGTCGACTTTTGGATTCTTTTTAACTTGCATAATCGTATGGTTTTAAGAGGGTTACTTCATTAAAATTAATTCAATTTTATTAGAACTAATATGATATTTATCAGTGTACTCCTAAATCAAAATTTTTCTTCAAAGTGTTATCTCTAGTGTTTTTTAACGGCTTTGATTAACCATATCAAGAGAGCGCTATGGCAGATAATAATTAGAATAAAAAGGTGATACTTATCATATCTAAACACCCTATAGTTTTCTAATTTTCCATTCCATGTCATAAATAGCGCTTACTATGATTTCCAAAAACAACCTAGATATTACATCGTTAGGTAAGGCTTCCATTCCCTCGCCCATACATTTAAGCAAAACTACAGGGGATAAGATTTTTAACTTTGTGGACGACGAGGATAGAATCCTTATGGATGTCTCTTTAGCAAATTTCAATAGGTGCATTAACACGAACGTAGAACCCAATTGTATTGAAAAGGCCGGGCCGAGAGAAACCCTATTTTTCAATGCTGAGAACACTACTGCCGCAATTGTTACCTGTGGTGGACTGTGCCCCGGTATCAACAATGTAATCCGCAGCTTGGTCATGGCGCTACACTATTTTTATGGTGTAAAAAGTATTATTGGCGTTCGCTATGGATTTGAGGGACTTATTCCTGCCAATGGCCATGAATTCATGATACTTACCCCAGATAAGGTGAAAGATATTCATGAATTTGGAGGTACCCTATTGGGCTCTTCGAGGGGCGCACAACCTGTTCCGGAGATGGTAGAATCACTAGTGCAGCATAAAATCAATATGCTTTTTACTATAGGTGGTGACGGCACCTTAAAAGGTGCTAATGCTATTGGGGAAGAAATTGAGAAACGAGGTTTGGATATCGCGGTTGTCGGAATTCCCAAGACAATAGACAATGACATAGACCTAATCGATAAATCTTTTGGATTCGAGACCGCTTTCGATGTTGCAAGCCCTATTATAAGGGATGCCCATAATGAAGCAACAGGCGCTTTCAATGGTATATCCATTGTAAAATTAATGGGGAGGGATAGTGGATTTATTGCAGCCTCTACAGCCATAGCTATGCCCGTGGTCAATTTTGTATTGGTGCCGGAAATAAACTTTGAATTGGAGGGGGAAAACGGTTTGTTTGAAGTATTAAAAAAACGTTTACAGCTAAAGCACCATGCCGTTATTGTAGTTGCGGAAGGTGCAGGACAGCACTTGTTCGAGACCGTGAAAGAAACCAAGGATGCATCGGGGAATATTTTGCATAAGGATATTGGTCTGTTTTTAAAACATTGTATAAAGCAATATTTCGATACTATAGGAACTAAAACCACCATTAAGTATATCGATCCAAGTTATATTATCAGAAGTGCTCCTGCTAATGCGAACGACAGTCTTTTCTGTAATAGGCTTGCCTACTATGCCGTGCACGGAGCTATGGCTGGTAAGACGAGATTTGTTGTGGGCAGGCTTAATAATAGATTTGTTTACTTACCAATTTCAGCGGTCGTAAACGAACGCAAAAAGATTGATGTAGAGGGAGAATTCTGGTTTGGGGTACTGCAAAGCACAGGGCAACCGTTCAAAATGGAATAATGGAATATCAGGTTATGGTGTATCAATATAGCACCTTACATGTGCTGTAAGGTGCTATATTGCACTGGTAATCGTCTCTTTGATAGTATCTTAAATAGGTGGCAGACAGAATTTCCTTCATCTTGATATTTCTTGGATTTACTGATACCACGCTGCGCGGAGAACCTTAAAAACAAAACGATTTAACATATGTTCCAGTGCTCTACCAAGGTGGCCAAAACAGATTCACCGGCCAGAAAAGTTCCGACAACGAAAAAGTCCAGCTTTCGTTAGGTAGCTGGACTTATCATGTTAAGATGGTTTTTATGGTTCGTCCACTTTTCAGTCAACGGCACCTCTGGTATTTTAACATCCAATCAGTTCATACGAAAGGTAGTTTACAGGTGATGGTCCATAACCTGGTGCGCATCTATTAACGGGCCGCCATTCATAATTTCTTCAGAAGCTTGGTTAATAAATTTATCGAAATTTAGATGGAAGGAATGTGCCAATTGTATGGCCTTGCTTACGTAGGCTCCCTTTTGCAACCACGTATTCATTGGGTCTAACATTTCGGTCGGTACGTCATGGCAATACTTAGGCATGTGCAGCCCGAAAATAGGATGCTGCTCGTAGTCCACTTTTTCTAGTTCTCCTTCCAAAATGGAGGAAATCATAGCCCGGGTGTATTTAAGCTTGATTCTAGAGCCAATACCGTATGGGCCTCCACTCCAACCCGTATTAATCAACCAAACATTAACGCCGGCGTCGGTCATTTTCTTACTCAGCATTTCAGCATAAACAGTTGGGTGCAGGGGCATAAACGGTTCTCCAAAACAAGCAGAAAAAGAAGGTACCGGTTCATTAATTCCGGCCTCTGTACCAGCTACTTTTGCTGTATAGCCAGATATAAAGTGGTAGGCGGCCTGCCCCGGAGTTAATTTAGATACTGGTGGCAGCACACCGAACGCATCACAGGTCAGAAAGAAAACGTTCTTCGGATTTTTTGCAAAGGAGGGTTTTACAATATTGTCAATATGATCTATGGGGTAGCTGACTCGCGTATTCTGAGTAATAGAGCCATCCATATAATCAACTTGTTTACTACCTTCCTTAAAAACAATATTTTCCAAAAGTGCACCTGGGCGAATAGCACGGTAAATATCAGGTTCTTTTTCTTCGGTAAGGTCAATGACCTTGGCATAGCATCCACCTTCAAAGTTGAATATCACGTTATCCTCGGTCCAGCCATGTTCGTCATCACCAATCAATTTTCGTTCTGGATCCGCAGAAAGGGTAGTTTTTCCTGTTCCTGAAAGCCCAAAGAATATTGCCGTATCGCCTTCCTCTCCTACATTAGCAGAACAGTGCATGGGTAATACGTTTTTTTCAATTGGAAGAATAAGGTTCAAGGCAGAAAAGATGCCTTTCTTTATTTCTCCGGTGTAGGCAGAGCCACCAACCAACGCTACCTTTCTTGTAAAATCAAGAATCGAAAAGTTACCACTTCTTAGGCCATAAGATTCTGGGTTTTTTGCCAAGAAACCTGGGGCACATAGCACTAACCATTCTTCTTCAAAATTTTCAATTTCATTATCATCTAAACCGATAAACATATTTTTGACAAAAAAGTTAGACCAAGGATATTCGGTAATCGTTCTCACATTCATCCGATACTCCGAATACGCGCACACATAGGCATCCCTCACATAAAGTTCTTTGCCGGACATATACGTGACGACTTCATTATATAATTTTTTAAAGTTTTCCGAGTCAATAGGTTTATTAATGCGCCCCCACCAAACCTTATCCTTGGTGTAATCATCCTTTACTAAAAATCGATCCTTTGGAGACCTTCCGGTAAATTTCCCTGTATTGACACAAAGTGTCCCGTTTTCAGTTTCAGTGCCCATGCCGTCTTTGATGGTCAATTTTTGAAGGGTCTCACCATCTAGGTTCCAATGTGCTGTGATATTTTCTAAGCCATACTTACTTAGATTAGCATTTTTCGGTGTTTTCGATATTATTTCCATACGCTATAAATATTTCATGTTAGTACTAAATTAAAAGGGCAATCCAAGGGCTGCTAAAAGCATGGTAGCCCTAAAATAAGGGGTTATAACTTTTAGATAATCCATAAATTATATTAATTAATAGCCAATACTGGTACTGTGGAATGTAAGGTTAGCATTTGGGTAAGCTGTCCTTCAGACGATTGACCATTTGTGGTGTGGTTTCTTGGAAGAATCGCAATCATATCAATATTCTTTTCGGTTGCATAGGTCAATATTCCTTTTACTATATCAGGATTCTTGATAAAAACATGCTCGGAATAAAAATTTTCAAGATAGTATTGTATAGTATTTTCATTTTTTTCATCCACTTCTGAATAGCCATAGGTCTCTGGTTTATTTTCTATAGTTATGACGTACACCTTAGCATTAAATTTTCTAGCCACTTCTAGAAGCTTACCAAGTACATGGGTATCTTCAATTTCCTCTTTGCCTAAGACTAGGCCGATGTTCTGAATTTGAAATTTTTTAAAACTATAGGGTACAACCAAAACCGGACAATTCGCCTCCAAAACCAACTTTGAAGTATTGGTAGAATCATCATCCCATTCGCCTAGATTACCAAATGTACCCATTATAATAAGGTCTATATTCTCGGTTTTTTGAATCTTGATTAGTGTTTCTGTTAATGGACCACTTGTAGACACCCATTCTATTTTATGTTTGAGCGTAGTCTGGTATTTCTCCTTAGTAGCATTGAAAGCTTCCCTGTGTTTATTAAAATTTTGGTCTTCCGAAATATAGGCTAAGAGAATTTTTAGACTTTCGTCCTTACCCACATAATCGACTGCATAGGAAAGAGCACGTTCTGCGGTTCTAGAAAAATTGAATGGAATTAATATTGTACGGATTTCGTTCATAGCCTACTACTTTATTTGGTTGATACGTAGTAAAAGTAAATACTCGTGTAAGATAAAAAAATGACTATTGTCATATCCAAATAAAAATTAACTTGCTGCCCATGAAGTGGGGATTAATGCTTGGTTATAATTAGGTAATCATATTTTCTTTGCTGATGGTTATTATCTTGTAATCTGGATTGGCTAAAGTCTTTTTTTGCTTGGCTGTTTTAAGAATAGAAGCCAATTTTACAAAGCCTCTCTCTTTTACCGTTCTGTAGTCCAAAATGTAGTTGTTCATTCGTAAATAAAGCTTTTTATGCGTTTTTAGAAAAGCCTTTTCCATTTCGAGTTGATTTACGCCGTCTACTAAAATCTCCACCTGGTTCATATGCTTTTGTACCTGTTTAAAAATAGTGTTTAGTCTATGCCGATTTTCTGTAATTGCATTTTTGAAATCATTAATTCTTCCAAACTCTTCGCTGTCCAAAGGTTTGGTCGCAAAAGACTTAAGTAACGTATTAAGAAAGCGTTGCTCATCTTTTATAAAGGAAAGTTCCGAAAACCACCTCTTAGAATCCTCATGTATTTCTTGAGCACTAAACCATTCTTTATATTCGTATTTCGTTTTCTTGGCACTCATCTGATTCGCTTTTAGATACTAATTAAGTTTACTACTTCTAAGTTAGAATATGTCCCACAGGATAAAAATGACCAGCGTCAGTTTCCTTAGAGTTGCATACATAAATACAAGATGTATTTTATGGTTTACGTTTTTTTAAAATACCCCCAGCATAGTTGAATATTTTTGATTTTAATTCTTGAAATTCTGTAAAACAATCGTCAACTTTTAATTGTAGTTTATCGTGTTTTCTGTAAAAGGCTAGATCACAAGCGCTATCCATACATTCCAACATGCCACCTAAAGTGTTTTCATGTGCAGAAATATAATCTCGAACCTTTTTTTTGGTAGTTTCTAGCTTCTGTATTTTTATTTTATACTCCTGTAACCGCTCAAAGAGATTAGGTGTGTTGGGCTGAAAAGCATAACTACCCAAGAGCCGTTCTATAAATGTGAGTTCATCGTCTAAAAATTGAAAATGAGATTTCCATTGTTGTATTTCCCAATGTAGTTCTTCCACTTTTTTCTCCTGTCCTATTTTTTTTTGTTCTTTTTCCATAAGTGTAAGGTGTTTTACTTAAAACTACCTTCTTAAAAAAAAGAATACAATGACCTTAGTCAGAAAAAGAAACTTATAAAATTAGCTCCCGTACTTCGTTTAATTTGGGAGTATGGGTCTGCCAACCATAAACATCACGGATTTTAACCCTAAAAGAATCTAGTGCGGTGGGCTCACCATGAATAAGAAATACCTCTTCAGGAAGGTTTTTGATATCGCTCATCCAATCCATCAACCCTTTTTGGTCTGCGTGGGCAGATAAACTTTCCAGATGCTGAATCTTTGCTTTTACGGGATAGTATTTACCAAATATTTTTACCTCATGTGTACCCTCCCAAAGTTGCCTTCCCCTAGTTCCTTCTGCTTGATAACCAACTAGGAGGACAGTGGTTGTTGGGATATCAATTAGCTGTTTCAGATACGTTAAAACGCGACCGCCCGTAACCATTCCGCTGCCTGCAATTACGATTTTGGGCCTTGAGTCATCAATAGTTTTCCACGTATCTGCATAGGAGGTTATAATGTTAAAATGATTACACATGGCATGGTATTCTTGAATTGAGAGTTTATGCCATTCTGGAAAGCGTTCAAATACGGATAACACATTATTTCCCATAGGACTATCTATAAAAATGGGAATATTGGGAATTTTATTCTTTTTGTACAACTGCCATAACATGTACATCAGCGACTGTAAACGTTCTACTGCAAATGAGGGGATAATAAGGTTTCCCCTGTCATGTATCGTTTTATTGACCAAGGAAACTAAAAATTCTTCTACATTTTCCTGTGGATGTAACTTGTTGCCGTACGTACTTTCAATAAAAAGGTAATCTGCCCATTTAGGACGTTCGGGTGGCGATAGCAAGAAATCATTCCGCCGCCCAATATCTCCTGAAAAAACAAACAGTTTACCAAAAATCTCCAGTTCAATAAAGGTTGCACCGATAATATGGCCATTATACTTGAATTTAAACCGTATGTGTTCGGATAGTAAAATCCATTCATCCTTTTCAGCGGATTTAAATAAATCGATAACTTTTTCAGCCTCCTTAAGCGTATAAAACGGTAAGGCCGGTTTGTGTTTGCTATAGCCTTCTTTATTGGCTCTTTCAGCATCTTCCTCGTGTATTTTGGCACTATCTAAGAGAATAATTTTAGCAATTGCCAGGGTAGGGGACGTTCCAATAATTTCTCCCTTAAAACCTTCCTGAACTAAACGTGGTAGATATCCTGTATGGTCCAAATGCCCGTGCGTAAGGAGTACAAAATCTATTTTCGAAACATCAATAGTCAAAGGTTCCCAATTCAATTTTCGTAATTCTTTTAAACCTTGAAACATGCCACAATCTATCATAAGATTCAATTCAGGCGTTTCTAGATAAAATTTAGAACCGGTTACGGTGCCTGAGGCACCTAGAAAATGGACTTTGACAGTTTTCATAGCTTATTGATTACAGAGTTGTTTTATTTCTTGAAGGATTCTCTCTTTTCTTGCTTTTGAGATTCCTAGGTGATCTAAATAGAATTTGTCTTTCCAGAGGTGTCTACAAAGCACCACATCCCTGCTTAATAAAAACTGTTTTTCTCTATTCGTTAATAATGTAGAAACGGTGATAGGGTAAAGTGCCAATCTATCTATCCGCTCCTTTAGACCATCATTTAACGGGTAATCCCAGCTCAAAAGGTACAATCCAGAGCATTTTCCGTATCGTATGGCATGTTCCGTAAAACGTGTATTGGTAACAACCCAACCTTCATCCAAGGTTTTGGTTTCGTCCTTTTTTTTATCCCAGTGCGACTTAACATCGTTATAACGGGAATGTATATAAAGTGGCACTTTTACGTTACAGTTTCTCCCTTCTTCGCCGTGAAATTTACATTCGACAATAGTGATATGTCCATTTTTTTCAGCGACAACATCTATTTCGTGTGTCACACAGACACCGTCCATAATTATGCCTACTTTGGTAGAAAAACCAGAATATTCTAATATGGCACTTATAAAACGTTCAAATGGAAAACCGGTAGGCCCTAATTCGTAAATCGCCTTTTTTAGTTTGTATTTGGAAGCAAAGGCTGATTTCTTTTTTTTAAGTAAAGCATACGCTCTATTGTAGATTTCATTGGTAGAAATACCTTCGTAAAGTTCATTTCGTACTTTGTCAACAATTTCTTCTACCAAGTTATGATCCGCTCCGCTGTGCTTTAATGAATTTCGGAGTTTATCTAAAGAAAATCTGACTTTTTTACCTGAAGATTTAATGATTTCGATTTCCTTTTCTACGTCCATAATTACTTTTTTATATTAACCTCCAGTTCCGGTATTTTTAGTAGTTGTAATGTAGCAGAGGCCAAAGTAACACTGCTATTTGTTTTGGAAATAGCTTGTTCTATATGATGAAACAATTGATGTTTTGTAGCTCTTCTTAATTTATAATCGGTTATGTACCTTAGGTTTAGCACAATCCAATTATCGGTAAGGCTCAAAGCTAGTGTAGGTTCTAGTGTTGCATTTTCAATATAATAACGTGCTACCATCTCTTTCCATTTTGTTAACGAGTTTTTAGTGTATTCTGAAAGTAATTCCGATGCTGTATTCAGTATAATTTTCTTTGCTATTTCAACATCCGAACCGTAAGTAACCAGAATATTCAACTCGTCCCAAACAAAGGGAAAATCCATAGAGTAATTTTTTATTGGTCCTTTAAAGACAAAGGCATTACTTATTTTGACAATTCTACCTGAATAATTATCGCTGCTCACCCATTCACCCATTTCCATTAGGGTAGTGTAAATACTATCAATATCAATCACATCTCCTTTAATGCCATTTATTTCTATCCGGTCTCCTGGTTTGTAAACACGTACAAAAAAAATGTAAAAAGAACCAGCTATACTTAGGATCAACTCTTGTAATGTAAATGTGACTCCTGCAGTAAAAAGACCTATGATTATGGTATAGTCCTCAAGATTTTTAACAGTAAAAGACATTAGAATAAGTAGCCCTATAAGCACATAACCAAAAACTTCTACTCCTTTTTGAGCCTTATAGCGAATCGCAACATCATTTATTCTACGTTTTAAGAGCTTTCGTAAAAAACTTATGACGAAGACGATGCATAACACCCAAAGTATAAGTTTCGCGATTTTTATAATGATGGGCTTGTCAAAAAAATTCAATAGTTCCTCCATAGTTATTTATCGGTTAGACCACCACATAAGCACTGTTTTATGGACCTTTAATTTGAATAATATATCATTTAACCTTTATGCTTATAATAATCTTTGACCAACGCTTTTATTTGGTTATCGGTCATGCTATCCGCTTTGGTGACTGTTTTTATTTTATCCGCCAAAGACTTATAGTTGTTTAACAATTCTTTATTGAACTTTTCATTTGTATCGGAAGGGCCAAAAAGGGCAATAGCATCAGCGTCACCAATAGTATTGGCTAAACGTGCGAAATATTTTTTTAATTGGTGCTTTTCTTTTTCTAAGTATTTGCTGTCTTGCACTACATCTTGTGGACCCCATTTTGCTGATTTTGTTCTTGAACCGCCCGCAGGTTTAAAAAAATCTAATTCTGACTGAATGGTTTCAAACGCTTCTTTTTCATCTTCTAGTCTTACGATATGAGCTTTTTCCATATCCAACCAAATACCTATGTTTTTCATTTTTATTCTTTTAAAATAATATTGATTAATGTAATGCCAATATTGGAACAATGGCCTCGTAGCCTATTTCCTTGACCAAGGGTTTGGAAAAAATACTACCGAAGAAAAAGTGCTTATGATTGATAAAGGCAATCATGTCGCTTTCCCTACTTTCTACAAATGAAGTTATCCCATCTGATACATCTTTTTCCGATAGGCTATGAAAACTATGCTCCGTATCCGCCAGTATAGTATCCAATAAAGTTTTGTTATTTTCCTGTAAGTCGTTTAAATCGGACTTTTTATTTACATATAGCACTCGGATAGCGGTTCCGTGCATTTTTGCAATTTCAAGAAGGTAGCGTAGTTCTTTACGTTTGAAAACAGCCTTGTAATCTGTCGGGAAAACGATTTCCTTAGGAGGTGTAAAGCGCATATCAGGCGGGATGGCCATTACTGGACATTCCCTGATTCTTTCCATGGCATTGACAGTATTGCCCCCAAAGATGATTTCGCGATTAGCAGTAGCGCCCCGAGTACCCATAACTACCAGTTGGATATCTTTTTTAGCTATTGTTTGCTTCAAGGCTTCAGATAGCACGTTGAACGTAGAAATCGTATGATAGGAATGCTTGGGATTGTCTCGGTGCAGTTCTAACATACCCAATAGTTTTTCGAATTCTTGTTCAGATTCCATCTTAGCAGATTCGTATGCTGCGCTTCCTGGCTCTGGAATAATAAGGCTGTCGGTATTATAACTGTCCAACTGAAAAACATGTAAAAAATAGAACTCGCAGTTTAATTTACTGTATAAATCTAATGCATAACGCATCGCACTTAGGGCATTTTTTGAAAAATCCGTGGGTATTAATATTCGTTTATCCATAATATTTCGTTTTGCTAATAGTATAAATGTAACGGCAACTTTTAATTTTACCTATGACAAATATCAGTTGACTGAGAAACAAGTCTAATCGCTAGCAGATATGAGTTGCGATTTTCGAATTAAGAGGTGTAAAGTTGAAAATTATGTTTTATCGGTTGAAGTCGTTGCGCCTGGTATATTCGAAGTAATGCGAAGGTGCACAAATCACGTGATACTCTTCTAATTATCAAGAAGTTTCAGGAATAACGAGAAAAGGGATATCGATATTAAATATCATCTTCTCAATGATGGGTTCGCGCAACATTTTTTCTAAAAGTCCATGCTCATTATTTACCATGGCTAGCATATCGCTGCCAGATTGCTCTAGAAATACCTGTATAATTTTTGTTTTGCTGATAAAATTCGGTATCCGCTGAAAGGAATGTTCTACTGTCTTAAAATAGGCTAGGAGGGTATCCAGATTGGATTGCCGGAATTTATCTAGCGGCTCCTCGTCGTTTATATGTACTATTCGAATAGCAGCACCATAAAGCGCGGCTATTTCTAGTAACGGATTTATGACTTTTGCATCAAAGGTTTTTTTAAAATCCGTAACGAACGCAATTTCTTTTGGTATTGAGAATCCCGTATTTTTTGGAACGGTCAGTACTGGACATTTTTTTACGGTTTGCAATGCTTTGGTAGCTGTATTTCCAAAAAATACGGGGATACTACTCTTTTTGCCCTTGTTGCCCATCACGATTAAATCTATACTAAGTTCCTCGATGCGCGAATTTATGACCTGAATCAATCCACTTCTTTCGGAAAGTAACCGATAGGTATGCTTTTGGTTGTCTTTTTGCTTTTTTATTTTAAGCAGGATACGCTTCAAACGAACCTTAGAATCTTCCTCCATTTTTGTTAAAATATTTTCCCCATCTTCTTTTATTCCTTTGCTTTTAAAACCTTTCTTTTCGGTGAATACATGCAACAGAAAGAAATTACATTCCTCATTTTTTAATAGTTCTGTTGCGTAGTCTAGCGCGTGAAAAGCGTTGTTGGAAAAATCTGTTGGAACAAGTATGTTTTGCATTGTATCAGTATTTTTATATGGTAGGAAATTATCAAAAAGTATTGATAGGCGCGGGTTTTCCTTTATCCATAATGATTTGTTTTAGTGATAGTATGGATGTAAAGGCAGTAATGGTTTATATTTAATAAGCGTTAGTCTCGGGTCGGAAGTATTAAAAATGGAAGATTGGTATACATACTCACATCTTTGATAATTGGTTCATGAGTCAACTTTTCAAATAGATTATGTCTGTAATTGACCATGGCGTACATATCTATCTTTAGTTTTTTGAGAATAACATCAATAACCTTGGCTTTATCATCAAATTCATAGGCTACATGAAACGTATGCTCCACGGCTTGTAGGCATAGCGACAAAAGTTTCTTGTTAGACTCCTGCGTAGTAGTTAAGAGCTTTTTTTCGTTTATATGAATTACCCTAATGGCCGCTTTTGTAATTGAGGCGACGTACATTAGAGGTGCGATGGATTTTTGGTTGCAGTCTTTTTCAAAATCGGTAACGAAGGCTATTTCTTTTGGAGCCACGAAATTCATTTCACCTGGAACAGCTAAAACCGGACATGTTTTCATTTTGCTGATGGTCTGTATTGTATTGCTGCCAAAAAAGATATCCGCAGCTTCGGTAAGTCCTTTATTGCCCATAACCAATAAATCTATGTTCAGTTCTTCCAATTTTTTTCCGATAACCGTAACTAATTCTCCTTTTTGGGATATTGTTTCAAACACATGATGAGGGTTTTCGGTATCCAATACAATTTTATGAAACACACTTTCAAGCTTTTCCTTAGACTCCGTCTCTAGTTGTTTCAATGCTTTTTGACCCCCAAACCCCGGCAGTAGCTTGTCTTTTAAAACGGTAAGTTCAGAATAGGTATTCAATAAGTAAAAAGTACATTTTTTTGACTCCAACAATTTTGCTGCATAGAAAAGCGCACAGTACGCATTGTTGGAAAAGTCGGTAGCTACGAGAATATTTTTCATTTGTTGATTTTATTAATTGGCGAGTTATAATTTTTCGATTTATGTTCAGATTTGTGACTACTTTTCGTTACAAATCATTTCATAGCAATACATTTTATAATTGGGGAATAACCATAAAAGGGATTGTAACATGAAATCCAATTTTTTTGATAACGGGTTCTATAAATAACCTTTCCATGAAGGTGTGTTTGTTCCGGACCATGACCAAAAGGCTGATGGGTGTTTTGACTTGAAAATCATTTACGGCTGCAATGATTCCGTTATCGGGTACTTCATGGAACAGTGCTCTTGATCCTAATAATTTTTCAAGTTGAGCCTTGTGTTTTTCTTGTGCGATGCTCAGGTCATAGCCTTGGTGCACGTGCAATACGTTAATTCTAGCTTTATGCTGTTGGGCAATTCCTAAAAGAGATGCGAATGTTTGCTTTTCGTATTTAATTTCGTAATCCGCTGGAAACAAAATCTCCTTAGGTGCTTTATACGCTAATTTTGGGGGTATGACCAATACTGGGCATTTCGCTTTTTTTATAACATGCACTGTATTGGTCCCGAACAAAATTTCTTTTGCACCTGTCGCTCCTTTGGTTCCCATCACAATTAAATCTATATTTTCAGCTTCTACCTTTTCTGTTATTTCGCCTTGGAGCGTATTAAAGGCAGAATGAACTATAATCGTATGCTTTGGGTTTCTGAATAGATTTTCTAACCGGCTTTTTAATTCTTCCAATTGGGTCATACTACTTTCCCGTAGGATATCACCCAATCCAATCTGACCCGGACTGCCTATAAGGTATTCGGTTTGATAAATGGCGGGTGTATAGGTATTCAGCAAATAAAATGTAGATGTCACCTCTTTATATACCAGCAAAGCATATTTAATTGCTTCAATTGAATTATCGGAAAAATCGGTGGGTAAAAGAATTCGTTTCATAGCATAATATATTTTTAACGCATGGTAAAACTAGTGGAGAAGTAATTCATTACCCATGACATTGGTCAGTTCGCCGAGTTCCTATTTTTAGTATTTTTAAGTTTTAAAATGACAAACGGATGAAAAGTAGTTTTTCTAAAATCATCGATTCGGATACGCCAGTTCTCGTAGATTTTTATGCCGATTGGTGCGGCCCCTGTAAAATGTTGGCGCCAATTCTAAAACAGGTTAAGGACGAAATGGGCGCAGCCATAAAAATCGTAAAAATCGATGTGGATAAAAACCAATCGATAGCTTCAAAATATCAGGTAAGGGGAGTACCCACCATGCTACTGTTCAAGAATGGGAAACAGTTGTGGCGCCAGTCGGGGGTGTTGCAGAAGAACGATATTATACAAATCGTAAAATCACATTCTTAATTACTATTGGACTACTTGTCTTTTGTGAGTTTTTTTCGGTCATTCGCGCGGCGAAACAGTCCAATACCATGGAATCCAAGGGTGAAGATAGGCAAGCATACTGGTGCCATTGCTATTTAAATGGCCTCCAGGAAATTCTTTACAGAATTCTGTTTCGTTAAACGATTGGCTATAACCGATTAGTTTATGGTAGTTTACCTGACTAAGGCCAATAGTTTTTTTTGTTTTTCGTCTTGGGGTGGCCTAATAATCAAATATTTAGCTGCTGAAAATTCATTCATGCAGTACTAAAAAGGGAACCGTAGTATGATAGCTTATTTTCTCCACCTTAGGTCTAAACAGAATACGTTCTAGAAAATTCAGGTTCTTTGCTATCATGACAATCATATCCAAATCGCGACTTTCAACAAAATGTTGGATGGCCTCGTCCAATTTTTTCCCCGATAGGGTATGAAAAGAGTATTCTGTATCTGTAAAATAATCCTTTAAAAATTGACGATTTTTTGTTTGAAGCAACGTAAGCTCCTTTCCTTTGGAAGACACATATATAAACCTTAGGGAAGACATATGCAGCATAACTAATTCCTTTATGTTTTCCATTATCTTGGTATTATAATCCAACTGAAAGTCTGTCGGAAACCCAATTTCTTTTGGTCTATGGTATGTTGCATCTTCCGGAACGGCCAAAACGGCGCAAGGTACCTTTGTAATTACATTACCTGTATTACTTCCCAGAGAAACAGCTTTTAAGCCACTAGCCCCTTTTGTCCCCATTATAATTAAGTCAATATTTTTGTCCTTAACCTCTTGCTTGATTTTATCGGTAAAAAACCCGTATAACACTTCGGCTTTAAAGGTATGTTTGATATTAATGGGCAAACGTTCTATAGCTTTAAGTAGTTTTTCCATGGTTTCTTTGTTCTCCTTTAACACACTTTCCTCAAGTATTTTAGGCGGCACGTACATGGTCGCTTCACCACCGGTATAGGCCGCAATGGGATGCACATTAACAATATAAAAGCTGCATTTCGTTTTGCTGAACAAAGCCATACCGTAGGTAATTGCATTCCAAGCATTGTCCGAAAAATCTGTGGGTATGAGTATATTTTTCATTTTAAAGTTGATTTGTGCTCAAAAGTACCGAGGGATATACAATTTTCAAATGATACTTATCATGCGCCATGGTTTTTTTCTATTGCCATCCATGCCAAGGCTGCTGGGCCCAGAACAGCATTGGCACTTGTAGCGGTAGATAATAGTACACGTATCTTACCTTTATAGGCATTGAAAAGATGGCTCTCCATTCTATTTTTTATTGGGTTTAAAAGAATAGCTCCCGCTTTACTCAAACCACCGGAAAGGATGAATGCTTCTGGATCCAAATGGGCAACGGTATCTGCCATTTTACTTCCTAGTATCTCGCCAGTCTTTTCAAAAGCCGTTAAAGCGATGGTATCTCCGTTCAAAGCGGCTTCCGAAATTACCGTTCCGGTCATGTCTTCAAAACTAATATTTCGTAAGGGGGAATTTTCTCGCATGGTTGCCATCAATTCGAAAACGGTACGTTTAATACCTGTGACGGAAGCATAGGTTTCTAGACAGCCCTTTAATCCGCAATTACACGCTCTACCATTTGGATGTACGTTTACATGGCCTAATTCTCCCGCAAAACCATGTTCCCCATTCAGTATTTCGCCATTGATTACGATTCCGCTTCCGAGTCCGGTTCCCAGGGTTAAAGCGATAAAATTTTTCATTCCCTTTGCGGCACCAAAGAGCATTTCGCCCAAAGCGGCGGCATTGGCATCATTGGCTAGTATAACAGGGAACTTAAAACTTTCGTGTATGATTTTTGCTATAGGAGTCGTCTTGCCCCAGTTTAGATTTGGGGGATTCTCAATTTGCCCTGTATATGAATTAGCATTGGGCGCACCGACTCCAATAGAACGTATTTGAATATCTGGACCAGATGTTGAAATTAGGTTTTTAATCTCCAATTTCAATTTTTCCATAAAGGGTGGAAAGGGTTTTTGCGCATTCGTTTTAAAAACGGTTTTGCCTAAGATATTCCCTTCTTTAGTAACGATTCCGACCTTGGTAAAACTGCCGCCAATATCTATTCCCAGTACTACTTCTTTTACCATTTTTTTTTGTTTTATGCGTTTACAAATAAAAAAAACAGAAAGTTAGTTTCAACTGACCTAGGTCATTCTAGGTTTGTGGATAAGAATGTATTTTTCGAGTAACCCTAAACATAGCACCTATGAAAGCACTTGCCTCCCTTAAAAATATGGATTCGGAATCCTGTAAGGTTATTATTGTACGAAATCTAAATCGAATCTTGGATATTTGTATTATTGATATAGACGTTGAAAACGGTATACTTCACTTTCTTTACAATGGCCAAAATGCTTATGACAATGTAAAAAAAGAACTGGGTAGAATTGGGTATCCTATTAGGTAATGTAATACGGGGCCGCTTCAAAGTTCAGCATTAAAAACATACAGCAAAAATCAATCTTCTATTCTTGTCGCGAGATTAAGATAGCGCTATTTCGCTACTAGTCGATAAGTGGAAATATCAAAAAGGGAACTTCCGTATGAAATGCAATCCGATTAATGACATTCTCCTTTGTAAGTCTTTCAAAAAAGCTATGCCAATAGTTGGTCATTGCGATCATTCCTACATCCTTATTTTCCGATATATAAGATTGAATAGCGTCTGAAATTTTCGACGCCCCTTCAACCTCTGCGAATCTATGAGGCAAACCATCTAAACGTTTCATCAAAAGATTTTTACAGGTTTGTTGTTGGGAAGTCAGGTTTTTCCCCATATCCACATGAACAATTATAATTTCAGAATCACATAATTTAGCCAGATCAATTAGTGGATTCAGTTCTACTTTTGAATACACATGCTCAAAATTTGTTGCGAAGGCAATCTGTTTTGGGGTAACATAACTGTAGTTTTCAGGGACAGTAACCAAACGACAAAAATCGATGTGTTTTATTACGCTTACCGTGTTACTTCCCATAAACACTTCTTTTACCGCTGAGGAACCTTTTGTACCCATAAAAACATAACTAATGTTGTTGTCTATTACGGTTTTTCCAATCGCGTTTAAAAGGGAATCTGGAATGCTCAGACTTTTGAATTCGTGTATTGGATTCTGGTTTTTGGATTTTAGTTTAGCTACAAGTGCTGTTGTATTACGTTCGGATTCTTCTTTTATAGCTCGGTATAAACGGGTGTTTTTGGCCTTGCCCATAGTGCTGCTTAGACCGGATGCTCCTACTTCAAAAGCATTCAAAACATAAAATACACATTCCTCCTTTTCAAAAAGTGAGATGGCATAAGCAATAGCATTGCGTGCATTGGACGAAAAATCTGTAGGTAAAAGTATGTGTTTTGCTCTCATAGCTTCTAATAATGAAATTACTTAACTAATCTTATTCCGGTAAAATCAATAGTGGCACCTTGGTATGGAAGGTTGCCTTCTTTACGACTGGCTCTCCTATTATTTTTTCCCAAAAACTGTGATGATACTGGATTATAGCCATCATCTCTACTTGCGTGTCGTTCATAAATTTTTCAAGAGTTTGCTCTACGTTGCCCTCGAAATCGATATTGGAGAAGGTAACATCCAAAACAGCTAAGCGCTCTTTCAATAGTTTTTGATTGATGAGTTGTTGTTCGTTAAGTTCAAATTCTACGGCTACATGTACGACTTCAATTTTGGTTTTCCAAAGCGACGCCAATTCAATCATCGGTAAAAATTGGTGCTTTTCGTATTTTTTTGAAAAATCTGTTGGAAAAGCCAATGATTTTAGAACTTGAAAATTATAGTCGTCAGGGACTGCCAAGATGGTGCAGTTACTGATTTTTTTTAATACCTTAACAGTATTGCTTCCCATAAAAACTTGCTTTGCTCCTGTGGCACCTTTAGTGCCCATACATATCAAATCTATATCTGTTTCTGCTGTAAGTTGCACTATGGCTTCTTCCAAGGTGTCCGATTTGGAAACGGGCTCAAAACTATGTTTTGGATTATGGTGGTTTTCCTTTAGATATATCAAGATTTTATCTAGTTCCTGTTTTGAATATTCGGATAAAGAATCGTAAATAATTCCCAATCGTTTTTGGCCTTTATTTCCCAACATATTCAATGCCTGGGGTTCATATGCATGAAGCAGGTAAAATTTACATTCCATATGAGCATAAAGCTTTACTGCGGTAAATATGGCGTTCCATGCATTGTCTGAGAAATCGGTAGGTAGGAGTATTTTTTTCATTATTTAATTTTAAACGTTATCTAGCAAGGTTTTGCATGACCAAAAAAGGAATCTTGGGTTTTAGCCCAATTTCATCTACCGTAGATCTATATAACATATCCTCTAGAAAGGAATGTCTTGAATTGACCATAACGAGAAGGTCGATATCCTTTTTAGAAATATATTCTATAATCGCCTCACCTTTGTTCTTCACGGGGATACGTTCAAAAAACAAATAGGCATCCGGCAAAGATTCCTGCAGAAAACGCTTATTGTCTAACTGTCTATGGCTTAAATCCTCAAAATCTGAAATATACAGACAATAAACCTCCGATTTATAATCAGCGATTAAGGTGTTCAAAAGCTTTAGTTCTCTGCGCTTATAAGGCAGCATATAATTAGTGGGGAAAACGATTCTTTTTGGTTGTTGATATTCATAATTTTCTGGAATAGCTAAAACTGGGCATAGCACATATTTAAAAATCTGAACTGTATGGCTGCCAAACGTGATTTTTTTGTTTGCTGTTTTGCCTTGAGTACCCATAAGCACTAAATCTACATTAAGCTTATTGGTAAAATCATTTACTGCATCTACCAAAGATGCAAAAGCAGAAAGGGACTCAAATTTATGTTTTGGATTATGGTATTCTTTAGTGAGACCTGCTATCATTTTTTCCAAGGAAGCGTCTACTCTTTTACCAATCGTCTTTTTTTGAACTTCTATTGATTCGCCACCATTTTTTTTAAACGGCCCGTATACTTCATCCGCATAGGCATGTAAAAAATAGAAATTGGTACGCTCGCATTTGTAAAGCTGTAACGCGTATTCTATAGCGTGCATGGCATTGTTGGAAAAATCCGTAGGAATCAATATGGTTCTCATAGTATTTTATATTTATGATGATTCAAAGCTATTTATATGAGTATTCAATACCTATGATATAAATCAGTAGTAATAATGGATAGAAAAGTTTATTGCTAGACCCTTCAAAGGAGGTGAATTGATTATGTAACTGAAGGGTAGGTGTTTATAGTGGTATAATTCTTAAAAGTATTGGATAATCAGTGAATCAATATGCCCTAATCGTTTGTCGCAACTTTATTAAATAAATTTATCCCAGTAAGAAAGTAGATCAGCTGTCAACCTTGTAACGATAGAAGCGGAATTCTTGTATTAAAGCTCACTTCCTCTACCGTGGTGTCTAAAAATAACTGCCGTAAAAGACCATAATCCTTTGAAATCATAATGATAAGATCTGCATTGGAGCTTTCAGCAAAAACTTGAACCCCATCCTCAACTTTTCTTGAGACTGCCCTTTCTAAACTGATAGTATTTGGTAGTATTTGGGATAGCCGTTGCATCAATTGCTTTTGATGCAGCGCTAGATCGTTCGTAAGCTTTATTTCGGACTTTGTAACGTATAGCATTTTGATTTGTGCCATTTTAGAAGTTATAATATCTGCTATTTTTTTGAGCGTTTTATCGTCATAATTTATCTCAAAATCAACAGAAAAAACTACGTTCATAAAACCCTTGAATTCAGCGTTGTCAGGTACAACCAACACATCAGATTCTACTTTTGTAATAACATCGCCCGAACGCGTGCCCATAAAAAATTCTTTGAGTTCAGATGCACCACGGGTTCCCATTACGATAAGTTCTATTTCTTTTTCTTGAATATGTTTTCGGATGTTTTTCAAAAAGTAGCCTTCCTCCCGGATTATCGTAACTTGATGATACTCTTTTTTTGAGGAAATCGATGTCACAAATTGTTCTAAGTCCTTTAGTTTTTCACCTATGGACTTAGCCTCTTTTTTAACCATGATATTCGTGCCAAGTTCATAAATAGTCTTTTCCCTCACGTCTGAACCTTCTACATTGATATAGAGAAGAAAAAAATGACAAGAAGTTTCTTGAAATAGCGCTAAGGCATATCGAATTGCATTTTTCGAGTTTTTAGAAAAATCAGTGGGAATCAAGATTTTTTTCATCGGTCTTCCTTTTATATTTCCATAAAAATAGAGCCGACAGCAACTCAAAACTATGATATTGGTCAGTTAAGAATATAGCATCCTATTCATGCAATACCAATAGTGGAACCGTGGTGTGGAAGCTCAATTTTTCAATGGCGGTATCAAACAAAAGCTGCTGAAAAAAATTTAGGTTCTTTGCCACCATGGTTAGCATTTCTGCTTGGTTATCGGTTACGAAATTTAAAATTCCATTTTTTATACTTTTGTCTACAACGCGGTGAAAATTATGCAGAAGAGGCAAGGTTTCACATAAGTAATCCTGTAAATACGCTTTGTTTTTTTCTTGTGGGTTAGTTAGTCTTACATTCCCTTGCGAAACATGCAATACACGGAGGTTGGCCTTTGAGATGCGAACCAAGTCTGTGAGCACTTCCAAAATAGGGTAGGTGTAAAAAAGATTATAATCTGTTGCAAATACAATCTGCTTTGGTCTTGTTATGGTCGCATTTTCTGGTATAATCAATGTATTGCAGAGCACTTTGGTAATTACATCTCCTGTATTAGTTCCTACCACGGAAGCTTTAATGCCCGATGCTCCTTTGGTCCCCATGACAACAAGGTCTATTTTTTTTACCTCTACGATTTTTCGCATAATAT
>RCNE010000768.1_pt1 | contig 25683 bp, 28 predicted proteins | sample 2041361 | NCBI WGS metagenome assembly RCNE01 (sample SAMN09708229, study PRJNA481090) | Marine sediment metagenome, whole genome shotgun sequencing project. | reverse complement strand
GCTTGTTCGACGGTGGGGAGCGCTTCGAGACGCCTCGAGGTGGAGACCAATGCCTTCGCAGTCTCAGGGGACACATCGAGCCGGCCCGTCACCCACTCGACCATCGAACGGGAACCGTCCGCTGTCGGAGTCTGACGGCGGTCGATCTCACGAAGGATCGTCATCTGAGCGTTGCGGATCTTGGCGATCGTCGCTTCGCCCGTGACGAGTCGCTGTTCGAGGGTGTCGGTCGACAGGGTGGTCGTGTCCATATGAGCAACGTATCAACCAGGTAGGACACAAACCGGCACACAGGACCGAATCCTCGAATAGATCTTCGGCTTCTTCGCCGGGTGTCCGGAGCCCCCCTGGGTCGTCGCTGACGCTCCTCCGCGTCCCCCCGCCCACACGGTCCAGGGGACACGACCGACAGTCTTCGATTGCTGCTGATCAACCCCCACCGCCGCCCGGCCCCCGCCCTTGTGATCGAGGGACGCGATTTGGGGGCATTCTGGGACCTGACACATCCCAGATGACGGTGGCGTCCGCGGGTGTGCCCTACTCGCCCGAATTGGCCATCGACCCGGTGAGCTTGTTCAGATCCAGGTCGTACAGAACGCAGGCAACCTCCCGATCACCGTCGCTCCATCCCTCTGTCGTGGGGAAGATCCACCAGACATCGAGACGGGACGTTTCGTAGTCCGAGCCGGCGTAGCCTTCGAAGAGGGGCACGCACTTGGCGATAGCTTCATCATCGATCACTGCCTGACCTGGGAAAGGTCCGTCTGCCATGTCGTAGAGGGCATAGGCCTCGTTATCGTGCGGGTCCTCGCAATCGACCATCGGCAGCGTCTCGGACTCTTGCACAAACTCTCCGTCTTCAGTCACGTCGTCGAAGCAATCTCCCGGGCGCAAGTTGAATACTGACTCAGAATCGCCGGAAGAACATGCTGCGAGCACTAGAACCGCTGCTGCTAGCAACATCGAAGCTCGGAAGAGCCACATCATGTACAACTCCATCTCTTAGACAATCCCCCCACCATACGCGTCATGGGGCTCCTTGCATCGCGGGTTGTGGACGCGCTACCGTCATCTTCGCAAATCGAGCCAACCTTTAAGTCGGTCCAGCGAGGCCGGGAAGGAAGGAGACAGCATGTACGACGCCATGAGCGGCGACGGTTTCCTTGGAACCGTCAGCCGCTTCTCTCATGTTCGGGGGTGCGACGCATGGCCCGGGTGATGGACACAGGAGACGTGGATCGGGCCATCCGGCGGATCGCACACGAGATCCTCGAGAAGAACCGCGGGTCCGACGACCTCATACTCCTCGGGATCCAGACCAGGGGAGTACCGCTCGCCGAGCGCCTTGCCCGTGCGCTCCAGGAGATCGAAGGTTCAGACGTAGCAGCAGGCAGTCTGGACATCGGGCTCTACCGGGACGACCTGGACCAGCGACCCAAGACGGAATTGGGATCCACCAACGTCCCCGTTCCGATCGACGGGAAAACCGTGATCCTCGTCGACGACGTCCTCTACACGGGCCGAACGATCAGGGCCGCGCTGGATGCGCTGGCCGACATCGGACGCCCCAGCCGGGTGCAGCTTGCTGTGCTGGTCGACCGGGGACACCGAGAGCTGCCCATCCGCCCCGACTACATCGGGAAGAACGTGCCGACATCTCGAGGCGAGCGGGTCTCCGTCCATCTCGTCGAGCGGGACGGCGAGGATGGGGTCGTCATCGAATCGAGGGAAGAGACATGAACAACTTCCTGACGATCGAAGGACTCACAGCCGAGGACCTCAACGGACTACTCGACGACGCAGACGAGTTCGTCGAAGTGTTGCGCCGACCCATCCCGAAGGTCCCAGCCCTGCGCGGCAAGACCATCGCCACCATGTTCTTCGAGCCGTCGACCCGCACGAAGATGTCGTTCGAGAAGGCAGCGAAGGCGCTGAGCGCCGACACGATGTCCTTCTCTCCCGGAACGTCGTCCCTTTCGAAGGGTGAGAGCCTGAAGGACACCGTCCTCACCGTAAAGGCCATGGGGACCGACGCCATGGTGGTTCGTCACAAGGCAACGGGCGCTCCGTGGCGCATCGCGGAGTGGATCGAACAACCAGTACTCAACGCCGGCGACGGTGCCCATCAGCACCCGACGCAGGCGTTGCTCGATTCGCTCACCATACGGCAGCATTTCGGAACGCTCGAAGGACTCAAGATTGGGATCGTCGGCGACATCCGCCACTCTCGGGTTGCCCGCTCCGACATTCAGGCGTTCTCGACGCTGGGCGCCGATGTGACGATGGTCGCTCCGCGCACGCTCCTGCCCGTCGACACCGGGGTCTTCCAAGCGGTGGCCAGCGAAGACCTCGACGACGTCCTCGAAGAGTTCGACGTCGTCTACGTCCTGCGGGTCCAGGCAGAACGGGGCGGTGCATCCGTGTTCCCCTCGCTCTCGGAGTACACCGACCGCTACGGGATCACGAAGGGGAGGTTCGCTCGCCTCAAGCAAGAAGCCATCGTTCTCCATCCCGGGCCGATGAATCGTGGCGTGGAGATCGAAGGTGCGGTCGCCGACGATCCGAGGGCTCTGATCCTCGACCAGGTGTTCAATGGTGTCGCCGTGCGAATGGCCGTGCTATTCCGACTGCTCGGAGGTGAGAGCAATGAGTGATCTGATCCTTGCAGGGGGAACCGTCCTCACAACGGAAGGGCCCAGAGAAGCCGACGTTCGGATCAGGGATGGCCTCATTGCGGAGATCGGCACCGGTCTCGAAGGCGGAGAGACGATCGACTGCAATGGAGCCTGGGTTGGACCGGGTCTGGTGGATCTCCACGCTCACTTCCGCGAGCCCGGCCAGGAGTGGAAGGAAGACATCGAGTCCGGTTCGAGAGCCGCGGCAGCTGGTGGGTACACCGCCGTCTTCGCGATGCCGAACACCATCCCGACCACCGACGCCGGTCACGTGGCCCGATTCGTCGCGAACCGCGGCGCCGAAGTCGGATTGGTTGAAGTACTGCCGGTCGGAGCGGTCACCAAGGAACGTGCCGGCAAGGACTTGGCACACCTCGACGAACTGTGGGCCGCCGGCGTGCGGGTCTTCTCCGATGACGGTGATGTCGTCGCAGATACAGGCTTGCTCCGCCAGGCGATGGACTACCTCGCAGCGCGCGGCGGTGTGATCTCTCAACACGCCGTTGACGTCGGTTTGTCGAGCAGTGGCTACATGCACGAAGGGAGCGTTTCGTCGCTGCTCGGCATGTACGGCATACCGTCGGCCGCGGACGACGTCATCATCGCCCGCGACATCCGCCTCGTTGAGATGACGGGCGCTCACTACCACGTCCAACATCTGTCAACCGCCAGTGGGATCGCGTTGATTGCAGCAGCCAAGGCGAAGGGCCTACCCGTAACGGCTGAGGTAAGTCCGCATCACCTCGCCTTCGATCACTCCGCCGCGCAGACCACGAATCCGGCGTACAAGATGATGCCTCCACTTCGGTCCGAGGAAGATCGCGATGCTCTACGACGCGGCCTCGAGGACGGAACGATTGATGTCGTGGGGACGGACCATGCACCGCACGCCGCTCACGAGAAGGAGGTGCCCTGGGAACAGGCGCCGAACGGCGTGCTCGGTCTCGAGTGGGCAGCGGCGGTCGTGAACACGTTCACCGACCTCGATCAGGCTGCGTTCTATGACCGACTCTCGGTCGCTCCAGCCCGCATCGGACAGCTCGACGGGCAGGGGATGGCGCTGGCTGAGGGCGGAACGGCGAACCTCTCGATCTTCGATCCGACGGTGGAGTGGACACCATTGACGACGGTCTCGAAGTCGGAGAACAGTCCATACTTCGGCGTGCCGCTGAGGGGCAAGGTCGTCGCCACGATCTATCGGGGCAGCGTCACCGCCCGTGACGGTATCCCGGTGCGTTGATGGAAGCGGATCCCCTCTCGATGGCGAAGGCGAGCGAAACGTGAGCCGATCGGTCCTTGACCTTGCAGCCACCCTCGGCCCCGTCACTCTGCGGAGTCCGATCGTCGCGGCCTCCGGGACTGTGGGATCGGTGGTCGACTTCGCGGGTGTAGGGGACTTCACCGTCTACGGAGCTGCGGTCGCCAAATCGGTGTCCTCCGCACCGTGGCCAGGACGCGACAAGCCACGGTTGTCATCATCCGGCGAGGGCATGCTGAATGCCATCGGGATCCAGAATCCTGGCATCGAGGAGTGGGCACGTCAGATCGGGCCACGCATCGGTGACGTTCCTGTCCCCGTGTGGGGGTCTGCGGTTGGCCACGATGCGACCGGATTTGCCGAGGTGGCGACGGGTCTTGAGCGTGCGGGGGTCGCTGCCGTCGAAGTGAACCTGTCATGTCCGAATCTCGATGACGGCCATCTCTTTGCCCTCGACGCGAAGGCGACCGCAGAGGTGGTGGCCGCTGTTCGATCAGCGACCAGTCTGCCGATTGGAGCGAAGCTGTCGCCGAACGCCATCGACATCGTTGAGATCGCCGCCGCAGCGCAGCAAGCCGGCGCCGATTGGGTGGTCCTCACAAATACCGTCTGGGGCGCTGGTTTCGATGTGACGACGCGGCGTCCGAAGCTCAGAACCGTCGTCGGTGGATACTCCGGAGCCCCGGTGAAGGCGATCGCGATGCGATGCGTCTGGGAGGTGGCCCAGGGAGTCCCGGATCTTCCCATCCTTGGTTGTGGGGGAGTGCGATCGGGCGAAGACGTCGTGGAATACCTCCTCGCCGGGGCATCGGCAGTCGCCATCGGCACCGCCCACTTCGCAGAACCAAGGATCGGCAGACGCGTGATCAAGCAACTGGAGAAGTACATGACCCGCAATGGCATCACGGCGATCGAAGAACTCGTCGGAGCGGCTGAACCATGGTGAGCGGAATCATCGTCGCCCTGGACCTCCCGAGCGCTGAGGACGCCGTCGCTATGGCCGAGGACGTGGCAGACCACGTTGCAGGCTTCAAGATCGGGCTTGGGCTGCTTCACGGACCCGGGCCACTCCTGATCTCAGCTCTGGTCGGTCTCGGCAAACCGGTCTTCGCCGACGCGAAGCTCCACGACATCCCTTCACAGGTTGAGGCAGCGGCCCGTCGTCTCGGGGAGCACGGTGCCCGTTGGGTGACAGCCCACGTCGGAGGCGGTCAAGCCATGCTCGAAGCTGCCGTACGAGGCATCCAGACCGGAGCCGGAGCAGCACCGGCCGGCATCCTCGGTGTGACCGTGCTGACCTCACTCGACGAAGCGTCCTTGGCGCGAGTCGGCATCAACAGAACTCCAGGCAAGCTCGTCTCCCGCATGGCAAAGGTCGCGCACGCCTCCGGGTGTGAGGGAGTCGTGTCCTCCCCGAAGGAGTTGGCCATCGTTGCCGATGTTGCCCCGACCCTGCTGCGGGTCGCACCGGGTATTCGGCCCGTCGATCGCGACGACGACCAAGCTCGAACCATGACGCCGGCCGAGGCTGTCGAGAGAGGTGCAAACTTGCTCGTGATTGGTCGCCCCATCACCGCAGCTGTCAACCCGCGAGAAGCGGCCGCCGAGATCGCCGCCGAGGTTGATGGCGCTCGCTCCACGGATTGATAGAGTTCTCCCATGGCACCTACCAACAACCTCCCCCCGATGAGCGACGAACAGAGAGCACAGGCACTCGCCAAGGCTGCAGCGGCCCGGCGAGAGCGCGCTGAGATCAAGGCACTGCTGAAGACCGGATCCTTGACCCTCTCTGAGGTGTTCGAGCGGGCAGACACGAACGACATCGTGGCAGGCACCAAGGTGTACCCCCTCCTCGCGTCGATGCCTCGCATGGGCAAGATCAAGGCGAAGCGCCTCATGGAGGATCTTGGCATTGCCGAGAACCGCAAGATCCGTGGCCTCGGCTCACGGCAGCGCGCAAACCTTCTTCAGACGTTTGCCTGAGGGAAGACTCCTCGTTGTGTCCGGTCCCTCGGGGGTCGGCAAGTCGAGCGTGATCGATGCCGTGCTTGAGCAGACCGGGGCCAGATTCTCGGTCTCGGCCACCACACGGGGGCCGCGTCCGGGCGAGATCGACGGGGAGGACTACTGGTTCGTTGGCCAGGACGAATTTTCCGGACTCGTGCAGGCCGGAGGCATGTTGGAGTGGGCCGAGTACGGCGGATGTCGGTACGGGACACCGCGAGCGCCGGTTCTCGATCTGCTTGAACGGGGCATTCATGTTGTCCTCGACATCGAGAACGATGGTGCTCACCAGGTCAAACGAGCACACCCGTCCGCGGTTCTGGTCTTCATGATGCCGCCTTCTCGACGAGAACTCGAGCGGAGGCTCCGCAGCCGGGGTGACACGTCGGAAGGCGACATCATGCGGCGTCTGGCGGTCGCAGACGAGCAGACTCTCGACGCAGAAGAGAACTATGACTATCTCGTGGTGAACGACGAATTGGAGACCGCGATTCACCGAGTTGTCTCTATACTCCAGGCACCGGCCACCTCGGACGAGGAATCGGACGCGTTCCGAGTTGCCGGGGATGCCGCCATAACCAGGAGTGACACCGAATGATGACCGAGCCGCCGATTGGCGCCCTAGTCGACAAGACCCAGTCCCGTTTCGGACTCGTCGTCCTCTCGGCTCGCCGCGCACGGCAGATCAACGCCTATTTCAACCAACTCGGCGAGGGCCTCGGCGGATACGTGCCACCACAGGTCCACAGCCTCTCCCGCAAGCCGCTCTCGATCGCCTTCGAAGAGATCCACGAAGACAAGGTCGTCGTCGCACCGATCGAGGAGTAGAAGATGCTTGCCGGGCGACGCGTCGTGCTCGGTGTCACCGGTGGGGTGGCCGCCTACAAGGCCGCCTATCTCGCCCGTCGATTGATCGAACGCGGTGCTGCCGTCCGAACCGTGATGACCGCTGCAGCCACGGAGTTCATCGGTCCGCATACGTTTGCCGCCATCACCGGTGCCCGCCCGGTCGTCGACCTGTTCGACGCCGACGACGTCAGCCCACACACGACCCTCGGCCGCTGGGCTGACGCCGTCGTCATTGCGCCCGCGACCGCAGCGACTCTTGCCCGCTTGGCGAACGGGCTTTCAGACGATTCCGTGTCGGCGACAGTTCTGGCCACCGGCGCGCCCGTAGTGATCGCACCCGCCATGCACACCGAGATGTGGCTGCACCCAGCGACAGTGGCCAACGTCGAACGGCTCGAATCCTTCGGTTATCACATCGTTTCACCCGACGCCGGTGCCCTGGCCGGCGGAGATACCGGACTGGGCCGCCTCGCTGATCCCGACCGCATCGCCGATGCTGTGGCCGGCGTCCTGCCAGGGGGCCCCCTGACCGACGTTGAAGTGTTGATCACCGCAGGTGGCACGCGAGAGCCCATCGATCGGGTCCGCTATCTTGGAAATCACTCATCCGGGAAGATGGGAAACGCCATCGCTGCAGCCGCTGCACGGCGTGGCGCGAACGTCACGCTGGTCACCGCAGGACCAGGTCTTGAACACCCACGAGTGACGGTGATTTCTGTCAACACAGCCGCCGAGATGGCGGAAGCTGCATGGACGATCGCGAAGAAGGCAGAGGTCGCCGTCATGGCAGCAGCGGTCGCCGACTTCCGACCCGCCGTCGCTATCGACGGCAAACTGCGCCGAACCGACGGACCGCCGACCATCGATCTCGAACCGACGCCCGACGTTCTCGGTGGTATCGCAGAGATGAGCCCGCGACCGTTCCTCGTCGGCTTCGCCGCCGAGACGGGAGCTTTCGACGAAGCGATCAAGAAGGCGCGCCGCAAAGGTGTCGACCTGCTCGTTGCCAACGACGTCACTGCCACCGGTTCAGGCTTCGGAACCGAGACCAACCAAGTGACCATCGTGCTCCCGGACGGATCAACCGAGCCGTGGAGCCTGATGCCCAAATCTGAAGTCGCGGAGCGGCTCTGGGATCGGATCGCCGAGCTGCGCAAGCGTGAAGGAACGTCCACCTGACGCGGATCGCACAGGTCGTACCCGACGTTCCTTCGTTCGCTGTTGACGACGGCTTCGCCTATGAAGTCCCCGAGGCCCTGCCGGAGACCGCCGTCGGCGACATCGTTCGTGTTCCGCTCGGAGGGCGCAAGGTCCGCGGCTACGTGACCGCCGTCTCCGAAGGGACCCCTGAACGATCTCTCCGGCCGATCGCTACCCGTTCGGGGAACCGGGGGATTTTCGACGAGGCCATGCTTCGATCACTGCGCTGGGCTGCCACGCACTACGTGGCTCCTCTCTCCACCGTTCTTGCCCGGTGTGCGCCCCCCAACCTTCCCAGAAGGCAGCCCCGCGTGCATGAGGGCACCGTGACAGATCTCGACGGCATGCTGAAGGATTGGAGCGAGCGTCAGAGCGGTCGCGGTCGGACACGCCCAGCCTATTTGGTGACGGGGGAGCCGTTGCCTGCGGTGATGTCCGCAGTTGCGCCGGTTCTTCGTCGAGGTAAGAACGTCATCGTGACTGCGCCGACGGTGAGCGAGGCACACGCGGTCGCCGAAACACTGCGCGAGGTCTACGGCGATCGCGTTCGCCTAGCGACAAGCGACGAGTCTCCTGCCGTGCGGACGACGTCATGGAGCCAGATCGCATCTGCGACGGGTTCACTTGTCGTTGGCACCCGAGAGGTTGCATTCTGGGGCGTGAACAGTCTTGGCCTGGCCGTGGTCCTCGACGAAGGTAGGAGGGGATACAAGTCCCCACAGACACCGACGTTTCACGTTCGCGACGTGCTCAGGAGACGCTCAACCATTGAACGCTTCTCCCTGCTCCTCACCGGCCCGGTACCCACCGCCGAATCGCTCTCCAGTGGCGTCGAGATCATCGAAGCTTCTGGGCGAGTGTGGCCACTCGTCGACGTCGTCGACCGATCCGAAGAGGGAGGCGGATCCGGAGCAGTAGGGGACCGTGCCCGCACGGCCATCACCTCACTGGGAGACCGCTCAACGGTATTCGTGCTCGTGCCCAGGAGAGGGGGCAGTTTCCGCTGCTCCCGGTGCCGAGAACTCCGGAAGTGTTCGGACTGCGACGCGATGCTCGAACGATCAGGGAACTGCGCCCGCTGTGGTCGATCGTTCCCACAATGCCTGTCGTGCGGAGGAGCGCGTTTCGAGGCACTCGGTGGCGGCGTGTCGCGAGTCGTCGATGATCTCTCCCGGATCTTCAGCACCGACGTAGGAGCGGTCGGCTCGGGGCGGCGAGTTGCCGTTGGAACCGAGCGGGACCTTGTTGGATTCCCCCCTGTGGATCTCGTGGTCGTCATCGATCCTGATGCCGGGATACTGGCTCCGAACTACCGAGCCGACGAGGATGCCCTGCGGCTTCTCGCTCGCGCCACGCTGGCAGCACGACCGGGCCGTGGCCGGCGCGCCCTTGTCCAAACGTCGCTCTCGGGCCACCGTGTTTTCGATGCGCTTCGCAGCGGCGACCCTATGGACTTCATGAAGGAGACACTCAGGAGACGCGAGACAAGTGGCTTCCCGCCGGTCGGCGATCTCATCGCCCTCGAGACGGACGCAACCGATGCCGGGGAAGCACTCAAGGATGCCGCGGGAGCAGCTTCCTTGCTCGGTCCGGCGAGGGAAGGGGATCGGGACCGTTGGCTCATTCAGGGCAGGGATCTCTCCGCGGTGCGCCTGAGGCTTCGATCGGCCGTTCAACACATGAGAGACGGCGGTGCCAGAGTGCGGATCGATGCTGATCCGGTTGATCTGTGACGAGGATCCATCTGGTCTGGCGGCAGCCGAACCGGTAGTCTGCAGACTCATGCCGATCTACCCCATCCGTGTCTTCCCCGATCCGGTGCTGCGCGCAGCGACGACACCCATCACAGAGTTCGGGCCTGAATTGGCCCGATTGGTAGATGACATGCTGGAAACGATGTACGAAGCACCCGGTGTGGGCCTCGCGGGTCCGCAGATCGGCATCGCGAAACAACTCTTCGTCGCAGACGTCGGGGATGGGCCGTTCATTATGGTTAACCCCGAGATCGTCGAGACGTCGGGCAAGTGGAAGTTCGAAGAAGGGTGCCTATCGGTTCCCGGACGCTGGTGGGAGTTCAGCCGCCCGGCATTCGCTCGAGCACGTGGCCTGGACATCGACGGGAAGCCCATTGAGTATGCCGGGGACGAGCTGATGGGCCGTCTACTGCAGCATGAGATCGATCACCTGCATGGCATGGTACTCCTCGAGCGGCTTCCGAAGCGTGTCAGGAAGGAAGCGCTCAAGGAGATCCGCGAGGCCGGGCAGTTAGGAGGGCACGGATGAGAGCCGCCTTCCTCGGGACACCGTCGGCCGCTGTGCCCAGCCTCGCCGCGCTGATCGACGTGACCGACGTCGACGTTGTGGTGACACGGCCGGACAGCGCCAAAGGCCGTTCGGGGAAACCCACCCCGCCGCCCGTGAAGGTCGCCGCGGCGGAGTGGGGATTGCCGGTCGTTCAACCGGAGAGCCGTGCAGAGTTGGACAGCATCCTGCAGGACGCGGAGATCGACGTCGGCGTCGTCGTCGCATACGGCCGGATCCTCTCTGCTGCGGCGCTTGCCTCTGCCCCGGCGGGTTTCGTGAACGTCCATTTCTCGCTGCTTCCCCGGTGGAGGGGAGCCGCTCCGGTGGAACGATCGATCCTCTCAGGTGATCAATCGACCGGGGTCACTCTGATGCAGCTCGATGAAGGCCTCGACACCGGCCCGGTCATCGCTGCGGTCGAGACGCCGATCGCCCCCGACGAGACCGGCGGTTCCTTGACCGGCCGACTCGCCTATCTCGGGGGGATGGTGATCGACGACGCCATGACCGAATTGCTCGCCGGGAGACTTGACTCGGCTCCACAGCTGAGAACCGGCGTGACGATCGCCGATCGGCTCGATCGTTCCGAGGGGCGGATCGAAGCATCGTGGACCGCGACCTATGCTGAGCGGGCCATCCGAGCGTTCAGCCCCCGCCCGGGTACGTGGTTCTCGATCGAGGGAACTCGATGCCGTGTTCACCGGGCGTCGTTCTCGAACGAGGCAGTGACTCCGGGCGCCATTGCACCCTTCGGCGGCATCGCCGTGCTCGGCCTCGAAGAAGGCAGCATCGCCCTGGATGTGGTTCAACCTGCCGGCAAGGCGGTCATGACCGGGACAGCGTGGATCAACGGACGACGCGGCGCCGGTGGCCATATCGAACCATCGTCCGAATGAAGCAGGGCGTCGAGACACGGGTTGTCACGGTCGAACTCCTCCGGCGAATCCTCGAGGACGGCGCCTACTCGAACATCGTCGTGCGTACGGGGACACAGGATCTGGAACGCAGGGATGTCCTGTTCGTTCAGAGACTGCTGTACACGACCATCCGATACCTCGACCGCATCGACCGCACCATCGATGCGCGGATCTCGCGTTCAATCGACGATGACGTGCGTGCCGTCCTGCGGGTCGGTGTTGCCGAGATCCTGTTCATGGATGGCGACGTGTATGCGGCGGTCGACAGTGCGGTCGAGGCCGTTCGAATCGGGGGGAGCCCTCGCGCGTCCGGTTTCGTGAACGGTGTGCTCAGGAATATCGCCAGGGACGGAGAACCGCCGCTGCCAAGTGGCTCGGAGGGTGAGGCACTGCGGCTCGGCGTTCCGACCTGGCTCCACGACGACCTGGTCCGAGCATACGGAACGGATGACGCCGTCTCGTTTCTCGAAGCTTCGAACGAGGCGACCCGCGTTGGCGTGCGCAGACGCCGCGGGGAGGCGCCAGGCGAGGCGATTCCTGGAATTGAAGATGCCTACCTCATCGACAACGTCGTCCCCTATCGCGACTCGATCGCGTCCGGCGATCTCGCCGTGGCCGATCCTTCATCCACCGCAGTGGCGGCTGCCCTCGACCCTCAGCCGGGGGAACGAATCCTCGATATTACAGCAGCACCCGGTGGGAAAACGCTCCATCTCTGGGACTTGGTTGGGGGAGAAGGCCTCGTGATCGCGATGGACCGGAACGCCGGGCGTGTGGCAACCGCTCGCAGAAGGCTGCTCCGACTGGGCACCGATGTTCGCTGGGTGATCGGTGACGCCATGAGCCCGCCATTTGCACCGGGAAGCTTCGATCGGATTCTCCTTGACGCTCCCTGCACTGGACTGGGGACGCTGCGGCGTCGACCCGAGATCCGTCATCGCCTTCGTCCCGAGAGTGCCGCGGAATCGAGTCGTGCCCAGCGACGGATGCTCGACGCCGCCCTGCCCCTGCTCCGACCGGGTGGCCGGCTGGTCTACTCGGTCTGCACGGTCACTCCGGAAGAGACGGTTGACGTGGTTGCCGGCTCGGACTCCCATGCTCCCGAAGGCCTGCCGGGGGCACCGGTCGCCGGCGGCGTTCTCCTCGCTCCACATGTGACGGGATCAGACGGAATGTTCATTGCCGTGATCGACCGCTGATCGACATCGAAGGTTCGGGCGCCGCCGAACCGAGAACCAGATACAATCGATCACAGTGATCAAACCACCAAGAATCGCACCATCCATCCTGGCCGCTGACTTCGCTCACCTCGCCGACGAGATCGAGCGGATCGAAGACCACGTCGATCTGTTGCATGTCGACGTCATGGACGGGCATTTTGTGCCGAATTTGACGCTTGGCATGCCGGTGATCGCTTCGTTGCGGAAGGTGACGAAGCTTCCGCTGGACTGCCACCTCATGACACTCAATCCCGACCACTATCTCGAACCGCTCCGGGAAGCAGGCGCTGATCTGGCGACGGTACACATCGAAGTCTTCCCGGATCCGAGTGAGGTGGCCTCGATAGCGCGGGATGTCGGTCTCGGATTCGGACTCGTCATCAACCCTCCGACGCCGTTCGAGGCGATCGAGCCGTTCATCGAACTGGCCGACATGGTCGTCGTGATGTCGGTGCACCCCGGGTTCGGTGGACAAGCGTTCATGGAGTCCGTTCTGCCCAAGGTGGAACAAATCAGAAATTTCGTTGACTCCGCCGGGTTGCCGACCGATATAGAGATTGACGGTGGGATTGACCCGGGCACGATCCGACCCGCGCGTGAAGCGGGGGCCGACGTGTTCGTAGCCGGAACCTCTGTGTTCCGAGCTCCCGACCCGGTACTCGCCGTCCGAGAACTGAGAGAAGCGATCGGCGAGTAGAGGGAACATGGGAGATCGGATTCTGGTCGTAGATGACGACCCGGACATCCTTCAATATGTGAAGATGAACCTCGAGCTCGAGGGCTTCGAGACTGAGACCGCCTCGAACGGAGCGGATGCGCTCCAGGTGGCCTCGGCGAACCCTCCTTCTCTCGTGCTGCTTGACGTGATGATGCCTGGGATGGACGGGCTGACCACGCTGCGGCATCTCCGCAATGATCCGCCCACTGCCAGCGTGCCCGTGGTCATGCTCACAGCACGAGCGCTCGCCCAGGATCGCGTGAAGGGCCTCGACCTCGGAGCGGACGACTACATCACGAAGCCGTTCGCCGTGGAGGAGCTCGTGGCTCGTGTGCGTACCGTGATTCGGCGTGCCCAGCAGATGCGCGACGTCTCACCGCTGACGGGACTACCGGGGAATTTCCGGATCGCCGATGAACTCGAACGACGTATCAGCGACCAGACTCCGATCGCCGTCGTATACGGCGACCTCGACAACTTCAAGGCATTTAACGATCACTACGGCTTCATGCGCGGCGACACGGTCATCAAATTCACCGCGAAGGTGATGTTGGAAGCTACCGCGTCGGCGGGGGGCGAAGAGGCGTTTGTCGGCCACGTCGGTGGCGACGACTACATCGCGCTGATCGATCCTGAGCTCGTCGACGAGTATTGCAGCACCATCATCCAGGAGTTCGACGACGGGATCCTCGACTTCTACGACACGGTGGACGCCGTTCAGGGCTACATCGAAGTCACCGACCGGCGCGGCGAACGGCATGCGTTCCCGATCGTTTCATTCTCGATGGGCGTGGTGACGAACCAGAATCGCGCCATCGTCTCGGAGTGGGAAGCCTCAGCGATCGCCTCCGAGATGAAGGAATTCGCAAAGCGACAACCAGGCTCGACCTACTCGGTGGATCGACGCCAATAGGCTACTAGATCAGTACTGCGCTACTGGCTGCTGCTCCACTGCTCTACTCGATCTCCGGCTCAGCATGCCCCAACGCCCACTATCCTTCTGGTTGCCCCCTTCAGGGCAGGGTGAAATCCCCGACCGGCGGTGAGAGTCCGCGAGCCCCCACAAGGGTTGACCCGGTGAAACTCCGGGACCGACGGTAAGAGTCCGGATGGGAGAAGGAGGGCGTATGACGCGCCGCGTTGAGAACAATCTGTTCCCTGCGCACCGCGCGGATGAGTTGATGCGCCGCGCCATCGGGTTGACCGAAGGCACGATGCCGCATCCGAATCCGCGAGTCGGTGCCATAGTGCTGACCCCGGACGGGGAGGTTGTCGCCGAGCGCGCACACATCCGTGCCGGATCCACACACGCCGAAGCGGCAGCGCTTGTCGATGCCGGCTCCGCTGCCAAGGGATCGACCGTCGTCGTCACCCTGGAACCGTGTGCACACCACGGCAAGACGCCTCCCTGCGCCACTGCGCTCATCGAGGCCGGTGTTTCGAGAGTGATCGTTGGGACACTCGATCCCGACCCTCGCGTGGCGGGCAAAGGCATCGCGATGCTGCGAGGCGCCGGTATCGAGGTGATCGAGGGAGTCGAAGAGGCGAACGTTCGCACCAACGACCCCGCCTACTACCACCATCGCTCCACTGGGAGACCGTTCGTAACGTTGAAGACCGCCCTGACGCTCGACGGGCAAGCCGCCGCGGCGGACCACAGTTCACGATGGGTCACCGGTCCCGAAGCCAGGGAAGACGGTCATCGCTTGCGAGCCGAGAGCGGCGCCGTCATGGTTGGCGCCGGCACGGTGATCTCCGACAACCCGCGCCTCGACGTACGGATCGATGGCTATGAAGGCGCCCAACCCCGACCGGTCATCATGGCGGGCCGACGCCCGATCCCCGCGGACGCGGCACTCCTCTCCCGGGATCCGCTCGTCTTCACCAACGGATCCGATCAGCCCAACCTGGGCGACATCGAACAAGTAGTCGTGCCAGGTCCGGATGGCATCGATCTCCAAGCAGCGATGGAGTACCTCGGGCGAGTGGGAATCGTCGCACTGCTCATCGAAGGTGGCCCCACGATCGGGGGCGCGGCCCTCCGAGCCGGACTGGTTGACCGCATCGTGTTTCACTACGGATCGAAACTCGGCATGGGGACAGGCCTGCCTGCGATCACCGGCACGTTCGAAACCATCACAGACGCTCAATCAGTAACGATCGAGAACGTCTCAATGGTGGGGTCCGACATCAGGGTGGAAGCCAAGATCGAAAGAGAGAACTGATGTTCACCGGAATCGTTAGCGAGCTCGGAACCCTGGTGGCCGTCGAAGGCACCGACGGCGGATCCAGGTTCGTTGTGAACGCACCGGCTACGTGTGACGGACTCGCCATTGGTGACTCGATCGCGGTGAATGGCGTCTGCCTCACGGCGATAGCTATCAAGGGAGATCGATTCATCGTCGAGGCCATCTCTGAAACGCTGCAACGCACCAATCTCGGAGATCTGGTAGCCGGCTCGTCCGTAGACCTGGAACGACCAGTCGAGGCTGCGGGAGGTCGTTTCGACGGCCACGTCGTTCAGGGCCACGTCGATGGCGTGGGCACCGTCGAGCGCATCGACAGCGAGGGTTCGTCGAAACGCTTCAGGATCGGTTCACCGCCCGCCCTCGCACGCTATCTCGTAGAGAAGGGGTCGGTCACGGTCGATGGGGTGAGCCTGACGATCACGGCGGTATCAACGGTCGCGGACCGCGAACCATGGTTCGAGATCGCCTTGATCCCGCACACGCTCGACGTGACGGTGCTCGGTCACAAGTCGGTGGGCGACCGGGTGAACCTCGAGGCCGACATTCTTGCCAAATACGTTGAACGATTGATGGAGGCACGGGGATGAACTACGCGCCGGTCGAAGAGGCGATCGCGGCTGTCGCCAACGGCGAAATGGTTCTGGTCGTCGATGACGAGAACCGGGAGAACGAAGGCGATCTGATCGTTGCCGCAGAGAAGGTGACCCCTGAGCACATCGCGTTCATGGTTCGGTACACCAGCGGGTTGATCTGTCTGCCAATGACGGGGGATCGACTCGACGAACTCGGCCTGCCCCTGATGGTTCGCGAGAACACCGAATCGCACAAGACGGCGTTCACCGTCTCGGTCGACTTTGCCGAGGGTACGACGACGGGGATCTCAGCATCCGATCGAGCGAAGACCATCCGTGCAGCGGCGGATCCGTCCACCACCGCAGCGGAGTTCCATCGCCCGGGCCACGTGTTTCCGCTTCGCTATCAGCCGGGAGGCGTTGTCGTCCGACCCGGTCACACCGAGGCCGCGGTCGACCTGGCCCGGCTCGCAGGACTCAGCCCGGCGGGGGTGCTCTGCGAAGTGGTCAACGACGACGGAACCATGTCGCGCGGAGATGCGTTGATGCGATTCGCGGACGAGAACGGACTCGCGATCATCACGATCGAGGATCTGGTCTCGTACCGCTGGCGTGAGGAGGCGCTCGTGACCCGGGAGTCCGAGGCGTTCCTGCCCACGGAAGTCGCCGACTTCCGTGCGATCGGATACCGGTCCAAGGACACAGGATCGGAACACATTGCTCTCGTGCTTGGCGACGTTGCAGGCCACCAGGACGTGTTCACCCGCCTCCACTCCGTATGCCTCACGGGCGACGTGTTCGGGAGTCTCCGGTGTGATTGCGGTGTGCAACTGAAGGAGTCTATGAGGATGATCGCAGAGGCAGGGGAGGGGATCATCGTCTACAACCCCACACACGAGGGCCGGGGGACCGGGCTGATCGACAAGCTTGCCGCCTATCGGCTCCAGGAGCAGGGCTACGACACGGCCGAGGCCAATGTGCAGATCGGACACGCCGTTGACAACCGACACTACGGCGTCGACGCTCAGATCCTTCACGACCTCAAGGTGTCGAGTGTCCGACTCATCACGAACAACCCCGAGAAGATCGATCAGCTTCGTCTCTACGGACTTGACATCGGCGAGCGGATCCCACTGTGGGTTGGAGAGAACCCTCTATCTCGAGACGAAGACCAAGAAGCTTGGCCACTTCGGTTCGTCGTCATGACCGACGAACTCCGTGGAAGCCTCGACGCCAGCGGTCTCCGCGTCGGTGTGGTGCGGTCCCTTTTCAACCGGGCGGTGACCGATGGTCTCCTCGAGGGAGCCCTGGCCATCCTCGATCAGGCAGGTGCACACGATGTCACGGTGGTCGCCGTGGAGGGCGCCTTCGAAACACCACTCGTCGCTCAGAACATGACTGAGCGCGGATACGATGCAATCGTGGTACTCGGCGCCGTCGTCGAGGGGGAGACCGATCACTACGAGCACATCGCCGGCCGGGCCTCGGAGGGTCTGATGCGAGTCATGCTCGACACGGGCGTCCCGATCAGTTTCGGGATCCTGACCGTGCGCGACCCCGCCCACGCGTATGCGAGAAGCGCCCCCGACGAGCACAACAAGGGGAGAGAAGCAGCTGAAGCGGCAATCCGGACGGCGAGCTTGCTTCAGCAACTGGCAAGTAGAGCAGTAGAGCAGTAGAGCAGTATTGGTCTCCTGTGAACGCGGGGTCGGTTGAACTACGTGGCGCGGTCGTCTACTCTCCCGCCCACAACTGACAAAGCGGAGGCGTCTGTTTCCCACCCTGTCACCGTGTTAGGTGTACCGGGTCGCACTACCAGGCAGCACTCGCGTCGTGCTGCCTTCGTTATGGCACCAGGCGCCTGCTTCGTCGACACATACGAGCAGGAGGTACTCCGATCAAGGAGCCCAGGGTCAACGAGAAGATTCGAGTCAAAGAGGTTCGCCTCGTTGATCCGAATGGCGGACAGATCGGCATCAAGCCGATCGAGGAAGCGCGGTGGCTCGCATCGCAGTTGGAACTCGACCTCGTGGAGGTTGCCCCTGAGGCCCGCCCACCGGTCGTTCGTCTTATGGACTACGGGAAGTTCAAGTACGAACAATCCGTGAAGGCGAGAGAGGGCCGCAAGAAGCAAACGCGCACCGTCATCAAGGAAGTGCAGTTCCGGCCGAAGATCGGAGCGAGCGACTTCGAGGTGAAGCGGAAGCGCGTCGTGCGATTCCTGCAAGACAATGACAAAGTGAAGGTCACGATGCGGTTCCGGGGCCGTGAGGTCACTCACCCCGAGATCGGCAACGACATCCTCAACCGGTTGCGCGACAGTGTCTCCGACTACGGCGAGATCGAGACCGCAGCAAGGCTTGAAGGACGGCAGATGACGATGGTGCTCGCTCCGGTGCGCTCCTCGGATCGGCCACACGAAGAAGTCGAATCCGCCGAGAGCGACGCCATCGTCGTCGAAGAAGCGGACGAGTAGGAGAGTGGAATTGTGCCGAAGATGAAGACGCACAAGGGTGCTGCGAAACGTTTCAAACGCACCGGCAGCGGGAAGATTCGCGGCACGAAGGCGTGGCGCGGGCACAACCGCCACAAGAAATCAAGCTCGCGCTGGCGCCGCGTCAAGGGCAACAGAGTCCTCGACGGTGGCAACGAAAAGCGCATGAACCGCCTGCTGGGCAGCTAGGAGTCAAGCAATGGCACGTGTAAAGCGTTCAGTTAATGCGAAGAAGAAGCGCCGCAAGTTGATGGACCGCGCCTCCGGGTACGGAGGTGCGAGGAGCCGTCGGTACAGGACCGCTCGCGAGCAGGTGATGCACTCGATGCAGTATGCGCATCGGGATCGCCGAGCCCGCAAGGGTCAGTTCCGTCGTCTCTGGATCCAGCGGATCAATGCGGCTGCCCGCCAGAACGGGACGACCTACTCGAGGTTCATGGCAGGACTCAAGTCCGCCGACCTCGAAGTCGACCGCAAGATGCTCGCCGAAATGGCGGTCAACGACCCGGCCGCGTTCTCGGCCCTCGTCGAGGTCGCCGGAGCTGCGAGCGCAGAGTGACTCAACCCGAACGATCTGATCGTTCCGTCGGAGGCCCCGCATCCGCGGGGTCTTCACGCGTGTTGCCCTAGTGCGGATCGAAGCGACGACGAACCAGCGGATCAAGATCGTCCGTCGCCTTCACCGGGGGAGAGAGCGGAACAAGACCGGTCGGACGCTCCTTGAGGGGCCGAAGCTCATCGAGGCGGCGCTCGATGCCGGCGTCGTACCGCTTGAGATCTATACGGTCGACGGTGGTGCGCTTGTCGAGCGGAGTGGCGCCGCTGGATCTGAGGTGGTCGCGGTCAATCGGATCGTTCTCGAGACGATCTCAACGACCGTTGAGCCGCAAGATCCGGTCGCCGTCATCGAGATACCCGCCGCTGTGGACCTCGCTGCAGAGCGAGTTGTCGTGCTCGTCGACATCGCCGATCCTGGCAACCTCGGCACACTGATCCGGAGTGCAGCGGCGCTCGGGTGGCAGGTCGCACTCCTCGGAGGCGCAGATCCATGGAACCCCAAGGTGGTCCGCTCCGCAGCGGGGGCCCACTTCGTCCAATCGCCCGTCAGGGTCGCCGAGCTCTCGGAGATCGCCTCGCTCGGTCTCACGACGATTGCGACGGTCATATCGGGTGGTTCAGCACCGGACGAGATCTCGAGGGACACACCGATCGCTCTCCTCGTCGGCAGCGAGTCCCACGGTCTCGCAGCGGAGATGATCGGGCACTGCGATCAGGCGATGACCATTCCGATGTCCGGGAAGACGGAGAGTTTGAATGCCGCCATCGCTGGCAGCATCGCCATGTACGCATTGGCGGCGAGGTCGCACTCACGGCAGTCGGCATAGGTCTCTAAGTCGCTAACTCTGCTACTTACCAATAGCTGCATAGACTGATATTGACCCCGAGTAGGAACGTTGTTCGAGAGGAGATCTGATGCGTGTGCCGACCGTGCGACGAGCCAACGTTGTTGGAATTGCCGTCGTATTCGCCATCGCTCTGTTGACAGCCGCCTGCGGCTATTCGCCGACTTCAGGCCAGACAGCGACGTCCGTGCAATCGGGTGAGAACGAGGCGGCGCTGAGTGAAGAGGCTGTCGCCGGGCAGGTGATCTTCGATCAGAAGTGCGCTGCCTGCCATACCGTTGGCGGGGGACCCCTGGTCGGTCCAGATCTCGCCGGTATCACAGATGCTCGCGAGCCAGATTGGTTGAGCGCTTGGATCTTGGATCCTGCGGCGTTTGCCGAAGTCAACGCCGACGCGGCAGATATTTTCACCGGTGGCATGCCCGCACTCGGACTGTCAGACACGGACGCCAACGATGTGGTCGCCTACCTGGAGTCCACGAGCAACCTGGAGGCTCCGAGCGCCGCACCGGAGGGGCCTCGCGAACTGATGGCCTCGGAGTTCGACGAGGCTTCGCAGATCTACTTCAACCGATGCGCCGGTTGCCATGGAACTCTCCGAGCCGGTGCCACCGGTCCTGCGATCCAGCCTGATGACAGGACGCTTGAAATCGGAACTGCAGGTATCCAGACGATCCTTACAAAGGGACTGCCCGGAGGCATGCCGGCCTGGGGTGACACGGGTCTCCTCACGGAGGGCGAGATCGAGCTACTGGCGAACTTCATCCAGGTCGCTCCACCGACGCCGCCGCCGCTCGATCTGGCTGAGATCACGGAATCGTGGGAGCTGATCGTGCCCGTCGCTGATCGGCCGACCGAGCCCGAGACGACACGAAATTGGGAGAACTTCACGGGGATCATCCTCCGCGATGCCGGGCAGGTCGCCGTCATCGATGCCGACACGAAGGAGACCGCAGCGATCCTGGACACCGGGTTTGCAGTGCATATCCTCAGGTCATCGGCCACCGGCCGCTACTTCATCGCCGTCGGTCGCGACGGTCGCGTCACCATGATCGACTTGTGGACCGAGACGCCACAGATCGTTGCTCAGGTTCAGGGATGCTTCGATGCCCGCAGTGTCGAGGGCAGCAAGTTTGAGGGCTTCGAAGACAAGTACATCGTGGAGGGTTGCTACTGGCCACCGCAGTACGTCGTCTTTGACGGGCAGACTCTGGAACCGCTGGTCGTTCACGACATCCTGAGCCCCGACATCAACGGTAAGGAACTGGATGAGGTGCGTGTCGCTGCGATCGTGGCATCGCACTTCGACCCGGTGTGGGTGATGGGCCTCAAGGAATCCGGGTACGTCGCGATCGTGGACTACTCGCAACCCGATTTCCCGCTGGTTGAGAGGATCGCCGCCGATCTCTTCCTCCATGACGGAGGGTGGGATCACACAGGCCGCTATTTCATCACAGCGGCAAACGCTCAGAACAAGCTCATGGTGGTCGACGTCAAGAACCAAGTACTTGTCGCCGGTATCGAAACGGGCAAGGTTCCTCACCCGGGTCGCGGAGCGAACTGGCAGGATCCAGAGTTCGGGTGGGTCTACGCCACGACACACCTAGGCGAAGGGAAGATGACCTTGATCGGCGCCGATCCAGACGGGCGACCCGACGTGGCATGGACGGTCGTGCGAGAGGTCGAGATTCCCGGAACCGGCAGCTTGTTCCTGAAGACGCATCCCGAGTCCCCGTGGGTGTGGATGGACACCCCGTTGTCGAACGTCGAGGACGAGACACGTCAGGTGTGCGTCTACAACAAAGAGAAGATGGAGATGGAGAAGTGTTTCTCGGCTGCCGACCACGGTCGAGTTGTCCACTTCGAGTACAACATGGCCGGCGATGAGGTGTGGGTGTCGGTTTGGGATAAGGATGGTGAAATCGTCATCTACGACGATGCGACGCTGACGGAGAAACACCGGATCACGGGCGACTGGCTCGTCACCCCGACCGGGAAGTTCAACGTCTTCAACACCGCAAACGACATCTACTAGAAGGGTCACTCAGACCGGTGTCCTTTGCCGTCAACATGCATCCCATGCGTCGGCGAGGGACATCGACGAGAGCTCTCGAAGCAGAGCATCGCGAGCCTGAGACCACGCCCCATGCATGGCACACGGGTTGGAAGCATCACACACCTCGCCGCTGAGTACGCAGGTCGCCGTATCCGTCGCCCCTTCCATCGTCTCGATGAGTTCGAGGACCGAGATCGAGTCGAGTTGCACCCCGATTTCATACCCCCCTCTCGGGCCAGGCGTTGACGAGACCCAACGCTTTCGCACGAGGGGAGACATGATCTGAGGAAGATACGGATGGGTGGTGTCGAGCGCTTCGGCGAGATCGGTGCCGGATAGCCGCTCTCCACACGAACAGAGGGTCTGCATGGCCCGAAGGGCGAGATCGGTGCGTTTGTTCAGTTCCAGCCGCATTGCTGAGCAGTGTACTCAGCAATCACCCCGAATCCGCCCGCGCTCAATGCACCGCGCCACTGGCGCTGCCTTCGAGGATCGTTGATCCTTCGGCTAGACGGACGCCCGGTCCTTCTTCTCCTGAGCGGGGAACTCTCGATCTCTCCGCACCCACACGACCTTCTGCCACGGTCGCGTTAGATACGGCAACGGCAGAGTGACGATGTGGACGAGTCGTGAGAACGGGAACGTGATCAAGAACGCCCAGAACAGGGCAGCGTGGAGCTGCAGCACAAACGGCAAGGGAGAGACGAGCTCGGGCCTCGGACGGAGCGTGATCAGTGACCACACATACGGCACGAACACGCTGGTGCCCCAGAACGATCCGAAGCGGTAGCCGAGGGCAATCCACATGCCGGTGATGATCTGAGCCAGCACCAGGACCAGGACCAGGATGTCCATCTTCGTCGTGACCACCTGCACACGCCGAGATGTGATCCTCCGGTAGATCAGGACGATCAAACCGCCGAGAGCCCAACCCGCGAGAGCGAAGCCGGTGATCTCGAGCAGGTAGAGCCTGATCTGCGAGCCGTTCCAGATATCGAACACGACCGGCATGATCAATGCCAGGAAGTGTGCCGTGAGGATCGCCAGGATCCCCCAGTGGAACGAGAACGAACCCCAGAACAGCTTCTCGTGCTCGAGCAGCTGTGTCGAATACGACGACACCGAGAACGCTTCTCTACGGGTCCGGTACATCGTCGCACCGACGGCGATGATGATCGCGACGTACGGAAGGGCGACGAAGAGGATCGTGTTCCAGCTCACCTGGCACCTCCTACGGGTGTCTTGAGAGTGTCCGCAACAGCTGCGATCGCCTTGAGGAGATGCAGATAGGGGCTCGTGTCGTCAGATTCCTTGAGCTTCTTGGTCATCGTTGCGACGGACGCAGGGAATGCCTGAGCGAGCGAGGGGAGCGGTGGGTCGGCAACGGCCAGATACCGCAGCACCGGGTCGAGATGATCGGGAAGCTCGCCGTTCATGGGAACCCCCTCGAACTCGAGAGCTACCTTCATCTCGGCCATGAACTCGCCGCGTTGGTAGTTCTCACCCCACGTGACCCACCCGACATAGGGAACGAACAGCGGGCTGAGGTCGAGGCTGCGGGTGTGTAGCTCCTCCCATTCGGGCAGGCTCAATCCCTGCAACTCGTTGACGAAGGCACGGAACTGTCGCTTGGCAGCGCCGTTCTCCATCTCGTCGGCCGTCCGCTCGAGCTCGGCGAGGCGATCGGGTGTCGGGTACTGGAATGCCGTTGCGAGGCGCGCGAAGTCCTCCATCACACACCCCGTTTCGGTTGCTTCGAGTAGCCAAGGCCGGTATCGCCCTTCCGTGCCAGCGGATCGCCATAGATGGCCTCTGCGGACATCTCGCGGTGATACGGCGGGAACACGAAGCGCTCGTCGATGGTGGGCAGTGTGCTCATCCGGTAGATCGATTCGATCTCCTCAGGCGTCGTGTCCGCTGCCTCGACCATGGCAAGCGTGGCCTCGTCGATGATCCCCTCGACGCTCTCTCGGCGCTTGTAGATACGCACCGCCAGCATCTTCCTCAGGATCTTCTCGATGACCTCCTCGTTGCCACCCGAGAACAGGTTGGCGAGGTACTGGATGGGCAGCCTCGCTTTCTCGAGGCTGTTGAACAGCTCGAAGTCGATCTGCTCGCGGGCGATGTCGAGGCGGACGAGACCCTCCTCGATCGTGGACACAACGGGTGAGAGCGGCGGGATGTAGAACATCATCGCCAGGGTCCGGTACTCGGCGTGGAGCGGCACGGCCATGTTCCACACCTTGACGAACTTGTACACCGGGGACTGCTGCGCCGAGTCGATCCAGCCGTCGTCGATGCCGCTCTCCTTCGCAGCTTTGATGACGGCGGGATCGAAGGGATCGAGGATGATCTCCTTCTGACGGTCGAACATCTCGTCGTCCGGCCCCTCTGCGGCCCACTGGATCAGATCGGCGTCGTAAAGCAATACACCCATGTAGCGGATCCGTCCAACGCACGAGTGGGCGCAAGCGGGTGCCTGGCCGGTCTCCATGCGGGGGAAGCAGAGGATGCACTTCTCGGATTTGCCGGTCGACCAGTTGTAGTAGACCTTCTTGTACGGGCAGGCCGAGATGCACATGCGCCATGCACGGCACTTGTCCTCATTGACGAGCACGACGCCATCCTCACCGCGCTTGTAGATCGCACCGGATGGACAGGCGGCGACACAGGCCGGATTGAGACAGTGGTTGCAGATGCGGGGCAGGTAGTTGAACACGACTCGCTCGATCTCGGCCATCTGTTGACGGACCTCGTCCGTCACGCCCTCGAGATTCGGGTCGTTCGCCGCGTAGATCGTGGACCCACCAAGGTCGTCGTCCCAGTTCGGGCCGGCTTCGATGTCGATCGGATCGCCGGTGATGTCGGAGATCGGAACCGCCGTCGGCTGATGCTCGCCCTCGGGTGCGCTGAACAGATCCTCGTACTTGAAGGTGAACGGTTCGTAGTAGTCGTCGAGCTCGGGCAACGCCGGGTTGTAGAACAGGTTGGCGAGACCCTTGGTGCGCGAGTGGACCTTGAGATCGATGCCGACCCAGTTCTTCTCCCAGCCACCACGGTAGTGATCCTGGTCTTCCCAACCGGTCGGATAGCCGGTCCCTGGACGGGTCTCGACGTTGTTCCACCACATGTACTCGGCGCCCTTGCGGTCGGTCCACAGGTTCTTGCAGGCAACGCTGCACGTGTGGCAACCGATGCACTTGTCGAGGTGGAACAGCATGCTCATATGGGCTCTGACGTCCATGATTCCTCCTCTCAGTAGCTGGGCTTGTCGATCTTGCGGACGTAAACGAAAGTATCTCGATTCACGCCGGTGGGCCCCCAGTAGTTGAACGCGTACGTGAACTGGGCGTAGCCGCCGCTCATGAGCACCGGCTTGAGCCGGGTTCTCGTGATCGAGTTGTTCATGCCAGCACGCTTCTGACGAAGCGGCGATATGGGGATGCCGACCGTGCGCTCGGTGGCGTGATAGACGAACACCGTTCCGCGCGGGATCCGTGCCGACGTGATGCACCGCTGCACGAACACGCCGTTGTCGTTGAACAGCTCGACCCAGTCGTTGTCCTTGACACCCATCTCGACGGCCTCTTTGTCGTTGAGCCACACCGGATAGCCGCCACGCGACAGCGTCTTCATCCGGATGTTCTCCGAGTACGTGGAGTGGATGCTCCATTTGCCGTGCGGCGTGATGTAGTTGAGCAAGCGACCCTGAGCCTCGTTGGCGCTGAACTCGGTCTCCGACAGCATCGTGTGATCGGGTCTCG
>RCNE010000331.1_pt1 | contig 25718 bp, 17 predicted proteins | sample 2041361 | NCBI WGS metagenome assembly RCNE01 (sample SAMN09708229, study PRJNA481090) | Marine sediment metagenome, whole genome shotgun sequencing project. | reverse complement strand
CTCGTGATGGTTGGCGGCAGCTACTGGTTCAGCGACCCCATCGCCCTCAAGTCGGCGAAGGCGGTTCCTGCGGACAGAGCGCAGTTTCCCGAGTACTGGGAGATCATGGAAGACCTGTCGACTCGCGCCGAGATGCCGATGCCGAAGTTGTACATCTCTCCTAATCCGCAACCCAATGCCTTTGCGACGGGTCGCAACCCAAACAACGCAGCGGTTGCGGTGACACACGGCTTGCTGCAACAGATGAGTTGGGATGAGGTGAGAGGTGTTCTCGCTCACGAGCTCGCCCACATTCGAAACCGAGACATTCTCATCGGGTCGGTGGCATCAGCGATCGGTATGGCACTGACGTTTCTTGCTCGCATGGCGATGTGGGGTGGCATGTACGGCGGGCGTCGAAGCAATCGGGATGGCAATCCAATCGCCGCCCTCGCGCTCATCATTCTCGCTCCGCTCGCCGCCTCCCTGATCCGTGCGGCGATCAGTCGAAGTCGAGAATTTCAGGCCGACGCGTCGGCGGCACGGCTGCTCGGGACGGGCGAACCGCTCGCGCAGGCGTTGGAGAGTCTTGAGGCTGCAGCGTCGAATCACCTGCAGCCCGCGATGCATGTGAATCCTGCCCAAGCATCGAACTACATCATCAACCCGCTGAGAGAGGAGCTCCGCAACGATCTCGGGGGGATGGGTGGATTTGGGAAGATGTTCTCGACACATCCACCGACCGAGGCCCGGGTTGCCGCGCTTCGATCGGATTCGTGGCGATAGCGATGGACTTCGACGCCGAAGACGTCCCGTATCCCACCTCACCGAGCCGTATTCGCATGATGCGGATCTTGGCCCTTGGGCTTGGTCTTCTCCTGTTCCTGATGTTGGTGTTGGCGCTCGCGCTTTGACACTCGGGCAGGGTGGCACCTCGCCGTTGTTCGGCTACCATTTCGGGTCGAGGGTCGGTGCCCGAGCGGCCAAAGGGAACGGGCTGTAAACCCGTCGGCTTATGCCTACGTTGGTTCAAATCCATCTCGGCCCACGCATGAGATTTGCCCCGGGGAAGTTTCCCCGGGGTGAATTCGTTTTGGACGAACGATGCGAACGGTGTCCGACCGGCTAGGTTTTTTTCCGAACACCACGAAGGGAACCCTCATGCCGTCATTCGATGTGGTCTCCGAAGTCGATATGCAAGAAATTCGCAACGCTATTGACCAGGCTGCGCGCGAGATCGCCCAGCGATTCGACTTCAAGAACACGAACTCTTCGGTCGAACTCGGCGAGGACGAGATCAAGATGACGTCGGCCAGTGAGGATCGGCTCGCCGCGCTCCGGCAAGTGGTCGAAGAGAAGCTCGCGAAGCGAAAAATCTCAATGAAGGTTCTCGAGTATGGAACTGTTGAGCAGGCCTCGGGAAACACCGTCCGTCAATCAGCATTGCTGATCTCGGGGATCTCGTCGGAGAAGGCCAGGGAGCTGAACAAGGCGATCAAGGCAATGGGTATCAAGGGCATTCAGTCCTCAACCCAAGGTGACCAGCTTCGGGTGAATGGTAAAAAGCGTGACTCGTTGCAAGAGGTGATCACGGCGCTCAAAGCCGAGGATCACGGCATCCCGCTCCAGTTCAACAACTTCAGAGACTGATCGGTCTTCTGTCGAAGAGACTTCTCACGTAGTCGACGGTTGTGGCTGGGTCGAGGGAGTCAGGCTCGCTGAGGTCCCAGTCCTTGTGGTCGTAGCCATTTTGTCGTTGCCACTCGTGGGTCATTGGACGGAAGACTTCGACATCGATGTCCGTGAACCATTTGCGCCACTCACCATGTGTGTTGCTGCGAGAGACACGGCTTTCGGTGGGCCGAACGACGCCAGGACGAATATCGAATCCGAGGTAACGGTTGACCTCGGAAAAGTTCCCGTCGACATAGTCCTCATACGTGAGCACGTGGAAGTGCTCCCCGACACGTCGATTGAACCCCGTCGACCGATCGAGGGAACGCACGTAATGCGACATCAGGTCGCTCCGGCTCAGTCTCCACCATGCATTGATGAGGCGCACGAATGGCATCCCGGCTGGGTTTCGGGTCTTGCGGCTGAGCAGGTTGAGCCACTTCTCGCGCTGGTCGGCATCGAGGAGCTCGGCTTTGTTGTACGAGTCGTACAGCAGATGGGAGACGAGACGGTCCCGGGGATCTCTCACGATTGATATCCGCTTGTCGAAACGATCGAGCAGCTCGTTTTCGTTCGCTTTCCAATTGAGGAGGAGCTTCTTGACGACCAGCGATGATGGGCCGAGGTCGTCTTCCGTCATCCTGACCGGCTCGAAGAGCTCCGCGGGAGAACCGAGCGCTGACGACACACTTCGCAGCAAGGCGGTTGTGCCGCTCTTTCCTTCGCCAACGATGAGTACGCGCATCAGAGCAGTACCTGCATCACGGACACGTTGAGCCATCGCCCAAATTTCCGACCGATCTCTCGCTCAACTCCGACCAGTTCGAAGCCCATGTCTTCGTGCAGTTCGAGCGACGCATGCTGGCTGTCTGCAATGCGGGCAACGATCGAATGAAAGCCGTGCGACTGGGCGGTGGCGATTAGGTCGATCATGAGGAGGCGAGCGATACCTTGTCGTCGATGACTTTTGGCCACATAGACCGATGATTCGACAGTTGTGCTGTACGCCGGACGATCGCGAAACGGCGAAAGTGATGCAAACCCTGCAAGGACTCCGTCGTCGTCAAGGGCGACCAGAACTGCATGGGCGCCGGAACGTTCGATCTGCCAGGTGCGCTGGTCTTCCAGAGACCGCGGTGTGAGATCGAAGGTGGCGGTCGATTCGAGCACCTCGACGTTGTAGATCGCTGCGATCGCCTCGGCATCGGCCAGTTCAGCGGGACGTACTTGCACGTCGACGAAGCTACACGGTTGACGTGCTCGCCGAAGCTACCGCTTCAGCGATGATTGGTTCGACGTCGATCTCGTGATCGGTGATCAAGAGCCCGTCGCCGCCGACTGCCTCGACTGCAGCCCACTTCGTGACGACCATGTCGGCCGATTCGAGAATGACCTGTCGACGGTGAGAGGCCCGGAGGAGAAGCTCACGCATGACATTGTGGTACTGGGTCGGGACCGACTCGAAGACATCGTCGACCAGTAGGGGGACTCGTTCTGCTGGGAACTTGCGATTGAGTTCGGCCAGCAACGAGGCGAAGCCGATCAGGAGGGACGTATCTCCTTGGATCTGCACCGGTTCGTTGTCGATGAGACGAAGATGACTTGAAAGTTCTTCGATTCGCGGGCGATCCGAGAGAAGTACCGATGGGCTCGAGTTCCCGGCGATGCTTCGCCACGTTGCATGACTGTCAGCCAGCGACTGTTCAGCTGCCCGACGGTTTCGGCTGAGATCATGGGTGTCGAAGAGTTCGCTCACCCTTCCAAGCTGCGCGTCGAGCGCTTGACCCATGATGTCGCCAGTCTCGGCGTCAGCACCCTTGTTCTGATACCGGCCCACTGCAGCGAGTGCCATGGAGATCGCACAGAGCAACGCGCCGAGAATCAGGCTCGTGGCGACGGCGACGGCCATGCCGAGCACGACGATGAACATCGCAGCGATACCAAAGTGACGCACCTTTTGTTCTTCCTCGAAGCTCTCTTCGATTTGCTGACTCAGGGACTCTTCCAGGTTCTCTCGTTCGCGAATCGAATTCGAGAGATCGCTGCGTCGATCATGTGTCTCGTTCAGAGCTTTCTCGTCACTGGCGATCTTCGCCGCGAGTTCGAAGAGCTGGTCGAGTGGGGTCTGCGCGAGTTGGATGAGATCGCTGTCTCTGTCGACGCGGGCGCGAAGCCGATCGATGGTGACGTGGAACAGTTCGAGGTGCTCAACCATGTCTTGTGGGTCATTCAATTGGCCGATAATCCCGAGGCCACGATCTTCGGGCCGAATAGGGAGTTTTGTCTTGCTATGAAAAAGGGAGGTTGCGCCCTCTCCAGTGCGAACAGCCGTGATCGAGTCGCCAAATTCAGTCCGGACCTCGACCGCAGTTCCCGGATGCGCGTACAAAGCATTGAGAATCCGCTCGTAAGCCTCTCGGCGACGGGTTGAATCACTACTGCTAATGACCGTCAGTCGCTCGTGCAGATCGACAGTCTGCGGACCCTCTGAAGATTCGGTGATTACTCGATCGATCCACACAGTGCAATGGTCGGCATCTGCAACGCTGGGTTTGAGACAAAGTTGGAGGTTTTCATGCGGCTCACGAACTGGCATGCTTTACAGCCGGGCACGACGTGCTCGTTTGCTCCCTTAGCTCAGTCGGTAGAGCGTCTCCATGGTAAGGAGAAGGTCGACAGTTCAATTCTGTCAGGGAGCTCAGTTTCACCGCTTGTCGGTGTGCATGGCGACGTAGCTCAGTTGGTCAGAGCGCTCGACTCATAATCGAGAGGTCGACAGTTCAAGTCTGTCCGTCGCTACTGATTTACACCGCAGGCGAAATCCGGCCGTAGGCCGGCCTCGATTCGCCGTTAGTGAGCGAAGCGAGCGGCGCGGACGGTGAACCCATTTTCGTTCGAACCGGCTTCGCGGCTTCGAACTACCCGGCGGTTCCTCGCTGCTCGGCGCCTGTTCGCTAGGGGGTCTGACCCCTTTTTCCAAAAAGGGGTCAGACCCCTGTGTCGAGCGTCACACGCGTTTGGCTGGTTCCAGCGCCGGAGTGAGGAGGGGCCACGAACGGCTCGCGGCCTTCGGCAGTCCGCAGAGCATCCACGATGTGATTGTCGGGAGCGAAGCGGGAAACAGGGATGAGCGACCGTGGCCCGCCTTGGGCGAGAGGGGAGCGGAGCTCGCGGAGCGACCGTGAGTGTTTTCGCGAATGTCGGGCGGAAGTCCCGACGTGTTATCGCGAAGCCCGGGGGAGAGGGCGCGCGAGTCGGATGTGCCTGGCCCGCCTGATATCGTCTGTATGTTCAAGCAACAGAGGGCGTTAGCTCAATTGGTAGAGCACCGGTCTCCAAAACCGAAGGTTGCGGGTTCAAGTCCCTCACGCCCTGCAAAAGCCACGATGGCAATATTCGCGATTCGACCTGCCAGCTGACCGCTGGCGGAGGAAACCCCTGTGTCCCAACCAATGAACCGAGAACAACGGCGCATGCTGAAAAAGCAGGGCCAGGAAGTCACCGAGGATGGTCAAGTCATTCAGACCAAGTCCGAGGGTGGCAGCGGCGGCGGGAGCGGTGGTCGCGTCACATCCAAGGGTGGCGAGGGCGGTGACACGCCGAAGCGCAAGCGAGAGCCCGCAGCGGCCGAAGAGCGCACCAGCCCCGTTCAGTTCGGCCGTGAAGTCCGTTCCGAATTGCGCAAGGTCTCGTGGCCAAATCGCACCGAGGTCATCAACTACTCACTCGTGGTGCTGTTCACGGTCATCGTGTTGACGATCTTCATTGGAGCCATCGACTGGGTGTTCTCCACATTCGTTCTCGAATTGTTCGAGCCGCGATCATGAGCGACACCGATCTCACCCCCGAAGACATGACAGAGGAAACTGTGGAATCCGTCGAACCCATGGCCGAAGCCGAAGCCGAAGCCGAAGCCGTCGAGGTTCCAGAGGCCTCAGCTGAGGAAACTTCAGCAGAGGCCGTCGCTGAAGACGTCGTCGCTGATGAAGACATGGTCGCTGAAGAAGCGGTCGCTGAAGACGCGGCTCCCGTCGAGGAGCCGGCTACAGCAGTCGCAGATGAGGCCCCGGAAGACGATCTAGCCACCGCCGACGTCGCTGGTGAAGACGAGCTCTTCGTTGAAGAGCCGACCCCGCCTCCTCGTAGCCCATTTGACCGCCCTGGTCGCTGGTATGTCGTCCATACCCAGAGTGGGCACGAGAAGAAGGCCCAACAGAACCTCGCAGCTCGTACCGCATCCATGAACATGGAGGAGCGGATCTACGAGAGCGTCATCCCCATGGAAGACGTCGTCGAGTTCAAGAACGGCAAGAAGGTCGTCGTCCAAAAGAAGATGTTCCCGGGTTACTTGCTCGTTCGTGCCGAACTTGATGACGACGCCTGGTACGTCGTTCGAAATACCCCATCGGTCGTCAACTTCGTCGGCTCGGGCGGAAAACCCTCACCACTGATGCGTCGCGAAGTTGAGAACTTCCTCGCGGATAAGGAAGAGGGCACCGAGGCGACACCAACCAAACGCACCAAGGCACGCCTCGAATACGAAATGGGCGAGACCGTGCGAGTCAAGGAAGGCCCATTTGCGGACTTCAGTGGCGAGATCGTCGAGATCAACGAAGATCAGCTCAAAGTGAAGGTCCTCGTCAACATCTTTGGACGAGAGACTCCAGTCGAGCTCGAGTTCTCCCAGATCGCACGACTCTAATTTCCGCCGCGTGGCCGGATCCGTCGCCTAGCGGCTCCTCGACCGGCCTGCGGAACGCAAGCGCAGTCTCGCCAGAACCGGCTTCGCAGCTTCGGGCTAAATATGGCAGGTTGCGCGGCGCACACACCACCGGCAGAATGGTCCGTCGGTTATTCACCTCTCGAACCGAACTCGTACTCCAGGAATTCACAATGGCAAAGAAAAAGATCACCGCAGTCGTCAAGATCCAGATCCCAGCGGGGCAAGCATCCCCAGCCCCCCCAGTCGGTACCGCTCTTGGTCCCCACGGTGTGGCGATCATGGACTTCTGTAAGGCGTACAACGCCCAGACAGAAGACAAACGTGGACAGATCATCCCGGTTGAGATCTCGATCTACGAAGATCGCAGCTTCACCTTCATCACCAAGACACCGCCGACGGCCTTCCTGATTCGTCAGGCAGCAGGCCTCGAGAAGGCCGCTCAAGAGCCCGGACGTGAGACCGCTGGTTCGGTGAGCGCCGCACAGGTCAAGGAGATCGCCGAGCTGAAAATGCCCGATCTCAACGCCAACGACATCGAAGGAGCAATCCTTCAGGTTGAAGGCACCGCCCGTTCGATGGGCATCGAAGTTAAATAATCGCACCGTCTCCATACGAACACCTCACGTATGGGACTTACCAATGAGGGAGCCATCATGGCGTTTGGAAAGAAATATCAGAATGCTGCTCGGGCCTACGACCGTGAGCGCATGCACAGCATCGACGAGGCAGCCCTCACGGTTGCTGGATTCCCGAAGCGAAACTTCGACGAGACCGTTGACTTGGTTGTGCGGCTCGGTGTTGATCCCCGCAAGGCCGAAGAGATGATCCGAGGCACCGTGTCTCTGCCTGCTGGCACTGGCAAGACTGTCCGAGTTGCCGTGTTTGCTTCCGGCGACGCAGCGCAGGCTGCTCGTGACGCTGGCGCCGAGTTTGTTGGCGCTGAAGATCTTGCTGAGCAGATCGAGGGCGGCATGCTCGACTTCGATGTGACGATTGCGGCCCCCGACATGATGCCAATCGTCGGCAAGTTAGGCCGAGTCCTCGGTCCACGAAGCCTTATGCCGAACCCCAAGACCGGAACGGTCACTCCCGACGTCGCAAAAGCCGTCGAAGAGTTCAAGGGCGGCAAGGTCGAGTTCCGTACCGACAAGTTCGCGAACGTCCATGTTCCCGTGGGCAAGGTCAGCTTCTCAGCCGACGACCTCAGCAACAACATCAACTCGGTCATCGACGAACTGCGCCGCATGAAGCCGGCTGGTGCCAAGGGGCAGTACGTCAAGAAAGCAAGCATCGCGTCGACGATGGGTCCCAGCATCAAGCTCGACGTTTCTGGCATGTAATTTCTGCGCACCTGTAGATGCCATATCGGCACCCAGTTGTGCACAGTTCTTCAAAGATCATCATCGAAACGCCGGGCTGGTTCGTCCGGCGTTTCGTCGTTTTCACCAACTGTCGCCCCGCCTTCCGTGATGTCTGGTGGTTGGCTATGCACCATCATCGATCACAGAAGTGAACGCGAGTGGGAGTTCATCAGGGCGGCGTTAGCATTACCGAGGTTTTACAATTCGCTTTCTTACCAAAGACCCCCGGCAGCAGCTTCGGCCGCACAAGACCTGGGTAGGTGATCTGACAGAAGTTTCCTCAAGGGATACTTCCGGACGTTCGCCGTGTCTTCGGTGGGCGTCCGTTCCGGTTTTGCCGCAGCGGCACATCAACAGGAGTCAGAAACATGGGAGAACCACGAGCAGACAAGGTCGCAGTGGTCGCCGAGGTCAAGGAGAAGCTGGAGTCCGCAGACGGCGTCCTGCTCACCGAGTATCGCGGCCTCAACGTGCCAGCGATGGCCGCACTGCGCGCGAACCTCACGCCTGCAGGCGGAGAGTACAAGATCTACAAGAACACTCTGGTCAAGATTGCTGCAAACGAGCTCGGCATGGAACTCGACGAGCTCCTTACCGGCCCGACTGCCCTCGCCTTTGTTGGCGAGAAGGCTGACGGCTCCAAAGGTGCCCCCGCCGCTGTCGCCAAGGCGCTGAGGGATTACAGTAAGACCAACGATGCGCTCGTGATCAAAGGTGGTGTGCTCGACGGTAAGGCACTCTCGTCCGACGAGATCAAGGCACTTGCCGAACTGCCATCGCGCGAGGTTCTGTTCGCAGAGTTCGCTGGTGCCATGGAGCACATGCTTGGCGACTTCGCCGGTCTGCTTGACAACAAGCTCCGCGAATTCGTTGGGTGCATGGAAGCACTCGTTGAAAAGGGTGGACCTGGCGGTGGCGGGAACCCCGACGCCCCGGCACCTGCTGATGCTGTTGCCGAAGAGACGCCCGCTGACGAAGCTCCCGCTTCTGAGGACGCGCCAGCCGACAGCGACGAAGTTGCTGCGAGTGAGAGCTCCGGCGAAGAAGAGTAATACCCCCAACCCAACCCACAATCTGCAAGACCGAAGAAGAGGAGAGCTGAAATGGCTACCAAGGAAGAAATTCTCGAGAGTATCGAGAGCATGACCGTTCTTGAGTTCAAAGAACTCTTGGATGAATTCAAAGAGCGTTTCGACGTCACCGCTGCAGCACCCGTCATGATGGGTGGCCCAATGCCAGGTGGCGGCGGCGAAGCTGCTGAAGAAGACGAGCAGACCGAGTTCGATGTTGTCTTGACCGCCGCTGGCGATAAGAAGATCGCTGTCATCAAGGTCGTCCGCGAGATCACCGGTCTCGGCCTCAAGGATGCCAAGGACCTCGTTGACGGAGCTCCAAAGGCCGTGCTCGAGAAGGCCGCCAAGGACGACGCAGAGAAGGCCAAGGCTTCGATCGAAGAAGCCGGCGGATCTGTCGAACTGAAGTAATATCTCTCGTCGGTCATTTGCTGACCGACCCCTTGTTGGATTGATCCGGCGGCGACTCGCCGTCGGATTAATTCAGTTAATGCCCTTGACCTGACCGCTGGCAATTCGTTACCGTTTGGCCAGTGCCCCTCGAGGGGGGTACTGATCTTGCATGCGCGCTTGCCCTTTGTATGACTGTGCCGCTAGGCTGCTCAGTTGTCGTGGCGTTTTTGGTGTAGTTGGCCGTAGTGCGTGCCTTTGGCGTGCCAGGTCCCCCGCGCTTTTTTCGTGACGACGATGCCCGACGTCGCCCCCCGTCGCACCAGGAGAACTCGTGTCCTCACGCTCTGTTGCCCTCGATCGCTATTCCTTTGGAAACATTGAAGAAACGCTCGAATTACCCGATCTGATCGCCGTTCAGCGCGAATCTTTTGTCTGGCTGCTTGCCGAGGGTCTCTCTGAGACCTTCCGCGACATCAGCCCGATCAAGGACTTCTCTGAGACACTTCAGCTCGAGCTCGAGTTCGATCCGAACGATGAGGATCTTCGACCTCCTCCAAAGTTCTCGGTCGAGGAGTGCAAAGAGAAGGACATGACCTATAGCGCGCCGATCTTCGTGCGTGCCCGGTTCATGAACTCCAACACCGGCGAAATCAAAGAGCAGACAGTCTTCATGGGCGACTTCCCCATGATGACCGATCGCGGCACGTTCGTGATCAACGGCACCGAGCGTGTTGTTGTGTCACAGCTCGTCCGGTCGCCTGGTGTCATCTTCCAGCCTGGCGAGCGTTACCGCTTGCGTAACCTCTCCAAGCACCAGCTCGTTACGGGAACCATTCACCCCTACCGCGGCGAATGGATCGAGTTCGACGTCGAACAAAAGCCCGGCAAGGACGTCACCGCCGGCACCCGTGTTGCTCGCAAGCGTCGCCTCAGCCTCTTCGTTCTTCTTCGTGCCTTGGGCTTCGATGAAGAGAACGCACCTGGCTTCCTCGACAAGTTCGTCGATCACTTCGACTTCCTTGAGGGTCAGTGGGAGAAGGACCGAGAGCTCGCTCCGACGCAAGAAGAAGCGCTCATCGAGATCTATAAGCGTGCTCGCCCGGGCGAACCACCATCAGCAGAGTCAGCTCGTAACTACTTCCGCAACGCGTTCTTCGAGAACCGTCGCTACGACCTCAGCCGAGTTGGTCGCTACAAGCTCAACCGCAAGCTCGGGCCAGAAATGGACCGCCTCGAAGAACTGTTCGGCGTCGAGCTCGAGCGCCCAGAGGTCGACCAGTCAGTCCTCACCCAGGCAGAAGTTCTCGCCACGTGCTCGTACCTCCTCCACCTCGCTAAGGGTGAACCCGGGTACCGCCTTGACGATCAGGACCACTTCGCGAACCGCCGCATCCGTTCGGTCGGTGAGCTCATCCAGAACCAGGTCCGCATCGGCCTCAGCCGTATGGAGCGGGTTGTGCGTGAGCGCATGACCACTCAAGACGTCGAGGCAATCACGCCACAGACGCTCATCAACATCCGTCCAGTGGTCGCTGCCATCAAGGAGTTCTTCGGAACCTCACAGCTGTCGCAGTTCATGGATCAGGTCAACCCGCTTTCCGGCCTCACCCACCGTCGTCGACTTTCGGCGCTCGGTCCAGGCGGTCTGTCACGTGAGCGTGCAGGCTTCGAAGTCCGAGACGTGCACTTCAGTCACTACGGCCGAATGTGCCCAATCGAGACTCCAGAGGGACCAAACATTGGTCTCATCGGTGCGCTCGCGACCTACGGTCGAGTGAACCCGTTTGGTTTCATCGAGTCGCCATATCGCAAGGTCATCGACGGTCGGGTCACCGATGAGATCGTGTACCTCGCCGCAGACGAGGAAGAGGAATACGTCGTTGCCCAGGCAAACGCGAAGGTCGATGAGACCGGTCGTTTCCTGAACGACCGAATCCTCGTGCGTCGTTCGCCGCAGGCAGCTTCGCTCCAGGATCTCCGACTGCAGCTTGAACAGGACGTCTTCTTCGGCGCAACAACCGAAATTTCGTCGGTTGCTCCCGAGGAAGTCCAGATGATGGACGTCTCGCCAAAGCAGATCATCTCGATCGCCACGGCGCTCATACCCTTCGTCGAGCACGACGATGCAAACCGTGCGCTCATGGGCGCCAACATGCAGCGCCAAGCCGTACCGCTCATCTCCGCCGAAGCTCCGTACATCGGAACCGGCGTCGAGGGTCGTGCCGCCCGCGATGCGGCGAACATGGTCATTGCCGAAGACGACGGTGTCGTCACCGAGCTCGATGGCCGTTCGATGACCGTCGAGTACAAGAAACTCGGCAAGGTCTTCTATCGCTTGCTCAAGTTCGAGCGCTCGAACCAAGACACGTCAATCAACCAGAAGCCACGGGTCACCGAGGGCGAGGCTGTCAAGAAGGGCCAGATTCTGGCCGACGGACCGTCGACTGATCACGGCGAGCTTGCTCTCGGAAAGAACCTCCTAGTCGCCTTCATGACCTGGGAGGGTTACAACTTCGAGGATGCGATCATCCTCTCCGAGCGCCTCGTACGTGACGACGTCCTCACGTCGATTCACATCAAGGAGCACGAAATCGATGCTCGCGACACCAAGCTGGGTCCTGAAGAGATCACTCGGGACATTCCGAACCTCTCCGACGACATCCTGGCCGACCTCGACGAGCGCGGCATCATCCGCGTCGGCGCCGACGTCAACCCCGGCGATGTGCTCGTGGGCAAGGTCACGCCAAAGGGCGAAACCGAACTCACCCCAGAAGAGCGCCTCCTTCGTGCCATCTTTGGCGAGAAGGCCCGTGAGGTTCGCGACACTTCGCTGAAGGTTCCACACGGCGAGACCGGCAAAGTCATCGACGTCAAGGTCTTCAGCCGAGACGACAACCACGAACTGCCGCCTGGCGTGAACCAGTTGGTGCGCGTGTATGTCGGTCAGAAGCGCAAGATCAGCGTGGGCGACAAGCTCGCCGGCCGTCACGGCAACAAGGGCGTCATCAGCCGGATTCTTCCGGTCGAAGACATGCCACACCTCGCCGATGGCACGCCAGTCGACATCATCCTCAACCCGCTCGGAGTTCCTTCTCGAATGAATGTCGGCCAGGTGCTCGAAACGCACCTTGGTTACGCGGCTCGTTGGGGCTGGGAGATCGACGGCAAACAGGTTGGTCTCGATCCAATCATGGGTACCGAGTACAAAACTCGCCCAACGACGCGTCCAGCAACCTTGGTCGCCACACCATCGTTCGATGGTGCGAAGTGGGACGAAGTCGAACTCGCTGGCAAACACCCAACGATTCAGCAGATCTTGCGAAACTTGAACCCGGAGACCACCGAAGGCAAACGCCTGATCCAAGAAGACGGCAAGCAGACCATCTACAACGGTCGCACCGGAGAGATTTACGACAACCCGATCACCGTCGGATTCATGTACATCTTGAAGCTGGCCCACCTGGTCGACGACAAGATCCACGCACGTTCCACCGGTCCGTACTCGATGATCACCCAGCAACCGCTTGGTGGCAAAGCGCAGTTCGGTGGTCAGCGATTCGGAGAGATGGAAGTGTGGGCCCTCGAGGCCTATGGCGCGGCCTACTGCTTGCAGGAACTGCTCACCATCAAGTCCGATGACGTGCTCGGCCGAGTCAAGGTTTACGAAGCAATCGTCAAGGGCGAGAACATCCCTGAACCGGGAATCCCCGAGAGCTTCAAGGTGCTGATCAAGGAGATGCAGGCCCTCTGCCTCAACGTCGAGGTTCTCGACAAGCAGGGTGCAGATGTCGAACTCCGTGAGATCGACGACGAGATCTACCGCACAGCTGAACAGCTGGGCATCGATCTCAGCCGCCCAGAACGTGGGTCGGACGAAGAAGATGCTCGCCGTGAGGCAGAGCGTGCAGCCCGGTTCGCCGGCAACTAAGCAGAACTGAGAAAAGGACAACACATGCTTGATGTAAACGACTTTGATCAGATCCGCATTGGTTTGGCGACTGCCGACTCGATCCGTATGTGGTCGAACGGCGAAGTGAAGAAGCCAGAGACGATCAACTACCGAACCCTGAAGCCGGAGAAGGACGGACTCTTCTGCGAGAAGATCTTCGGTCCAACCAAGGACTGGGAGTGCTACTGCGGCAAGTACAAGCGCGTACGTTTCAAGGGCATCATCTGCGAGCGCTGCGGCGTCGAGGTGACGCGCTCGAAGGTGCGTCGCGAACGTATGGCTCATATTGAACTGGCCGCTCCCGTGGTCCACATCTGGTACCTGCGTGGAACCCGTTCGTGGCTCGCCTACCTCCTCATGGGCACCGAAGCTCGTGAAGAGCTCAAGGCAAAGCAGCTCGAGAAAGTTATCTATTTCGCTGCGAACCTGGTCACCTGGGTCGACGAAGAACGTCGCGACGAAGATCTCCCAAACCTCGAAGCCGAAATGTTGGCTGAAAAGGACGAACTCGAGAAGGAAATGGAGATCGAGCTTGCTCGTGTCCATGAAGACCTCGAGGCCGAGATCGCCAAGATGGAGAAGGACAAGGCCAAGGACACCGAGATCAAGGCTCGCCAGCGTGCGGTCGACAAGGATCTCGCCTCGGTCCGTGAGCGCTACGAGATGGAAATCGACGTCCTCACTCGCAGCTTCGATGAGTTCAAGAGCCTCTTTGCTCGCCAGATCATCGAAGATGAGATGTTGTGGCGTGAGATGCACATCCGTTACGCCGATTACTTCGAAGGTGGCATGGGTGCTGGTTCACTCGCCGCATTGATTGCTCGCATCGACTTCGATGACGAGGAGATCAAGCTCCGTGCCCAGATCGACCCCGACGAAGGCGTCAAGCCACTCTCGGCTCAGCGTAAGCAGAAAGCCATTAAGCGTCTGAAGATCGTCGCGGCATTCAACCGTCGTGATGAGCGTGGCAACCGGGTCAACGACCCACGCGCCATGATCCTCGATGTGGTCCCTGTGATCCCGCCAGAACTGCGCCCAATGGTGCAACTCGACGGTGGCCGCTTCGCGACCTCTGACCTCAACGACCTCTACCGTCGTGTAATCAACCGCAACAACCGCCTCAAGCGTCTCTTGGATCTCGGTGCACCCGAGATCATCGTGAACAACGAGAAGCGCATGCTTCAAGAAGCCGTTGATGCGCTGTTCGACAACGGTCGACGTGGTCGTCCGGTCACCGGTCCCGGTAACCGTCCGCTCAAGTCGCTGTCCGACATGCTCAAGGGCAAGCAGGGCCGGTTCCGTCAGAACCTGCTCGGCAAGCGAGTCGACTACTCGGGCCGTTCGGTCATCGTGGTTGGCCCGACGCTACAACTCCACCAGTGCGGTCTGCCGAAGCTGATGGCACTCGAACTGTTCAAGCCGTTCGTGATGAAGAAGCTCGTCGACACCGACGTGGCACAGAACATCAAGTCGGCGAAGCGTATGGTCGAGCGTCGCAAGCCACAGGTGTGGGACGTCCTCGATGACGTCATCAAGGAGCACCCAGTGCTCCTCAACCGTGCACCCACGCTTCACCGTCTCGGCATCCAGGCCTTCGAGCCAGTACTGGTCGAGGGCAAGGCCATCCAGCTTCACCCGCTGGTCTGTACTGCCTTCAACGCTGACTTCGATGGCGACCAGATGGCTGTTCACCTCCCGCTTTCGGCAGAAGCACAGGCTGAGGCCCGCGTGCTAATGCTTTCGGCGAACAACGTGTTGAGCCCGGCCAACGGTCGTCCGCTCGTCACGCCAACGCAGGACATGATCATCGGTGCCTTCTACCTAAGCCGTCTCGTCGAGAACGAAAAGGGCGCAGGTCGCACCTTCCGTGATCTCGACGAGGTGAACATGGCCTACGAGGTTGGCGACGTCAGCTTGCATGCTGAGGTGTTTTTCCGTTATCCGTTGTTGCTCAAGACACCAGCCAATGGTGTTGCAGCCGAGTACGAATCGACGACGGTTGGACGCATCTTGTTCAACTCGGTTCTGCCTGACGACTTCCGGTTCATCAACGAGCCAATCGCCAAGGGCACGATGGGCGACATCGTCGACACACTCGCTCGTGAGTATCCAAAGGCTGTTGTTTCAACGACCCTCGATGGCATCAAGAACCTCTGCTACCGCTTCGCCACGCAGTCGGGTCTTACCGTCTCGATCGACGATGTGAAGACACCGGCTACCAAGCGCGGCATCCTCGAGTCGCACGAGAAGGACGCCGAGAAGGTCGAGACCCAGTTCCGTCGAGGCATCATCACCGATGGTGAGCGTCGACAGAAAGAGGTCGAGATCTGGTCCGAGGCCACCGAGCAAGTGAAGAACGAGATGGAGAAGGGCCTCAAGGCTGAACTCTTCAACCCGATCGACATGATGGTGGCCTCTGGTGCTCGAGGAAACATGATGCAGGTCCGCCAGATTGCGGGTATGCGTGGTCTCGTTGCGAACCCTCGTGGCGACATGATTCCCCGCCCAATCAAGAGCAACTTCCGTGAAGGCCTCGCCATGCTCGAGTACTTCATTGCAACGCCGGGTGCTCGTAAGGGCCTCGTCGACACCGCTCTTCGTACCGCTGACTCTGGTTACCTGACCCGTCGACTCGTCGACGTGGCGCAGGAGCTGATCATCAACCTCGAGGATCCATTCGCATCCGGTGGCACCGTCCGTGGCATCTGGCTCGACGATGTGAACCCTGAAACTGCTGGTCATCGCACCTATCTTGAGACTCGTCTCCTGAGTCGGTCGCTGGCCGATGACATCACGCTCTCCGACGGCACGGTCTACAAGGCCGGCGCCGAGGTGTCCGAGCCAATGATGATCGCCATGCGTGACGACACCTCGATCGATCGCGTTCGTGTCCTGTCGCCACTCACTGACGAGTCAGAGCGCGGTGTGTCTGCACATTGTTACGGCACGTCGCTCGCGACGGGCATCACCATCGAGCCGGGAGAGGCTGTGGGCGTCATCGCTGCACAGTCGATCGGCGAGCCTGGAACTCAGCTCACGATGCGTACGTTCCACACCGGTGGTGTTGCGGGCGGTGGCGATATTGCTGGCGGTCTCCCACGAGTGGTCGAGCTCTTCGAAGCTCGTTCACCAAAGGGCAAGGCAACTCTGGCAGCGACCAGTGGTGTCGTACGAGTGGGCGAAGACGACGGCAAGGGTCGGACGATCCTCATCATCGGCGACGATGGTGTTGAAGACGTCTACACCGTTCCGACGTTGGCTCGTCTCGAGGTGAACGACGGCGATGAGATCACCGCTGGTGATGCAATCGTCGAAGGTCCCCGTGACCCCAAGGAACTCATGGACATCAAGGGTGTCCGTGAGACGCAGCGTTACTTGGTCGAGGAAGTCCAAAAGGTCTACCGAGATCAGGGCGTGTCGATCCACGACAAGCACATCGAGCTCATCGTCCGTCAGATGACGCGCCGCATTGCGGTGCAAGAACCTGGCGAGTCGGACTTCTTGCCTGGGGAGCGCGTCGACACCAAGGTGTACGCCGACGTGAACCGTCAGCTCGTGCAGGAAGGCAAACGTCCCGCTGAAGGTCGCCCAGAACTTATGGGTATTACCAAGGCATCGCTGGCCACCGACTCGTGGTTGTCTGCAGCATCGTTCCAGGAAACGACTCGTGTCCTCACCGAGGCCGCGATCGAATCGAAGAGCGATGGTCTGATCGGCCTCAAGGAGAACATCATCATCGGCAAGCTCATCCCCGCAGGTACGGGTATTGCCGAATACCGCAAGGTCGAGCCACATGCGCCCGACTACACGCCGATGGAGTTCTACAGCTCAGCCGACGAGGACGAAGACCTCGCCGACTGGCTGGCAAACCGAAGCGACACGGTTGGCCTCGTAGGCGGCGAGCAGTAGTTCGCCGCGAGTCCGGATCCGTCGCCTAGCGGCTCCTCGACCGAACTGCGGATCGCAAGCGCATTTTCGTTCGAACCGGCTTCGCAGTTTCGAACTACCCCATTAACTGAGTGTGGCTCCCCGGCTTCGGCTGGGGAGTTGCTTTTTTGGCCGAAAGGCGCATACGCAGCCAAGCGCGAGATCGAGGAGCCCCCTGGGGCGACGGATTCGAGCCTTGGGATGAGCAGCCGGCGGCCGATAGGAACTTCGTGAGTCTTGATGCATGGGTGACCCTTGCGGTTCTTGGGGCGATGGTGGGCGCGCTCATCACCGGCCGGGTATCGCCGCCAGCTGGCGTCATCGGTGCGTCCGCTCTCTTGTACGTGCTGGGCATAACCACTGCCGATCAGGCGTTTTCGGGTTTCTCGAACACCGCGCCCATCACCGTTGCCGGCCTCTATGTGTTGGCTGGTGCCGTCGACAAAACCGGGGCACTCGAACCCATTGTTTCGAGACTTCTTGGAGCACCCGGTCGCGTTCGGCGCGACCTTGCTCGTCTGGTCGTGCCTTCCGCGTTCGGCAGCGCGTTCTTGGCCAACACTCCGATTGTTGCCATGCTTACGCCCGCTGTCACGAGGTGGGCAGACGATGAGAAACGGTCAGCGTCGACCTTCCTGATCCCCCTGTCGTACGCGACGATCCTCGGTGGTTCGATCACCGCAATTGGTACCTCAACTAACCTCGTTGCCTCGGGACTCCTCGACGAGGCTGGAATGGGAGCGCTTGGGCTTTTTGAGCTGGCCAAGATCGGGCTTCCACTGGCCATTGTTGGACTCGCGGTCATCATCTTCTTGGCCCCTCTTGTGCTGCCAGAACGTCGGCGACCCCGAGATGTGCAGTCCGGTCGGTCGTTCAGCGTTGCGATGGTGGTCGAGCCAGGTGGTCCGATCGACGGCTTGAGCGTTGAGGATGCAGGTTTGCGTCGCCTCCGGGGCGTCTACCTCGTCGAGATCGACCGCGGAGGTACGACGATCGCGCCCGTACGACCAGCACAGGCTGTGCGCGGTGGCGATCGCCTGGTATTTGCGGGACGCGTTGATGACATCGTCGACATCCAGGGAACAGCGGGTCTCATCGCAGAAGAGGCCGACGCCGTCGACGAGCTCAGAAAACGTCATGATGCGGCATTCTTCGAGGTCGTGCTCGGGGCCAGTTCACCACTTGTGGGTCGAACCGCAGCGGAGATGGACTTTCGGTCTCGATACCAAGGTGCGATCTTGGCGATCCATCGAAGCGGCGATCAGGTGAACGACAAACTGGGAACGGTGCGACTTCGTGCTGGTGACACGTTGCTCGTTGTCGCCGAACGGGACTTTCGTGTGCGGTGGCGAGACACCGGTGAATTTCTGCTGGTCTCTCGCCTCGATGCCGAGATGCCTGCAGCCACGTCTCGTTCCCCATGGGCGATCGCTGCGCTCGCGCTCGTGGTGATCCTTCCGATTCTCGACGTCATGTCGGTGACTCGGGCAACAATTATGGCGGCGATTCTCGTGGTCGTCGCAGGAGTCATGCGTCCGCGTGAAGCGCGAGACGCGGTCGACGTCAACGTGGTGTTGATGATCGGCGGCGCCTTTGGGCTGGGGCAGGCCGTTTCGGTCTCTGGCCTCGGTGACCGAGTCGCAGATGGGTTGTTGTCGAGTTTTGGCTGGGCTGGTGCGTTTGGAGCTGTGGTGGGAGTGGTGTTGGCCACGATGCTGCTCACCGAGCTGATCACCAACGCAGCCGCGGTCGCATTGATCTTCCCGATCGCAATCGATATCGCCGAACGGTCCGACTTGGATCCGCGACTCTTGGTCATGGGTGCCGCAGTTGCCGGCTCGGCGTCGTTCCTGACTCCCGTCGGGTATCAGACCAACACGATGGTGTACGGCCCGGGTGGATACCGCTTCTCAGACTATTTACGTCTCGGAATCCCGATGTCGCTGCTGACCGTGGGCATGGTGAGCGGGTTGGTGACCACGTTCAGCTGACGGCGAGACTTGTTAGCAGTTGAGCGTGTTTCGCCCTGGCCCACCGTCGCAACGATCGGCACCTGGGCCACCCGTGAGGCGGTCTGGGCCGACCCCGCCGAGCAGTCGATCGTTGCCCATGCCGCCGTGCAACGTGTCGGCTCCGCCCTGGCCGAGGACCAAATCGTTGTGACCACCGCCGTTCACGGTGTCCTGGTGTGGACCTCCCCGAAGGACATCGGTTCCCTCATTGCCAGACACCGTGTCGTTGCCATGCTGACCATTCATCCGGTCGGCACCTTTCCCGCCGAACAAGAGGTCGGGCCCGTACCCGCCCAGCATGACATCGGCGCCAGGCCCACCGAGAAGAACGTCGGAGCCACCAGATCCCAGCAATGTGTCATCGCCGTACCCGCCGCAGATCACATCGTTTCCCGTGAGGCCGTTGATCGCGTCGTTGCCACCCAGCCCGTGGATGACGTCCACACCTGACGTGCCGGTCAGACGGTCCGCGCCCGATGTGCCAACGATCGTTGCTCGTCGCCCATAACAAAGGGGGGCCGTGGGGGCTGCAGGTTGGGGTGGTGGGGCGGGCTGCGCGGGCGTTCCGGCAAGGACCCGTGTTTGGTAGAAGTTGTCTTGTGCGAGGCGTCGCGCAGCCTGCAGCGAAGAGTTGCTTGAGTCGAGCCACCAGTCACACGAGTTGTTACCGGCTGCACGGTCATCGAAGTGGAAGTACAAGATTGCCGCGAAACGATCCTTGTATTCGGCCTTCTTGAACAGTGCACGCGCCTCGTCGATCCAGTCCGCCTTTTCACCTGAGGAACCCTCTGGTGAACCGAATTCGGAGAGGATGAGTTTCTTTGACGTGTGCTTTCGAGCGAACCGCATGAACGGTTCGAGGCCTGCCTCGAGTGACTCCCAGGTGTCGTTGTTGTCTCGACACGTCGCCCAGTTGTACTCCTGCACGCTGATGTAGTCGACAACGTCATCGCCCGGGTACCAGCGATCGGCGACACGACGGTCGTCTGGACGGATGTCACCGACTTCGAATGACCACGCAGTCATGATCCAGGCAAATCGTACGTTCGTGACATTTTGTGAATCGAAGACATCGTGAAGTTTGCGAAAGGCGGCCTTGTAGTCGTCGGAGTCGCCGAAGCTTTGATTCTTTGCGTGCTCGGGTTCGTGATGAAAGCCGAGGATCATCGAGTCGCCGTAACTCTTCACGCCTTGTGCGAGCGCCACCATTTCGTTGTGAATCTTCGAACCCGGCTGGGCAGTGGCGATGGCGCGCCACTCCACCTCTTGCCCGTTCTCGCGCTGGGGTTTGATCGAGGCCATCAGTTCCCGGTCACCATCACGAATCCAGCGATGGAGTGGTTTGCCCTGGCCAATCGCGTCGTCCCAGTCGCCGAACGTCCGGACCATCGGCAGCGTCACACCGAGCTGGTCTTCCAGCTCCTTGATGGCGGTCTGGTTGGTGAGGCCATCGATCGGTGCCGCGTACGCTCCGAATGCGACCCCATTGCTCAGCGCGTCGGCTCCCGATGACCACCACGTCATCAGACCGATGATGGTGATGGCGACAGCTGCCAGTGTCATCAACAGGCGTGATCGATGCGACCCAACAGTGGCCCAGAGATTCATCTGTGTGTCCTCCTCGTAAACCGATCCGCCGAGCAGATCGTACGGGTTCGTCACACAAATGTAATGTCGGGCGTGGATAATGCCAGGCTGCGTCGATCGGCTCGTCGTTATCGATCGAACGGGTTCAACCAGGGGTCGTTGCTCATCTCGATCCAGGCTTCGTACGACTCCTCGGACGTGTCGACACGCCAGTCCTGGTGGCCAAATTCGGTGAAGTCCTTGTCGAAGTACACAACGGCATCAATTTCTGGAAGTTCGGTTCGCAAGATCTCCGGGAGTTCGCGGAGCCATGCCGCTTTTGCACCAGGATCAGCCTCGCCTGAGCCGGTCTCACCAATCATGATCGGGAGATTGTGCGGCGCTGCCCATTCGACGAAGTCACCAAAGATGTCGCCGAGCGAGACCCATTCGGGTGAGTCGATAGCGGTTGCCCAGTTGTAGCCATCGGCGCACAACCAGTCGACGTTCTCGTCACCGGGGTACCAGGAGTCTGGATCGCCGTCGTCCCAAAACAGGAACTCGTTGGGACACCAGACAAATTGTGCATTCTTTGCACCGACTTCGTCGAAGATCTCGCGGATGTGCAGCCAGGCATTCACGTAGTCGGGTCCCGAATGCACCCAGGCCCGCCGGCGGTTGCCGTCCATTTCCCACAACCAGCGCATGAGGAGGGGATCTTCGAGGCTGCGAACAGCTTCTGCCTGGCTACGAATCCAGTCGTCGTGCACCCCGGCGGCGATCTCCTTCGTGTCGGTTCCGTTCCACGAGATCATCAGCAATCGATCTTCGTCGAGGTGCATGAGGTCGTCATCGGTCGGTATGGCTTTGTCCCACGCGTGAAACACATGGCCAATGTCGTAGGCGCGGCCAGCATCCGACTCGAGCTGGCGGAAGCGAGGTGCGCGTTCTTTGTTGCTCAGTCCGGTGGACAAGCCGAGGAGAGCGCCCTCGAGACCCGCATCGATCGAATGGAGCGGGTTCGCGTCGGCGATGCGAGACGTGGTGGTCGACGACGGGTCGGCGGTGTCCGATGTCGTACTGGTTGTCGTCGCCATTGTTGAGGTCGTCGACTCGACTACGGCCAGTTCATTGTCGGTCGCCGAGGCGTTCGTGCACGCCGAAAGAAACATCGCCGCAACAAGTGCAATGGCAAGCGTCACTCGCCCACATCGTGGTCGAGGGCGGGGATAACGTACGTGTTTCATCAGCGTGATCATGAAGCCTTGTCTTGATGAGCGTAGATGTGCGAGCGGATCGGTAATACGCGGGTGGACCACGAAACCCTTCCAATCTCATCGGCGGTTTCTGGAGTACTCCTGAGGTCTCCCCATGGCACACACGAAGGGTAGGAAATCCGGACGTAGGTCGTCCGATCACATCAGGCGCTAGTGCGCGACTTTTTGGATTCCTCGAACGTCATGTTTGTGCCCATGTGTCACGCAAAGTCCAGTGCTCAACTCCCAATTCGGCTCGCCGATTGGCTATGTGATCAGGCGAAAGACCTGTTGACGGGACACAACAATGGATAACGACGAACTCGAGCTCGGTCACTACGGGCGAATATTCCGACGAAGCTGGTGGATGATCGCACTTGCCGTCGTTGCGACAGTGATCCTGGCACTGCTGTTCTTGCCGAGCCCGAGCAACTTTTATGAGTCCAGCGTCTCGGTGCAGCTCATCCCGAGCGAAGCCGATGTTGGCCGAGTGAACGACCCAATAAGTGAAGAGACCGAAGCCATTATTGCCGCCAAACAGGGTGACACAGTCGTCGCCGCGAATCAGTTCGATGTAACCCTCGACGAGTGGACTGAGAACCTCCTTGTCAGTGCATGCCTCAACACCGGTGCGCTCGTCGTCACCACCGATTGCAACACTCAGATCCTTGAATTTACCTATCGGGGGGACACGCCCGCGGAAGCAGCCGGGCTGGCTGAGCTCTCGGCGACCACGTATCTCGACTACCGCTTTGGCGTGGCCAACGGTGTTCGCCAGACCAACACCGACCGGCTCACCGCGCAGCTCGATGATCTTGACCTTCGTATCTCGACCGAGGAGAGCATCCTCGGCACGTTCGAGCCGGACTCGGTGGAGTACACACTCTCTGAGATCCGCCTGCGCCGTCTTGAGCCCGAACGTCTCGAGATCCGTTCGGATCTGAATGTGCTCGAAGGTAACGTCCTCGAGGTTGGGCGGATTCTTGGCACCGTGGCGACGCCAGTCGAGGACTCGACGGGCATCCCCCGTCCGTTCGCGATTCTGGCCGGCATCTTGATGGGCCTCCTTCTTGGCGGATTGGCAGCTGTTCTGACCGACCGTCTGGATCGACGAGTTTCCTCGGCAGCCGAAACCGAGATCGACCTGAGCGTGCCAGTCCTTGGAGACATTCCGAGGATCACCGACGACAGTCCAGCTCTCGTGACAGCGGTGGGTTCCACGACTCCGGGTGCAGAGGCCTTCCGTCGATTGGCTGCGGCTGCGGTGGCACCGAGAAACGGGTACGTCGTCGACTCGATCACCGTGACCGGGGCGAACGACAACGAAGGTCGCACCACGGTTGCGGTCAACTTGGGTCTGGCAATTGCCCAGAGTGGCCGTCGAGTCCTCCTCGTCGGTGCTGATCGTCGCAACGATGCGCTTGATCGTCTCTTCGGCTTGGTAGGTCACCTCGGTGTGAATGACTTCCTTCGCAGCGTTGGCGACCTCAATGCAGCACGCACTGCCATCGATCACTGTGAAGAGCGCCTCGGCCTCCACATCCTCCCAACTGGAACTGGTGCAGCTGCGCCACTGACCAACAACGGTCTCGCTGCGCTTCTTGCCGTCGCCGCTGAGCGCAACATGATCGTGGTGTTCGACAGTCCACCGGCGCTGACCCATGCAGATGGCTTGCAGCTCGCGTCGGTCGCCGATGCCGTGTACATCGTTGCTGCCGTCGGTCGAACGCGCCGAAGCGAACTCGCTGAACTCCGGGTGCAGCTCCTGAACGTGCAGGCCGACGTTGCGGGAGCTGTGCTCAACCGAAACAGTCGACTGAGTCTGCTTCCCACTGGTGCCGGCGACATCGGGACCGTTCGAGTTCCGACCGGTGTTCCTGGCAACAACAAGGGATCGGTCAACCCGTTCCAGCAGTCGGCACCGTTCGAGTCGCTGCATCGGATGGGACCACCTGGTGCTGCTTCACCTCCGCAGGCGAGCCCGAGTGGCCCTGAGCCCGTCGAAGCCGAGGTGGTGGGCGAAGACGATCCCGCCGGCGATCGAGCCTGACGTGACGAAACCACCTTCTCCCCTCGATGGGGACAAGCCGCTCAACGTTGGACTCGTCGGGTCATCTGGCGGACATCTCGCGCACCTGTTGATTCTCAAGCCGTGGTGGGAGAACCACGATCGCTTCTGGGTCACGTTCGACATGCCCGACAGCCATGACCTCCTCGAATCTGAGCGTTGTGACTGGGCGCATTACCCGACCACACGGAACATCCCGAACCTGATCAAGAACTTCGGTCTCGCGTGGAAGGTTCTTCGTCGGGAACGACCCGATGTCATCATTTCGACGGGCGCGGCAGTCGCCTTTCCCTTCTTCTTGCTTGGTCGCCTTATGGGCTCCAAGACCGTTTTCATCGAGGTCTACGATCGCATCGATCACGCCTCGCTCACCGCTCGACTGTGTGCACCACTGTCGAGCAGCTTTCTCGTTCAGTGGGAAGATCAGCTGGTCTTTCACCCACGCGCCGAACTCATTGGCAGGTTGATGTGACACAAATTTCCGATACTCCCATCGACGCAGTGACCGGTATCGACCGGCTCTTCGTCACTGTTGGTACCGACTATCACCGATTTGATCGGCTGGTCTGGTGGCTCGACGAGTGGCTGGCGAGCGCGCCGAACGTGGATCATGTCGTGCTGCAACGAGGCACGTCATCCACATCAGAGCGCACCGAGAGCGTCGACTATCTGCAGCGCACACAACTCATTGAAGAGTTTCAGCGGGCATCGGTCGTCGTGTGCCACGGTGGGCCGGCGACGATCCTTGAGTGTCGCTCGAACGGCCTGGTCCCGATCGTGGTCCCGCGCGAAGAACGCTACGACGAGCACGTGAATGACCATCAGGTCGACTTCTGTGAACGCCTGAATGCCCACGGCGAAATCCAGATGGCGCGGACCAAGGATGAGTTCTTCCGGCTGCTCGACCTCGCGATCGAGCGCGGCGCGCCGGTCGTCGCCGTCGACGACGGTCACTCGGTGCAGTCGATGGCCAATTTCGAAGACCGCATGATCGACCTGCTCGGCTCGAAAGCAAAGGTTCAATCCAACACGCTTGCCGATGTCGTACCGATTCGTGACGGCGTGGCCAAGATCCCGGTGGTGTTCATTGGGTCGGTGCCACGCTCGGGAAGCACGATCGTGTCCGATCTGCTCAACGAGAATCCTCACATGGTCAACATTGGTGAGCTGGTTCACCTGTGGGAGCGAGGTGTCATCGAGAACAACCTGTGTGGTTGTGGTGACAGCTTCTCTGACTGCGTGTTCTGGGGGAAGGTCGGCGACGTCGCATTCGGTGGATGGCAGCACGTGTCGGGTGAGCGCATGCGCACGCTGCAACTGCGAGCCGATCGAACCCGCCACATCCCGGCACTGCTCGTTCCGAAGGTCTCACGACTGCTTGCCACAAGTACCGTGCAGTATGGGGCAGTCGTGAGCCGGATTCTCCGGGCAATTCTCGAGGTTTCCGGCAAGCCCATCATTGTCGATACGTCGAAACACGTCTCGACAGCCCTTCTTCTCCGCCAGTTGCCCGACGTCGATCTTCGGATCGTGCACCTGGTCCGTGACCCGCGGGGAGTTGCACATTCATGGTCGAAGGTCGTCGATCGCCCCGAGGTTCAGGGCGAGATGCGTGAGATGGATACGTTGCACCCCGGGCGCCTCGCATTGCGATGGCTCTGGTTCAATTGGGCCTTCTCGAACATGGACCGCTTGGGCATCCCGACCGCCACGATCCGTTATGAGGATTTTGTGGAG
>RCNE010000325.1_pt1 | contig 25860 bp, 24 predicted proteins | sample 2041361 | NCBI WGS metagenome assembly RCNE01 (sample SAMN09708229, study PRJNA481090) | Marine sediment metagenome, whole genome shotgun sequencing project. | reverse complement strand
TAGCGGCGGGTGCCGACGATTGGGTGCAGGAACAAAACAACGTCACCCTCGCCGGCCTCACTCCAGCTGAACCCAGCCTCGGAATGGTCTGTTATCTGAGCAGGAGTAGTCATCGGCTTCTCATTTCGTGAGTGTCTCGAGGTGTCGAACCATCGAACGACAAATCGCAGGCACCTCGTCGAGATCATTCGTGTGCTGACTGGGCTTCATACAAAAGGTCGTGTATCCCGCAGCGAATTGTTCCGCGAAGTTCGCCATCGAAACGTCCAGGTCGGCAAGATCATCGGATCCCTCGAACGTTGCCCTCGTCCCGCCAATCATCTCGAGTTCGGAGACCGACCTCCCGCTTGCCGACATGGCGAGAGCAAGTTTCTCGAGGTCGGCCAAGGTTGGCGACCCAAAAGGATGGAACGCGTGTGCGTACGACACGATGCGGCGAAGCAGCGGTGGATGCATCGACTCTCCACCGAACCACATCGTGGGGCCTGTCGCTCGCCACGGCTTGGGCTCCGAGAAGACGTCAGTGAAGTCGAAATAGTCGCCGTGGAATTCGGCCGGAGACTCTCCCCAGAGACACATCATCGCCTCCAGCACCTCGTCGAGAACTTTGCCTCGTTCATGAAATGGAACCCCGAGAGCCTCATATTCGTCTTGGTGCCACGACACGGTCGGTTGCACCACTAGCCGCCCCTCAGAAAGCCGATCGAGCGTCGCGAGGTCCTTGGCCAAGGCAACCGGATGTCGAAGCGGCGCAATGATGGCTCCAAGGACGATTCTGATGCGGGTCGTCCGAGCAGCGATTGCTGAAGCCATCACGAGCGAGCTCGGCCATGACATCATCGGATCCTGATTTCCGGGCGCCGCATATTCGCGTGGATTCGTCGGCACGCCGAGCGCATTGGCCGAAGGCCCGAGTGCCACGTGCTCGCTCAGCATCACCGCATCGAACCCTTCCTCCTCTGCGACCACGGCCAGATCGACGATCGCGCCGAGATCGTTCCTGGGCACGAGCGTCTCGAGTTCGGTGAGAATCATCAACGCCTTCGGCGCTCGCATCATTTTTCTCCGGAGAAGGAATCGAATGGCCCCAGGCTGAGCGCACCACCGTCGATCTCGAACGATCGCCCCGTCGCGAACCGGCCGACCGGCGCAACCAGATAATGGACCTGGGCAGCGATCTCGTCGCCACTTCCTGGCCGTCCCACCATGTTGAATCGAGTGCCAGACTCCCTGAGGTCATCGATCGCCTTCTGTGCCATTGGTGTATCGACCAGTCCAGGGTTGACCTGATTGACCCGTATCCCGTCGGTTGCCCATTCCCGAGCCAGCGCCACGGTCATGCCCATGAGACCTGCCTTTGTGGCGCCATACACGACAGCTCCACCAGAGGGTCGTACTGCATCGATCGACCCGATCATCACTACTGAGGCATCGGTTGATTCTTTCAGGTGAGGATGGGCCAGTTGGCAGAGTCGGAGCGGAGCCCAGAGGTTCAGGGCGACCATGTCGTCGAAGTGAGCTCTATCGATCATGTCGACATCGACAAAGTCGGCTCGTCCCGCGTTGTTCACGACGATGTCGAGCCCACCGAGTATTTCGACCGCCTTGGCCACAACCGTGTCGACACCATTGGGGTCGGCCAGGTCGGCATCGAGGCCGTGGATCACTCCTGTCGATTCTGGAACGGAGCCCGAGCGGGAGACAGCAGCCACATGGGCCCCCGCCAACGCCAGCCGCTGCGCAATTGCCCCGCCGATTCCGGCCGAGGCTCCGGTCACTAACGCACGCCGGCCGGTCAGATCGAATCCTGGGTCTCTCGTTGCCAACGGCTCAGCCCACGACGAACGGATCGCGGGTCACACCATCAAGCTCTACCCACACGGTCTTCGTCTGCAAGAAGGCATCGAGCGCCTCGATGCCGTTGTCCTTGCCGTATCCGCTCTGCTTGAAACCACCGAACGGCGCCATGTAGCTCACGTTTCGGTACGTGTTGATCCACACCGTTCCAACATTCAGCTTTCGCGCCATGCGATGTGCCCGCCGAATGTCGTTGGTCCATACTCCGGCGGCCAGACCGTATTCGGAGTCGTTGGCGAGTTTGACGACCTCGTCCTCGTCACGGAACGTCATGATCGCAAGAACGGGTCCGAAGACTTCGTCGCGAACGATCGAGCACTGATTGTCCACGTTCGTGATGATCGTCGGTCTGACGAATCGTCCGCCCAGCTCGGGGTCGATCACACCGCCTGCCGCAATGGTGCCGCCCTCGTCGCGAGCTGCGTCGATCATCGAGAGAATGCGATCACGTTGGTCATCAGATGCCGCGGGACCCATCTCGGTTGCAACATCGCTCGGGTCGCCAAGAACCAACTCGCCTGCTCGGGCGACAAGACGGCCAATTACCTCGTCGGCGATGTCCTCGTGGATGTACGCACGCGAGCCCGCCACGCACGTCTGGCCACTCGCCGCGAAAATTCCTGCCAGCAGACCGTTGATCGCAGCCTCGATGTCCGCATCGGCGAAAAGAATCTGCGGCGACTTTCCGCCGAGTTCGAGGACTGCCGGCGTGAGGTTCTCGGCTGCAGCGCGGGCGACATGTTTTGCGGTTGGACCACCGCCGGTGAACGTCAGTTTGTCGATGTCGGGGTGTGAGCTGATCGCTGCGCCGACTCCAGCACCACCGGTCACCACGTTGATCACTCCCGGCGGGATACCGGCCTCGGCTGCCCGTTCGGCCAACATCAGCGCGGTGACCGGGGTGATGTCGGAGGGTTTTATTACCACGGTGCAACCTGCGGCCAGAAGGGGTCCGAGTTTCCAGGTAAGCAGCGACAATGGGGAGTTCCATGGGATGATCGCGCCGATAACACCTTTCGGGACTCGCTCGGTGTACACCAAAAAATTGGGCGCAGGACTTGGAATCTGTTGACCGACGATCTTGTCGGTCATGCCAGCGAAATAGTCGAGGTAACTCTCGAGGCTTTTTGCCTGAGCCGTCGTTTCGCGAATGATCTTGCCGTTGTCGCGAGTCTCGGCCTTGGCCAGCTCATCGGCATCTCGCGTGAGCAATTCGCCCAGCTTGCGCATGAGGCGGGCGCGTTCACGTGCAGGCATGGTCGCCCATGGACCATCCTCGAACGCCCGTCGGGCCGCGCCAACGGCAGCATCGACCGCCGTTGGGTCATCGGCAACCTCAGCCCACACCTCACCGGTGTACGGATTGCTCGTGGGCATGCGTGCACCGCTAGCTGGAGCAACGAACGCACCGTCGATCCAATTGTCGAACACCGCCATGTCGCTCACTCCTCTTCACCTCCGCCGGCAGCGATCTCCACGATCAAGATCGCTCCCGATGGACATGTTTCGGCGACCCGAGTGGCTCTGTCGCGTGGCAGCACGCCGGTGCCGATAACACCCGCGATTGCCGTGTCCTCGTTGACGTAGAAGATCTCGTCCTCGAGCATCTCGCATTGGCCCGCACCAATACACACATCTTCGTTGACGGTCACGCCCACGAGGTCGTCGTTACCCATCATGCCACCGCCGCAAGACACTGCTCGAGGATGTCCATGCCTCTTTCGATCTCCGCCTCGGTCGCCACAAGCGGCACCAAGACTCGAATCACGTTTGAGTCAAGACCTGCGCCCATGAGAATCAGTCCCTTGTCGAATGCTGCTGCGACAACTGCGGCAGTGCTCTCCGCGTCTGGCCGCCCGTTGGAATCGACGAGCTCAATTCCGAGCATCGGACCTAGGCCCCGAACCTCACCAATCGCATCGGTGCGCTCGGCGAGTCCATCGAGGCGACTTCGCATTCTTGCTCCCAGCGCCTTCGCCGAGTCTTGGAAGTTTGGGTCGAGCACCTGGGTAATGGCGACCTTGGCCGCCGCGCACGAGAGCGGGTTGCCGCCATAGGTGCCGCCGATACCTCCCTTATGCACACTGTCCATCACTTCGGCTCGACCCGAGACGCCCGAGATCGGCAGCCCACCACCCATCGACTTGGCCCAGGTGATGAGGTCGGGGGTCACCCCATAATGTTCTGAAGCTGTGGGCGTCCCCGTTCGACCCATGCCCGACTGCACTTCGTCGGCAATGACCAGAAAGCCGTGCTCTGCGGCGATCTCCTGGATACGAATTGGGTAATCGTCGGGCATCGGCAAAAAGCCGCCCTCGCCCTGGACAGGCTCGTAGATGATGGCGGCAACGTTTGACGGATCGATCTGGTTCTTGAAGAGTCGATGGAGACCATCGATGGCGTCGTCGGTCGTGATGCCTCGAAACGGATATGGCCCAGTCGTCCGGTACACCTCGGGGGCAAACGGGCCCATACCCAACTTGTATGGCCGCACCTTTGCGGTGAGCGTCATCGTCATGAGGGTTCGACCGTGGAAGGCATTGTCGAGACAAATGATGCCGTCTCGTTTTGTGTAATACCGGGCGATCTTGATGGCGTTCTCGACGGCTTCGGCACCTGAGTTGGCAAGGAAGGCCTTCTTCTCGAAGTCGCCGGGGTGGCACCTGCAAAGCAATCGACAGACATCGACGTACGGCTCGTAACTATGGAGTGAGAAACACTGATGCAGGTAGCTGTCGAGTTGTTCCTTGACCGCCGCGATGACGTCGGGATTGTTGTGCCCATGGTTGGCCACGCCAATTCCACCGACGAAGTCCAGAAACTCTCGACCGTCGACGTCCCAGATCCGAGCACCCTCAGCACGTTCAACGAAGAACGGCCGCCCGATGACGCTTGATGCGACCCACTGATCACGCTCGGCGGCAAGGCGATCGGTGTTTGGTGTTGGGTGCGTGGTCATATCAGTCATGGGTTGGCCTCCACAGCCATATCGACGGAGAGAACTCCGTGAACAAAATTGGATGGTGCACGGACGGGTTCGGAAAGTCGGGTCAGCCGAACATTTCGTTTGGCCATCTCCTCGAGCAGGATGACAACCTCAAGCCGAGCGAGGAATGCGCCAAGACAGGTGTGCGGTCCACCGCCCCCAAACGCAAAGTGGGGGTTGTCTGTCCGGCCGACATCGAACGTGTCAGGGTCGGGGAACACCTCGGGATCACGGTTGGCTGCGGAGTACCACATGACCACCTTCTCCCCTGCTCCAAGCTGTATCCCTGCAAGCTCGACCGGCTCACTCGTCGTGCGGCGCATGTGGAGCACCGGTGTGGCCCAGCGCAGAATCTCCTCGGTGGCCGAGTCGATCATCTCGTGATCATCGAGGACCCGCTGCCACTGCTCGGGGTGGTCGGCTAGCGCAATGGCGCCGTGAGAGATCGCTGTTCGAGTCGTCTCGTTGCCCGCGAACACCATGAGGTGGAACAGGTTGCGATATTCACTTCCGCTGAGACGATCTCCGTCGTCGGCTTCGGCTTGCACGAGTTCGGTGACCAGATCGTCTTGCGGGTTTTCCCTCCGCATGTCGCCGATCTTCTCTCCGTATTCAAAGAGTGCGTGACTCGCCGGGCTGTTGAACGGCAGCAGCCGTAGTTCGGTCGTGTTGCCGAACGCATCGGCCGGAAGGGACTGTGTCTCACCTGTGCCCTCGACGAGGAAGTTCGAAAGTTCGACGAGGTACCCAGCGTCTTCAACAGGGATTCCCAACATCGTCAGAATCACTCGAATCGGAAGCGGCGCAGCCACCTCGGCCACCCAATCTCCTTCACCCTTCGTAATGAACTCCTCAAGTAGTTCGACGGTGATCTCTCGAACCGTGTCCTCCCACCGGCGAATGTTCTTTGGTGTGAAAGCACGGGCGATGAGGCGACGAAGACGGGTGTGATCCGGAGCGTCGGTGTCGATCAGCGAACGGCGCGCCTCCAGCGCATCTGCCTCGAGATCCCACAGGTTCGTGTGGCCAATGGCTGACGAGAAGACCGCGCCATTCTTGGACACGGTTTTTACATCGGCGTGGCGAGTGACCGCCCAGAAACCACCGTCGTGGTAGTCGTGCCACACGAGTCCGGGGGTGTTGCGCATCTCAGCGAAGCGCTCATGGGGAATACCCTCGAGATACAACGAAGGATCCGTGATGTTCGGCGATGTCGGTGGGCTGGTTGTTGATGCCATGATCTCCTCAGCTCTAGCAGTGCTCGATATACCGGGCTCGCTCCCAGTCGTTGACGTCGTCGACCTCGGGATTGTGTTCTGTTGCGAGCACAACCTCTGCTTCGGCAATCGAGAGGTAACTCCGGCTGAAGATGTCGCCGAGTTGTGTCGCAAGCGGGCTGTCCTTGTACGCAGCGATTGCGCCAGGAAGATCAATCGGCAACGGGCTGTGGTCACCGGGGTTGCCGTACACGTCACCCTCGCAGAGCTTTCCTGGGTCGAGCGACCGTTCGACGCCGTCGATTCCGGCCGCAAGAATGCCGGCGATGATCAGATACGGATTGGCATCGGCACCAGCAGAGCGAAACTCGACCCGATTGGCCTTCGACCCACTCTCGGCAATGCAGCGTGCAAGAACGGAGCGATTGTCGAGTCCCCAGGTGACATGTGTTGGGGCAAAGGTGTACGGACGGATCCGTTTTGGCCCGTTGCTCGTCGGTGCACCGAGCAACGTCATGGCTTCGGCGTGTTCGAGGAGCCCGCCTATCCAGTGACGCATGAGATTGTTTGGTTCGCCGTTCGTGCACGGCGAGAAGGCGTTCGCCCCATCGCTGACGAGGCTGGTGTGCACGTGCATGCCAGACCCCGACGTTTCGGCCCAGGGTTTCGGCATGAAGGTCGCCTTCATCTCATGTTGTTCAGCGACCTGTTTCACGATCGACTTGAACAGCACGGTGTTGTCCGCCGTGGTCATGGCATCGGCGGGCCCAACGTTGATTTCGAATTGCCCTGGCCCGTATTCGGCGTTCGAACCCTCGACTTCGAGACCGGCCCCAAGAAGCGCAGCGCGCATGTCGGCAAGGCACGCTTCGAACGCGACCCCATCGGTCAACGAGCTGTACTGAATGTGCTGCTGAACTGGCTCCCAATCAGGCGTACACAGATAGAACTCGAGCTCGGTAGCCACGAACGGATCGAGGCCAGCCTCACGACACCGAGCGATCTGCGCCGCCAAGACACTTCGCGGCGCAAGAGGGTGTGGATCGCCGTGTTCGTTCGTGGCATCGGCAAACACGAGCGCATACCCAGGGCGGTGAGTCAACATCCGACCGGTTGTGTTGTCGGGGACGAGGTGTGTGTCGAGATATCCCGTCTCCGGGTTGACGAACTCGTTGTCGGGCAGATCGTTCTGTATGTCGAAGACAAACATGGCGTCAGCGACGTTGGCTCCACTCTCGAAGACGTTGTCGACGAACCGTTGCGCCGGGACTCGTTTCCCGCGAAGGTGCCCTTGTGTGTCGGGCGCCCCCACTTCAACCGTGTGAATGTCGTTTTCGGCGACCGCTGCTCGGAAGTCGTCGATCGATCCTGAAATTCCGTTCATGAACTGGTGTCCCCCTGTGACGTGTTCGGTGTTGTCGTGATCAAAATGCTGCTGGTGTTCATGTGGTCCGACCCTTTATGTCAAGCACGAGACGACCCTTGAAGTCGCCAGAGCGAAGACGGTCGTGGGCCACTTGGGCATCGGCGAGCGGAAGAACCTCGACCGATTGCACGATGCTCGGCTCGCGACGTCCGAGATCGAGGAGCTCGTCAAGCTGTGCCCGGCTCCCCCAGACGCTGTTCACAAACGAGGCTTCGAGCGGCACTGCGCCGAAACCGAAAGGAATCGTGCCTCCGGCCAACCCGACAACCGACACGACGCCCAACTTGGCCACGTGATCAGCAGCAGTGCGCAATGTTGGCTCAGCGCCAATGAAGTCGATGATCAGATCGAATTTCTGACCCTCCTCGAGCACGCCGGTCGCCTCATGAGCACCGATCTCCAGGGCCGTCGACTGTTTCGATTCGGACAGGTCAAGGGCTGTGACGTGGGCGTCTGTCATCAGGCGCAAGTACCGGATTGCATACTGCCCGAGTCCTCCGGCCCCGATCACTAACGCTCGGCTCTCTACCCCGCGCTCGCGCAGTCGGCCGACACCTTGCAGGACGGCTCGATACGCGGTGAGACCTCCGCAGGCGAGCGGCGCCGCATCGTAGGGATCGAGCCCATCGAGCGGCGCGAGGTAATCGATGTTAGGAACCAGCATCCGCTCGGCGTAGCCACCGTCGGTGAACAGTCCGGCCTCGGTCGAGTTCGAACAGATCATCTCGAGACCTTGTGAGCACTCGGCACAGTTGCGACAGCCCCATGGTGCGTACAGAATCACCGGACCGAGTTCAGGGTGCACGCCGGTGACTTCGTGGCCGAGGATGATTGGTGGCTCTTTGCCGAAGTCGCCGTCGACCACATGAATGTCGGAATGACAGACCCCACATGCGGTGACGTCGAGAACGAAGCCGTCCCCAGCATCAGGTTCGGCGTGATTCACAACATGCTCGAGTGGCGAATTCGAGGCATTCAGGACAACGGCGCGCATGACGAGACCTCTCAGTAGCTCTTGGGTAGGTTCAGGCACTTCTGGCCGACGAACGCAAGAATCAGGTTGTTGTTGATTGGAGCGACTTGGTACAGCCGCGTCTCGCGCAGCTTGCGCTCGATGTCATATTCGGCCGCGAAACCGAACCCGCCGTGTGTGTCGAGTGCGGCATTTCCTGCTGCCCACGATGCTTCGGACGCGAGCAGCTTGGCCATGTTGGCTTCGACCCCGCACGACTCGCCGGAGTCGAAGAGGTCGGCGGCCTTCCAGCGCATGAGATCTGCAGCCTCGACCTGGATGTGCGCCTTGGCGAGCGGAAACTGCACACCTTGGTTCTGGCCAATTGGCCGTCCGAAGACGACCCGTTCGCGTGCGTACTTTGACGCTCGCTCGAGAAAGAAACGTCCGTCGCCGATGCATTCGGCCGCAATGAGGATGCGCTCGGCATTCATGCCGTCGAGGATCTGCCGGAAACCTTGACCCTCGACGCCGACAAGCGAGTCAGCAGCGATCTCTACATCATCGAAGAACACCTCGGTGGTGCTGTGGTTCATCATCGTCTGAATCGGATTGATCGTCAGCCCATCGATGAGCGAGCCGTCGTCATTGCGCATCTCGACCAAGAAGACCGAGAGGCCATCGAGGCGATCCTCGACGTCGGCCGCAGGGGTTGTACGCGCCAACAAGACCATCAAGTCGGAGTACTCGGCTCGAGACGTCCAGATCTTTTGACCGTTGATCTTGTAGACGTCTCCGTCTCGCTCGGCCTTCGTGCGAATCATGGTCGTGTTCGACCCGGCCTCGGGTTCAGTGACGCCGAAGGCCTGCAGACGTTTGCGGCCGTCAGCCACCTGCGGCAGATACTTTCTCTTTTGCACATCAGAACCGTGGCGCAACACGGTGCCCATCACGTACATCTGCGCGTGGCATGCACTTGGGTTGCCGCCGTTTGCAGAGATCTCTTCGAGAATGACCGATGCGCCACCGAGGCTGAGGCCACCGCCTCCGTACTCCTCGGGGATGAGTGCCCCGAGCCAGCCCTGTGCGGTCAGCTCACTCACGAACTCTTCTGGGTAGGTATTGGGCTCGAGACTGCGCCAATACTCGTTGCCGTACTTGTCACAGAGTCGCCGAACCTCGGCACGAATCACATCGTGCTGTTCGTCGGTCCGATCGATCATTTGTCTTCCTCCCAGAAGCCCTGCTCCTCAAGTGCATTCACCGCTGCGACACCGGCCGAATGGAGGTGTTCTTCCATGGCGTGTCGCGCGCTCGCACTGTCACGTTGAGAAATGGCTTCGACGATCGCGTGATGATCGGTCACGGCCTTCTCGGTCCAACCCGGCGTCGCTCCGTAGAACCCCTCAGGGATCGAGCGCTCGAGATGACGCAGCAGCCATCGGGTACGACGTGGTGCTGCGGAATTGATCAGGCGATGGAACTCGTTGTTGAGCTTGGAATGTTCGTTGGCACTGGCCGCAGCGAAGTGTTCGTGCACCTCTCGCAGATCAGAGAGATTCTCATCAGTCATCTGATCGGCCGCCATTGCGGCGACGCGTCCCGAGACCAGCCCGAACAGTTCGTAGTGATCAATCACGTCCTCGCGAGTGAGATCGGCAACGAACGCACCACGACGCGGTGTCACGTCGAGCAGACCTTCCTGACCGAGGATGACGAGAGCTTCGCGAATAGGAGACCGGCTCACGTCGAGGGCTTCAGCGATCGCTTCTTGGTCGACCTTCTCGCCTGGCTTGATCTGTCCGCTCAGAATTTGCCCTCGAACGTAGGCGACGATGTCCTCAGCAAGACCGCCGCGCCGGATCGGGCTCATCGATCGGCTGCCGATCCCAGGTACGCCGCCTGCACACGCGGGTCTGCCTGCACCTCATCGGGGGTTCCTTCTGCAATCACGGTTCCCTGATCGAGAACGTAGATCCGATCGGAAATGCCGGTGATGAACCCGAGGTCGTGGTCGATCACTATCACGCCGGCGCCAACCGTGGCCGCCATGTGCCTGACCTGTTCGATCATCGTGAGCGATTCGCTGTCACTCATTCCGCTGGTGGGTTCGTCGAGCAGCATGAACGAAGGTGCCATCGCGGCTGCACGTGCAAGCTCGAGTCGTCGAGAGTTGCCATAATCGAGTTCGCGGGCCCGGCGATCACGGTGTTCCCAGAGCCCGGCTTCGGCAATGAGTGAATCGACATCTCTGAGCACACGATCGCTTCGGTGCTGGCTTGCTACGAGAGCTGCGGTCTCCACGTTCTCCCGAACAGTTAGCGCACCGAACAGCCGCAGGTTCTGGAACGTTCGCACGAGTCCTGTCCGCGCAAGCTCATACGCCGGCTTGTTCGTGAGGTCCTCACCGTCGATCGAAAAGTTTCCGTCGGTTGGTTGGACCATTCCGGTGATGACATTGACGAACGTTGTCTTACCCGCCCCATTTGGGCCGATGATGCCGACCACTTCACCGCTCGCAGCGGTCATACCCGCGTCGGCGAGCGCTTGGAAACCACCGAAACGCACGCTCACGCCGGAGGCAACGAACTGCGCATCTGGGATGTTCTCCAGTTCGGGCAGGCGTTCTGGCTGGGCCTGTTCACCACGACCGAGGCGCCGATACAACCACTGATCGAATTCCCAGTCCTCGAGTATCCCCAGTGGCCGCCAGATCATGAATCCGACCATCGAAAGACCAAGCACGACCGTATTCAGGTTCTCTCGGAAGACCCAGTCGAGCGGCGCCTCGTCGAGGCCGATGCCGAAGAACTCGAATCCGTCCTGTCCGAGGCGCCGAGCAGCCTCGCGAGCAGCAGTCATCACGACCACGCCAACGATGGCTCCGGTGACGCTGTTGCGTCCACCCACGATCAGCATCACGAGGGTGAGCATCGTGTAGTCGAAGAAGAAACGATCGGGAAGAATCGAGCCGATTTCCCACACCCGCAGCGAGGATCCCACTGCCACGACGACCACCGAGATCAGTAGAGCGACCATCTGCTGCACGAGAGGATTCACGCCCATTGCACGTGCGGCGAGGTTGTCTTCGCGTGCGGCCACCGCCAGGCGACCGCTGCGGGATTGGCCGTACAGTCGGGCCACTAATAGCGAGCCGAACAATACGCCGAGGATTGGCCACCGGCTGTTGAGCGAATCGCCGATACCGAAGGCGAGTCCGCCTCGGTCGCCGCCTGTGAGGTCGGACCAGCTCTTCGCAACCTCGTGAGTCACGAACAGTAAAGCCAAGGTGATGATCGTGGCTGCAACAGCACCCGACTCGGCACCTGATCGAGCAAGCCCGATGCCGATGATCAGCGCTGCGATCAGCGTGACGCCCACCGCAACCAGGATGGCCAGCCCTGGACTGATCTGAACGTCGAGAAGCCCAAACGGCACATTAGGAATTCGTTTGACCTTCTCTTCGGGCGCAATTGCGTATACCGCGAACGCATATCCGGCGATGGCGCCGAAGCCGATGTGACCGAACGACAAGATGCCGGTGTTGCCGATGTAGATCTGAATTCCGATGACGATGATGGCGTCGACGAACATCGTGGTCACGATCCGTTCGGCTGAGCCGCTGCCAAGGAGGGTTTGGTAGATCAGTCCGCCACCGAGGAGTACGGCAAAGAGAACGACTGAACCAATGAGAGGGAAGACGACGTCGCGCCGAGTGTTCGTGAACATCAGACTCGCTCCACCTGAGGAACCGCCAGCAGGCCGCCGGGTTTGAAGATGAACAACAGCGCAATTAACACGAACACGAAGCCGGTGGTCAGATTCTGAATGCCCTCAGGTAGCCACGAGCGCAACAGTACCTCGGCCAGCCCAAGGACGAATCCGCCGAGCACCGCTCCGCGGAGGCTTCCCAGCCCGCCGATGAGTGCCGCGAGCACGCCCTTGAGCATTGGGTCAATGCCTGCGGTCGGCGTGACCGAACCAGCGCGCATCAACCAGAAGATCCCAGCGATTCCGGCGAGGAAACCTGACAGTGCGAATGCACCGCGGATTACGGAATCGGATTTCACGCCCATCAATCTGGCCGTGTCGAAATCATCGGCAGCAGCGCGCAACGCCAGTCCGAACATTGTGCGGTTCAACAACCACGATGTTGCGGCGAGCACCACGATCGTCACCCCGATCACCAAGAGGTCGAAGAGTTCGAGGTTGAGCGAACCCACAGCAACGGTGTCCGCGAGCCATCCGGGGCGATTGATGCTCTTGACCGCTCCACCGATGTACAGAAGGAATCCCGCTGAGACGATGAAGTGCACACCAAAAGATGTGAGCAGAAGTGTGAAGTCCTGAGCCCCTCGTACTCGGCTGAAGGCAATTTTCTCGATCAATAACGACGAGAGAACCGCAGAAATCAGGATGAGTGGTACGACCCCCCACCAGTTCCAGCCGTTCGAGAATGCCCAGTAGGTCAGGTAACCCGGGATGGTGATGAGTTCACCGTGGGCGAAGTTCAACAGGTGCATGATGCCAAACACGACAGCCACGCCCAGGGCAAGCAACGCGTAGATGCTTCCTCGGCCCAAACCGTCGATCAGGTTCTGAAGCAGTTCTGTCAAGGTTCAGCCTCCAACGAAGGTGTCGAAGAGGTCGGCCCGTTCGAGAAGCTCAGCTCCCGTGCCGGTCGCAACGACCTCACCGCTGCGAAGGACATAGGCGCGGTCGGCCGCCTTCAACATGCGGGTTGCGTTCTGTTCGACCACAAGAATCGTTCGTCCTTGTTCTCGAAGCTGTGCGATCAGATCGAATACGAGGTCGACGAGAATCGGCGCCAGTCCAAGGGATGGTTCGTCCATCATCAGCAGCGTTGGTTTCGACATGAGCGCTCGTGCGATGGCGAGCTGCTGCGCCTCGCCGCCTGACATATACCCCGCTGCCGTCGTCCACTTGTCGCGGAGCACCGGGAACAACTCGGCCATCTCGTCGAGGAGTTCTGAGCGCTCAGACGCACTTCGCGTGATCCCACCGATCTTGAGATTCTCCTCAACGGTCATCTCGTTGAAGATGCGGCGATGTTCGGGTACAAGAGCCAACCCGGCCCGGAGAATTTTCTCCGGTGCGGCTGAACTGATGTCGTTGCCGTCGAATGTGACGGTGCCAGCAACGGGTTGAAGGAGCCCGGCTATGGAGCCGAGCAGCGTTGTTTTGCCTGCCCCGTTGGGGCCGATGAGGCCAATGACCTCACCAGCCCCCACGGTCAGACTTGCGTCTCGAAGGGCGGAGATCGCACCATATTTTGTTGTGAGTCCCGCCACTTCGAGCATTGTGTCGACTCAGCCGATGAGCTCGAGAAGTGTGTTGGTTCCGTCTTGAACCTGCACGATTGGTACGGCCTTTGGTGGGATGCCGTTGGTGCCGGCGTACGTGATCGTGCCAGAGGTTCCGACGAAGCCAGAGATTTCCTTCACGGCGTCGGCGATACCTGCGGGCTCAACGCAGCCGCAGTCGATGATGCCTTGGATACCAAGGAACATCGAGTCGACGTAGAGCGGCATGAAGCTGAGGCTCTCCGCGGTGTCGCCTGTGGCTGCCTCGTATCCGGCGAACAACTGAGCGTTGCGATCGCCTGCTTCGATGAGGGTGTGTGGCGAGTGGATCATGCCCTCACCGCCTTCTTCGAATTCGATGCCGGTGGCGTCCATTGCATCTGTGCCCATGTAGGTGAGGCCGTCGAGACCTTGTCCCTCGAGTTGTCCACGAAGCGCAGTCATCTGGAAGGCTGCTGCGGCCGAGAAGACGACCTCGTTGCCTTCAGCGACGCCGGCGATTTCGTTGACCTGCGCCGAGAAGTCGGTGTCGACGAACCAATCGTAGCTCTGCGTGCTGATGATCTCGCCGCCACCTGCGGTGAACGCTGCAATGAATGCGTCAGGGTTGACGCCTGCGTACGGGACACCTTCACCCGCGGTGAAGATGATCGCTCGTGTGAGTCCCTGTGCAAGTGCGTACTCTGCCGCTGCCTCGGACTGGCCGAAGTCATCGAAGGTGACAAGGAACGTGTTGTTCGCTGCGTCTGCCAGGGTCGGCTCGGTCGATGCCGCAGCGAAGATGGCGTACTCGCCACCACCGGTCTGTTGCATCGGGAGAGTCGCATCAGCGAACGGTGGGCCGATGAAGAAGTGTGCACCCCAGTCGATGAGCTCCTGCGTTGCGAGTGCGGCGTCGTCGCCGGCCTCACCGACGCGGACCTCGACCGGCTGGCCGTTGATGCCACCTGCGCAGTTGGCCAGTTCGGCAACGTAAGGTACGAGCTTCGAGCCGGGCACGTCGACGAAGCCAGCAGCTTCGCCGAAGTCCATGACCATGCCGACCTTGATTGCGTCGCCCGACGGTGCCTCGGCACAGTTGGCGAGGTCGGCGGCCAAGATGGCGTCGATGTCGAGGCCAGCGGCCGGGGCAACATCCTCATCCATCGCGTCGTCCTCGGCCGGAGCGTCGGTTGCTGGGGTTGCTGTCTCGGTATCTCCATCACTGCCACAGGCCGCGGCAAACAATGCCAAGGCCAGCAACAGCGCTAGAAGCTGTCGAAGTTTCACGTAATCTTCCCTCCACGGTGAAGCCGAGACGAGCGACGGCGCGTCACTCGTCTCGATTTGTGTTTTTCATACAATATGCAATTCTCAACGTAACGCAAGTCACAATGTGACCTGTGACCTGCGGTCGCTGGCCGATCAACGTACTACGAACTTCGTTCGGTAGCGAACGAATTCTGAACTGATACTTAGGATTTGAGACTTCCGTCATATGCTCGATCTCGTGGCGGACGACATCTCGGAGGCAGTCATCGATCACCAAGAGGGCGCCGCATCCTGGCGGGAGGCTGGCGCTGGGCCGCCAGTGGTCTTCTTGCATGGCCTCGGAGGAAGTCGCCTGTCCTGGGCTCCACAACTGCGAGCGCTCAGTGCGTCGTTCCGCTGTATTGCCTGGGACATGCCTGGATACGGACTGGCCGAGCCGCTCACCCCGCTCACGTACGAAGGTATTGCGCAACGGCTCGTCGATCTGCTCGACGTGCTCGACATCGAACAGGCCGATCTCGTCGGCCTCTCATTTGGTGGCATGCACGCCTTGCACACTGCGCTGCGACATCCGCATCGAGTCGGTCGGATGGTGCTGGTCGACTCGAGCCCGGCCTTTGGTATGGACGGTACGACCCGGGAGGACTGGACTCGTTCTCGACTCGACGCCATCGATCGTGGCGAGACACCGGCCACCATCGCGTCTGCGGTGATCGACTCCATCACCGCAAAGCCACTCTCGGGACACATCAGAGACGAGGTTCTCGCAGGATTCGGTGAGATCCCTGTCAACGGCTTCCGCGCAGCCGTCGAATGTCTCCCCACCAACGACGTGCGAGACCAACTCAGCGAGGTCTCGCATCGGTGTTGCGTCGTCGTTGGTGAACTCGACGAAGAAACGCCGGTCTCCTATGCACAGGTTTTGGCCGACGGCCTCCCGAATTCCGAAATGTATGTGATCAATGGGGTCGGACACCTGACTCCCTCCGAGGCGCCCGACAGGTTCAACGCCATCGTGGCGGCCTTCCTCGAACGAGACACCCACGACCAATCTCGACATCCAACCCAAAATCTGGAGAGCGAACCACAGCCATGAGCGACCTGAAGACCCCCGAACGCATGCGGATCGTCGACAAGATGGCCGAACTCGGCCCCCGCTTCGCGAAACGCGCGGACGCAGTCGACCGGGATGCAGTGTTCCCACACGAAAACTGGGACGACATGAAGGCCGCTGGACTTCTCGGCATCGCCATTCCGGAAAGTCATGGCGGCCTCGGCGGAGACTTCGTGGCATATGCACTCGCATCGGAGGAACTTGGCCGACATTGCGCCACGACCGGGCTCACCTTCAACATGCACGTCGCAACAACCCTCCTCGTTGGAGAGATCGCAGGCTCGCTCGGCCTCAACGACCAAGACCAGACGTTCTTGAACGCCCGACGTGAAACTCTCTGGCGCGGTGTCATCGACGAGCACCACATCCACAGCCAACCGTTCTCAGAAGGAATCTCCGTAGGAGCAACATCGGGGTACGCCACTCGAGCCGAACCCGTTGATGGGGGTTATCTCGTCTCGGGCAAGAAGATCTTCGCGTCACTGGCTGGCGCCTCGACGTTCCACAATGTCCTCTGCCAGGTCGAAGGGGACGAGCGATTGCGACTGCTCGGTGTGCCCCACGAGGGCGAGGGAGTCGAGATTCAGGGCGACTGGGATCCCTTGGGGATGCGAGGCACCGATTCGCGAAACCTGGTGATGGAAAAAGTGTTCGTTCCCACCGAGCACGAATGGTTGCCACCAGGTACCTTCAACCAGGCTGCCGACCGTTGGCCTTATTTCTTCCTGACTCTGTCCTTCTCGTATCTGGGCATGATGCGCGGCATCCTCGACTTCACCGAGGAATACCTACGAACGGGCGGGCGCCGCGATCACCAGATCAAACAACAAGGATGGGCGGCGATGAACATTCGCTACGAACAGGCCCAGGCATTGTGTTACCGAGTGCTCGCCGACAGCGGTGTCGATCCGTCCCCCGAGAAGGTCAGTCGAGCGTGGGCATCGCTCGTGACCACCATGGAAGGCGCCCCCGAAATGGCATCGACCGCGGTTCGAGTGTGCGGTGGCCGCTCGATGCTTCGCCCCAGCTACATCGAGCGGGCCTACCGAGACGCTCGTTGCGGGGCCACCATGCTTCCCTGGAGCGTCGACGTCTGTCTCGAGCGGCTGGGCACCACTCGGCTGTATCCAGAAGGTGAAGCAACGTGAACCAACAGGCTGAATGGCGATGGGTAAACCGTTACGCCGAGCAGTTCACTGCGTGCAAGTTGCAGCGCGGCGAGGTCGCTGTCCTCCTCCACGAAGCAGCGAGCAGCCCTCGAATCGTCGAAACCGCCCGGCTCGCCCTGGAGATGCTCGGAGCCTCCGTGGCCGACGTCCGCATGCCCACACCAGCAAACCCTGGGCCCCTTCCGATCCGTTCGACCGGTGCGTCGCAGGCCCTCGCTGGGCATCGCGGCGCCGTTGCTGCCTGCGCGACTGCCGACTTCGTGGTCGACTGCACCGTCGAGGGACTCCTCCACGCACCAGAACTGGGCGACATCTTGGGTGGTGGTGCCCGGGTATTGATGATCTCCGCCGAACACCCCGAGAACGCCGAGCGCTGGCCACACGACCCTTCGCTTGAACAGAAGGTGGCTCACGGCGTTTCACTTCTTGAAGCTGCACACACGATGACGATCACGTCGGACCATGGCACGGACCTACACGTCGATCTCGCGGGGGCATTCTGTGCAGGCTCACATGGGTGGTGCACCGAACCAGGGTCGATTGCGCACTGGCCTGGCGGCCTCGTCCTTGCCTTTCCCGCAAACAAGACGGTCCATGGCACGGTGGTCCTCGCTCCAGGCGACATCAATCTCACCTTCAAGGAGTACATACGCGAGGCGGTCACCCTGACGCTCGAGAACGACTACGTGGTCGAAATCTCCGGTGATGGTCACGACGCCGAGCTCATGCGTTCGTATCTTGCGGCGTTCGACGAACCAGAGGCATATGCGGTCAGCCACGTCGGTTGGGGTATGAACACTGCCGCTCGGTGGGAGTCGCTGGCGATGTGGGACAAGTCAGCAATCAACGGAACCGAACTACGTGCCTTCGCCGGGAACGTCGTGTTCTCGACTGGCGCCAATGAGGTCGCTGGCCGATTTTGCCGAGGCCACTTCGATCTCCCGATGCGCAACTGCACGGTTGCCGTTGACGGGGAGACCGTGGTCGATCGGGGAGTCCTTCGCCCAGATCTCCAGTGACGGCCTTGCGTAGCTGATTTGCTCGCAAGCGAAGAGAACGCAACCTAGGCTGCCAGTCAAATGGCCACACGAAGAGCACTTGTCGTCAGCCATGAACCCGACGGTCCGGGTGGACAGGTGACCATGCGGCTGATCGAGCGAGGGTATGCCGTCGACAACCATGTGGTCACCCACAACGTCGACGATCCGAACGGCTCGAACGCCTTCCCACGGTTCGCCGACTACGACGTGGTAGCCCTCATGGGTTCGATTCGATCGCTGACGAACAAGGCCGAGATCGACGGTTGGGTGCACGACGAGGTTGAACTCATCCAGGCCGCTTACGATGCCGACCAGCCAATCCTTGGAGTGTGTTTCGGCGGCCAGTTGATCGCTGAGGCCTTCGGTGGGTCGGTCGAGTTGTCGCCGGTCACCGAAATTGGATGGTTCAAGATCGAAGAGGTCGAAGGCGCAACCAACCCGGTTGGCCCGGGCCCGTGGATGGAGTGGCACCACGACCGGTTCACGGCACCTCCGAACGCCGAGGTTCTCGCACGCACTGAATCAGCGGTGCAGCTCTTCACACTCGGTCGGATGGTCGCCACACAATTCCATCCCGAGGTTGACGTCAAACACGTGACCGACTGGTTGAAGGGTGCCGACGATGCGTACCTCGCCAAGTACGGCCAAGATCGCGACGCGATCATCGCAGAAGTCGCCGCACACGAAGCTCGCAACACCGCACAATGCCATGACCTCGTCGATTGGTTCCTCGACGAGATCGCGTTCCCTGATGCCGTTCGTGCCGAGACGGCGAGCGCATGACAGTCCGCCGACCCCTCATCGGCCTCACCGGCCGACGCAAGTCTGCAGGCCTGTTCCACGGAACTCCTGAAGCTCTCGCCCACCTCGAGGGCGAGTGGTATTACGCCGACTATGCGCGTGGCGTGCTGCAGGCCGGTGGACTCCCCGTCAACTTGCCCCTCGAGGTCGACCCCGCGCTTTTCCTCGAGCATCTCGACGGCGTTCTGCTGTCGGGGGGAGCCGACATCGGCCCCGAACACTACGGGGCCGCTGCCAAGACGGACGTGTATCCACCCGAGCCTGAACGAGACGAATTCGAGCTGAGGCTTCTCGATGTGGCCGTGAGCGGCGAATTACCCGTGCTTGGCGTCTGTCGTGGACTTCAGATGCTCAACATCCATGCCGGCGGCTCGCTGCACCAGCACGTCCCCGAACATGCCAGATACGACGTCCCGGCCAACAGCACGATCCACTCGATCGACATTCTCGCCGGTTCTGCCCTTGGGAGCCTGTATGGGACTCGCCACGAGGTGAACTCGCTGCACCATCAGACGGTCGACCGGGTCGGCGCAGACCTCAAGGTCACGGCAACGGACGGCCGACACACCGTCGAGGGACTCGAACACACGACCTTGCCGATCGTGGCCGTGCAGTGGCACCCAGAGATGCTCGATACACGCGACACAGACCCTCTCTTCAGGTGGCTCGTCGATCAAGCGCTGGCCAAAATTCCTGCATAGATCACGGCTGAGACGACCGGTCCCGACGAATACGGGCGACACTTAAGTTATGACGCACGTTGTCGACTCCCCCACCGACACTCCCGACTTCGAGGGCGACCTCGCCCTTGCAGCATTCAGCGATGAAGGCCCTTGGCAGGTCGTGCTCGAGGACGCCCGATGGCGCGATCGAGTTGACACGATCCGGTCAGCGGTGCACCGCGAGGTACCCAACCTCATCAAACCGACTCGTATGCCAGCGGGCGGGCGACTCATCGAAGTCGCCGGTCGTATCGGCGGCGGTGTGGCGTTGTGGTCGCTCGGCGCACGCCGAAAGGGCGGCGCTGAGTCGACCGCCGATCTCTCGCGGCGTCTTCGGCAAGCTGCCGAGGTACTTGGCCCCACGTACATCAAACTCGGTCAGATCATCTCGAGCGGTCAGGGCATCTTTCCCAAGGAGCTCGTCGACGAGTTCATCAAATGCCGCGACCAAGTACCCGCAGAAGATTTCGAGACCGTCCGCGCCGTCGTGGAGTCTGACCTTGGCAAGCCGCTCGACGCAGTTTTTGCTGAGTTCGACAGGACCCCGCTCGCCGCTGCCTCGATCGCACAGGTCCACCGCGCGGTGTTGGCCGATCACATCTCACCGGGCGGTGGCCAAGAGGTCGTCGTGAAGGTCCAGCGACCAACGGTCAGCGAACTGGTGCATCAAGACCTGAAGGTCATGGCCTGGCTCGCTCCGTTTCTCATCGGTCGAATTCCCGTGACAGCGCTCGCCAATCCGCCTGCACTCGTCGAAGTTTTTGCCGAGACGATCACCGAAGAGCTCGACTTCCGGCTCGAGGCCGACAACATGCTCGACGTTGCCATGTCGCTGCGCCAGCTTGGCCAGACCGCTTATGTGATTCCGCGACCGCACCCCACGCTGGTGACTCGACGTGTGCTGGTCATGGAGCGGCTGAGTGGGTTTTCCTTCGATGATGCGGAGGGAATCAAGGCTGCGGGCGTCAACACCCACGAGATCGTCCGTACGGCGATGGTCGGCTTCCTCGAGGGCGCCATGATCCACGGCGTCTTCCATGGCGATCTTCACGGAGGCAACCTTTTCGTCCAACCCGACGGCCGCACGGCATTGTTCGACTTCGGCATTACCGGACGACTGAGCGAACCCAAACGGCAAGCATTCCTGCGTCTCTTGATGAGCGGCATGATGAGCGACGTGAAGGGCCAGCTCGCGGCAATTCGTGATCTCGGTGCGCTCCCACCCGATACCGATCTCGACGTGGTCTTCGCCGATCTTGGACTCGATGAGGCGCCCTTCGACCCAACAGCGCTGACCCCCGAGGAATTGATCGCGGAACTCCAGCGATTCGTCAAGCAGATGTTGGGCTACGGAGCTGCGCTCCCCAAGGAGCTCATGCTCTTCGTCAAAAACATGATGTTCGTCGACGCGGCCATTGGCACACTGGCTCCCGATCTCGATCTCTTCGGTGAGGTTGCACACATCGCCACATATTTCGCGCAGAACCACGGACAACGTCTGGCGTCCGAAATGGGTGTCGCTGGCGATCAGTTCGAAGTTGACCTGACATCGTTCAAGGACAGCATTGGGGTCGATCGTTCAACTGAGTCGGTGACCTACAACGACTTGAGAGAGCGACGAGAGCTGATCCAGAAACGGATGAGCAACCACCGAGATGACAAGATCACAGCGAAGGGTCTGCTGAAACGTTTCCGCCGCTGACGGGTGCGCTCCCTAGGGGGCGAATGGGCGGATTGCGATTCCTTTTCTACACTCACGTCAGTGCGTCTTGTTGTAGCCCAATGCACCGTCGATTACGACGGTCGTCTTACCGCCCATCTTCCCGAAGCGACCCGTCTCATTATGGTCAAGGCCGACGGTTGTGTTGCCGTCCACGCCGACGGCGGGGCGTACAAGCCCTTGAACTGGATGAACGCGCCCAATCGACTGATCGAGGATGGTGCGGAATGGCGGGTTGTCAGCCCAAAAGGCGAGACCTTGATCATCACGATGCACGAGATTCTTAGCGATACGAACTGGGACCTTGGTGTCGATCCCGGCCTGCAGAAGGACGGCGTCGAAGCACACCTGCAAGAGCTACTGGCAAATGACCCCACCTCGATCGCCGATGGTTACAAGTTGGTGCGCCGTGAATTTCCTACCGATATTGGTCCCGTCGATCTGTTGTGTCGCGACGAGGACGATGTGGCTGTCGCTATCGAGGTGAAGCGCCGTGGTGACATCGATGGTGTCGAGCAACTGAGCCGATATCTCGAGTTCTTGAACCAAGACCCCCGACTGAGCCCCGTGCGCGGCGTCTTCGTTGCGCAGGAGATCAAACCGCAGGCGAAGGTCCTGGCCAGCGAGCGGTCAATAGAGTGCGTGGAAGTCGACTACGACGAACTCCGCGGCATCGAGTCACCCCAGCTGAGGCTTCTGTGACATCGACCAAAGTCAGGCATCGGCTCGCTGCCACACTCGGAGTTGTCATCCTGTCCCTGTTGGTGGGCGCATGTGGCTTGTTCGGCGATGACGACGAGTCCGCGTCACCCGACCAGGGCACGGTCGAAGACATTGCCTCCGTACGCGTCGAGTCTGGCGATCGCTGGTTCGACATCGATCCCTCAACGATCGTTGTCGACGACGGCGGACAGCCGTCGGCTAATACTGAATCGACACTTGCCCGCCAAGTGGACAATCTCTCACTGACACCCATCAGACCAACGAATGCGGGAATCAGAGGCGAGGGGGCAAATTTTGTCATCGTGCCCTCGCTCGTTGGGCAAAACCCCGACGTCTCTTCGCTCGCGAACGACATCGTGTCGGCAGCAGTCAACGGGCGCAACACGGTGCAGCTGCCGTTCGCTCCAGTGGATGCCGAGGTGTCGGACCAAGACGCACAGGCCTACGCCGATGAACTCAATGTACGGGTCGGTGACGGCATCGAAGTCGCAATCGGGGGGAACAAAAGCATCCTGCCCGCCTCCACGGTCGCTCCAGCGACGACGGTCGCATGGAGAGGTGGGTCATGGGACGTCTCGGTCGAATTCAGCCGGATCGACGCCGAGCTCGCACGAATGTTCCCCGAGGTAGGTCAGGAAGGCGGCGAAGCATCGTTCGACATCATTCCCGGTGACAGTGACGAAGAGCCCGACACCGTGGTCATCGTTCCAGGACCACCCAAAACAATCTGCTGCAGCGCTGCTTCAGTCAGGCGCATCGAACGAGCACTCACGTCCGAACTCGACGTTGCTGCCTTGATCTACAAGAACGTCGATAGCGCCGAGGGCACGGAGTGGGCTCGCGAGCTCGGGATAACCGAACTCGTGGGTTCGTTCACGACCAACTACACGGCAGGGCAGAACAGGAACACCAACATCGAGCGAATCGCAGAGCTCACGCAGGGCGTCATCCTCGAACCAGGCGAGACGTTTTCGCTCAACGAGTTCGTGGGACGACGAACAACTGAAAACGGTTTCGTCCCTGCGGGGACAATCGTCAACGGGCACTTGGTCGATAGTGTCGGTGGCGGCATCAGCCAGTACGCCACGACGATCTTCAACGCGTCGTTCTTTGCTGGGCTCGAGTTCGAGTCGTACCAAGCGCATTCGATCTATTTCAGCCGGTACCCCTACGGACGGGAGGCAACGATCTCCTGGCCAGCGCCGCAGTTGGAGATTCGCAACCCCACGCCGTACGGCCTTTTGATCTGGCCCACCACGACAGACCGGTCCGTCACTGTTGATCTGTTCTCGACCAAGTGGGTCGATGTTGAACAGACCGGACAAAGCGAACGAACCATTGGCGTTGCCTGCACCCGGGTGACCACAGAACGCACACGGACCTTCGTCGACGATGATCGCGAAGAGATCGACTCGGTCTTCGCAACGTACCGTCCAGAGGGAATCGCCTGCGATGGCAATCCAACGCAGAACCCCAACGAAGAACAGCTCGAAGACCTCGAAGATGGCGAAGACCCCAACTTCGACAACGGGACGACGACTACGACGGTCGATCCGAACGCAACGACCACCACGACCGTCGACCCGAACGCAACGACCACCACGACCGTCGACCCGAACGCAACGACCACCACGACCGTGGACCCCAATGCCACGACAACAACAACAACGACGACAACGACGACCACCACCACGACCGCAGCGCCCGCTGGATAGGCCACAGTTCACACGAAGCGTTGCGAGTCGGGCCAGGGTGGATCCCGCGAGCTCGGTACGATCAATTTCGTGATCACTGTCGACACCGCGATCGTTGGCGCAGGACCAGCTGGCGCAGCCGCAGCACACGCACTCGCAGCCGCTGGGCACGACGTGTTACTCCTGGACAAGGCCACCTTTCCCCGCGACAAGTTCTGTGGCGACGGATTGACCACCCTGTGTCTTCGACAGCTCGAAGAGATGGGATTCTCGGTCGAGAATGTTCCCTCATTCACCCCCGTCGCCGGTGCTGTGCTGCACTCACCATCGGGTCGGCGCCACAACATTCCTCTCCCGTCGGGGCCCGGTCTCTACGCTGCGGTCGCACGTCGAGAAGAGCTGGACGCAGCCCTGGTCGACTTCGCCGAAGGTGCCGGAGCGGCAACCCGATTCGGCTCGAAGATTGTTGGTGTCGATCCTGGTGTCGACACCATTGTTCTGACCGATGAATCGGGCACCCAGATCTCGGCCAAACAATGTATTGCTGCCGATGGCATGTGGTCACCGGTGCGCAAGATGCTCGGCCTCGACATGGAGAAGTACCGGGGCGAATGGCATGCGTTTCGCCAATACTTCGAGAATGTCGCTCCAGCTGCTGCCAACGAACTCTGGATCTGGTTCGAAGCAGATGTCCTGCCCGGGTACGTCTGGTCATTTCCCGTCGGCGATGGTCGAGCCAACGTTGGGTTCGGCATCTTGCGCGGTGGCGATGTGTCGACCCAGGACATGAAGACCCTGTGGCCCGAACTTCTCGAACGGCCGCACATTCGTGAGGTCATTGGACGGAACGCACGGCCGGAGTCGCCACATCGCGCCTGGCCAATTCCCGCCCGCATTGACCAAGCACCGCTGGTGGGGCCGAGAACGCTCTTTGTTGGCGACGCGGCGACTGCCTGCGACACACTCACGGGCGAAGGTATCGGACAAGCACTGTTGACAGGACGTGACGCCGCGAGCGCGATTCTCGCCGCTCCCGACGACTTCACCTCGGCGAGCAAGGCCTACGAGTCTGTGGTGCGTGCTGAATTGGTCGCTGACCACAAGATGGCGGCGGTCCTCGGTCGCCTGATGGCATCGCCGAAGGTGGCCGAGTTCGCACTTCGCGCCGTGGGGACAAACGACTGGACCCGACGCAATTTTGGCCGGTGGATGTTCGAGGACTACCCCCGGGCGATCATTGCGACACCTCGCCGCTGGCGACGCGGCGTGTTCTCCGGCGAAGGTGCCGTGCTCGAGGGGTTCTGAACGGTTGTTTCGCAATTGGTAGCTCCCAACCACTATTAGAGATTCTCTAGTACTTGACATTGCCAAGTACTAGGCATACATTGCGACTATGGCCGAACATGACACCCAGTTCATCAAGGGCATCCTCTCGATGCTCCTGCTCGGACTTCTCGCCGCCGAGGAGGATTACGGCTACTCGGCTGTGGTCCGACTCCAAGAATTCGGCTTCGGCGAGCTGAAGGAAGGCACGGTCTACCCGGCCCTCACCAGGCTCGAGAAGAAGGGCCTACTCGAGTCCCGACTTGTGCCGAGCGATTCCGGACCAGCGCGCAAATATTATCGCCCCACTGCCGCTGGACTGTCCGAACTCAAGGACCAGCAGCGCAGCTGGGCAGATCTCGTTCACCACGTAAGCGCCGCACTCGACGGTCGCCCAACCGACCCAAACCAACCAACACCACCCATCAAGGAAACGAAATGAACAACACCCACACTCCCGCCGATCGCATGCGCCTCTCGTGGCTCAGCGCACGCTACGACTTCTGGCTCGACCTGAACAGCGTTCCCCGCCGCTCTCGCC
>RCNE010000324.1_pt1 | contig 25869 bp, 17 predicted proteins | sample 2041361 | NCBI WGS metagenome assembly RCNE01 (sample SAMN09708229, study PRJNA481090) | Marine sediment metagenome, whole genome shotgun sequencing project. | reverse complement strand
AGATTGGTAGGTCTCAAAGTGCTGCAGTGCCTGATCCAGGCGCTGCAGATAAAGTTCATAAAGAACACCCAGATTGTAGTGTGCCAAGGCGTAGTCCGGCGAGACTGTGACGGCCTTCAAATAAGCGGCCTCTGCTTCAATAAAATTACCATTTTTGCGAAGTAGCATGCCCAATTGGTTCAACGCAGCCGGATGATTCGCATCCAATACCAAAGCTCTGTCGACCGCGGCGCGTGCCGCTGTCTCATTTGCATTGTTCACATGAATAATCGCCAGATTCACGTACGCACCCGGATAATCCGGATATTGCAGTAAAAACTCTTTAAATCGTAGTTCAGCCTCCAGAAAATCACCACCGGCCATCGACGCTGTCGCCTGTTCGAACAGGGTGCGCGCCGCGGCAGGCACATCCGCAAATGGCTGTCGTTCGGCAGCACTGTTTCCGCCTGCAGCGACAATTGGCCCACTATTGGTCGAACTACCGCTGGCCGAACTACCGCTGGTAGGTCCGCTGCTAGCACAGGCTCCGAGCAACACGGTCGTCAGCAAGACGAGCGCGGAGCTTCGAATGTTTCTAATTTGGCGCCGTAACAACATCTTCACTGCGCTCCTCTTTCGCGAATCGCGCTGGCATCAAACTAGCCAGCCGCTCAAAACTTTTTCGAACCCAATCGTCATAGACGCCGTTTACTGTCCGATCAACATTTGCCTTATACAGATCGATAGCTTTTTCCTCAAAGGGAAATGCCTGCTCTTCGAGCAAGATTTCGTATTGTTCAAGTGCGTCTGCATCGAGCGCGCCCGGACGCTCGGAGTCCATCAGGTCAGAGCTGAACTGTTGATAGACCTCTCCCAAGCGGAAAGTTGCAGCTGTCGTAACTTCGGCAACTCCGTATTCTGCCGCATCCGTATAGGCGGCAATGACATCTTCCATCAGCGCTTTCTTGAGTTTCAGACTATCTGCGAGCGGTTGAGAGAATTTAAGTACCTCAAAACGGCGGCGCACGGGTTCGGCCAACTCAAGCGATGCCTTGGCGGCCAGGAAGCGGGTTCTATCCGAGCGCTGCGCACCGGCAGTTGCGTCAACCTGCACGAGCTCTTCAAGCCGCGCTGTCACAGCCGCTTCCGAACCGAACTGCCGATCAATTTCGAGCAGCCGGAATCGCGCTTCAATCGACTCGGACATTGGATTGGGATAACGGCTTAGGATATTGCCGAGGACTCGTTGCTCGCTGCTGACAGTGCCTGTCTGTTTATACAGCTCCGATGCCTTCCACAGCGCCTCTCGACGCACGTCATCAGAACTTGTGTCAGCCTCCGCCATACGCTCGAACTCTGCGGCTGCCTGACTTGAATCACCCGACTCCAGGTAGCTAACGGCGAGTTTCTGCGTGATGTCATCAGCAAACTCACTATCTGGGTAATCTGTTCTGAATTGTTCCAGAACGCCAGATGCCCTGCCCCAGGCCTGCATGCTAATTAAGGCGGCGGCAGCGTCGTAGTCAGCAGTCGCGCGAATATCTGAATTCGGGACAACTTCGCCCAATCGCGTGAAATGCATCACCGCTGTTTCCAGATCGCCATTATCTCTTGCTTGCTCACCCTGTTTGTAAATTGACGATGCAATGCGTTCTTCTATTTCCTGATTCGCTTCGGCGTCATCAGCGGGTGTGTAATTTCTCAAGCTGTAATACGAGCGCTCGGCAGCAACGAAATTATCCGTATCGAAGTGCGAGTGCGCAATGACCGTCCAGGCCGTGCGCGACAAAGCCGCATCGACTGCAGGCTCCTTAGCAACGACCGTCTGGCCTACAGCAATCGCCAGGTCAAATTGGTTTTGCTGGAACAAATCTTCCGCGACAGTCGTCAAGACAGCGCCCGACTCCGGATGCTCTGGATAGGTGTCAGCAAACTTCAAGCCACTATCGAGGTACTCGCTGTGCCATTCACGTTTCGCGTCATCGGCCAGCGTCTTCTCATGCTCACGATAAGCCAGAAGGGTTGCAAAGCCGGCCTCCGCAGATTTGTCGTGCGGCGGGTACTCATAGGCGGTGCGTTCGTACTCGTGCATCGCCTCGTCGAATTCTTCGCTTTCATACAGAATTTCTGCGAGCAGGAAATTGGTGTTAGCCGAACCCTCTGCGTCCGGGAAATACTCGAGATGCTTTCGATACCAGATTGCTGCCTCTTGGTAATCACTTTGCAGCCCATTCGCTTGCGCTTCCGAATGATAATACTGCGCGAGATCTGTCAGGTTCGCTTTCAAATATCCAGCAACCTGCTCATTTTCCACGGCCGAACTATTCGCCCAAAAGGCTCCATCCATTGCGTAGCGTTCAACGTAGCTTTTCTTACCGTCAAGCACCAAGCTAGGGAAACCACCAAGTTTATAGGCATCGATAACTTCGGCCTGCAAGATCGGTGCCTTAGGATGATTCGGATTTTGCGCCACGAAAGCTTCATAGGTTACTGCGGCATCCTGATAACGCTCTTGCTCTAAATAGAGGTCGCCCAGATTGCGATAAATTATGTAGCTGTACGGTGGGTTATTGCGTGCTTGCAGGAACGAGTCAATGGCACCCGAACCGTCCAGGTAGGAGAAACTCAAACTCAGGACACGGAAGGTATCCTCAACAAGTTCACGTTCAGCGCGCTTCAAGGTCGCAAGACGTTCCTCACCTTCGCCGATATCAGCCTCAGGGATCTTGCGATCAAGCAGCTCGAAGAACGGCACCAGGCTTTCTTCGTGCCAAGCTAACTTAAATTGAGACCAGCCCAATTTGTACAGAGATTGCTCGTAGAAACGCGAGCTATCGCCATAGCGATTAACAACCTGATACGCCAATTCGGCATCGTTATATTGTTTGCGCAAGAACAACATCTCGCCGCGCCGAAATTGCACCTCATCAATGAGTCGCGTGTCCGGGAAACGCGTGACTAGCTCATCAAGAACCGCTAACGCTTCGTCAGTCCGACCGCCGCTCTCATACGCACGCGCGAGCTGGTACAGGACCATATCATTGCGACGATAATCAGGGTACGACTCGAGCAATTCTTGAAACAAGCCAACAGCATTGTCATAGCCGGAAAAGTCCAACTCATCAATATTTTCTGCGAATTGCTCGGCTTCAGTCGCCTCTAGTTCGAGATCACCCAGACGACGCATAGCTTCGGAGCGTAATTCGGGATCATCTGAAATAAGCTCGAGGAATGCCCGGTAATTATCGCGCGCCAAAGTGGAGCTGCCGAGAACCAGTTTTCCTGGTCGCAGCTCCGGCTGTTTATTCTCCAGACTCTTGATCGTATCTTCTTCTCGAAGCTGTTCTGCATACACAGGAACCGACAGCGACGTCAGCAAGACCGAAACGCCCAAGATTGTTTTCAGGAAGCGAGTCTTCATTGTGCCGCCTCCGCTTCTGTCGCAGCCACATCATAAATAGCGGCCAGTGCGAAACGTGCTTGCACCGTGTATGTATCAATACGCTGTTTTTGCGCCCGTAACTCACCGACAGCAATATCTTGCAGGTATGCCCGCTGACGTGACAACGCATCATTGACACGTAATGTCATATCGTCAATTCGTGGGTCTAGTCCATTAACGCGTTCTGAAAACGCAGCAAACTTAAGAGGCTCGTTGCGCATAGACTCATCAATCTGACGCCGCAGGCGCTGCGATTCAACCAATGCAATTCCCGCCTCGTTCAAATCTCGCCGTGTTTGGTACAAGCGTGCATCGAAATCCCTCTCAAGCTGCCACTGCAAAACGCCCTTCAGGAGTTGAATTTTATCTCGAACTTCAGCGGCCTCATCAATGTTAGATCGCAATGCTGGTGAATTCTCGATGCCGGTAATCTCACCCCACATTTCAAATTCGGACTCGTTCGCAAACGCGAGCCAATCGTGGCTCTTCTCGATGCTGTTCAGTGTTGAGTCAAATCCCAGTTTATCGCTGACCATGCCCTCAATATCCGCTCTCGACAATGCTTTTTCTACGCGCGGCAATCTATCTTCATAAGCCTGCTTGCGCGTATTTAGCATGTTGTCAAATACGTCGATGTTAGCTTTCCACTCGCCCAGATTGGATTGCAAATAATTGAGGTCACGGAAATTCTTCAGGCCTTCCTGAAACTCATGTGTCGCTAACAATCGAAACAGGTAACGTGCTTCAGGGCCTTCAGGCAATTCTTCCAGCTGCCAATACCAACCTGAAGTATCACGCGGATCAACTTCCAGTAGACGATCAAACATCTCGCCTGACTCGATGTATGCAATCGTCGTATCGAGGCGATTCGCCTCTTCGTAGAACGCCTCGATCGCATTCAAATAGTGATCAGCAGCCTGGCCAATAGAATCGAGTTTCGCCATTGCGTAAGGAATTGCGAGCATCGATTCCTGCACTGCAGAATCCAGGAGGTCACGCCCACGTAGCTCCATCCACGGAACCAAAGCGCTGCGAAAATCGCCTTGTTCTGCATCAGCCCAGCCAACACCCAACAATGCTTTATTGGAGAACGGGCCCTCAAGTCGAACGCGTTGCAATGGCACTTTCGCCACGCTGAATTGTTTGTCCTGCAGCAATGCATAGCCCAACGCCAGGTTCGCCTTATCGCGCAACGAGGTCATTTCTTCGTCAAAAGGGTTCAGCTGGCCAACTTCATTAAGTAATACTTGAGCCTCATCAACTCGACCGCTGCGAACTAGCGCAACACCAACATTAAATTTAGCGTAACTCGCCCAAATCGTCTTACCGTCCCAATCCTGCAGCAGCGCGATCGCACTATCGTACTGCTTTCTTTCAATCATAATGTTTGCGCGCAACATGAGCGCCTCACGGCGAAGGTTTTGCGGCAGTTCACCGACTACAAAATCCAACGCCTCTAATGACTTGTCGAGGTAGCCGCGCTGATACCAAATTTTTGCCAGAAAAAACCAGGTGCGATTGCGACTCTCGGCGGAAACGCTGTCTGCCAGCATACGTTCGAAAATATCCGCGGCTTCGAGATGATGGCCATACGATAAGTACATACCGCCGAGCAGCAACTCAGCGTCGTCTGCGTGATTGACCAGTTGTTGCTTTTCCTGCGCTGATAACACTCTGACGATGGCCGGGAAATAATCTTCCTGATAGAAATAAAACAACGCCTCGCCATACTGAGCGTCCATTACTTCGACCGGCTCAATCTCAGGGTCTGCCGCGTTCGCCAGTGCTGCGGTCAGCAGCAGCAACAATACAATGGGACGAAAGCGGCTAGCTTTAGGAGTACTCGGGAGCAACAATTACTCCCATTCTTTGATGATGAATTCGGGTTGCTGCTTTTTAACGCGGTCCGTTATTTCCAGCTCAACGTATTTCGCGCCGATACCCTTGTTGAATCTAAGCGTAGCGCCACGACGATAGTCTCTAACATTGGGCCCGTGGCCAATGAAAACTGCGACGACTTCGTGATCCCCGGTTTTCAGGTTAGCCATGTGCACGCGGTGCACGCCGCCACGAACCAGCGCATCTGCTTCTCTTTCGGTATACAGGTAATTGGCGACTTCCGTGCCGTCTATCTTAATGTTGACGGAATCAAGGTCGAAATACTCGCCGACATCCATTGAGATGAAAAAAGCCACCTGAGAGTTCGCCGGAAATAGCAACTCTTCCTCAAGCAAGAATAAATCCCTGTTCAAGTCGAGCACTTCTTTCTTCAGATTCTGAACATCCTGGTCGATGCTACGAAAGTCTTCACGTTCCGGATCATCGCCATCTTGCGCAAGCGTCGCAAAGCTAAAAGCTAGCGCAAGTACGGAAACCAAGCTGATTAATGTTTTTGTCACTTTCTACTCTCCTGCTGACCGGCCAGATCGTTACTCTCTAAGCAACGAGCGAACCTGGTCGAGATACTTATCTTCATACCCGGGCTTATAACCGTGATGCACGTATCTTACGTTGCCTTCACGATCAACCAAAATTGTTACCGGCATAGCCTCAACTTCATAAAGCTTGCTGACTACTTTCTGTGCATCGAAGAGTACTGGGAAATTCACACCCAACTCTTCGATCATTTGCATTGCGCGCCTGGAATCGTCGTCGATATTAACACCGAGCAAATTGAACCCCACTCTTTCGTAGCGCGAATACAATTCATCGAGCAACGGCATCTCCTGACGGCAGGGACCGCACCAGGTCGCCCAAAAATTGATCATCACGACATCTCCGCGAAACTCAGAGAGCCGCAGGTTTTGACCAGTCGAACTCTTGAGAGCAAAATCCGGCGCCATTTGACCTTCCAGGTCTGATGACGCAAGCGATGTCGCCGCAAACGCGGTAACTAACAATCCAATTGTGAAGTTCCTGATTTTCATCAATCCTGTCCTTGTGTAGCTCGCTCAATTCCTCGCATTAGTCACGAATGGTGACAGCAGTAGGCCGTCCGAGCCGTGACAATGGTCACAGTTGCCCCGATTGCCTAAACATAATCTTGTCGATGAGCCTGGAAAGAAACGACGACACAGTCGGCAGAGATTACGTTAAATCCGCACCATTCCCAAAGATTTTTTCGATTCGCGATACGGAGCCCATGATATGCGTACCAGTCTGAATTTAAAGTGAATGTGCGTCTGTATTCCGCGACATCGGGGGTTTTTCTGCGATATTTATTGCGCTACTGGCTTTTGTGGCTTTTGCAGCCCGTCTGAGTAGAAAACCTGACCATCTGCATCAATCACGATGCTCTCGTAATCTGGCAAGGTCGCGATAAGCCGCAGCCCCTTGTCTACGCCCATTACAAAGACGCTAGTCGACAAGGCGTCCGTCATAACAGCATCTGGGCCCATCACCGTTGCGCTGTGCACGCCGCTGACCGAGGTGCCGGTCGCAGGATGAATGATGTGGTGAAAACGAACCCCATCTTCGTCAAAATACCGCTCATAGTCGCCGGATGTCGATATCGCCTCCTCTTCCAAAGGCACTGATATCGCCACTTCGCCATCTTTCCTTGGGTCCCGTACCCCCACCATCCACGGACGGCCGCGCCGGTCGCCAAGCAGTCGGGAATCTCCACCCGCAGTTACGATGGCGTGGCGCACGCCCTTGGAACGCAGCAAGTGGATGCCTCGTTCCACTACATGGCCTTTGGCTATGCCACCAAGATTGATGCGCACGCCATCCTTCCTGAACCGAATCGTCTGTCGTTCGTCGTCCAGCAGCAGGTGTCGAAAATCAATATATTGCAGCTCCGAAGCTATTGTTTGCTCGTCCGGTCGCTGCCGCGCCCGAAAGTCAAAATGCTGCCCAACACTATCGTAAGTAATGTCGAAAGCACCGTCTGTCAGCACTGAAATTTGCAGCGACTTAGCGATCAACTGATACAGCTCGTCGCCGACTGCAGTATCGGATTCAGCAGCCAGACGGTTGATTTTCGAGATTTCACTATCATCTCGGTAGGTACTCATTAGGCGATCAATGCGGGCCGCCTCCTGAAACACCTCTTCAAGCAAAGCTTCTCCGCTGGCCGAATCATCGCTCCAGAGATAGACACTAACTTCGGTTCCCATCATGGCCCGAGCATCGCCATACCAGTCTGCAAACACTGGTAATGGCATACAGAACAATAACAATGCCGCTAGTTTTACCCCAAGCCCGAGGTTATGCTTGGCTTCACAACCCTTACAGAAGGAGCGGGACAGTGACTTCATTTTTAATATTCCTTGGCATCATAGCCGCAGCCGTTTTTTGGGCGATCGGCATATATAACCGCCTGGTCAATGAGCGTAACCGAGTTCGCAACGGGTTTGCTCAAATCGACGTTCAACTAACCCGCCGCCACGATCTTATTCCCAACCTGGTCGAAGCCGTCAAAGGGTATATGAAACATGAGCGAGAAACCCTTGAGGCCGTAATTCAAGCAAGAAACACTGCCGTTTCAAACCTTGAAGCCGCCAAGGCCGACCCCGCCAACGCAGAAGCGATCAAGAAGCTGGGAGCATCCGAAGGATCTCTTGGCAGTGCTTTGGGCAAGCTATTCGCTCTCTCAGAAGCTTATCCTGATCTGAAAGCGAATCAAAACATGATGCAATTTCAGGAAGAGTTGGCCACTACAGAGAATAAGGTGGCGTTCTCACGTCAGGCGTTCAATGACGTGGTCCTCAGTTACAACAATTCGGTGCAAAACTTCCCGAACAACGTAATGGCCGGATTCTTCAGCTTCGAAGCGGCGAGTTTCCTTGAAATAGATTCCGAGGAAATGCGCGACGCACCCGCCGTCTCTTTCTAAGTGAATTTTTTTGATGCCCAGGATCAGGCGCGCCGCACATCGCGGCGCCTGGTCTTTGCATTTATTGCGGCAACGGCGGCGATCGTCATCGGCATTACGGCGATCGTTGGTGCCACCCTCTATAACCTTTCGCCAACCGGCTACGCCTATGCGCCAAGCCAGTTCATCGATGACAATTTGTCTATTCTCGTCGGCACTGCGGTGCTTGCGACGCTTTTCATTCTCGGCTCCAGCCTCTACAAGGTATCGATGCTTTCCGGTGGTGGCGGACGAGTGGCGGTCGACATGGGCGGCACTCTCGTTCCCACGGACGTTCAGGATCCATTGCGCCGCAGACTCCGCAATGTCGTTGAGGAGATGGCCATTGCGTCCGGGGTTCCGGTGCCGGAAATTTATGTCCTTGAACAAGAACAGGGTATCAACGCATTTGCCGCGGGCTTCACCACCAGCGACGCCGCTGTTGCGGTCACTCGCGGCACCCTGGAGTTGCTCGAACGCGATGAACTTCAGGGCGTAATAGCTCACGAGTTTAGTCACATTCTTAACGGTGACATGAAACTCAACGTGCGCCTGATGGGCATCCTGTTCGGCATCATGGTGTTAGGCCTGGCTGGCCGCCTGATCGTTCGCGGTGGCTTCCACACCAGCATTATTTCCAGCCGCCGCGACCGCGGCGCTCCAGTGGTTTTGGTTGTCGGCCTTGGCCTGATAGTTCTCGGCGGCATCGGCGTGTTTTTTGCGCGCCTGATCAAAGCGGGCGTATCACGACAGCGCGAATTCTTGGCCGACGCCTCAGCCGTTCAGTTCACCCGACAAAGCGAAGGCATTGCAAACGCCCTAAAGAAAATCGGCGGCTACAGTGGCGGTTCGAAAATAGTGGCCTCAGATCCCGAAGAAGTTAGCCACATGCTATTCGGTTCCGGTTCTAGCTTGATCGGAATGTTTGCAACGCATCCACCACTCGTTAAGCGCATTCAAGCACTGGATCCTAGTTTTCGAGAATCGGATTACCCGAAAATAGATCGTCGCCAACGCCGTGCGCAAAGCAGCGAAGGTTCACAGCACGCTGCCTTCGCCGGTGACGTGACAACCGCGATTGCCAGTGGCGGCACCAAGGTCCTCGCCGACTCGATTGCCGAAACAGTTGGACAACCGCAACACGAACACGTCGAGTTCGCGCACGGTTTACGCCGCTCGATTCCTGAGTCTCTTTACGACGCTGCCCACTCGTCGGAGTTAGCCTATTTACTTGCCGTCGCGTTAGTTCTCGATCAGTCCGGTAAGGTCGTCGAACGTCAGTTCTCCTTAGTTAGCGAACAGCTCGGCCAACGCAGAACGCAATTGGTCCGACGCTTTTACGACGAGCTTGCGGCAAGCGGTGCCGAGTACCGCTTACCGTTGTTGGAGATTGCTTTTCCCGCATTGAAATTACGACCGGCGCAAGAGCTCTCCTATCTGGTGTCATTGACGACGCGCCTGATTGAAGTAGACGGCGAGATCGAATTATTCGAATTTTGCTTTCACCGCATCATAATGAGCAGTCTCGGCCGCGCAATTGATCCGACTGGAAGGCGCGAGGCAACCCGCTCGAGACGCCGTGATTTAAGAAAGGCCGCAGCCGATTTACTGCGCATTCTTGCCGACTATGGTCACGAAACTGAAGCCGAACGTATCGCTGCCTTTAGGACCGGCATAGCAACAATGGGTTCGTGGACCCAAGGCGAAGAATACAGCTCGGATCGCGAAGCGTCTGTGGGCATCTTGAATCACAGCCTCGATGTCTTACTGGGGCTCAACAGCAAAGGGCAGGAAGCGTTGTTGCGCGCTGTTAGCGCAACAGCAGCCCATGATGGCAAATTGGCTATCGAAGAGGCAGAACTGATACGCGCCGTGTGTGCCACCCTGAGTTACCCGCTACCGCCTATCCTTGTGCACCGCTAGTCGGCTGCGCATTGCTGGCGTACTATTGAACTCCTGAGCGATCAAGACATCCTAAGACCTATGAAATCATTAAGCGTTATTGCCGTAGTGGCCACTTTGACAGTGTTATTTACATCCCCTGCGAACGCCGCGTCGCGTGAAGAAAAACGTGTTGCAGATGCAGCCGACACTCTCGAACAACTTTCTCGTATCCCGGAAAAGACTGTGCCACCAGCATTGCTAAGTCGCGCATACGCGGTCGCTGTAATTCCGAATGTGTTCAAAGCCGCCTTTGGCTTCGGCGCCAGACGGGGCAAGGGAGTTATTGTTATCCGCCAGGATGATGATTCCTGGAGCAATCCGGCTTTCGTCACCATTACCGGCGGCAGTTTCGGCTGGCAAATTGGCGCCCAGTCGACTGATATCATCCTTGTCTTCAAGACGCGTAAGGGTGTCGACGGAATTGAAAACGGCCAATTGACGCTCGGAGTCGACGCATCAGTTGCAGCAGGTCCGCTGGGACGGCAAGCCGGCATCGCCACCGATATCGAATTTCAAGCAGAAGTCTATTCCTACTCTCGTAACCGCGGCCTGTTTGCGGGCGTTGCGCTTGAGGGAGCAGGCGTCACGATGGATCGCAAGGCAAATGCGGCGTTTTACGGATCGAATAGCATGACGCCTGAGAAGATATTCGCGAGCTCGCCGAATATCGCACCTGATGTTGCGAATACGTTCATACAAACCCTTACGGCGCAGACGAGTCGCCTGGCGAAGCAACCCGGGATGTCGACGGGCGGAACACAGCCAGACCAATCAGCACCGCTGGAAGAAGCAGAAGTACGTACCTTCGGCATACCTGCCAGCGGCGAATCAGCGCCTGATGATTCGCTCCCGGTTCAATAGCCAATAGTAAGACGCAATCAAACCCTATGAATGAACTCATGCCGCGGCTACAACAGCTGGCCGACCTCGTCGGGCCAAATGTATACCTACAAGCGTTAATTTATGTTTTAGCGTTTGTTATCGTCGGCAAAATTGCTGACTGGATAATTTCGGGCGTCATTGGCCGTTTCGCGAAACGTTCCAGCAACGACTTTGATGACCAGCTGGTTGAATTAGTCCACCGGCCCGTGTTCTTGACTTTCGTTTTGGTCGGACTGGTACTTGCGACTGTCAAAATTGGGCTCCCGACAATCCCGCAATTCATAACCATTGGTGTTCTTAAAACGATCGCGTTATTTGTCTGGTACAACACTGTACGTCAGCTGATTGCTTTGATCGTCACATCATATTCCAAATCGCGTGAGTTGCAGATCGTGCGCTCGGGAATGCTCTCGCTGTTGCATAACGTCTTGAAGATTGTTCTCGTCGCGATGGTCATCTATTTTCTTTTCCTCGCCTGGGAAATGGATGTCACCGCCTGGCTTGCGTCTGCGGGCATCGTAGGTCTTGCCTTGAGTTTTGCCGCCAAAGATACGTTAGCTAACATTTTCTCTGGCGTTTCCATCATCATGGATGCGCCGTACAAGTCTGGCGATTTCATCATTCTCGACAGCGGCGAGCGCGGCGAGGTTACTGACATTGGCCTGCGCAGCACTCGGATTTTGACGCGCGACGATGTCGAAATCACGATACCCAACGCGATCATTGGCAACGGCAAGATCATTAATGAAGCGGGTGGACCGCCGTCGCGGCACCGTATCCGAGTAGCAGTAGGTGTCGCTTACGGAAGCGATATCGATCAGGTCATCGACGTATTGGCCAAGGTTGCCGATGAGCAAGCGGAGATTCTAAAGAGTCCAGAGCCACGAGTGCGATTCCGCACGTTCGGGGCATCAAGTCTCGATTTCGAGTTGCTCGGCTGGATAGCGAAACCTATCGATCGTGGACGTGTCTCACACGAACTCAATTGCGCCGTTTACAAAGCGCTAAACATCAACAAGATTGAGATTCCGTTCCCGCAGCGGGATTTGCACGTACGCTCGATGCCAACAGACAACGAAACTGACTAGTCGCGGTCTTCCTCATTACGACGTTGCAGCTCATCACGAATTGAATCCAGGTCTGCGGCGCCCTGTTGCTGCGTTGATGGAGTATCCACAAGCGGCGCATTGCCACCATCAATTGCTGGGGCAGTATTAGCGTTAACTGCAGGACTGTTTGTGGTCGCTGCGGACTCAGGAATGACGGCAACAGGCGAATTGCCTCCAGCCGTTTCAGCTTCGGAAAGTGGTGCTCCTAGCGACGGAGCAACGCCAAACTGCGCCTCATACTCTGCCTCTTTTCTCAAACTCTCCGCTGCCGTCGCCCTGCTTCTGGCTTTGGCGGCTGCTTCCTGGGCCCGACGCAAAGCCAGTCGTTTGCTCTCTGAGCGGATATCGAAGTCGACTCGGCGAGCGGCCTCTTGTTTGGCTTCAATCTGCGAAACAGCCTGCCGGGCGTTAATGCACTCAGCATCATATCGAGTCTTATCGCGGTCCATCGAACAACGCACCATGGCCGCCTCGAGCATCACCGGGTTCTCGACGAACTGGAGTACTGAGCGGACAGGTTGTTCTTGCTCGCAAGCAGCCAATAAGGCGAACCCGCAAACAAGCAACGTCAATGGTCTGAATTGGCTATGCATGTTGTTGAATCAAGTAAAGTTACATATTGCATAATAGCAATAATACCTACCCCCAATATCGACGCGAGTTCGCAGTTTTGGCCTGAAAAATGGCACTTTCGCGCTATAGTGGCGAACAGCTGACTCACAAGGATGAAAAATTGTCAGAATCCAGCCAGTTCTCGTTACTTGCTCAGCGCCGCTTCGCGCCGTTCTTCTCGACCCAGTTTCTCGGCGCACTAAACGATAATATTTTCCGCAACGGCCTGGTCATCCTGATCACGTTTCAGGGTGTTCAAGTGTTAGGCATGGGGCATACCGTACTGGCAAATGTCGCCGCATTCCTGTTCATATTGCCGTTTTTTCTATTTTCCGCTACAGCCGGACAGCTAGCAGACAAGTACGAGAAGTCCATGCTGATGCGGCGCATCAAGCTTCTTGAGATCGGCCTGATGACATTGGCAGCTGCCGCGTTGCTATCACGCCAATACCCGCTATTGCTGCTCGTCCTATTCTTGATGGGCTGCCAATCGACCCTCTTCGGTCCGGTAAAATACGCGTATCTTCCGCAGAAACTGCACGTCGATGAACTGGTCGGCGGGAACGCTTTAGTTGAGGCCGGAACCTACGTTGCCATTATTTTAGGCTTGATCGTTGGCATCGAAGCGATCGACCAGCAAGGAGCTACACAAACACTATTGGCTACTATTTTAATCGGCGTCGCGATCGTCGGTTACTTTGCGAGTCGACAGATTCCGAAAACTGAAGCCGTTGATCCCGAGCTGGTTATCAACTGGAACGCCTGGCAGGAAACCTGGCGTATCGTTGCATTCGCGCGAGCAGATAAAAGCGTGTTCCTTTCAATACTGGGCGTATCGTGGTTTTGGTTTTTCGGCTCAGCCATGACAATTCAAATACCGGCCTACACTGCTGACGTTCTTCTCGGCAACGAGTCGGTAGTCACTGCTTTGTTTATAGCTTTTGCGGTTGGTGTCGGCGTAGGATCGTTACTGTGTGAACGCATGTCCGGCCATCGCATCGAATTGGGTCTGGTCCCGTTTGGTTCCATCGGCATGAGCTTGTTTGCGATTGATCTGTATTTTGCGCAACCCGAAGCAGCGCTGACTGCAGTCAACAGCATCAGCGAATTCCTTAGTCGCGACAATAGTTGGCGAATTCTTGCTGACATCGCGCTGCTGGGTGCATTTGGTGGCTTCTATAGCGTGCCACTTTACGCTCTGATACAGCAACGAGCGAAGAAACAACACTTGTCGCGGATTATCGCGGCAAACAACATCATCAATTCCTTACTTATGGTCGCGGCGGCAATTGTCAGCATCGTGGTATTGAAATCCGGTTTCTCTATCCCGCAATTATTCCTCGTCATTGCGGCGCTGAACGTTGCCGTCTCAATCTACATTTATTCCTTGCTACCCGAATTTCTGATGCGCTTTCTCGCCTGGATCGTAATCAATATCGTGTATCGAATTCGCCCAAGTGGATTGGAAAATATCCCCAGGGAAGGGCCGGCCGTTGTTGTCTGCAATCACGTCAGTTTTATGGACCCCATTATCTTGGGCGGCTCGGTCGCCCGGCCGATGCGCTTTGTCATGTACTACAAAATATTCCAAATGCCGTTCTTGAGATTTATTTTCAAAAATGCAAAAGCGATTCCAATCGCCTCAAAACAAGAAGACGAAGAATTGATGAACGCTGCGTTCGAGTCTGTCGATGCGGAACTGGCCGCCGGGAACATTGTTTGTATATTTCCAGAAGGTGGGTTGACGAATGACGGCAACGTGCAAAAGTTTAGACCCGGTATCGAAAAGATAATCGCGCGACGGCCGGTGCCGGTCATTCCGGTAGCGCTCGGCCGATTGTGGGGCAGTTGGTTTAGCCGCCAAAAAGGCGGCGGCATACGAAAAATTCCGGGCCGCCTGTTCGCACGCGTAGCCGTAATCGTGGGCAAGCCGGTCGCTCCGGCAGACGCGTCAGCTGAAAATCTGGAGTTATTGGTCAGGACCCTTCGGGGGGAATTACGCTAAGCCGCGCGCGCCATTCCTGCAGTAAGTCGGCGCGATTGCCAAATAAACTCACACCCGACGAGCCGCGAAATTCAACTTCGCGCAACTGCAAGTAGCCGTTATTGGCAACCGGAAGAAAAATCGCCTGTCGCGACTGAGTACTATCTGTGCCATTACCTCTCACAAGTCCGGCGCCCTTCAATGGCGGCGGCATCAGCACCGCGTCCGACCAGACTAACCCGGTGATAGATGAGGTCGCCTTGTGAACCCAACGAGCTGTGCCGAAATAGGCTCTGACGCCATTTTTATCGAACGCGATTTCTCGTACATCCGACGGTAATTGCAACACCGACTCTGCAATGCGACCTTCTGACAAGATGAATTGGCTGGCGAGATTTTGCTCATCGACAATAATCAAGAAATCGCCCCGCGGCGAAGCCCGTAACAGGCGAATGCTACGCGGGCCCTGCCAGACTCGTTGCGCCTGCCATTTGCCATCCGTATTCTCGCTTAACAAGTGCAGGTCACCGTTCTGGTCAGCAAGATAGAGTCTGTCGTTTGCTGCGAACGTTAGTCCGTTATAGGTAACACCGGAATCGTATTCGGCCAGCAAAGTGCCATCGTGGCTGTCGATAATCGACACGCGCGTCCCGTTTAACACACCAAGTAGACGTGCATCGGGTGAAAACTCCAGATGTGACACGCTTGCGCCATCAACCTCGACAACGAACGGCAGTGGTTCGCCGCTGGCTGCTCGCCATAGTCGGATCGAGTTGTCGGCCGCAACGCTGGCCACCATCTCACCGGACGGATCAATTCTTAGCCGTCGAATTTCACTGTTATGGCCAACGAAACTGATGTCAGCGCTGAGCTCCTCAACTTCCTTAAGCGTACTGCCAGCAGGAAATGTATGGACGTGGCCGTCCGGGTCGCCGATCGCGACGTAGGTGCCATCTGGCGACGCCGCCATAACGCGATCTGCCGCTGCACTCCAGATCACATGAGTGGCTTTTTGCGATGCCACGTTGTCGACAGGCCCCGGGTTCAGCACACGCCAAATCCGCGCGTAGGCGTCGGCACCGCCGGTTAACAAGATTTGTTCGTCCTGGCTGAAGCTCAGCAGATCCAGCCCATCAGCTTGCGCTCGAATCCCAACTGGCGGTCCAATGATCTGACCATCTCGACTGCTATATATCTGATATCCAGTTTTTGCGCGGCCCGCCGCAACAAGGTTTCCAGATGGAGAAAAGGCCATCTGCCAGTTGCCGCTACCGAGATCCGCAAGCAACGCTTGTTGTGGGTCCGAAACATCCCAAAGGGAAATACCGACACCCTGATAGACAGTCGCCAGTCCCTGACCGTCCGCCGAAAGCTGAATCGAGCTCGGTTGCGCGGGAAGATCGAATTGACCGAGTAGTTCACCCGATTCGAATTCCCAAACACGCACAGCCCGATCAAAATCCGCAACTGCAACTCGCTGGCCAGCTGCATCGATCGCGACCAGCGCAGGTACACCTGCGACGACCACTTCCGAAGTCAAAACGCCGCTATTCAGGTTCCACAACTCCAATCGCGTCTCAAGGTCACTACGCCGCTCCACAAACAAGCTGTTGCCATCGGGCGTCAACATTGCGTTGCCACTCGGTGCACCGATAGCCAGACTGTTAATCCTGTCGCCGGTTGTCGTATCCCAAAGATAAACCGTGTCTTGCGTTGCGGTGACCAGGTGATTGGCAGACGCGTCAAGACCCACCAATATTTCGCTTTCTGGTAGTGCGATCGCGCGCACTGGTTCAGCAAAAGCCAGATCCCAAATTCGAGCGCTATCGCTCTGCATCGCACGGGCGACCGCGTAACGGCCCGAGCTATCGAACCAAATATTATCAGTCTCGCGTTCAATCGGATCCGGAATGTTCAAGCCACGCTGAAAATTTTCAATGGCCGCTTGAGAATTCAGCTTAAGATTCCATCCGACCAGCTGACCTGCAACACCCAAACTTTCGTCTCGCACGCTTATACTCCAGGTACCACTCAGGGTTTCCCCTCGAAAGTCCTGCAGCTGCCCGGCCGGTACTCGAATATCGTCGTCACTTGACGAGCCATCAACGCCAACATCAATTTCAATCGCACGACCTGATGGCGCGATCACCTTTACGCGCAAGTCAGCCAGACGTGAGTGGCTAATATTTAGTGTGAGTCCAATTCGATTCACCGTGCCCTCTCGGTCAACAATGACACGCCGTACCAGCGGACTTACTTCCAAGGCCGTCACCGTCCATGGGTCACGCTGCTGAACGCCCTGAGGGGTATGAGAAAACTGAGAAATTCTGGCGCCGACAGCGGTTGAGAGAATCATTCCAACCGGATCAAACACAGCCGTTGTGGTCGCTAAGTCAGGTATTGATTGCAACAAAAGTGGATAGTCGTCACCGACCAATGAAGCTGCCCGCTGTCGCCGAGTTGCCGTCGGCAACGCCAGCGATTGGAGTGCTGCCAACAACGCTGTATCGCGCTCTTCATTCCGAATCGCCTCACTGGCCTTGCGATCCCAAAATCCCGCCTCAAATTCCTCAGCAATGCGTCCCGCGTTCGGCAAACTCGCCGCGAGTGTGGTGATTTGCTTTATATCCGCTTGGTCAGTTGATGCAGTTGCTCGTTTTTGCAGAAATCCGCGATAAATTTTCTCGGCTGTTTCAGAATGTCCGGGGAACGATCGAAAATTCTCATAGGCTTCCGTAGCAACTTCAATTTCAGCATTGTCAGCGAGCATGGCCCGAACATAGGGGCCCGGCAACCACTGCGTATACCAGAACGGAATCAGCGCTAGGATGAAGAATACGCCGGCAACAATTGCTGGGATCTTTATATGAGTCGGCAGGTTTTCGTTCGCCCAGCGTGCTGTAAATACAGTTTCGTAAAGACGGTTTCGAACTCTGAGGATGCTGTCCTCATCTATCACTAGAAGCCCAACCGCCATCAGCCGTCGATGCAACGGAGAACCGAGATCCGCAGCGACATCAATCCCCTTGCGAATTTTTCCGTAAAGATTAAGCAGCGGCTCGCGGCGCTTATTGTCCGCGACGATTGCACGATGGATATGACTCATGTGCGGTTCGCTATGCAAGGCGGCACGGCCAGCTAGCTGTTGGACCGCCAGTCGATCAACCAGCGCCTCAATATTTTTATCCGACGACTCCCTGGCAACGGCTCGCGCCAGCTTCTGCGTGAGATACGGTTGACCCGTGGTCCAGTAGAAAATTCGATCCAGCGCAACCACCGCATCGTCATGACTTCGGTTCAACTCCGTCAGGAACAAATCGAGCTCGGGCCGCGAAAAATCCTCAAGCAAGATTTGTTGCGTGACATTAAATGGTGAAAGCTCTGCCTCTTCAAGCAGACTGACGGGATCACATTCGCCCAGCAAGACAAAACTCAGCCTGGAGAAATCCGGGTCAGTTGTTCGTGCATTATGAGCAGCGCGAACACTGGTCAGCAGTTCATCTGCATAGTCCAAATTCTCGATACACTGAATTTCATCAATGAAAATTACGATGCGTTCAGGGACGTTTTGCAGGATCACTTCGGAGTAGAATTCAAACAGGCGTTGTCGACTACTCAGGAATGACTTGTCTTGCCACCACGCTTGCAAGTCAAAGCGAATCCGCAGCTGGCGAAGTAGACGATACGCAACACTGTAGTACCAGCGCCCTGAATCCGTGCCGCCGTCACGATCCCCCAGTTGCGCAAGATCAAGGATCGCGACCTTGCAGTCGTTGTTCTCAAGACGCGCCGCGGTGGCTGCGACCAGGCTGGACTTGCCACTCCTATCGGGCGCGACCACGTGTGCGAAGCGCCCGGCAATGAGCGCGCCGTACAAGAGATCGTCGGCACGACGCCGGACATAGCCTGCGCGAACAGCATGCAGCGCCACTCCGACGCTGAAAAATTCGCCAGTTGAATCAACTTTTGAGCGTTCCTCGCTCGTTGGCTTGTCGCTGGATTCTTCGGCCACGTTTCATCCTGTAAAGGCGATTGATGTATTCTCTGTATTTTCCAGGGCGACTGCCAGTGCAAGACAAGCAGTTATTAAAAAAGGACGTATTTGGCGAGGTTTGGCTGATTGTCGACGGCAACGGCCAAACGATATTGCGCGATACGCGCCCCGCTCGTTGGTGGTGCGCGTGGCTGGCCCGACGCCTTTTGCAACGCGAAGCAAAGGCGTTAGCGGCGTTGCAGGGCATTGACGGCGTCCCTGAGCTGATTCAAAGCGATCGCATGACGCTCAACCGCAGCTTCATGCAAGGTACGCCGATGTTCGACGGTCGACCGAAAGAGCGTCAGTTCTATAAAGAAGCACATCGACTCCTTAGACGCGTTCATTCTGCGGGTGTCGTCCATAATGACCTGGCTAAGGAACCCAACATTCTGCTGCGCGAAAATGGCTCGCCGGGCTTCATTGATTTTCAACTGGCCGCATACACCAATAAACGCGGCCGTTTGTTTAGGGCCGCTGCCCGCGAGGATATTCGCCACCTCCTCAAACATAAGCGCACTTACCGGGCTGATCTACTGACAGCACGTGAGCAAGCCATTCTTGACACGCCCTCGCCGCTGTCGCGCGCCTGGATGACGTTTGTGAAACCTATTTACCTGTTCGTCACCAGACGCTTGATGGGTTGGTCCGATCGTGAGGGCGCCTCTGACCGAGGCAGGCAAAACTGACGTTCGTCACTGATCTTTCGGTATACTCGCGCAGCAACGAAATCTGGAGCAGAAAGACATTGGACTATTGTCATCAACACAATCTGGTAGAACCCTCCGCCGCGGGTCTCGAACGTCCGTTCGGCATTCGCGTCACTCTGCCAGCTGCCGATACCTTGAGGAAAGTTCTTGGCGACGACTGGGAGCAGCTGCATTGGTACCCTGATGAAACGGAGCGCGATGCTGCATTTGAAAAAATGGCGACGCGGCATGGCTACTACCGTGACACAGATTCGCCGACGCAGATCCTCGAAAAAGTTAGCCGCTGATTCGCATCATCGCTGGGTCGCACCGATAAACAGATAAAAATTGGTCTGCCCGTGTTCGGCAAATCCCGCTGCGAGATAGACCGGGCCGATGTAAGTATCCATGCCAGCAAAAATACTGCCACTTAGCTGCATACTACTGAAATCCATATCAGATCTTGCTTGCCAGACATTTCCCGCCTCGGCTGATACGCCGAGATAGACTGGAGTGTCAAAAACCCCGCCCGTCTTGCTGCCAACTCTTCGATAGAAGACGAGTCGCGCGAGACCAGCGTGGGGGCCACTAATTTCCCCTTGCTCAAGTCCCGACAAACGTAGAAATCCGCCCATCGGAAAAAAGTCCTGAATCGTATTGTCAGAACTCAATGTCGTTGCGTAACTCAAGCCGAGTTGCAAGCTACTCTTGCCCCTGCTCCAGGTTTGTGCGAAGTCCGCTTCCAAAGTATCAAAACGATAATCAGCCCCCATCCCGGGTAGTGACTGACTCCAACGTATGTCGGCGAGCGTGCCTTTTGTGGGAAAACCGGAGTCATCAGTAGAGTCAACGCGTAGCCGTGCGAATACACCGCCGGTATCAAAATCTAGGTTCTCAAGCGACGGATCACCAATTCTGACCCTGGCGTCGCCAGCGCCGCGGAACGCGCCTATTCTGAATTCTCCGACTGTGCCAAGCTCACGTCCGATACCGAAGCCAAAATCACCTTCCGACACTCGGTAACGTGCGACGCCATCCCCCTGGAAAAACGTGTTCAAGTTCGATTGCCGTATTTCCATGCGCGGCGCGACAAACCAGCGGGAATCGAAACTCAGAGGCTGATAAAACTCGCTGACGAGTGCTGGCTCCGTCCCGAGTTGCAAGTCAGTTCGCCACTCGGCGCCAAGCTTATTCAAGCCTGCTTTAGTCAAGCGCGCTGCAAGATTAAACGACGTTGCACCTTCAAAATCATCTTGCAAGGAAACCCCGAACTGCAACGTATTCGGACCCCAGCTTTTCGACGTAGCCGTAAACTCAACACCCGTAGCGCCATCTTCTTCAACCAATCGATACTCTACGTGCTCATAAAGTTGCAGCCCGTAGAGGCGGTTTGCATTGCTTGCCAATACCGTCGTGTCAATTTCATCACCGGCTTCAACACTGAGTCGTGATTCCAACACTTTTTCATCAAGTCGGTCGTCATGAACGACCCGCACGAATGCCAGTTTCTCGTCTTGGTCTGGAAGGTCCTTGCGTGCCTCAAGATACGATTGCCAGTCGGCTTGTGATAGCGAGTACGGTGTCAGTCGACTCATCTCAGCCACGACCGCCTCGCGCCCCGGCTCGATTGTATCGACGATATCGTCGAAATTCGCAGAGGCGTAAGTCCCGAGCTCCGGGCGAATCAACACATCGTCGTCCGACAAGGTGTCAATTTGCCGCAAGGTTTCTTTGCGAATCATGATGGTAAGCATCTGCTCTGAAATGGTCAGAACCGAAGTCAGTTCTTCAGGTTTATAGAGCGGGAACTCGACGTCGACTGCGATAATTATGTCCGCGCCCATCTTCTTCATGACATCGATAGGTAGATTACCGACGGCACCACCATCCACGAGCAGGCGGCCGTCAATGTCGGCAGGCGCAAACACAGCGGGCACCGACATGCTTGCGCGTATCGACTGCGTAAGGTCGCCACTATCCATGACGACCGCATCGCCCGTGACGATATCAGCTGCGATAGCACGAAACGGAATTGGCAAGTCATCGAAGTCGCGGACTGTTGATGCGTGCAGTGTCAGCTCGCGCAGCAGCAAATCGAGTTTTTGCCCTTGAAGTACGCCTTTAGGCAGTAAAAGATCACCGCCGCGAACGCCAAGCTCGAGGTTGATTGGAAAATCACGTTCATCCTGCTTACGGCGGAAACTCAAATCCTCTCGTGCCGGCTGATCGGACAAGGCAGCAGTCCAGTCCAGCGAGCTAACCAGCTGCTCAAGTTCTTCAGCGTTTATGCCCGTTGCATAAAGCCCGCCAACTATCGCGCCCATACTGGTACCTGCGATCGCATCAATCGGGATGCGCAGTCTCTCCAGCTCCTTCAGGACACCAATATGTGCGGCACCACGGGCGCCGCCACCACCCAGCACAAGACCAATGCGCGGCCGCTCTGACTGTTCCTCTGCAGAATCTAAAGACTCAGCCTGAGCGTTTTGCAGCAACAGTAACGCGGCTACCAGGAGTAGCCGCAGTTGCCAGCAAGAAGATCGGTTGTTGGACATCAATGGATAGGCCTGCATTCGATTACACAATTGCGATACGCAATTATAGTGATTGCCGAAGCTAAATGTTGGCGATGCTAGCTAACTCGGAGCGAGTCGGCGTAGTCACAAAGGGCGCGTAACTCTGTGGCTCGCTCATCGGCGTCCCAGCTGAACTCGGCCGCGGCGATATTGGCGATTTGCTCGTAGAGGGGGCGTCCTTGATCCGCATCAAATCCAATCATCGTGCGACGAAAAACGATGTCCGTTAATGTCCTTGCGAATTCTTCGCGAATCACGAACGATATCTCAGCCAATAAGTGCGCGGAGTCGTCGCCAAACGTCTTTTGAGACACGGCGTCTGAGCTTGCCAAATCGACGATGCCAGCTGCCCTGCCGCCGTAAATCGATAACAAACGCTCGATACCCGAATCGCCTAGTAAGTTACTTGCCGCAAGAACATCGCGCGCCTTGTCCACTCCCCACACACCGGGCAACAATGTTTCATCCGTTCGACTATCAGGAAGTTTTCGCCGCAAGATTTTCGAAAGCTTGTCAACGGTCTGCTCAGCTAGATTCCGGTACGTTGTGAGCTTACCCCCGATGATCGAAACCAGTCCGGTCGCGATATTGCGGTTCACCTTGATGATGTGGCGTCTCGTGATCGCGGACTCCGGCCCTTTCTCCCGGTACGGCAGCGGCCGTACACCCGCGTAGGCGTAATGGATGCCATCTGCAGTCAAGTTGGCTTGCGGAAAAACCCGGTTGGTTTCGGCCACAAGATAGTCGACCTCTTCGCGACTGGCACGAATATGATCAAGGCTCTCCTGATAGCGAATATCTGTGGTGCCAATCAGATACTGATTGTTCCAGGGAATAATAAATATGGGTCGTCCATCGGCGGCAGCTTCAACATAAAAAGCATCTTTCGGTGCCCCGTCGAAACATCCAACGACGATATGACTGCCTTTGGTGCCGCCCACAAATCGCTGCACTCGCTTGGGCGCCGCTTTGAGAACCTCGTCGACCCAGGGTCCCGCCGCGTTGACGACAGAGCGCACCTTAACCTCACTGTCAGCGCCGTACCGGTCTGCATAGACCAACGACGCAACCCGTCCATTGTCGGTGCGAATTTCACGCACCTCACAATAGGTCTTGATAACCGCCCCTGCAGACCGGGCTGCTAACAAGTTCTCCAGGACGAGGCGTTCAGCGAACGTAACTTGTGCATCGGAGTAGCGCGCTGCGCCGACAAGACCAACATCGCTTAGTCCGGGTTCCTCAGACTTGATCTCCGCGCGACTGAGCATATCGTGCGATGGAAGCAGCTTTCCAAGTGACAGTAAGTCGTAGGCAATCATGCCTAGCCGGATCAATAATTTGCCGCGTCTTGCTCCTGAGAAAACAGGAATACTGATGCGCAGAGGTTTGACCAAATGTGCCGCTATGCGGCGCAGACTACGGCGCTCATGCAAGGACTCATAGACCAGGGGAATCTCGCCGTATTCCAAATAGCGCAAGCCACCGTGAATCAAGCGGCTAGACACCGCTGAAGTGCCACTGCACATATCATTCTTGTCGAGAATGATGACACTGAGTCCGCGCAGGGAGGCATCACGTGCGATGCCGGCACCGTTGACTCCAGCACCAATAATCGCGACGTCGAATTCTTGTGGCATGTCAGCCATTATCAGGGTCGAATCTGGCCGCTGCCACGTACAACGTATTTATAGCTGGTCAATTGCTTCGCGCCAACGGGCCCACGGGCATGAATGCGACCGGTCGCGATCCCGATTTCGGCGCCCATGCCAAATTCGCCGCCGTCGGCAAACTGTGTCGACGCGTTGTGCAGGACAATCGCGCTATCGACTTCGCGCAGGAAGCGCTCGGCAGCCACTGCATCGCTAGCGATGATACTTTCGGTATGCGCTGATCCATAACGTCTGATGTGTGCAATGGCAGCATCGATATCGTCAACTACGCGTATAGAAACTATCGAATCGAGATATTCAGTCGCCCAATCAGCATCGCTCGCGGGTATCGCCTCCGCAATGATTGCGGTTACGGCGGCGTCACCGCGAATTTCACAAGCCGCTGCTGTCAGGGCTGCGCATACGTCCGGCAGCAGTTGCGCCGCTACGCTGCGATCAACAAGAATTGACTCGGCGGCACCGCAAATTCCAGTGCGCCTCATCTTCGCGTTCAAAACCACCTCACGAGCGATCGTTGCGTCGGCAGAGCTGTGTAAATACACATGGCAAATACCTTCGAGGTGACCAATCACCGGAACTCGCGCCTCTTCCTGCACCCGTTTTATCAGGCGCTTGCCACCGCGGGGCACAACGACATCAATCCATTTCGCCATCGAAGACAGCAGAAAGCCAACCGCGTCCCGATCGCGAGTCGGCACCATCTGAACGCAGCCTGCTGCAATGCCAACATCCTCGAGACCTGCCACGATGCAGGCGTGGATCGCGGTGCTCGAATGAAAACTTTCCGAGCCGCCTCGCAGAATGACTGCATTACCGGACTTTAAGCACAGGGCGGCCGCGTCCGCGGTAACGTTTGGTCGACTTTCATAAATAATGCCAATTACGCCCAGCGGCACTGACACACGCTGAATCGTCAGTCCGTTCGGCCTCTGCCATTCTTCAACGACATTGCCCACCGGATCGTCCAACTCGGCTATTGCTTCAAGTCCGGACGCCATCGCGGCGACACGCGCGTCATTAAGCATCAGGCGATCGAGCATCGATGCGCTCAAGCCTCGCTTTTCGGCTTGTTCTGTGTCCAGTCGATTCGCTAGCAAAATCCTGTCGGCATTTGCACGCAGAGAGCTTGCCGCAGCCAATAAGGCAGCATTACGAAGCTCTGTTGAGGTCAACGCCAGCTCGGCCGCGGCCGATTTCGCAGCAACGCCCAGCGATGTCATCAGCGCTGCAATGTCGATATCACTACTCACCATGGTTCAACAATACCAATTCATCACGGTGTACGAGAACCGAACGGCCGCGATAGCCCAGTCGTTCCTCAATTTCCTCCGACTGGCAGCCGGCCAGCTGTAAAGCCTCAGCGTTTGAATACTCAGCGAGTCCACGCCCAATTTCCACTCCTGCCGAATCACTTAAGATAATTACATCGCCGCGTCGAAATTCACCTTTAACTGCGGTCACACCAACCGGCAACAGGCTATTACCCCCACTCAATGCTGCAACCGCACCATCATCCAGGACCAGTTCGCCGACAGCCTCGAGCGCACCGGCCAACCACTGCTTACGGGCCGACGCCGGAGATCCGCTCGCATGTAACACTGTGCAACGCGCCCCCTCAAGCAATCTCTGCAGTGGATGCTCAACTACGCCGCTGGCGATTACTGTGGAACAGCCGGCGTGCGTGGCGATGCGCGCTGCCAAAATCTTGGTAGCCATGCCACCGCTACCGATGTCCGAGCGTGTCTCTCCGGCCATCGCCAGCGTTTCATCGCCGATGTGCGTTACGTCGGGAATGTGCTCGGCTTGCGCATTGCTGCCGGGGTCTTCTGTGTACAAGCCGTCAACATCTGACAACAGTATCAGCGCGTCCGCCATGACGAGCTGCGCAATGCGCGCGGCAAGCCGGTCATTGTCGCCGTAGCGAATTTCTGATGTCGCAACCGTGTCGTTCTCATTGACGATGGGAACGACGGAACGCTTGAGAAGCTCGCCGAAAGTGCCACGTGCGTTGAGGAAGCGGCGCCTGTCTTCGGTGTCGTCAAGAGTCATGAGAACCTGAGCTGCCGTCAGCTCATGTCGACTTAAGACGTCCTG
>RCNE010000323.1_pt1 | contig 25919 bp, 13 predicted proteins | sample 2041361 | NCBI WGS metagenome assembly RCNE01 (sample SAMN09708229, study PRJNA481090) | Marine sediment metagenome, whole genome shotgun sequencing project. | reverse complement strand
GTAATCAATATCAAAAACAGCTGGTTGTAAAATGACAATACTATGAAACAACCTATCTAAAAATGAGTTCTAAATATTGTTCAACAAATACTAGTACGATTTTAAAATAGTAATGTTTATGTTACGAAAGTTACTTTGACATAGTTTTAATCATTACGTGTTCACAAATCGTCAACACGATGAATGAATTTTAATAAGTAGTTTACTGCGACTGGTTTGAGCGAAAAAGGTTCTAACCCGATTCAGGCCATTTAAAGACTTTTAAAATTATTAAAAAAGCCACCTAAATTAGGTGGCTTTTTAGATTTAAATCGGGACCGACACTATCTATATAAGGTAAAATTGCCAACAAATTCTCTCTCATCATCTTCACCGTTCAGTTTAATGATATACCAATAATCACCTGTTGGTAAATCAGCTTCTTGATATAGACCATTCCAACCATCTTCATTATCTTGAATTCGATAAACTTCACGACCGTATCGATCAAATATGGTGATATAAATATCAGGAAACTGGGTGATGTTTCTAGGTATCCACAGGTCATTCTTTCCATCACCATCAGGTGTAAAGAAGTTAGGAATCTCTATATCTATAAACTCCATGAAAATTGATGCAACAGATTCACAACCATTTTCATCTACAACTCGAACGGAATAGGTATCTGTTCTTTTGATATGAAAAGTATTGTCAGCGCCATTATCTTCATCATTGAAATAGAACGTGTATCCTTCTCTACCGCCTTTAGCATTTGCGGTTATCTCATTCAAATCTACTTGCTCTAACGTCAACTGTAAAGGCTCATATGCTACCACTTCAAAATCTATGGTGCTCATACAACCATTGGCATGAACAATAGACACATAATGGCTGCCTGATGTCATGTTTTCGAAGTTTGGTTCTAAAACCAAATCAGACGAATTTGTAGAGTCAAAGGCATAAAGCACATTAGCTGTAACGGTTTCATCTTCAAAAACGATGTTCAAACGATTGTTAGGCGTATCGCCATTACATTCATAAATCATTTCTGCCGTTGCATTTAAATTTGCGCCTGCCTCTACCATGATAGCGCTATTAACATCACAACCGTTTGCATCACGAACAAAGATGATATACGCCCCAGCAGACAAATCAGTAAACGAAACACGATCTTCAACAAAGTTCGCTTCACTACTCAACCTAGTACTATATGGAGCGGTTCCGCCTGTAGCGTTTACCGAGATAGAACCATCATTTTCGCCCGCACAAACTTCAGGAGTTGCACTCAGTTCTATTTCTAAAACTTCAGGTTCAATTATTGAAAATTCAACAAATTCGAAACATCCTTTACGATCTTGAACAATAACAGTATAATCGCCAACTGGTAAATCTTCAAATGTATTCTCATCATCAAATTGATTCAAATTCGGTGAAATAGCATATTGATAACTACCTGACCCTCCTGTTGCATCAAGAACAATAGCACCATCACCACCGCCATTACAACTCACATTTGATACTGTTGGGTTGACGACTAATATTTCTGGATCTGCTATAAGAATTTCTTCAGAAGTAAATGAACAATCATCACTTTGAACGTTTACATAATAATTACCGGATGGTAAGTCAGCAAATGTTCCAGAGTTTTGATTAGGTCTAATTTCATTTGCAAGACCTAGATCTGAAAATAAACCATATTGATAATTACCTAGACCACCATCTGCATTCGCTTCGATTAGAGCAGTACTTTCGCCATTACAGTTAACAACAGCTGCACTTGTATCTACATTTATTGACAAATCTTCTAATGCATTAATGGTAATTTCGTTTGAGAAAATAGAAACACAATTGTAACTGTCTCTTATAAAGTACTGATATGTTCCAGCCGTACTATTTTGGAATAAATGAGTACTTGGTCCGTTTGTTTCATTCATAGCATTAAAATTAACGCCATCAACACTCCACATATATGGTGCTGTACCACCAGTTGCAGTCAGTTCTAACTCGGCATCCGATTGGCAACTTAAGGTTGCTACAGTCAACAACATTCCTTTAGTTTCTGTCGGGTTTACAATTTCTAATATATTCGACTCAAAAGAACATCCCATATCATCTAAAACAGTTATGTTAAAGAAACCTGCACCTTGGTTGATAAATGTTGGAGATGTTTGTGACGCGGTACTCTGCAATAGTGTACTGCCAACCATATCATCATATGTATTTAAAGTAAACCGGTAGTTGGAAGTTACATTCCTAGGGTTTAAATTAATATCTATAGTTGCATCAGTATCACCCTCACAAGCTAAAGTAGTAGCTGATATCGTACCTGAAATAGCATCTGGCACGAATAACTCAAAAACATTTGTAAAGGTATTTGTACATCCTAATGCATCTCTTACCGTAACACTATACTGCCCAGCGGTTAAGCTTTGAAATAGGTTTGTGTTTACCTGACTCACAATAGCAACTGCACTAGTTGAAGTATTGGTTAAGGTTATATCGTAAGGTGCTAATCCTCCCAAAGGTTCAATCGTAGCGGTACCTTGATCATTACTACATCCGACATCTGTTACATCAATAGTATCTAATGCTAATGGAGCGCTCGGAGTGGTAATACTAAATGATCGTATTTGATTACAGTTTGGAAACGCGTCTTGAGTAACTTCTACTAAATAATTACCTGCCGGAACATTAATAGGACTAGTAGGTCCAAAATCAGGAGAATTACCTGATAATACTGCTGCGCCATCATCTGAACGATCTACTGGAGTGCCATTTGTGTCGTAAATATTCCAAGTGAAACTGCTGGTATATGTAGCATCTGACATTAATAGTCTGATGCTGCCATTATCACCAAAGCATACCACGTCAGCTAATTTTTCAACGGTTACAGCAAAAGTATTTGGGTCTGCAACGCTATGATCAATTGTTATTTCACAACCTGTACTTACATTTCGTACCACGAAAGTATAACTACCTGGTGCTAAATTAGCAAATTGATTTGAGGCCTGATTTGTACCTAAAGGCAACAGCCTAAACTCATAATTTGCGGGGTTTGATGTGTTGTTGGTTAGACTTCCTGTGATATCAATATTAATATCTTCAGTAAAGGTGCTACAACTAATTGCGTTATCTATATTTACCGTGGCTGTACCTAATACATCAAAAGCAGGAATCGTAACCACGATTTCTCCGCTACATCCATTATCATCATAAATAACTACTCTTACATCACCACCTAAAATATCTGTAAAAATATAATCGGAATGAGTTCCATTTTGCAGTACGTTTCCGCTTGCGATATCAATAAATTCAAATCGAACAAAAGTACCTGACCCTCCAATGATGCTGAGAGTGTTGATCTTAATGTTTGCGTTATTCGTTGTATTTCCACTAGAACAGCCAAATGGAGTTATAGTCGGAAAATCAAAAGTGATAAAGTTAGGCTCGTTTATAACTATATTGCTTGTTGCAGTTGTACAACCATTTGGCCCAATAGCCGTCACCTCGTAATTGCCTACTGGAAGGTTTTCATAGGTTGTCTTTGCAGCATTAAAGGATCCATTATTAGGAATTAAACTATACGTTAAAGGATTATTTCCATTGTTCACTTGTGTGAGAACTATTGAACCATCATTAGCTCCAAAACAACTAATTGCTGCAGGCACAGCAGTAAAATCAGGAACTATAGCTGCCGGAACTTCAACGGTGAAGGTTCGCATACATTCAGGAGAACTAGTCGTATCATAAATATTTATGGTGTACGTATCTGCTATACTCACTAACGAGGTTAACGGACTACTCAATAGTTGTCTAACTACAACGGTACCAGAAGTATTTAATATTTCATAATCATAACTGCTGGAGCCTACAGAAACTTCAATTAAAATTTCTGCTGCTGCACCAACACCACAGCCTAGCGTTTTATCCAATGAAACTGATGCCTGTAAACTTGGATACACGTCAAATGTTTGAGAAAATGTACAGCCATTACCATCTTTTATTACCGCCGTATAATTACCTACGGCTACATTATTAAAAATACCTGAATTATCTAAATATGTACTACCGCCATCAATAGAAAATAATATTGCTGCTGCGGAAGGACTTGTTGCCTGTATCGTTACCGTAGCCGTTGCGCTACAATTATCAACATTCAAACTTGTGATTACTGGATTGGCGGCAAGGTCTAAAGGAACACTTCCTAGAGATGAAAAACATCCATATTGATCGGTTATTTCAACGCTATAACTTCCAGCAGGGGAATTCGATGGCACCTCAATTGGGTTGTCGGTTGTGCCCGTAATGGGAACAAAAGGTACTGGCCCTGTTACTGTATACGTAAAAATTCCACCGCCACCTTGAATATTATCAATCGATATAATGCCAGGGGCTTCACAACTAATATCTTGTACTACGCTAAGGCTAGCAGTAATTGCATCTAGCTCCTCTAAAATTAAGTTTTCACTACCACTAGTACATTGTGCAGTTCCACCAGCATCAACTTGAGCAACTACGATATAGTATTCATCTGCAGCTAAATTATTTATACTTATGGTACTATTGTAGGCAATATTTCCGAGGCTGCTGTCAATTACATTAGCGTCGATATCATACAAAGTCCAGTTCATATTAGGTTCTATAGAACCGTCTGCATCTACAATGACGTATGTTATTTCGCCATTATTAGCACCGTTACATGAAGGTTCGTATGAAGAGGTGATCTCCATAGGGTTCGTTGTAATATCATTTACATTGACCGTACTCTGTCGAATACAACTATTAGAATCTCTAACATAGAAAACATAGGTTTTGCCCGGTATTAAACCTATCCATTGATGCATACCTGCACCAGCTGGAACTGGGTTACCAAGATTATCGATAGATCCTCCTAAAATCCAAGTGGCTGTTGCCGGATTAAAATTAGAAGGGTTATCAGAAAACGCATATTCGTATGGTGCAACTCCTTCACTACCCTGAACGGTTACTTGTAGGTCGGTACAATCAACAACAACGGTAGATATACTAATATCTAAATCATCTAATGGATAAGGGATAATAAACGGAGCTAAATCTACTTGGCAAACCGTGTTTCCTGAACCATCTATGGTTCTTATAGAAGGGTTTACTGTATTACCAGATAAGAACCCTGTTAATTGATCTGATACGCTAGGATTACTATTATCGCCAACCCAAGTAGTACCACCATCTGCACTAAATTCTATAGTTCCTAAGGTGGTTGGATAAGCACTAAATGCAAATCCAAAATCATTCACATCTCCTGTACATGAAGCAGGTGTTATTCCTGTAATATTTGCGGTAAGCTCATCTGGTTGTGAAACCGTTGCGGAGACCGTGGTTGAACAACCTGTAGCATCCGTAATAATCACATTATAGCTACCAGGTATCAAATTAAAGTATGTTTTCGTGGTGCTAACTACCGAATTCTGAGTTTGATCCGCTGTACTATGATCAACATCGACCAACTTATAGGTATACGGTGAACGCCCTGATGTAATATTTACTTCTATACTTCCTGTATCGCCAAAACAAATAGTATCATTAGGTACTGCAGAATAAACCAAAGCAGGTGCATTTTGCACAGTAACCGTTTCTAAGAATTGACAGTAGGGCGAAGTGCTATTTTTATCTCTAGCATAAACATCAAAATCACCTGTAGTGACATTGGTAACTGTAAATATATTCGATGCAGCAAAATCAGTATCTTGAACTGTTGTACCTGTGATTAGAAATGCGTAAGCATAGTTTCCATCTCCACCGGATGCATTTATAGTTATTCTGCCATCTGCGCAAGCACTAACATCTATTACATCAACTTGAGCAATTAGTGTTGGCTCAATACTAATCGTTTCTACAGTTGAAACACAGCCAAAAGCATCTGTCACTTGAATATCATAACTTCCATTTGACAAACCAGTAAATACGTAGCTTGTTGCTGTAGAAAGTGTTGGAGTTTGCCAAGCGTTGCCATTAATTCTAAAATTGTAATCACCATTTCCAGTAGTCACATCAACAGTAATACTAGCATTATTTTGACCGTCGTAACAAGAAGTTGCTGTTAAATCAAAATTAATAGTATCTGGTGCGTCAATGGTAACAGCCGTTGTTGATACAATTTCACATCCTTGTTGATCTCTAACGCGAACAACATAATCACCATTTGTAATATTAGTAAAGGTTGTAATGGTTTGATAAGCAACTACAACTGTATTGAAGCTGTCTTCTAGCTGATACTCATACCCTGGTGTTCCGCCTGTCGCAGAAGCTTCTAAAGTTCCACCTGTATTGAAACAGCTATAATCCGCGGTTTGCGTCAAAGCAGGTACAATAGCAACTGGCTGATTTAAAATTGATGTAAAATCAGTTATACACGAATTATCATTTACTCTTCTTATTTGTACCGTATAAGACCCATCGGCTAATGTAGCAGAAGTGGTAACCGGAGAAACTAAAGAAGTTGTCCAACTCGTACCTCCATCAGTTGAGTACTCAAACCCAGTAGCTGCATCGAAATTGCTTACTTCAAATCGAATAGAACCATCGGAGGCACCATTACAACTAGGATCTGTTGTACCCAGTTCAGCTGAAGTAAATTCTTGATTATCTGCTACAACTGTTGTTATATCTTCTGTTTTATCACAAACTTCAGGCAATTGATATGCTTGAATATCATCTAAAATTAATTCGTTGCCGTCATCGCCGGGTTGATTACTTCTTAAAACAATATCAACATTGGTATGTATGCCAGAGTTAAAAGTGACTGTTCGATTATGCCAATCATCAGCATTGTTGTTTTTAGGTATTTCGGCTACTACGGTACTATTTATTACTGTACCAGTACCATCTACTAGTTCAATTTGAATTTCTGGATTGTTACCTGCTGAACTAGTTTGTCGCAGATTGTATGCCCAGAAAGAGATATCAATATCCCGGTTGGGGAGTACTTCAATATTTTTTCTTGCCCATATAATGCTATTGCTACCTACCAAGGTATTGCTTGGATTAATAGCCAAGAAACGTCCATCCGTAATTGCAGAATGGTCATTAGGATTTCTATATGCTGGAATTGGATTTGTAACGTTGTTCGTTACAGCATATTCCCCGTCTACTAATATTCCGGCAGGGCCTAAATTACAATTAGTCGTAGATCCATCTTGAGGTTCATAACAATAGCCTGGTCCGATTTCCCCAATTTGAGTTGTGGGACCAGCTCCAAAATTTTCATAAAACAGCGTACTTTGATTTGGAGTAATAGCACTTGAATAACCTACAGTAACAGTATGGGTACCGTCAGTTACACCCGTAAAAATAGCATTATCAGCAGGAGTGTTCGCCACACCGTTCAACGTATATGAATAGGTAAAATCAGATGTATTTGAAGGAGTTATGCTTATAGTTCCTTGTCCGTCACAAGCATAAACTACATTGCTTGTAAAAGTTGGATCTGTAGCACTAGTTGGAACGGTTAAATCCATTTCAAAAGTACAACCTAATGCATCTTGCACAGAAAGTTGGTAGTTACCAGGTAAAAGATTTTGAGCGTTATTGGTGCTATAAGTACTGCCACCATCGAAACTATATTCAAAGGGAGCTTGTCCACCATTTGCATTCAGAATTTTTACGGATGCGCCTAAAGGATTACAAGATGCATCTTCAACGATAGCAGCCGAAGCTGTCAATCGGAAAGGTTGTGCAACTTCATAATCAAAATCTTCAACACATCCAGTTCCTGTAATACCGCTAGCGTCCATAACAGTAATGGTATACTGACCAGCAGATAAATTTGGAAAGGTATTCGTAGTCTGATAATTGACACCTCCATCTAAACTATATTGATACGGAGCTGTACCACCAGTAACCGTAACTGACATGGTTGTAGTAGCGGAATCAGCACATATAATGCCTGAATCTGAGGCTGAGATAGCTAAAGCACCCAAATCATCTACTCTTACAGAATTTGAAATGGCATAACAGCCATTTCCATCTTTAAGAATAAAAGTATAATCACCTTCTCTATTCGGGTTACCCGTATCACCAAACAAGAAATTAGCTGTTGTTTGAAATTCAGCATCCGGTACTGAAACTTCATCAACATAAAGTTGAGTTCCGTCTTTGCTCCAAATTGCCATTTCATAATCAGGGCTTGGCAAACCACCATCTGGAGTTAAGTTTACGATGCCAGGGTTACAGGTAATATTTTCAGTAGTTATTGCATTTAATGTTAGTTCAGGTATTTCTGCAACTGTAATTTGCTGCGAATCAAAACAACCATCTTGTGTGCGTGTAATTACGATATAATCTTCAGAGTTTACATCTGAAAACGTATATGTATTATCATTTAAAGCAGGTTGACTACTTACCAAAGATCCTTGACCAGCATTACTTCCATCATCTAGACGAAGCTCATAACTATAATTTGGAATGGCATTTAAGGCTGATATTGAAATTGTACCTAATTGATTACAATCTGCGGGTGAAGTGGTCACCACCGCGCTAAAGTCTTGTTCTATAATACCAATATCTTCAGTTTCAAAAATACAACTGCCAACTATAGGCGTATTATCTGAAGGGGCTAAGGCTGTAATTTGAACTTTATAAGTTCCACTAATTGCTAAATCAAAGTTAGGACCATTATTAGCTGAGAAAGGAACAACAATGCTATTATCAGTAGCATTTATAAGTTGAAAACCATAGCCTGAACCAACATTTGTAATTCTAATATTACCAGGTGTATCACAAAGTATGTCTGCTGATGTGCTAACTATGTCTAAATCGTTTTTGAACACTTTGAAGTAAAAACGACTAAAACATCCGTTTTGATAATTAATAACAATTCTATACTCACCATCATCGGTTATGGTATAATTATCTTGTGTTGCAACGTCGCTCCATGTGCATGTTCCGTTTTTATTAGCGCAATCATCAGAAGCATCAGAACAGCTAGCTTCATTCAACTTTTGCCATACAATACTTTGGGCGTCAGAAATACCTAATTGTATTAGGGCTTCATCATTTGAACCACATAGGAATATTTTAGGTAAAATATCACCATCAACAGAACAAGTGACAATCTCGCCTTGTAAATCATTATCTGGATTCACATCACCGTTTACTTGATTAAAATAATCTACAATCGGATTTGTCTGTGTAGTACCAAAACGCTCCACCTCGATAATCTCGATCCGATCTGGACATGAACCACCAGAAGTTTTTTCAACAATATAGGTTCCAACAGAAGTGACCAATAAGGTACTAGGATTACTATCTGGGTCACCATCATTCATCACCGTATCTAAAGGATCCACCTGGCTGTTGCCGTTAGTGTCTAAAACCCAATTGTAGGTTGTAAACCCTTGACCAGCTGAAAGAATAACGTTATCACCACAAAGTTGTACGGTTCTGGCTTCATTGCAATTAGAAAGATCATTTAAGATAGAATTTTCAGCAACTTCAGGAGTTCTTGGACATGCTGTTATTGAATTTGAACCATTTTCATCAGTAAACACATTGGTGTTGATAACGCCTTGATATGTAGAGTAGGCATTATTTTCTAGTTGTGACGAACAGACCGCTACGAAATCAGAACAATTCGAGGCCAGCGTTACCGTAATTCGAATGCTATACTCTGGGTCTCCTACTTCAACTAAATTATCAGGAATTGTAAAATTAATAGTATTGGTATTGATGTCATAGGTATTTGTTGTTCCTGGTGCATTGGTAACATCAATATTATCTAAAGTAATATTATTCGGTAATATATCTCTTATGGTATAGTTGGTTGCGTTATCATCACCAGTATTTTGAAATCGTAAAACATATTCAAAGGTTTGTCCTAAACTTACGGCTTGACCGTTAATATCATTTCCGCCAAGATCTTCAGTTGTATTTCCTAATAAAATCTCTGGAGCAAATACTTTCACATAGGACGCAGCATTTACAGTACCGTCAATAGGGTCAACTACAGGAACTCCGGTGCCATATTCCCCACCATCGCCACCATCGGTTGTTTCATCTCTATAAAACTCATTCGCATCGCTACATCCATCACCATCACTATCTAAATCTAATTGATCAGGTATACCATCTGAATCAGTATCACAACCAGCAGTCAAAAGAACACCGCTCATATTGGTGGGCCCTGAAATGGTTTGATTGATACTAATAGTATTATTGCCAGAAGGGTTCCAACTAAAAGTTGTGGGTGGCGTAGTCAAAACCATAGGTTCTAAAGGGCCATTGGAAGTTCTTAATCCAAAGAGTTGAAAACTTCCAGACTGGTCGACCACTACTCGAATTAATGGGCTACCAGGTGAGCCTGTTAGTGTGTAAACTTGGGGATTTCCATTTTCACCGTAACCAAAACCATCAAAAAATCTTGCAAAATTACCCGGTGAAGCTTGAAATTGAATTTCGCCAGCAATGTCAGTTCCATTGATTTGAAGATTGAAGGAATTGTCTAAACTAAAGATATCAAGTATCATGTAGTTCTCAACACTAATCAAGCTGCTATTATGAGCATTTCCACTAGTAATGTTGAAGCTTAAATTGCTACATTCTTGATCATCATAAACTCCATCGTTATCATCATCTAAATCGGTAATATCATTAATGCCGTCATTGTCATAATCGTTATGAACTACAATCCTAGCCGAAAGATTATCTGGTGTAGTATTCGTATCGACCTGATCTTGACTATTCGTTGCCGTATTTGTTAAACTTAATAGTGGTAGCGTGTCTATTTCATCAGCTTGTACTTCTAATTCTAATACCGCAGTATCTCCACCATCAAGAGTTCCTATATTCCAAGTATTACCACTCCAGTTTCCAGTAATGGTAAAGGCTGAAACTAAGGAAAGTCCAGCAGGAATATTATCAGTTATCTGTAAATTAGTAACAGGGCCAACACCTAAATTTCGCACGCGAATCGTAAATGTTGCCGTTTCACCTTCGGTAATTTCGGATTTATCTACCGTTTTATTTACGATTATATCAGGATCGCAATATAATGCGGAAATTGCCTGTGAATCATAAGTACATGGTCCTTTCGTACCTCGTACAAAATAATCTCCGGCAACCGCAGGAGCAAAACCTGGCCCATTTGCACCAGGTACCAGAACACCATCATGATACCATTGATAGGCATCAAAATTACCCGTAGCTTCAAAAATTGAAGAACCCACAAAACAACCGGTGCCACCTCTAATTTCTAAATTCACTTCAGGTACAGTATCAAAACCTGAAAAGTACCCAGCAACACCTTTAGCTCCATTAAAACCAAAAAAACCAACTGCCATTGGCCCGGTTGACTGTACGCTGACATTACCATTAAGGTTTTGTATGAAAAATGTTTTCCAGTCGGTAGATCCTGCAACTGGTCTCGAGGCAGGTAAAGTGACTGCACCATTACCATCGGTAATCGTAATATTTGCATCAGGTGTATTTACCGCAGCAATAATGGTCATGCCGCCTGTCATTGATGTTCCTGCCATGTTTCTGATATCAGGTATATTATCCATTACATCGGGCAGCAAGCAGTTTACCGGTGCAACAAAATTCAATCCCGTGGTATACGCAGCGCTAGATCCTGCCAAACATTGATAGGCATAAACATCTTTTGAGGTTTGCACAAGCATATTGGCACCTACGGTGTTTGACGAATATAAATTACTTGGGACTTCAAAATAATCCCCATTATTAAGAGTAGCAATAGGAGTAGCGGAACCATTGACAAAAATTTGAGTATTGTCGGCTATGGCTATGAGCAAAGGAAATTCTGTCCATCCATTAGTATTACCGTTACCGCGAACAAAAACGTATTCCTTCCCCAAACGATTTTCAGGAACAGGTTGGTCAATACCGGCATCACGATTGCTTGCACCTACTTGTCGACCAAAGTTCATCGAGCCATTACTTATCACTATGTTTTTATCTGCAACAATAGATGCCCCGATCCAACCGTCTTCATGAGCCTGGGTTGGTGATGTTCCTATATACGTCTCATAAACGAATGATTCATTAGCATCAAGGGTTATTTGATGCGTATTGGCTGTAATACCTGCTCTGTTATTACCTACTCTAAATTCACAACCGGGATCATAGCCAAATAGGTTAATTGTAGTATTGTCCTCGGTCGCCATGATACCAAGGGTATTTGATTTTGAAGAATGAGCTCCTCTATTTGGTACACCACCCCATTTAAATTTGGTTCCCATGGCGACCCTACCCTTAGAGGTTAGCGAAGCAGCTTGTGCCGAACTATTACCGCGGTAGTTCACGTAAAATCGATTTCCGCTGGGTGACTCGAATCGTAGTCCACTATTACTCAGTACGACGCCTGTATTTGCATTATTAACTAGAATGATATTGTTATCGCCATTTGACATATTGTAAACCGCTGGGCTTACATTTGAGATGTTAAATGAGGCTACTGGGGTATTATTCGTACCTCGATAGAGATTTACAGTAAATGTTGTAGGTTCTGGAGTAGATAGATAAATAGCTTGCTGTCTAATACCAGCATTATTTTGACCTTGTTTCATGGGTGGCAAATAATGAAGATCACTTAATTGTGCTTGTGCTGAAATAGCAACTACAATTACCAAGAAGAAAAAAAGCATTTTTCGAATCATCGTACTCATTTTTTGGGACTAGACACAATTTGTACAACTTCAAAAAAAACACTTGTTAGGGTCTTTACCAATATTTTGTTGTCAAATGGCTCTAGTTTGTTGGCTATGTTAAAAATGGTGCATACTATCCCATTTAAATGGCCTTACAACGAAAGTTATTGGTAAGAAAAGATGCACAATTAAGCACAATGTTTTTGCCTAAAATGACGGTCCGCCTACATTGCTAATTTTTATAATAACGGCACCGATTTCTATTTTTGGCGTGGAGGTTTAGCTAACTTTCATGCCTGTTAAGAGAATTAATTTGTACTTCAACTAAAATGAGAAAAGCACCATAGCAAGTTCATTGATGTTCAATTTGAGGTTTATAAAGTGTAGTAATTACAATAATAGCAACACGTAAAATTGAATGTTATAGGTGCGCTTCGATAACACTTTTTTTACTTAGTTTTGCATCCTTATTGAAAGCGCACGTGGCGGAATTGGTAGACGCGCCAGCTTGAGGGGCTGGTGGCCATTAGGCCGTGGAAGTTCGAGTCTTCTCGTGCGCACTAGAAGACCGCTAAAAAAGCGGTCTTCTTTTTATAACATTTAATAAAATTCTCATAAAGACAAGCTTAGGCAATACGCCGAATATTCTACATTCGAATTCGCTTAATTGTAGTTAACTTCCAAAATTAACGGTCATTTTAGATGATAGGTTGAAAGATTGTTATGCCTCTTAAAAGAATGAACATTAGGAATTAACAACTGCCTTTTGTCAAAAGGAATGATAAAACCTTTACCTGATAAACACAAACCTTGTACCTTGTTTAGGTTGAAACTACCAACCAATAAAGAATATTTGACTAAATTTTAACTAATTTTATAAGGTTATTTCACAATAAATAGTAAATTTGTTTAACCATTTACATAAAAGCATGAACAATGTTAAAAAAATATTTAGTATTCGAGATTTAGAGAATCTATCGGGTATTAAAGCGCATACGATACGTATTTGGGAAAAACGTTACGGACTTTTAACACCAGAACGTACCGCAACAAATATTCGCACCTACAGTCTAGTTAGCCTTCAGAAATTACTGAACATTACTTTATTATATAACCACGGGCACAAAATATCTAAAATAGCCAAAATTCCTGAGGAAAACATCCCGCTGATGGTGCGCGAAATTGTATCAAAAAATAGTGTCAAGCTTCATGCCATAAGCGCTTTTAAATTGGCTATGATTAATTTTGATCAGACCCTCTTCATGAGTACCTACAATAGTATTATGATTGACCGATCATTTCGAGAGGTCTTTAAAGATGTTTTCATTCCGTTTCTAAATGAACTCGGCCTTCTATGGCAAACCGATAGTATTAGTCCTGCACACGAGCATTTTATTACAGGGTTAATCAAACAGAAACTTATAGTAAATACGGAGAACCTACAACAACTAACAGTCAAAAAAGATAAAATTTTCGTTCCGTTCCTACCAGAAAATGAGATTCATGAAATTGGCCTTTTGTATTTGAATTATGAAATTGTTGTGAGAGGTTACAAATCAATTTACTTGGGTCAAACGGTTCCTATTGAAACCTTGGAAGATGTTATGCAGTATTTTGACAACCTGCATTTTATATCTTATTTCACAGTCGCTCCTGCAAAAGACAAACTTGAAAAATACATTGACGATTTTTCTGATTTGATACACAAATATAACACTAATAAATTATGGATTTTAGGTTACCAAACAAGGCATATTGAAACTTCTAAATTGCCTAAATTTGTATCAACCTTCAATTCTATTGAGCAAGTTATCGAACAATTATAATTGCGCCTTCTTAAATGAAATTATGAGTAAAAAAGTGATCATTATCGGATCAGGGTTTTCATCTTTAGCGGCAGCGTGTTATCTCGCACAAGCTGGCTTTGAGGTTTCAGTACACGAGAAAAACAAAACTGTTGGTGGCAGAGCGCGACAGTTAATACGAGATGGTTTCACTTTCGACATGGGCCCAAGTTGGTATTGGATGCCGGATATTTTTGATAAATTTTTCGCCGACTTCAATAAAAAAACATCAGACTATTATCAACTAGATAAACTGAGCCCAGCATATAAAATCTTTTTTTCAGATGATGTTATTACCATCGGCGATAGCTTAGATAAAATAAGTCAAGAATTTGAGCGAATAGAAACCGGAAGTTCAAAGCATCTTAAAAAGTTCATATCTAACGCTCAAGAAAATTATTCAATTGCCATTGATAAAGTAGTTTTAAGACCGGGGCTAAGTCCGTTTGAGTTGGTGACCAAAGAAACCATTTTAAAGGTCGACCAATTTTTTAAAACCATTAGTGGTGAAGTACGTAAGAAATTTAAAAACCCTAAACTGATTTCGACTCTAGAGTTTCCTGTACTCTTTCTTGGTGCTAAGCCTAGTAAAACTCCCTCGTTTTATAGCTTTATGAACTTTGCTGATTTTGGCTTGGGCACTTGGCACCCCAAAGGGGGCATGTATCAAATTATTAATGCGATGCATGAGTTATCCAAAGAGTTAGGAGTGGATATGCATACCGATTCAGCAGTAGAAAAGATTATTGTGAAAAACGGCAATACCGTCGGCGTTATTGTAAACGGTCAAGAGCAACAGAGTGACATTGTATTAAGCGGTGCAGATTACCATCACTCTGAAACCTTATTAGATCAAGAGTATCGACAATATTCTGAAGAATACTGGTCGAAAAAAACTTTTGCCCCATCATCTCTGCTTTTCTATGTTGGTTTCAACATAAAACTCAATAATGTAGAACACCACAACTTATTCTTCGACACTAACTTTGAAAAACACGCTGAAGAAATCTATGATACTCCACAATGGCCGACAGATCCTTTATTTTATGCCAATTTTCCTTCTGTAACAGATCAAAGCATGTCACCTGACGGTTGTGAGACTGGTTTTTTCTTGGTTCCAATAGCGCCCGATTTGGAGGATACTCCCGAGTTACGACAACAGTATTTTGACCTCATAATGGCTCGATTTCAAGCAAAAACAAAGCAGCAAGTAGAAGAGCATATCATATTTAAAGATTCGTTTTGTGTAAACGATTTTGTTGAAGAATACAATTCGTATAAAGGCAATGCTTATGGTATGGCAAACACCTTGATGCAAACGGCATTTTTACGCCCCAAATTAAAAAGTAAAAAAGTAAAAAATCTATTTTTCACTGGACAGCTCACCGTACCTGGGCCAGGAGTACCACCTGCATTGATATCAGGAAAATTAGTATCTCAATTAATCATAAAAGCAAACACCTAACATGAAGCGTATCTTTGATAAAGTGTCATATGATTGTAGTAAGATTGTAACCGAATCTTATAGTACATCCTTTTCGTTAGCAACAAAAATGCTTGCTCCATCGATTAGACCTGATATTTACAATATTTATGGCTTTGTGCGCTTCGCGGATGAGATAGTTGATACATTTCACGAATACAACAAAAAGGAGCTATTTGATAATTTCGAAATAGAATTAAAGGCTGCTATTGAAGCAAAAATAAGTCTTAACCCTATATTGAATTCCTTTCAACATACGTATCATAAATATGATATTCCTTATCATTTGGTAGATTCATTTATGAAGAGTATGCGAATGGATCTTACCAAAAGCGAATATCGAACCGATGCGGAATATAAAAATTATATATACGGATCAGCAGATGTGGTAGGGTTGATGTGCCTTAAGGTTTTTGTAAAAGGAGATATTGTCGAATATGAAAAATTGAAAGAATCTGCCATGTCTCTAGGTTCTGCGTTTCAAAAGGTGAATTTTCTCCGTGATTTGAAAGCAGATTTTGAAGATTTGAACAGAGCGTATTTTCCTCATGCCAATTTAAAGGAATTAGATGAAGTCTCTAAAAACAAAATAGTAGAAGAAATCAAAGCAGATTTTGCGTCCGGGTATTCGGGTATTTTACAACTGCCCAACGAAGCGAAGTTTGGAGTTTACACCGCATATAAGTACTATTACAAATTGCTTCAGAAATTACAAAAAACCCCTTCTACAGAGATTAAAAACGCAAGAATAAGAGTGCCTAATTATCAGAAGTTTGGACTCTTGGCAAAATCATATGTTAACTACAAATTACACCTAGTTTAAGATGAAAATTTTTCTTTGGATAGTAATATTTCTAGGTACATTTTCTATGATGGAATTTATGGCGTGGTTCACCCACAAGTATGTCATGCATGGTTTCTTATGGAGTTTACATAAAGACCATCATAACAAAGACCATGATTTATGGTTTGAAAGAAATGATGCCTTCTTTATTTTTTATGCTGTTGTTAGCATGGGGCTTTTCTATTCAGGAGCAAATGGCTGGTGGCCCGGATGGGCATTTGGTTTCGGAATATTAGCTTATGGAATCGCTTATTTTTTGGTACACGATATTTTCATACACCAGCGCTTCAAGCTTTTTAGAAATGCAAATAATTGGTATGCAAAGGGCGTTCGTAGAGCGCATAAAATTCATCATAAACATTTAGGAAAAGGGCATGGTGAGTGCTTTGGAATGCTGTTCGTTCCGTTTAAGTATTTTAAAAAATAGGGGGCTATTCTTTTACTAAGGTCTCTAACAATTCCCTTGTGATATTGCTGCCCCAATTTGCAGCTCCGGTTTTCTTAACAACTATCTTTCCTTTTCTATCAATTATAAAAGTGGTTGGAATATTTTCATTAGCTAAAACATCTGGTATAGAATTCATCTCGAAATAAACAGGAAAGCTATACTCCTTTTCAATCAAAAACTTTTTTACCTTTTCTGTTTCATCATGGGCTATCAAAACAAACGCTACTTCCTCTCCATAATCATTATATAATTCTTGTAAGCTTGGCATCTCAGCCACACATGGTGGACACCAAGTTGCCCAAAAATTGACTAAAACCACCTTTCCTTTTAGGTTTTTAAAATCAAATGATTGACCTTCCAATCCAGTTAATTTCCAATTATAATTAGATAAAAGCTGTTGTTCTTCCGGGACTAATACAGAAGGACTGAAAGTAAATATTCTCGAAACTAGAACTCTAGCATGAAAACCAACGGGAGTGAATAGTAATAACGCCACTACTAGAACAAAAATAAAATTCGAAAGGTTTTCCCTTTTGATTCTCATTACTCTGCTATTAGACGATCAAAGAGATTATGTACGGTATCATTATTCCAATCTGCAATTGCAGTTTGATGCACTACGATATTACCTTTTTTACCCAAAATATAACTGCCTGATGGTTTTAAGAGACTAATAGGACTGGGTTCTCCAATAATTTGATATGTAATCGGAAAGGTATATCCTTTTCGCTGCATAAACTCTTCCGGTAATTCTCTTTCCTGATCGGTGATGATATAGAATTTCACATCAGCCTTATAAATATCATATAAATGCTGAACATCGTCTAATTGTGCCCTTGAAGGCAAGTGCCAAGAAGTCCAGAAATTTATAAAAACTACTTTGTCTTCGGCTTCCTCAAAATTAAAATAGCTCCAATCTGCTCTTTTTAACCGCCAATTGTAGCTATCCACCTTTCCTTGATTATCAGTACTTATGATGGTTGGTGTTGTTGCGAACGATTTATTTAAAAACTCCTTACTAAAATCTCCCAGCGGGGTAACAAAAAAAGAAAGCACCAACGCTATTATTAAAAGGGTATAAACCGTTTGTTTCTTCATAGAGTGACTTTGAATGTAGCGTCAATTCAAAACTAAAAAACTCCCGATGATAATCGAGAGTTTTTGTAAACTATTTCGAGAAATGATTCTTAAGCTACGTTCTCTCTTTTGATAACGTTTAGTGCTGAACCTTCTCTATACCATCCTATTTGAGCTGCGTTATAGGTATGGTTTGCAAGAATTGTGATTTTACTACCATCAGCATGAATTACTTCTATGGTCAAAGGTTTCCCTGGAGCAAAATCAGCAATATCAACAAAATTAAAGGTATCGTCCTCTTGAATCAGGTCATAATCGCTTTCCGTCGCGAAAGTTAACCCTAACATACCTTGCTTCTTCAAGTTAGTTTCGTGAATACGAGCAAAAGATTTAACAATTACCGCCGCAACACCTAAATGTCTAGGTTCCATTGCTGCATGTTCGCGTGAAGAACCTTCTCCGTAATTATGATCACCAACGACAATAGTTCTTACTCCTGCTGCTTTATAAGCACGAGCCGCATCAGGTACTCCTGAAAACTCACCCGTTAATTGATTTTTAATGAAATTAGTCTTTTTACCAAATGCATTAACAGCACCAATCAAACAGTTGTTAGAAATATTATCTAAGTGCCCTCTATAGCGCAGCCATGGGCCAGCCATAGAAATGTGATCTGTCGTGCACTTACCAAAAGCTTTGATTAATAATTTTGCGCCTTGAAGCTCACTATCTTCTATTGGAACGAAAGGTTCTAATAGTTGTAAACGTTCTGAATCAGCAGCTACTTTTACAACTACTCCTGAACCATCTTCGTCTGGGGCTAAGAAACCAGCATCTTCTACTTCAAAACCTTTTGGAGGTAATTCCCATCCTGTTGGTTCATCAAACCGTACTTCTTCCCCGTTTTCGTTAATTAGAGTATCAGTCATCGGATTAAAATCTAAACGACCTGCTATAGCAATTGCAGCCGTTATCTCAGGAGAGGCAACAAAAGCGTGCGTATTCGGATTACCATCAGCACGTTTGGCGAAGTTTCTGTTGAAAGAATGTACAATACTATTCTTTGGAGCGTTCTTCGGATCACTATATCGAGCCCATTGGCCTATACATGGTCCACAAGCATTGGTGAATATTTTAGCATCTAATTGCTCGAATACATTTAATATTCCATCTCTTTCTGCTGTAAAGCGTACTGTTTCAGAACCTGGATTGATTCCTAACTCAGCTTTCATTTTTACACCTTTATCCAGGGCTTGTTGAGCAATGGATGAAGCCCGTGATAAATCTTCATACGACGAATTCGTACAAGAACCAATCAGTCCCCATTCAACCTGAAGTGGCCAATCGTTCTTGTTTGCTTTTTCCGTCATTGCATCTCCAACCGTTGTCGACAAATCTGGTGTAAAAGGCCCATTTAATAAAGGGGTTAAAGCAGTCAAATCGATTTCAATCACTTGGTCAAAATATTGCTCAGGGTTTTCATACACCTCAGCATCAGCAGTTAAATAACCTTTTACTTGGTTTGCCGCATCTGCAACATCTGCTCTCTCTGTAGCTCTCAAGTAGCGCTCCATAGATGCGTCATAGCCAAACGTGGAAGTTGTAGCACCGATTTCAGCACCCATATTGCATATCGTTCCTTTACCTGTGCAAGATAAAGACTTGGCACCTGGGCCAAAATATTCTACTATTGCATCTGTTCCTCCTTTTGCAGTTAGAATTTCGGCAACTTTTAAAATTACATCTTTAGGCGCCGTCCAACCAGAAATCGTTCCAGTAAGTCTGACACCAATTAGCTTAGGAAATTTTAGTTCCCAAGCCATTCCTGCCATAACATCTACGGCATCAGCACCTCCTACTCCAATGGCTACCATTCCTAAACCACCTGCGTTAACGGTATGTGAATCGGTTCCTATCATCATCCCGCCAGGGAAAGCATAATTTTCTAAAACTACTTGGTGGATAATACCGGCTCCTGGCTTCCAAAAACCAATTCCGTATTTATTTGAAACAGACTCCAAAAAATTAAAAACCTCAGCACTAGTACTGTTGGCTGATTTTAAATCTGCTGCTGCACCACTTTTGGCTTGAATCAAGTGATCACAATGTACTGTGGTTGGTACCGCAACCTTAGGCTTCCCAGCTTGCATAAATTGCAACAAAGCCATTTGAGCTGTAGCATCTTGACAAGCAATACGATCGGGTGCGAAATCTACGTAGTCTTTTCCACGTGTAAAGGCTTTTGCAGGACTTCCATCCCATAAATGAGAATATAAAATCTTTTCAGAAAGTGTTAGTGGTTTACCGACTATTTCACGAGCCTTATCAACTCTTTCGGTCATTCTGGCGTAAACGCCCTTGATCATATCAATATCAAATGCCATTCTCTATAATTTAGGTTATTGCAATTCTACGAAATTAAGAAAATACTAGGGGCAAATAAAATTTTACGAGCACTTAGCCATCGATTTAGCGAATTGTTTTATAGAACGCGCTTATTTTGAATTAAGTATCGCAAAATTACTTAACTAATTTTGATTTAGTACCTATTGAAGAAAGGAACTATGCTACAATAATTGTGAGATAATATCTTCTTCAGAAATTCCTTCAGCCTCAGCTTTGTAGTTCTTGATTATCCGATGTCTTAAGATACCCATAGTTACTGCTTTCACATCTTCAATATCTGGAGAAAATTTACCATTGATGGCCGCGTGCGCTTTTGCTCCTAAAATCAAGTTTTGCGAAGCTCTTGGACCAGCACCCCAATCAACATATTGCTTCACATAATCAGATGTTGTTTCTAAATTCGGTCGCGTACTATTAACCAATTTCACAGCATACTCCACGACATTATCTGGAACAGGAATACGGCGCACTAAATGTTGAACCTCAAGAATTTCTGAGCCATTGAATAACGCATTTACGGTAGCGGTTTCATCATTAGTAGTAGATTTCACCACTAGAATCTCTTCTTCTATGGAAGGGTATTTCAATTCTATAGCAAACATAAAACGATCTAATTGAGCCTCTGGCAAGGGATAAGTTCCTTCTTGCTCAATTGGATTTTGCGTGGCAAGAACGAAAAACGGAAGTTCTAATTTATGCTGCTTACCGGCAATAGTTACTGACCTCTCTTGCATTGCTTCTAATAGTGCCGCTTGCGTTTTTGGTGGCGTACGGTTAATTTCATCAGCCAAAATAATATTGGAAAAAATAGGTCCTTTGATAAATTTAAAACTTCGACTTTGATCTAACACTTCACTACCCAAAATATCGCTTGGCATTAAATCTGGTGTAAATTGTATCCGTTTGAAATCTAAGCCTAAGGTTTGCCCGATAGTATTTACCATTAGCGTCTTTGCCAAACCCGGCACCCCAATTAATAGAGAATGACCACCCGTATATATAGAAAGTAGAATTTGATCAATAACCGCATCTTGGCCGATAATGATTTTGGCAATTTCTTGCTTTAGTTCTTTATGTTTGGCTACAAGGTTGCTTATAGCGGTTACGTCTGACATAGCACTCGTTTATTCTTTTACCCAATTGTTTGCAAAATCACACGTTTGGTTGCCTTCACTAACGGTAATATAGGTATTATCGATATGCTCATCCATCCATTTTTTTATGGCATTGTATTGCTTTTCAGTTTTGGCTAGTTGTTGAATTTTTATATAATCTTGCGAAAAATCTGCAATATGTTCGTCATAACGATTGGTCACTTGCATAATTTTATATTTCGGAGCTCCACCGCGTGGATCTTGTTCCAGTAAGGGATTCGAAATTGCATCATCCTCTAAATTTCGAACTTGATTATATAGCGCAGGATCCATTTTGGTCAGCTCAAAACGGGGTCCATAATCTTGAGGATTACGCAGTTTTCCGCCATCGAATTTAGTCTCTTTTTCATCCGAAAAATTTAAAGCCGCTTCAGCAAAAGTAAATTTACTATCAAGAATATTTTGTCGAATACTATCTAGCTCTGCCTTTAATTCATCAAGTGCTAACTGCGTTATTTCTGGTTGTAGTATAATATGGCGCACGTCTCTTTCTTGACCACGTATTTTTTCAACCAATAAAATGTGCCAACCAGCCAGAGTTTCAAAAGGCTCTGAAATTTCACCTTCTCGAGTACTAAAAACCACGTCTTTGAAATTACTATAAAAAGCAGATTCTTTCGTAATGCTACCTAGCGCCCCACCACTTGATTTTGAAGGGCCTTGCGAATATAAAATAGCTTTTACATTAAAGCTTGCATCATTATCTTCACAGTCAGCTTTTATAGCATTCAACTTGTCTATTACCTTCTGCACTTCTTCTTTGGAAGGTTTAGGTTGTTTAACAATTTGCGAAATCTCCATTTCTGCCCCTATTACTGGTCTTTCGTCTTTCGGGATTTTACCAAAAAACTGACGCACCTCTTCAGGTGTTATTTCGATTTCAGAAACAATACTTTGCTGCATTCGTTCTGAGAGCATGCGAAGCTTGTTTATTTTGTAAAGATCTTCACGAAAATCAACTTCACTTTCCTTCTTGTAATATTTCAGTACTTTTTCCATAGAACCAATTTGCTGTACTAAAGATTGAACTTGCCGATCACTAGTCAGGTTCACCTCGTCATCTGAAACCAATATACTATCTTGAACTGCCTGATGCGCGTATAGACGGTCTTCCATTAATTTACCTAAAAGCCCGCAACGTGTAACGTCTTCAGTAGAAGCACCTTGGCTTTTTAGATCAATTAAGGTCTTATCGATATCAGAATCTAAAATTACATAATCACCAATTACCGCAGCAATACCATCAAGCTTCACACGCTTAAAATTGTTGGCAGAATCTTTTTTGATTCCGCTGTTTTCTACCGTCATTTCTGGCGGTTCTAGATTTGTATCTGGTAAAGCGATCGAATCTGTTTGCTGAGAAAAGCCCAAACTGCTTACTGCAAAAACGGACAGAAAAAACAATATTTTATTCATCTTTTGTATATACTTCAAATTCATTTTCTTTAATTGCTTCATCAATAATATCTGTTTCTAAGCGTCTAATATAATCTAGTTTACGTCGGTTTAAGAGTACCTGCGTAATGGTGGGCTCGATAAATAATAAAGGCGCAATATCATTGATTTTGCGCACGTCTTCTACCTTCGCCAAATATACCCCTAATGCATCCTCCAATTCAAAAAATTGGGATTTTTTTAAGTATTTATCCTGATTTTCAACGGTTAGTGGTGGTATTTCTTCCATTACCCTTGATGCGGATACCCAAATCGAATCATTAAAATTTAGCTTTTTAAATTGTACTCCTATGGAATCTAAATAACTAACATCATCAGCATCAAATCGCTTTATTTTTTTAATTACTGTCTCTTTATTTAAAAACTGTTTTGGAAGTTGAACAAAACGGATTTTCACCAAGCGCTCTTTCAAACGAAAATTTTCTTTCTCTTGTTCATAAAAACTCCTCATTTCTGACTTTGTCACAGTTGAGTCACCTGCCTGACCAACTAAAGCATCTTTATACGCTCGTGTATATAGATCAGTTTGATAATCTGCGACCAAAGCATTGAATTCTGCTAGCTTCTCTTCTGGTAAATTTATTTTAGCTTTTGAAAGCAGCAGTTGTTTAGAAGCCCAATTATTGATATAATTAGTAACCACAGAGACACTATCTTGTTTTGTAATGCCATCATACATAAGCGGAATTACATCTTTTTCATAGAGATAGCTTTCGCCAACTCTAGCTAAAGGCCCTTCCGTACCTTGATCTTTTATAAATGAACTGCAAGAGGCAAAAAACAGCACAGCAAAAATGCCTAACAAGAGAAACGTTACTCGATTTTTGTTTGTCAAAAACATCTCGCAAAAATAACAATTATCAGCTGGCGCACAAGCAGTTGTTCAATCATTAACAGATTTTTGGCGACCTCATGAAGAAATTGCTACTTTAGTACTGCTTTGAAAAACAAAACAACTAACAATACACCGTTATGGACAAAAAAATAAAACTCATCTGGGATTTTAGAGGTCCAGCTGCCGAACGAACGGCAGAACACCATGAAAAACATTTAAAAGAATATATAGCCATTGAAGCATTAGAACTAAAATTAACTGGGCATCAACATATCAATGAAATGCATAGTCTTGCTTATGTAGTAGTGAATGAATCGCAAATGATTAAGCTCCGTGATGCTTTGAAGCCGCATCGCGGAGAAGTATACCAAGAATCGCAAACGTAAAGACTATGTTTAAAAGATACATTGCAATAATTCTTCTTGCTGCCTTTATTTCTTGCGGAAGCCAAGAAAAAGTTGACACAAGAAGCCCTTTGGAAGCTGTTCTTACTTCTAAAAATCCAAACATCAAAAGGGTTATGGATAGCTTGCAGCAATACGCTGTTCAAATTAAATTCACCCAAATCGAAAGAAAAAACGGCAAAATCTATTTTCAAGATTATGATTTTCAGGTAGATTCTACCAACTACTTCTATCCTGCTAGTACGGTGAAATTCCCCATAGCAATATTAGCGTTATCCAAATTGAATGGTATGGAGAATATAGACAGAAATACCCGTTTTTACGTCGAAGGCGATACCTTGGAAACCACTTTTGCACGAGAAATCGAAAAGATTTTTGCGGTAAGTGATAATGCTTCTTACAATCGTTTGTTTGAGTTTTTAGGGCAAGATTATATCAATCGTGAATTAACGAACAAACCGTTTGGATCAGTTCGTATTTCACATCGGGTATCAACTCCAGATTCAGATGAAATCACGACAAAACCTTTGATTGCTTATCAGAATGATAGTACAACAACTATATTACCGAATTCAATAAACACCACAGCAAGACCTTTACAGCTAAAAAATGTTCAAAAAGGTGTGGGTTATATTGAAGAAGATTCCTTGATGAAAGGGGCCTTTGATTTTAGTCTTAAAAACTACTACCCTATAGAAACACAACATCAATTTTTAAAAACGGTTATGTTTCCCAAAATATATCCATTGAATGAAAAGATAAATCTTACGAAAGACCAGCTTGATTTTGTGCATAGTGCAATGAGCACCCTTCCTAATAATACGGGCTACGATGCGCAAACTTATTACGATGGTTATTGCAAATTCTTTATGTATGGGGACACCAAAAAAAAAATTCCTGATCATATAAAAATCTACAATAAGGTGGGTGATGCCTACGGAACGCTTACTGATTGCGCCTATATTCATGATACTAAAAATGATATTGAATTTTTGTTGACTGCAACAATTTTGGTAAACAAAAATGGTATTTTTAACGATGATACGTATGAATTTGATGAAGTTGGTTTTCCGTTTTTAGCGGAGTTGGGGAGAGAACTTTACAACTACGAATTCAACCGTAAAAAGTAAAAAACTCATCCTCTAATCTTGTTAAAATTGTAAGCGGAGGTATTATTTAGCCTATTTCTAACAAAATATTCTGCTCAACAAGAATGGATTTGAATTGACGGATATTACTCTGGTGAGACTTAGGTAGGTATAACGCTATAGAGTTAGTTACTGTGGAATATTTTTTAACTAATTATATAACTGCTCTGAATTAAAAAACTACTGCCAACAATACCTCCT
>RCNE010000588.1_pt1 | contig 25997 bp, 22 predicted proteins | sample 2041361 | NCBI WGS metagenome assembly RCNE01 (sample SAMN09708229, study PRJNA481090) | Marine sediment metagenome, whole genome shotgun sequencing project. | reverse complement strand
AGGTTTTTGTCGTCTCGCCTGAACAGATTGGGCAACTCATGCCAGTACCTCGGACAGAGGTGCGCGGGCGCGTTTACGTTGTAGTTCATAGTGGCCGAGTGGGGTCCATCCAACCAGCGTCGTCTCCACATCATCGGCCTTGAACGCCGCGCGCAGAGCCGTCTCAAACGGGCGGCGATCTTTTTTGGGCATGGGAGCCAGATCGAGCACAATCTGCCCTCCAAGGCCGCGCAGGCGCAGCGCACGGGGCAAGGCACGGGCACAGGCCATGTTGGCCTTGATCCCAGCCGCCAGCGACACATCAGCACCTGTGTTGACGTCCACAGCGACCAGCGCGCGGGTCGGCTCTACGTACATTGAGGCACCACCTGTCAGCGGCACCATATCCTCGACAAGCGCATCAAGGGCATCCAGCACGCCATGATTTTCAAAACCGCCCGTCTCGGTCACAACCTCGGCTTTCTCCACCCAATCGCGCCATGCGAGCACGTGGGGGCCGTCGCCCTCACTCAGGGTTTCCATCTCATTGCTTTCGTCCGTCAGAACATTGTGCGCGAGGCCCAACATGGCTTCAATGTCCTCCGCAATCGCCTCCGCGTCAGCCTCCGCGCAGCACGAGCGCAGGATCAAGCCGTAAGCCGCCCCATTCATCGCTTCATGCGCAATCTCCAGCAGACGGTCACGCTCCGCCTCGTCGCGGATGGAGCGGGAGATGTTGAGGCCCGGGGCGTCGGGTGTGATGATCGCATAGCGGCTTTTGAACAGCAGCTTGGAAGTGACGGGGATCGCTTTGCCATCTTCGGCAAAACCGTTGACCTGCACGAGGATCGGCTGACCGGGAGCGAGCCCTTTGATCTGGCGCAGAAATGCCATGCCATCGGGGGTTTTGAGGAACATTCCCCCCTGCCCTTTGACGGGACGGTCAGCAATGGCGCGGTAAACCGTGCCACTGCGTGCAGCATCGGGCGTGTCCACCAGCAGATCTTCGAGCTTGCCATCCAACATCAGAGCGGCGGCTTCGATATCGCCGAGATGGTCGAGAATAATTGTGCGGCCTTTCATGAGCCTTCTCCATATAAAGGGTAGCCGCTGGCGCGCAGCAGATTTGCAGTCTCGGCAAGGGGCAGGCCCACGATGCCGGTAAACGAGCCGGATATCCATGGGATCAGCACGCCCGCAGGCCCTTGGATGCCGTAGCCTCCAGCCTTACCTTCCCAATCGCCTGTGTCCAGATAGGCGCGCAGCTCATCTTCGGCGAGGGCCTTCATGCGTACCGTGCTCATCACATCGCGCTCCCACAGCTTTTCGCCACGCTTGACCGCGACGGCAGTGATCACCCTGTGACGGCGACCCGACATGGCGCGCAGAAACGCTTCTGCTTCCGCACGGTCAGCAGGCTTGCCCAAGATACGCCGCCCAAGGGCCACGGTAGTATCTGCGCAGAGCACGATATCATCCACGTCCGCAGGCACCGCAGCCACCTTCTCACGCGCCATACGGCCGCAGTAAGGGCGCGGCAGTTCGGCCTTCATCGGGGTCTCGTCAATATCGGGTGCGCGAACATCATCCGCAAAAACGCCGATTTGCGCCAGCAATTCCTTGCGACGCGGTGATCCTGATCCGAGGATGAATTTCATACGTTTACTCCTCGCCCGCCATGACAGATCGATGGGGGCAGGCGGGGGATGGTTTTACTTGAAACGGTAGTTGATCCGACCTTTGGTCAGGTCATAAGGGGTCATTTCGACCTGTACCTTATCGCCTGCCAGAACGCGGATGCGGTTCTTGCGCATTTTGCCTGCCGTATGCGCGATGATCTCATGGCCGTTTTCAAGCTCGACCCGGAACGTCGCATTCGGCAGGAGTTCCTTAACGACACCGGGGAATTCGAGCGTATCTTCCTTAGCCATGGTTTCTCCTGTAAATACGTCCCCCACTCGGGGACAGCGCTTAAATGGGCGCATCTGGCCAGATTTTCAAGGGGAGATACGCTTGGGGGGTATATTTAGCCTATGTTGCCGCTGGCAGGTATGCTCCTCAGGCGCTGCAGCGCCGCAAGTAGCAGTATTGGCGCTCAGCGGCGCGCCTCCACCTCAAGGGTGAGCCCCCAACATCCACACTCGACATGTGCCCCGAGGCATACTGATTCTCCTCAGACCAGCCGAAGCCTTGACGCCTTGAGCGCGGCCCCGCACAACGCCAGTCACAGTATATCTCGAAACGGAGCACCCCATGAGCAACATCGTCATCCTCACCGGCGCAGGCATTTCCGCAGAAAGCGGGATCGAGACATTCCGCGCCGAGACGGGTCTTTGGGCGCAACACCGTGTCGAGGATGTGGCAACCCCCGAAGGATTCGGGCGTGATCCAAAACTGGTGGTAGATTTCTACAATGAACGCCGCGCTCAGGCATCACGCGCAGAACCGAACGCGGCCCATGAAGCGCTGGCGCGGTTAGAAGCCTCCCACATCGGGGAAGTGCTGGTGGTCACGCAGAATGTCGATGACCTGCATGAACGAGGCGGAACGCAAAACCTCATCCACATGCACGGCGCGCTGAATTCCGCGCTGTGTGGGGCCTGTGATCACCGCTGGTCTGCACCGATGCAGATGGCAGTCGGCCATGCGTGTCCTGCGTGCGATGCTCCTGCGGCGCGGCCTGATATCGTGTGGTTTGGTGAGATGCCCTACCAGATGGACCGCATCTTCACGGCGCTTGGCAATGCGGATGTCTTTGCTGCCATCGGCACCTCGGGCAATGTCTATCCCGCAGCAGGATTCGTCGCCGAGGCTGCGCGCACAGGTGCACATACGCTTGAGATCAATCTGGAACCTTCCGCCGTTGGCTCTCAATTTGACGAGGCGCTTCTTGGGCCAGCCACCCAGACGGTCACCGCATGGGTAGATGCTATTCTGGACGCCAAATAGGCACTAGCTAGCGTGTTAAATCCACAGGGACGATGATCTCAACTTCGCCCGCTTGCTCGAACATCAAGGTAACAGTCACCAGTTGCCCTTGCTCCAGTGGTGCGTTCAACCCCATGAACATCAGGTGATCGCCCCCACGTTCAAACGCATGGACATCTCCATCCGCCAGCGGCACTCCACCCTCGATCTCCCCCATACGCATGACGCTATTTGCATCCTCGGAATGCGTATGAAGCTCAACGCGGCCAGAAAGCACGCTCTGCGCACCGATGAGGCGGTCATCCGTTCCGGTCTCATTGCGCAGCACCATGAATGCCGCAGCAGAGGTGGATGTGGGGAGGCTACTGCGCAGGTAAGGTTCTTCCACAACGAAAGCCGCATTGCTTTGATCCAGCGGCGACAACTTGACCGAGACAACGGCCATCATCACCGCAACCAGCGCAAACAAAACCACGATACCCAGTGTTGCCTTCGGATTTTTCATCGCTGCGGTCTCCTTCTGCTTGCGCTCTATGTGTGTATGCGCCTTGTAAATTGCCAGACCCACAAACGAAAACGACCCCGACCTGTGTTCAGGTCGGGGTCGTTTAACATTATCTTCTAAATCCGCTTAGGCCAGAACGTCAGCCGTTGCACTGGACTTCGCGATCGCTTTCTTGATCTTCATTGCGTTGTCAGACAGCTCAGTGTCCTTGGCTTTTGCCAAATACGCGTCCAGACCACCACGGTGATCGACAGAGCGAAGTGCCGCAGCAGAGATACGCAGTTTGAACCCGCGGCCCAATGCTTCGGACTGAAGCGTTGTGTCGTTCAGGTTAGGCAAGAAACGGCGACGTGTGCGGTTCTTGGCGTGGGATACGTTGTTGCCCGACATCGGGCCTTTTCCGGTCAATTCGCAACGGCGCGACATGGGTTCATCCTTTTGGTTCGGCGCGGCACCAACGATTCGGCGCCACAGCTAATCAAGTCGCACCTTTGGCGACCCGTAAATTGGTTCGCAGTCATTAGGAGGAATCGCAGGGCAGGTCAACCCGCCATGCCCCGTTTATCCCCCCTACCCGCGCAATTCGCGCACAAACGCAGCGGCAGCCGCCGCAGGCTCCTGCTCACCCGCCGCAACAGCATCGCTCAGCATCGCCAACGCGGTGCGCGCCTGCGGTTGATCAAGCTGCGCCAGAAGCGCCGTTTTCACCGCATCTTCAAACCAGTATCGTGCCTGCATCGCCCGCGTAATCTCCCAAAAACCGTGATCACGGCGCCAGTTTGACAGGGTCTGCAAAGTCTCCCACACTTCGGGCAATCCACGCTGCTCCAACGCGGACACGGTCATCGCACGCGGATAGCCCACGGGGTCCTGCGGACGTTTGCGCATCAATCTTAGCGCACCTGCATAATCCGCCTGTGTGCGCATTGCTGTCGCTTTGAGATCCCCATCAGCTTTGTTCACGACGATGAGATCTGCCATCTCCATGATTCCCCGCTTGACGCCTTGCAACTCATCCCCGCCCGCAGGCGCGAGCAGCAACAGAAAAAGATCGGACATTTGCGCCACAACAGTCTCGGATTGTCCAACGCCCACCGTCTCGATCAGCACAACGTCAAACCCCGCCGCCTCACACAGCGCCACCGCCTCTCGCGTGCGCCGTGCCACACCGCCCAAATGGGTCTGGCTGGGGCTGGGGCGAATGAACGCGTTAGGATCACGGCTGAGCAAATCCATACGGGTTTTATCCCCGAGGATCGACCCGCCAGAGCGTGAGGAGCTTGGATCAACAGCCAGCACAGCAACACGCAGGCCCTGCCCTGTCAGCATCAAACCGAAACTCTCGATAAATGTGGATTTTCCCACCCCCGGCGTACCTGACAGCCCGATGCGCAGTGCCTCTTTGCGCTGCCCCAACTCCGCCAGCAGTGCAGTCGCTTGCACGCGGTGATCGGCACGCCCGCTTTCCACCAGCGTGATGCCACGCGCCAAGGCACGCCGCTCCCCCGCGATGATCCGCTGTGCCATACCTTCGATATCCATGGGATGCCTCCGCGCCATTCGAGACGTTTTTCACGTCCCACGCCGCGAATGTCCAGCCTTGCCCCGCGTTGCGCCACCACAGATAAGGGCGGCATGAAAACGCGCCTGCCCATAGATGAAGTTATGCCTGCCGTTCTAGACGCGTTGCGGAACCACGGACGTTTGGTGCTCCAAGCGCCGCCCGGTGCGGGCAAGACAACCCGCGTGCCGCTTACGATGCTTGAGGCGGGCCTGACGAATGACCGCATTCTGATGTTGGAGCCGCGCCGCCTCGCCGCGCGCGCCGCAGCGGAGCGGATGGCGCAGACCTTGGGCGAGAAGACGGGCCAGACTGTCGGCTACCGCGTGCGCGGCGCGTCCGAAGTATCAAAGGCCACCCGCATCGAAGTGGTTACCGAAGGCATCCTGACCCGCATGATGCAAGACAATCCCGAACTGCCTGGCATTGGGGCGGTGATCTTTGACGAATTTCACGAGCGCTCGCTGAACGCAGACCTTGGCCTTGCCCTCTGCCTTGAGATCGCGGGCGCGCTGCGCGATGATCTGATGCTGGTGGCCATGTCTGCCACACTGGACGCTGGTCCTGTTGCAGCAATTATGGAGGCCCCGATTGTCACCTCCGAGGGACGCAGTTTTCCGGTGACGCCCCAGTGGCTGGACAAGCCTCTTCCCAAAACCACACGATTCGAACAGGCCGTGGCCGATCTGGTGTTACACGCGATGTCTCAGGCCGATGGCTCCGCGCTGGTGTTTCTGCCCGGCGAGGGGGAGATTCGCCGCGTGCAAAACCTGCTGGAGCGGCAGGCGCCAAAGGACTGCACGATCGCTCCCCTGTTCGGCGCAATGGATTTCAAAGCACAGCGCGCCGCGATCAACCCTGCACCCGAGGGCCGCAAAATCGTGCTCGCCACTTCAATTGCAGAAACCTCACTGACCATCGAGGGCATCCGGATTGTTGTGGACGGTGGCAGATCGCGGCGGGCCGAATTTAATCCCTCCTCCGGCATGTCCCGCCTTGTCACAACCCGCGTTACTCAGGCCGAAGCCACCCAGCGTGCGGGCCGCGCGGGACGGATGAGCGAAGGTGCCGCCTATAAGCTGTGGACCAAGGGGGAGGATGGCGCACTTGCCGCTTATCCGCCCGCCGAAATCGAGAGCGGGGATTTGAGCGCCTTTGCACTGGAACTGGCGCTCTGGGGTGCGCAGGCCGAAGAACTGGCCTTTGTCACGCCACCCCACGCGGGCCGCCTGATGGAGGCGAAATCGCTGCTGCACATGCTTGGCGCACTGGATGCGCAGCACCGCATCACCTCCCATGGCCGCAGGCTTGCAAAATTGCCGCTGCATCCGCGACTTGCTCATATGGTGGCCCTTGGCGGACGCAAGGCGGCAACGCTGGCCGCGATATTGGCGGAGCGTGACCCACTGCGCGGCGCACCGCTCGACCTCAGCCACCGCATGCGCGCGGCCGCGGGGGAGCGCGTTACAGGTGAGGTCCATCACGCCACACTGGCGCGTATCCGGCAGGAAGCAAAGCGCCTGTCGCGGTCCACAGCGCCCAACGGTCCCGAAGATATTGGCACCCTCGCTGCCCTCGCCTACCCCGACCGGATCGGACTGCGCCGCAAAGGCGACGCTGCGCGGTTTGTGCTGTCTGGCGGAAAAGGGGCCTTGATTCCTGACGGTGATCCACTGGCCGGAGAGCGCCTGATCGTGGCAACCGACCTTGATGGCGATCCGCGTGAGGCGCGCATCAGACAAGGCACGGCCCTGTCAGAGGGCGCACTGCGCGCGGCCTTTACCGACCAAATCGCGTGGCATGACCACTGCGCATGGTCGCGCCGCGAGGGGCGGGTTGAGACACGGCGCCAGGAGCGTTTTGGCGCGCTGGTGCTGGATGACCGTACATGGAGTGACGCACCGCAAGACGTGGTGGCCGCCGCAATGCTGGAAGGTGTGGCGCAACTGGGCCTGCGCCCTGATAAAGCCGCTGCACGGTTTCTGCGCCGCGCCGCAATGATGACGGACCAGCCTGAGTTCCCCGATTTCTCCGAGGCGCACTTGCTGGCAACGCTCGACGACTGGCTGCTGCCCCACCTTGGCACCACGCGCAGCACCGCTGATTGGAAACGCTTTGACATGCTGCCCGCGCTCAAGGCTCGCCTTGACTGGGACCAGCAGCAACAGATGGACCGTGCTGCACCGGGGCATTTTGTGACGCCGCTGGGGCGCCGCATTGCAATTGATTATGACGGGGACACGCCGCAGATCGCTGTGCGCCTCCAAGAGATGTTTGGCGTCACGCGACACCCCAGCGTAGCAGGCCAGCCGCTTCAGGTGACGCTGCTATCGCCCGCCCAGCGCCCTGTGCAGGTCACAATGGATTTGATCGGCTTTTGGGACGGTTCCTACGCCGATGTGCGCAAGGATATGAAGTCACAATACCCACGCCATCCATGGCCAGATGATCCGCGTGAAGCCGACCCAACGCTGCGGGCGAAACCGCGGGGAACTTAACGTCCCTCGCTGGCCAGATCGGGCCACTGCGCGTTAAATTTACCGTCCTGATCTGTGCGCGCAAACCCGTGTGCGCCAAAGAAGTCGCGCTGCGCCTGAATGAGGTTCGCCGTGCCGCGCCCGCGGCGCATACTGTCATACCATGCAAGGGCTGCGGACAAGGCGGGGAGCGCAGTGCCAAGCGAAACCCCTGCCACAACAGTCCGGCGCAAAGCTGGCACAGTCTGCGCCAATGTCGCGGCAATCTCAGGCGACAAGATTACATGACCATGGGGCAGCTCTTGCCCAAAGGCCGCTGCCAGATCATCCAGCAACGCCGAGCGGATGATGCATCCGGCGCGCCAGATCTCGGAGATCCGCACCATATCAAGCGACCAATCGTATTCCTGCGACGCCGCTTCCAGCAGGCGAAACCCTTGAGCGTGCGCAATGATGCGCGCGGCAAGGAGCGCTTTCTCCAGATCACCCTCGCTCGGCATACCCGCATCAAGCGTCCCGGCGCTGAGGAGTGGCTCGCCCGTCTCACGCGCAGATTTCTCCGACGACCATCCCCGCGCGCCCACAGCGGCCTCGATTGTATTGGCGGACTGGCCCAGTTTAAGGGCTTCGATCAAAGTCCAGCGGCCCGTCCCTTTTTGCCCTGCCTGATCCACAATGACATCGACCATCGGCAGACCTGTTTCAGGATCAATCGTTTGCAACGCCGCCGCACTCACTTCGATCAGATACGAGCTGAGCGGACCATCCTGCCAGCCCTCAAACAGTGCGCCAATGCGCGGCGCGTCCCAGCCCGCACCATCGCGCAGCAGGCCGTAAACCTCGGCGATCATCTGCATATCCGCGTATTCGATGCCATTGTGCACTGTTTTTACAAAATGCCCTGCTCCATCCGTTCCTAGATGAGCCACACAAGGCTCCCCCTCGAATTTCGCGGCGATGGCTTCGGCCATGGGTCTAAACTGGTTCCAGCTGTGATCGGTGCCGCCCACCATCATGGAGGGGCCGTGACGCGCGCCCTTGGCCCCGCCAGACACGCCCATGCCGACAAAATGCGCGCCTGTCCCGCTCAGCTCTTTAAACCGGCGACGGGTGTCGTGGAAATCGGCATTTCCGCCGTCGATGATGGTATCGCCCTCTTCGAGCAACGGCAGTACCGCCTCGATCATCGCATCCATCGGCGCGCCCGAAGGGATCATGAACAAAATCGTGCGCGGCGTTTTCAGGGCCGTTACGAAGTCTTCCAATGTCTCAGCGGGGAGAAGCGCGTTTGCCAGCGCGCCTGCCTCTTTGACAAACGCGCCGATCCAAGCGGTCTCGCGGTTGGTCACAGCGACTTGGAACCCCTGCTCCGCAAGGTTCAGCGCAAGTGCACTGCCCATGGTCCCCAACCCGTAAACGCCGATATCGGCCTTGGCCTGTGTCATGGAAATATCCTTGCTGAAATGTCTGCTCGCAAGACGTTCCCCGTTTTACGATGCAGGGGCAAGCGACTACCTCTCCAAGCACCAGCGCATGACCGCTTTTTGCGCGTGCAAACGGTTTTCCGCCTCGTCAAAGATGACCGATTGCTCTCCGTCCATGACGTCGCTTGTCGCCTCGTCGTCGCGGTGGGCGGGCAAGCAATGCATGAACAGGGCATCGGGTTTGGCTTGTGCCATCAAGTGTGCGTTCACCTGATAGCCGCGCAATTGGTTATGGCGGCGCTCGCGCGCGGATTGCGGGTCGTGCATGGAAACCCATGTGTCCGTGACGACCAGATCGGCCCCTTTGACCGCCTCACCGGGGTTTCGAACAGTGGTATAAAGCCCGTCGAGCGCCCGCTCCGGGTCCAGCGTTTCGGGGCCGGTGAACACCAGATCGAAGTCGAACTGTTTGGCCGCATGGGCAAAACTGGCAAAGACGTTGTTGCCGTCACCGGACCAGACCACACGCTTGCCCTTGATCGGGCCGTTATGCTCTTCAAAGGTCATGATATCGGCCATGATCTGGCAAGGGTGACTGCGGTTGGTAAGACCGTTGATCACGGGCACGCTGGCGTATTCTGCCATTTCATGCAGGGTTTGCTCCTCAAACGTGCGGATCATGATGAGGTCGACGTAGCGCGAGAGCACGCGGGCGGTGTCGGCGATTGTCTCGCCGTGGCCGAGCTGCATGTCGGCGCCCGACAGTACAAGTGTTTGCCCCCCCATCTGGCGCACGCCTACATCAAAAGAGACGCGCGTACGGGTCGAGGGTTTCTCGAAGATCAGTGCGACGATGTGGTCTTTGAGCGGCTGGTCGTCGTCCAACGCGCCGCGGGGGCGGCCAGCACGCGCAGTCTTCATCGCGACGGCGCTGTCCATGATGCTGCGCAATTCGGCCTGATCGGTTTGGTGTATATCGAGGAAATTTTTCATGAATCACTTTTCGTTATTTTGAGAGGAAAGGACGGGGGCCAGCCCCCGAACCCCCGGAGTATTTTTTGCCAATAGAGATATCAGCTTTGAAGCGAGGATGCTGCACGGTCGAGACGTTCGACGGCCTCGGATATTTCTGCATCCGTGATGTTGAGTGGTGGCAGCAAACGGACGACATTATCGGCGGCAGGGACGGTGATTAGCTCATTGGCGTAGCCTGCATTGACGAAATCGCCCGGTGCCACTTTGCATTTCAAGCCCAGCATGAGGCCCGCTCCGCGCACACTCTCGAACACGTCGGGATGTGCTGCGACCAGACCTTCGAGCTTTTGGCGCAGCAGGCCCGCCTTTCGATTTACGCCAGCCAGAAAATCTGGATCGGCCACGATGTCAATCACGGCGCAGCCCACCGCACAGCCCAGTGGGTTGCCACCGTAGGTCGAGCCGTGGGTACCCGCGGTCATGCCGCTGGCGGCATTTTCAGTGGCCAGCACTGCACCTAATGGGAAGCCACCGCCAATGCCCTTGGCGACCATCATGATATCTGGTGTAACCCCTGACCATTCATGAGCAAAGAGCTTGCCCGTACGGCCTACACCGCATTGCACTTCATCTAGGATCATCAGGATGCCGTGCTCATCACACAGATCGCGTAGCCCTTTGAGGCAGGCGTCGGGCAGCGGACGTATGCCGCCCTCGCCCTGCACCGGCTCAACCATAACGGCGCAGGTCTTATCGCTGATCGCGGCAGTAAGTGCTTCGTGGTCACCGAAATCCAGATGGGTGAAGCCGCCCAAGAGCGGGCCAAAGCCTTTTGTCATCTTCTCAGAGCCTGCTGCGGCGATGCCCGCAGCGGAGCGGCCATGGAAGGAGCCGGAGAAGGTGATGATTTCAACGCGGTCATGCTCCCCTTTGTCATAGAAATACTTCCGGGCCATTTTCACAGCAAGCTCGCAGGATTCTGTACCGGAGTTGGTGAAAAAGACCGTATCGGCGAAAGTATGCTCCACGAGTTTATCTGCCAGCGCTTTTTGCTGGGGGATTTCATAGAGGTTAGAGGTGTGCCACAACGCGCCCGCCTGCTCGGTCAGGGCCGCTACCAGCGCGGGGTTGGCATGGCCCAGTGCATTAACCGCAATCCCTGCACCAAGGTCCAGAAAACGTCGTCCATCTGCCTCGATGAGCCAAGCACCTTCACCTTTGACAAAGCTCAGGGGCGCACGGGAATAGGTTGGCAAGACAGAAGTGATCATTAGGATCATCCTTTTGAGGGAGTGGGTATTGAAACGATTGGCCGCGGAAATCCCAAAAGTGCACGGGAGTTACGAGGGGTCAAGAGGGGAGTGTGCTTTGGCACCATGGATCACAACTGCCAAGAAGGCAGGGTCCGCGCAAAAAGTCAGCGGCGTCGTCGGAGCAATGTGTGCACGCATGTGATCATGGAGCGATGCTTACCGCTTTGCGGCTGTGATGCAAGAGCTATTGCACCGTCTCTTGCCCATGCGTGGTATCCGCGCCATAGCGGTGTGATGTATGTCCCCAAACCCCAAAACAATGCGCTGGCGGCCGCCCTCATCGTCGGTGCTGCGGCATTTATTGCGGCGACCACGCTCATGGCAAAGAGCCTTGGTACAGGCACGCTCGGGGAGCCGCTACATGCTTTACAGATCAGCCATGGGCGGTTTTTGTTTGCCTTTATAGGGCTCAGCGTCGCTGCCGTAACGCTTCGGCCCAAACTCACCGCTCCGCATTGGCGGCTGCATATCGTGCGCACCAGCTTTGGCTGGGCGGGGGTCACGCTTATGTTTGCGGCGGTGGCGTTTATTCCGCTGGCGGATGCGACCGCGATCTCGTTTCTCAATCCCGTCTTTGCGATGATGCTCGCGATCCCGCTGTTGGGGGAGAAGGTTGGCCGCGTACGTTGGTCGGCAGCTGTACTGGCGATGATTGGTGCGCTGGTGTTGTTGCGGCCCACGCCCGAGAGTTTTCAGCCTGCCGCACTTTTGGCGTTGGGGGCGGCGATGATCATGGGAATGGAGCTCATCTTCATCAAAAAACTGGCAGGGCGGGAAAATCCGTTTCAGATTTTGCTGGTCAACAATATGATCGGTCTGTGCATTGCAACGGCGGCAGTCTTGCCCGTTTGGCAGCCACCCACAGGCGCGCAATGGATGGTGCTGGCGGGGATCGGGCTGTGTATGGCTGTGGCGCAAACCTGTTTTGTGAACGCTATGGCGCGTGCGGATGCGAGTTTTGTTGCACCGTTCAGCTATGCCACCCTAATATTCGCTGCCTTTTACGATTTGATTTTCTACCGCGTCGTTCCTGATGGCGTCACGATATTGGGCGCAATGATCATTATAACAGGGGCAATATGGCTCGCGCTGCGCGAGGCGCGACTGAAAAACCCTGCGCCGCGGCCGCCAACGGCGGTGTGATCCCTTGCACCTGCCGACACAGCCATTACTATAGGAGACTGATTTTGTAAAAGCGGTCCCGTGCGGGCCGCTTTATTATACTAGGGAAACCTCCATGTCCTGGACCGATGACCGCGTTGAAATTCTGAAAAAAATGTGGGGCGAAGGCCAGTCCGCAAGCCAGATCGCCAAAGAGCTGGGCGGCGTGACCCGCAATGCTGTGATCGGCAAGGTGCACCGCTTGGGCCTGTCCAACCGGACGACCGCAGGCGCCGCCGCCAAAGCAGAGCCAAAAGCGAAGGCTGCGCCAAAAGTGCCCGCGAAGGCGAAACCCGCCACGCCGGTCGAGCCGGAAGTGCGGACGAACGCAGATAAGCCGGATCTCAAGACTGAGCCTGCGATTTCGCCCAACGCTGTGCGCCCGCCGCGCAACCAGATTATTCCGGCAGGCCAGCCTTTGCCGCCGCAGCCTTCGGCAAACGAGATCAGCCCAGAGGCCCTCGCCAAGGTCAACGAGATTGAGAAGAAGGCCAAAAAGCTGAGCTTGATGGAGCTGACCGAGCGGACATGCAAATGGCCCGTTGGTGACCCTGCGACCGAGGATTTCTGGTTTTGCGGCCTGCCTGTGAAACAGGGCAAGCCCTATTGCGAGGCACATGTCGGCGTCGCGTTCCAACCCATGAGTGCGCGGCGCGATCGCCGCCGCTAAGCGCAAAGCAAAGCCTGCTCGCAGGCTTTGCTTCCTGAATTTCCATGGAATTCTATCCCGCTTCTGGCAACCGGTTGTGAAACATTTACCACGCAGGTTTGAGTTGCTGTGCATCCAAGCTGTATGTTCAGTGCGTGTGAAATAACCAAAAGGTCGTTGCCATGCCAAACCATGACACCATTCGCGCCGCCGATGCCATTGCCCGTCGTCTTTATGCAGCGGGATGCAGGCACGCCTTTGGTATGCCGGGCGGTGAGGTGCTCACACTGGTGGACGCTCTCGGGGCTGCGGGCATCACTTTTGTGCTTTGCAAACACGAGAACGCAGCAGGTTTCATGGCTGAGGCCGCGTGGCACCAGTCCGGTGCGCCGGGGATCATGGTCGCGACCATCGGGCCGGGAGTGCTTAATGGCGTAAACTCCATCGCCAACGCGCTACAGGATCGCGTGCCGCTGATTGTCCTATCCGGTTGCGTCGATGCGGACGAGGCTGAGACCTACACACACCAAGTGCTCGACCAGCAGGCCGTATTGCGCCCGATTACAAAGGCGAGTTTTCAACTGAGTGCGGGTGCTGCGCATGTGATCGCTGACAAAGCGGTGAACATTGCGCTGGAAGGGCGGCCCGGCCCTGTGCATATCGACGTGCCCATCTCGGTGGCAGACGCGTCAATTCCGATACAGCCCCCAACTCAACGCACAACGCCTTCTATTACTGCTCCGTTAGGGGATGACCTCAAGACCGCACAGGACTGGCTGAGCCACGCGAAACGCCCCGTCATGATCGTTGGCGTGGATGCTGTGAACGAGCAAGCAAGTGTCGCAGTGACTGCGTTTGCCGAGAGGTTTGGCGTTCCGGTGATCACAACGTACAAGGCCAAAGGCCTCCTCGATGAGCGCCACCCCCTTGCCTTAGGGGGGGCCGGATTGTCGCCTCTGGCCGATACGCATCTCGTCCCGTTTATCCAGCAATCCGATCTGGTCATCTGCGTCGGTTACGACCCCATCGAGATGCGCCCCGGCTGGCGTGACATCTGGGACGCGCGCCAGCAACGGGTAATCGATATCACAGCCGTGCCTAATCACCACTATATGCATCAAGCGAGCCTCAGCTTTATTGCAGATTGCGCAGCGAGCCTCTCCGCAATTGCGGGTGACGCCCAGCCCCAAACCCAAACATGGCCAAAGGGAGAGATTGCAGCCGTCAAAGCAGCGCTGGCCGCATCATTTCCCATGGATGAGGCATGGGGGCCTGCCGCGATCATCAGCACCTGTCGCAGCCACCTGCCCGATGACACAATCGCGACCGCCGACAGTGGCGCGCATCGCATTTTGCTCAGCCAGATGTGGACCTGCACGCAGCCACGCGGGTTGCTGCAATCCTCCGCACTCTGCACGATGGGCTGTGCCCTACCTCTGGCCATGGGCACAGCCCTCTGCGCGCCAGAGCGTACTGTCGTCTCCTTTTCAGGTGACGCAGGTTTCCTGATGATCGCGGGGGAGCTTTCAACCGCAGCGGAGCTTGGGCTCAAGCCGATATTTGTGGTCTTTGTGGATGCCTCGCTTGCCTTGATCGAGCTAAAGCAACGCCAACGTCAGATGCGCAACGCAGCTGTTGATTTTGGTCATCATGACTTTGCGGCGATGGGAATTGCCTTTGGCGGGGCGGGTCATACCGTCACCAACCGTGCCGAGCTCGAGGCCGCCCTGGCCACCGCGCAAACCGCTGATACATTTACTGTAATCGCCTGTACCATTGAGCGAGGGGCCTATGACGGACGCATCTGAAACTGTTGGCGCATTGGACGGGGTATTCGTCCTTGATTTGTCACGCATCCTCGCTGGCCCTACGGCCACACAGCTCTTGGGCGATATGGGCGCTACGGTGATCAAGGTCGAGAACCCCAAGAGCGGCGGCGATGACACACGCGGCTGGGGTCCGAACTATGCGCAAAACGAGGATGGCAGCGCGTCAGATCTGTCGGCCTATTTTATGTCCTCAAACCGCAACAAACAGTCCATTGCCGTCGATATCGCCACGCCTGAGGGACAGGACATCATTCGCCGCCTCGCCGCGCGCGCTGATATCGTGGTGGAGAATTTCAAACCTGACGGGCTGGTAAAATACGGGTTGGATCATGCGACCCTGTGCAAAGCGCACCCGAGCCTCGTCTATTGCTCAATCTCGGGCTACGGCCAGACAGGGCCAAACCGTGACAAACCGGGGTATGATCTGATGGCCCAAGGATTTGGCGGGATCATGTCGATCACCGGTGATCCCGAAGGTGTGCCGACAAAGGTGGGCGTGGGCATCGCGGATGTAATGTGCGGGATGTACGCGACCATCGGCATTCTCACCGCTTTGCGCCACCGCGATAAAACCGGCGAGGGCCAGCATGTCGAGCTGGCGTTGATTGATGCACAAATGGCGTGGCTGGTGAACGAAGGGCTGAACTATCTCACGTCCGGTGAGTTACCCCAGCGGCGCGGCAATGCGCATCCTAACATCGTCCCCTATGACGCGTTCGAGGTGGCCGATGGTCACTTTCTGCTCGCAGTCGGCAACGATGCGCAATTTACACGGTTCTGCGATGTGATTGATCTATCAGACCTAGCGGCAGATACAGCCTTCACCACCAATCTGGGCCGGATCCAGAATCGCGAGGCGCTGATGGCCCACATCAAACCTGCGTTGCAGACATGGGCCAAGGCCGATATCCTGGAGGCCCTGCGCAAGGTCAAAGTCCCCGCTGGCCCGATTAATACCATTGCCGAAGCGCTCAACTCGGATCAGGCACAGGCGCGTGGCACTGTCCGCAAGATGAAATCAGATGGTGTCAAAGGCGGTCAGGTCCAGCTTTTGGGTAACCCGCTCAAATTTTCCAAGACGCCCGTGAAATACCGCCGTCCCCCGCCCCGCTTTGGGCAGGACACAGACGAGGTTCTTGCAACATGGCTGGGCGATAAGCCGCGCAATTAAGGCCCCGTTCCAAGCAATTCCGGAAAACAGGTGCTTCCGGTTCTCGCTTTTGCCGTATAGATTTCAATCCGTTCACGAAACCCTTGGACTGCTTCACGTTGACGTGTGGCGGGCGCCTGCTCCCTGACGTGAAGGGGCTGTGTACGTTAAGGGTGGTGCAACGCTGCACGACTTTTGTGTGGCATATCCAATCCAGAGGTGATCCTCCCGTGACCCAGACTGATATGTGCGCATGCCCTGTTACCCTTTCCTCGCCCACTGCCCTTGCTGATTGGAATGGTGTGATCCACGGGCTCCTCTCGCACGGACAACAAACGCCCGTACATCTTGGGCGACTGATGGAGGCAGAGCCTGATTTTGCCATGGGCCACGCTGCACGCGGCCTGTTTTGCCTGATGACAGGGCGTGCAGAGGTGATCGCCCCTGCCCATGACGCGCTTGCGGCAGCAAAAGCATCGGCTGCGCAGACGCAAGTGACGCCGCGCGAAGCAGGTTGGATTAGGGCATTGGAACTATGGCTTGGCGGGAAACCCACCGCCGCGATTGCTGCGGTTGAGGATATCCTGCGCACCCTGCCCCATGACACGCTCTCTGCCAAATTAAGCCACGGCATCCGTTTCATGCTGGGTGACAGTGCGGGCATGCGCCGATCAGTGGAACGGGTGCTAGAGGCCCATACCGCAGATCACGCTGGACGGGGGTATTTGCTGGGCTGTCACGCTTTCACGCTTGAGGAGACGGGGGAATATGCCCGTGCCGAGGCCGTTGGCCTTGAGGGGCTGACCCTAACCACAGACGACGCGTGGGGTTTGCATGCTGTCGCCCATGTCCATGATATGACCGCGCGCCCTGACTGCGGGATTGCGCTGATTGAGAACAACACTGCCGCTTGGGGGCGCTCCAATAACTTTCGCTATCACGTCTGGTGGCACAAGGCGCTGCTGCATATGGAGCGCGGCGAGTTGGATATCGCCCTTGGCCTTTATGATGCGCAAATCCGCGTCGATAAGACCGACGATTACCGCGATATCTCGAACGCCACGTCCCTGCTGATGCGGCTTGAGCTTGAGGGGATGGACATCGGACCACGCTGGGAAGAGCTAGCCGATTTCTCAGAAAACCGGGTCGAGGATGGGTGTCTGGTCTTTGCTGATCTGCATTACCTTCTTGCACTCACAGGTGCGTCGCGCGGCACCGCCCGCGATGCAATGACTGCCCGGTTTGCACGTGATGCAGCCAAGAGCGGCGAGATGCCCGCCCGCGTCGAGGCCCCCGGCACGGCAGCGCTTGCAGGACTAAACGCCTTTTCCGAAGGGCGCTATGACACTGCATTTCTTAACTTGGCGGCAGCCCGCCCATTGATGCAAACCATCGGTGGCAGTCACGCGCAACGTGATGTATTTGAGCGTATAACCATCGATTCAGGTCTGCGCGCAGGCCGCTACGATGCCACCGCAGCCATCCTGCGGGACCGGCAAAAAACACGCGGCGGCCATATCGACCGCTTCGCTGCCACCCGTTTTGAGAAGATCAACACCGCACGCGGCATCGCGGCGCAATAGACCGGACGAACAACCTGTATGACGACCCTTGTCACCACTGCCGCTGCTGCGCCGCGTGTACGCGACCTGCGCCTTGATTTCTTTCGCGGCATTGCGATGTTTATCATTCTGATGGCCCACACGCCCGGCAATTTTCTGACCTCGTGGATACCCGCACGCTGGGGCTTTTCCGATGCAACCGAGATGTTCGTTTTCTGCTCTGGCATGGCCTCTGCCATCGCCTTTGGCGGAACATTTCAACGCGCTGGGTGGTTCATCGGCTCTGCGCGCGTAGCCTTTCGCATTTGGCAGGTTTATTGGGCGCATATCGGGCTGTTTATCGCTGTGGCCGCGCTCATGGCGGGCTTTGACCATTACGGTGACTTTGACAAAAACTACATCGGCTCGCTGAACCTGTGGAAATTTTTTGCGGACCCCGCCGTGCCGCTGCTGGGCCTTGTTACGCTGACCTATGTGCCGAATTATTTCGACATCTTGCCGATGTATATGGTGGTGCTGGCGATGATGCCGATCGTGATGGCCCTGCAACGTGTCCACACCGGATTGGTCTTTGCCTTCATGGTCACTGTTTGGCTGGGCGCGCAGGCGTCGCTATTGGGCGACAACCATCTCTCCCTCCCCGCCGAGCCATGGTCGGAGCGTGACTGGTACTTCAACCCCTTCGGTTGGCAGCTCGTCTTTTTCACCGGCTTTGCCCTCATGCGCGGCTGGATACCTAAACCACCTGTGCATATCGCCTTGATCCTGCTGGCTGCTGCAATCGTGCTGGCCAATATCCCGCTGAGCAATATCGGCGTGCGGGCCGTGTCGCGGGATTGGTTCTTTTTGACCGAAACGGGCAATCCGGTGATCGACGCACGCATCGTGCTCAAACCGCTGATCGACAAGAGCGACTTTGGACTTTTCCGCTATATCCACTTCCTCGCCCTCGCCTATCTCGCGTGGGTACTGGCCGGCGATAAAGGTGACAATCTGCTGGCGCGTGGCACTGGCTTGTTTGCGCGGGTCTGGGCCCGCATTCTCAAGGTCATCCTCAAAGTGGGCCAACAATCTCTAGCCGTCTTTATCGTGTCGATGTTTACGGCACGGGTCATGGGGTTTGTCATGGATATGATCGGGCGCAGCACGGGGACCACCCTTCTGGTCAACCTCGGCGGTGCGGTGATCCTTGTGGCAGCAGCCTTTGGTGCAGGCTGGTTCAAATCCCAACCCTGGAAGGTAAAGTCCTGATGCTGCGTCGCGATGTCCTCAAAACACTGGCTGCATTGGCCGCTATCCCGACTGCTGCATTGGCCGAGGATGCGCCCCTGCGCACTGGAACCTCCACACCGTTTAATGCGCAAACGGTCAAGAACCGCGCGCGCGCCCTGGCAGCAGCTGACTACGCCCCGCGCCCCACGATCCCACAAGAATGGGAGGAAATCAGCTATGACCAATATCGCAAAATCTGGTTCGATACGCGCAATGGCTTGTGGGAAAACACAAATCGGCCCCAGCGGTTGGACGTGTTCCCTCCCGGCCTTTATTACCCACAAGGCACCGAGATAAACATCGTTGAGGACGGTGGCGCAAGTCCGCTGATCTTTGATCTGAACGTATTCGACCGCACCGATCAATTCCCCGATCTGCCGCTCAATGAGCATATGGGCTATTCCGGTCTGCGTCTGCGCGCCGATCTGCGCAACTCTGGTGCGTTCACTGAATACAGTGTGTTTCAGGGCGCCAGCTATTTCCGCGGCATCGGCACGGGTGAGATTTACGGGCTGTCCGCGCGCGGTCTTGCCCTCAAAACCGGCGATCCAATGGGGGAGGAGTTTCCCGATTTCATCGCCTTCTGGATCGAGACGCCCGAGACCTCGGACCGCTCCGTCACGCTTCATGCGCTGCTTGACAGCCCAAGCTGTACGGGAGCCTACCGATTTGAGATCACCCATGGCGAGGTGCTGGACATGGAGGTGGAGGCAACGATCTTTGCGCGCACTGAGTTGGGCCATGTGGGTATTGCACCCCTGACCTCAATGTTTCTGTTTGACGCGACCGACCGCGCGTCCGACTTTCGCCCCAATGTGCACGACAGTGACGGGTTGCTGATCCACAATGGCGCCGGAGAGGTGATCTGGCGACCTCTGGCAAACCCGAAGAACCTGCAAATTAGTGCATTTGGCGATCAAAACCCGAAAGGGTTCGGCTTGATGCAGCGGAAACGTGAATTTAGTGATTACAATGATCTTGAGGCGCTTTATCACAAGCGGCCCTCCGTCTGGATCACTCCGCGCGGGGATTGGGGGACGGGTGCTGTTACGCTGGTTGAAATTCCTGCCGACCTTGAGATTTACGACAATATCGTTGCCTATTGGCGGCCCACCACCCCGATCCCTGCGGGGGCGGAGCATGCCATGCGCTATGGCTTGCAGTGGGGTGCTGATCCCGCGCCAAATCCGCCTGAACTGCTGCGTGTTCTTGGCACGGCCATGGGCGGGCGGCCCGAAGGGGGGCTGGTGATGGTCATTGATTTTGAAGACGGCAGCGCGCTCCCCGATGATTTGAGCACTGTTGACGTGACCCTGCGCAGCAGCACCGGCACCACCACGTCGGGCATTTTACAGCGAAACCCTGAAACCAATGGTCCGCGTCTTGCGTTTACCTTTATGCCCGAGGGCGCAAGTGTTGCCGAGTTCCGCGTGCAACTGCGCACGGGCGAAGCCCCTTTGAGCGAAGTATGGCTCTACCGTTGGACACCAACCTGATGCAAGAAACGACCCGCCACACTGCAATGCCTGCGCGCGCACCCATGGACGCGCAAGAGCAGACTTTTGGCAAAGCGCCAATGCCCGCTTTTGCAGACAGACCAACAACAGGTCCTGCATGGCGCGCCGCAACTTTCTGGCCTGCGCTCATCGGTACGGCGCTTCTGATGTCAGGTCTCTATGGCTGGCTCGCCAATGGCGGGATGAGCGGGATGGAATGGGCCTTACTGAGCATGATTGGCGCAACCTTTATCTGGGTCAGCTTATCTGTGAGTACGGTTGGCGTGGCCATTGCAGGGCTGTTGGCGCGGGCAAATGCGGATGCGCGACCCGCAAGTGCAGTGACGGGTATTGATGTGGCACTGCTGGTGCCGATCTATAATGAGGTGCCGCAGAACGTTTTTGGCAATGCGGTTGCCATGTTGCACGATCTGGCAACGCGGAATGGACCGCACAACTATACCCTCTTCATCCTGTCGGACACACGCGATGATGCCATTGCCGCGCAGGAATGGCAGGCCTTTGAGGATTTGCGCAGCACTGCGCCTGATGGCATTTGCGTGCATTACCGCCGCCGCAGCGACAACACGGATAAGAAAATCGGCAACATCGCCGAGTGGGTGCGCGGATGGGGTGCTGCGTTTGAAGGGATGGTCGTGCTGGATGCCGACAGCCTGATGAGCGGACGCGCGATTGACCGTTTGGCGTCCGAGCTTTCCTCCGATCCGCGCGCAGGGTTGATCCAGACCTTTCCTATGCTGATCGGCGCGCAAACAGTTTTTGCCCGCCTGCAACAATTCTCGAATGTGGCGTACGGCTGGCTTTTGGCCGAAGGCTTGGCGACATGGGCGCGCTCGGAGGGCAATTATTATGGCCACAACGCGATCATCCGCACCCAAGCCTTTGCCACCAACGCGATGCTCCCGCACATGCGCGGGCGCGGAGGAAGTGAACAACTGGTCCTGAGCCACGATTTCGTGGAAGCAGGGCTTCTGCGCCGCGCAGGTTGGGGCGTGCGGTTCCTTCCGCGTGTGACTGGCAGCTTTGAGGAGACCCCCGCCACCCTCATCGATTATGTCATCCGTGACCGCCGCTGGTGTCGCGGTAATTTACAGCATTTACGGCTTCTTGGAACCAAGGGCCTGCACCCTGTGTCGCGCTTTCATTTATTCCACGGAGCGGTTGCCTATCTGCTGAGCCCCGCGTGGTTCTTCCTGCTCGTGATCTGGGCCTTGCTGGGCAAAGACGCCGATACGAACGTCATCCGTTACTTCAATGAGGCAAACCCGCTGTTCCCCGACTGGCCCCCCGCCATGAGCCATATCGACAGCGCGGTGTTCCTCGTGATCATGTATGCAATGCTGCTGACACCCAAAATTGCGGGGGCTGCCATTATTGCGGCAACACCGCGTGCAGCACGCGTTTTTGGCGGGGCCGGTCCCTTCCTCCGCAGCTTTGCAGTCGAGGTGGCACTCTCCATCGCCTATGCGCCCATCATGATGATTCAACAGACCAAAGCCGTTGTGCGCGCGCTCACCAGCCAGTCCGAGGCATGGGCACCGCAATCACGGACAGCGCGGCAGCACAGCTGGGCAACGTTGGTCAAATTTCACTGGGTAGAGATGGCTTTGGGCATTATATTGCTCAGCGGGCTACTGGCCGGTTTGGTCTCTCTCTGGCTCGTGCCCATCATGATGAGCCTTCTGCTCGCCGTGCCGCTCTCGGCGCTGTCGGGCATGCAGGTATCCGAGCGCACACGCGCTACCTTTCGCCTCGACAGCCCTTATACGCTGCGCGAACCTGCCATCGTGCAACGGGCCATGCGGGAGCGTGCGCGGTTGGAAGTGGCGCTGAAAGCGCGGGAAATTCCTGCGGAATAGTTCTTCTTCTCACCCTCGCAGAGTTCCGTCACCACACAAAATGCCCACCAGATTTCTCGGGCGGGCATTTTCATTCTCACCACTGCGGCGCTGTTACGAGGTTACTTGCTCTCGCAGGATCGAGGCGGTCAGCGACAACATTAGATAGATGCCCCCAAAGATCAGGAAGGCCAAAATGGTATTCTCGAACTTGCGCGGGTAGCTGGGCTCGTCACTCGGAATGGGACGCACCGCGACGGTAAGATACCGGACCTGACGGGTCGCCTCCGTTCGTGCCTGCTCCAGTCCAGTTTGCGCCAGTTGCAAGTTAGCATCCGCATTCATCAGATCCGCTTGGGCCAATTGCATGCTCACCGCTTGCTGCGCCAGTGAGTTATTGCCCTCGGTAGCATTGCTCATCCGGTCATTCAGCTGGGCCAGCGCGCCCTCAAGACGGCGCACATCACCCTGCGCGCCCTCAACCTTGGCGCGGTTGGGCCGGGCATTGTCGAGCAGAGCCGCAAGCTCCAGCTGCTTTTCAATCATAAGGGTTTCATAGTTCGTGATCTGGGACCGGATCGCGGCAATCACCGCTTCTGGGTCCACACCGTTCTCGACCTGCAACTCGATCAGGCGCCGTTGGGCATTTCTACGCGCGTCTTGTGCTTTCCCAAACCCGATCTCGGCGTCGTTCATGCCACTGTCACGCTTGTCTTGGCTGAGGCTGTTCACACGCGCTTCAGCGTATTTCAACAACCGCTCAGAGAAGGTGGTGGCGATCTGCGGGTCCGCCGCGATCACTTCCATGCGGATCACACCTTCCGTCGGATCATAGCCGATTTTGACGTTCTTTTTGTAAAGCTTGTAGGCCTCTTCGTTTGTCGGGTCCGCGTTCAAGCGCTGGATCGGGTCGATCGACCCATCCGTAAAGTGGTCTTTGAACCCTGCATCTTCATCCAGCCGCAGCATCGCATCTTTGGACTGGAGATAGGCTTGGGTCGCGATGCTGTCGGCAGAGTTCGCAAATTGAGTGGGCAGCAAGCCACCAAAGGGACTTGGACCGCCGCCACCCTCGTTCTGAATGATCAGGAACTGGCTATCGGTCGAATACATTGGGGTTGCCACTTTGTAGAAATAATAGCCTGCAAAGAAGGTTGGCAGAATGACAAAGAACGCCAGCCGCACGAGAAGCAAGCCCATCTTCCGGCGACGGCGGCGCGAGATGTCTCTTTGAATTTCGGAAATTTCGCGTGTGCGGCGCTCCATCGGGCTGACTTCGGTGGATGGCAGCGTGCTACGACCTGCTGGAACGGTCTGGGGTAATTGCACCCTTTCCGCACCCGCACCCCCCGCAACACTAGGCAAGCTCGCAAATGTATCGCCCGGGCCGCCTTCATGTTGCGCGCCGCCTGCTTGGGGCACCACCAGTTCAAGCATATTGGAGCGTTGAAACGGATCGATCCCTTTGGCACGCAACAGGCGCACCGCGTCAAAGTCCGATGTAGCGGGAAGCCCGTGCTTTTGCGCCACACGTCGCGCCATGCGCAGCTGTCGGCCCGTCAGGCCCTCTTGCCGAATGGCATCCATATCCCGCTCACCGTTCACTTGCGACGCCGATGACACCTCACCCGTACGTGTTGGTTCTTGTGGCGGTGATGTCGGTGCCGGCTCAGTTCTCGGCGCGTGGGCGCGCGGCGCTGGACGTGCGGCAAGTGCTGCCGCTTCTGCGGGCGGTGTGGCACCCTCCGTCTCGGCACTCGGACTGCGCTTAATGCGGAATTTTCTAGCTTTGGGTTTGGTAGTCATACAACTGTTTCGCTTCTTCCAAGCTGTCAAATACGTTCAGCTGCCCGTCCATTAGGACCGCGGCAGTACGCGCGAATTTTTCTAGCGTTTCGGCCTGATGTGACACGATCACGATTGTGGTGGTGCGCAGACGTTCTTGCAGGATTTCTCCTGCTTTTCGGTTAAATTCTACATCCGTCGTGGATGGCATACCTTCATCAATCAGATACATATCAAAATCCAACGCCAGCATCAGCGCAAAGGAAAAGCGGGCGCGCATGCCCGCAGAATACGTACCAAGCGGTTGGTCGAAATACTCGCCCAAACCACAGAGCCAGCGGCAAAAGCTCTCGACATAGTCGGGATCAAGCCCGTAGAGCCGCGCGATGTAGCGTGAGTTTTCCATCGCGGACACTTTGCTCACAACACCGCCCATGAACCCCAGCGGAAATGAAATATTGCAGCCGCGATAAATTTCGCCGTCATCCGGCTTTTCCAGACCCGCCATCATGTTGATGAGGGTCGTTTTGCCAGTCCCGTTGGGCGCAAGAATGCCCATGGAATTACCAAGCTCGACACGGAACGACACATGGTCAAGGATGACCTTGTGTTGTGTACCTGTCCAAAAGGACTTGGAAACGTTACGAAATTCCAGCATTGCGCGCCTGCTCCGGTTCGGCTTGCGGGGTGAAGTATGTCCCTCTCTTGCGGAGGATATAGTTTCGTCTATCGACAGAATTTGACCATATTATGTCTGATTTGGAAACAAATGTACAACAGCACATGACACGCAAATGTGCACTGCCCTAGGCGTGGCCAATCACCCTGCCAGCCTGCCCACTTTCCAACCCATTTTCCTCTATTGCAAACGTGCAATGGGACAGATCAAACTATGTTACGAGCATCTAACGCATCGCATCGCGCCTCCAATGCACTTTCGTGCTCCTCCACCATCCACAGATGGACCGATGCGACAGCAATCTAGGCCTCCATTGCCGCGCGCCAAAATTATCTTGAGAAATGCCGAAATAATCATTTCTTGGAAAAGCACAGTTCTCACTTATCTTCAGCACTATGAAAGACATCCGCCCTGACTTGCACGCATGCACCCTATGCGACCAACGCTTTGCCGCGACAGCAACTGCGCACCGCCCTAATCCCGTGGTGTGGTTCGAAAAGGGGGCGCGCGTGCTGATTGCGTCCCAAGCACCGGGGATGAAGGTGCACAAAGCCAACACACCGTTTTGGGATGCCTCCGGCGTGCGCCTGCGCAGTTGGCTCGGGCTGGACGAGGAGGCATTTTATGACCGCTCCCGCGTGGCGATCATTCCGATGGCCTTCTGTTTCCCCGGCTATGATGCCAAAGGCAGCGACCTGCCCCCGCCGCCCATTTGCGCCAAGACATGGCGTAAGGATGCACTGGCCATGGTTCCCGACGTGCCCCTCACCGTGCTGATCGGCGGTCATGCCATGCGCTACCACCTGCCTCACTTTAAAACCGTGACCCAAGCGGTGCGTGATTGGGAGAGCCACCCGCCCGGCACCTTCGCCTTGCCACACCCTTCATGGCGCAATACGGGTTGGCTCAAGAAAAATCCGTGGTTCGAGGCTGATGTGATCCCCCGCCTGCAAACCGCCGTTGCCGAGGTAATGACATGACCCAGACCCCACTCGACACTGCCCACGCCGCAATGATGGCCGCTCCTGAAGATGACACCGCACGCCTGCGGTTTTATGAGCGCATGGCAGATGTGGAACTGTTCCTGCTGCTGGAAGCGGAGCCGGAGGGCGACCAGATCAATCCCCGGGTGCTGGAGACCGGAGGCGCGCAATACCTTCTGGCCTTTGACCGCGCCCAGCGCCTTGCGCAATACGCAGGCGAGGCTGGTGCTTATGTAGCTCTCTCGGGCCGCAATGTGGCGGCGATGCTCAATGGGCAACCGCTGGGGATCGCCCTGAACATCGATGTGGCCCCCTCCGCGATCTTGCTGCCTGACACGGCAGTGGCGTGGCTGCGCGAGACACTGACCAATGAGGCAGCCCAAGTTGAGGCAAAGATCGAAAGTGTACTG
>RCNE010000377.1_pt1 | contig 26003 bp, 18 predicted proteins | sample 2041361 | NCBI WGS metagenome assembly RCNE01 (sample SAMN09708229, study PRJNA481090) | Marine sediment metagenome, whole genome shotgun sequencing project. | reverse complement strand
GAAGAAGTTGAAGTAAGTATCGACAAAATTGAACTTGGCGATATTCTAAAAGTCAAGCCCGGAGATAAAATTCCTGTGGATGGGGTAATTACTGAAGGTCAAACTACCGTTGATGAAGCGATGATTTCTGGTGAACCTATTCCAGTAAACAAAGCCGAAGATGATAAAGTTAGTAGCGGTACGATCAACGGCAATCAGTCCTTTCTGATGAAGGCAGAGAAAGTAGGGTCCGACACGCTCCTTTCCCAAATCATCCAGATGGTAAACGATGCCAGCCGAAGCCGAGCGCCCATACAGAAATTAGCGGATACCGTATCAGGTTACTTTGTGCCCGTAGTGGTCCTAATCTCTGTCATCACATTTGTTGTTTGGGCCATTTGGGGTCCAGATCCAGCATATGTATTCGCATTGGTCAATGCTATTGCTGTACTGATAATCGCCTGCCCCTGTGCTTTAGGATTGGCCACACCGATGTCCGTCATGGTAGGCGTCGGAAAAGGTGCTCAAAACGGCGTGCTGATTAAAAATGCAGAAGCCTTAGAAAAAATGGATAAGGTAGATACGCTAATTGTAGACAAAACCGGAACAATAACCGAAGGGAAACCAACTGTAGAAAAAGTTGCTGCGTTTGGAGATATGTTTAGCGATGCGGATATTCTACAATTCATTGTTTCCTTAAATAGCAATAGCGAACACCCCCTTGCCGAAGCGACCGTAAAATATGGCAAGGAACAAAAAGTTGATATTCTTAAAGCAGATGGATTTAGCGCAGTTACGGGTAAAGGCGTTGAAGGAAGAGTGGGGGGTAAAAAGGTTGATTTAGGAAATCCTAAAATGATGGAATATGCCAAAGCTGAAATCACTTCTAAAATGGAAGAGAAAGCAAAGTCATTCCAAAAACAAGGGAAGACCGTATCCTATTTGGCGATAGATGGAACCGTTTCTGGATATGTTGTCATTGGCGATAAAATAAAAGCAACGAGCGCCAAGGCCATCAAAGAGTTACAAGACAGAGGAATCGATGTCATCATGCTGACAGGAGATAATCACGATACGGCCCAAGCGGTAGCAAGCGATTTAAATCTAACGAATTTCAAAGCTGGCATGTTACCGAAAGACAAATTGAAAGAAGTAGTGCGACTTCAGCATGCAGGTAAAATTGTGGCGATGGCAGGAGATGGTATCAACGATGCCCCCGCCTTGGCAAAAAGTGATGTGGGAGTTGCTATGGGAACAGGAACTGATGTCGCCATCGAGAGTGCAGCCATAACCCTAGTAAAAGGCGATTTAAATGGTATTGTAAAAGCACGAAATCTTAGCGATGTGGTCATGAAGAACATCAAGCAGAACCTATTTTTCGCACTTATTTACAATACCCTAGGAGTGCCTATTGCCGCAGGAGTACTTTATCCGTTTTTCGGGATATTGCTTTCTCCGATGATTGCAGCCGCAGCTATGAGCTTTAGTTCAGTTTCGGTCATTGCTAATGCCTTACGGTTAAGAACGAAATCAATTTAGTAAAACAACTAATTTCAAATATTTCATTATGAATAAAAACATCCTTTATATCGGAATAGCCGTCCTTTTAGGCCTGTTAGCTGGTTGGCTTATTTTCGGAACTTCTACAAAAGATTCAAATGCAACCAAAGTAATGTCCGGCAAAGAAAATGGTCATGACCATTCCAGCGAAACTTCACCCGAGATGTGGACATGCTCCATGCACCCGCAGATAATGCAACCCGAATCAGGAGATTGCCCAATTTGCGGAATGGATTTGATTCCGGCAGAATCAAGTGTGGAAGGCTTGGCCCTAAACGAAATAAAAATGACCAAAAATGCTATGGCATTAGCCAATATTCAAACTACTATAGTGGGGAATGAAATGGCAGATAGTGTGAAGGTGTGATTTCGCTTTCGGGAAAAATTACAGAAAACAAGGACGAAACTGCAACACAGCCTGCACATTTTGATGGTCGTGTCGAGCAATTGTATGTAAATTCCTTAGGCGAAAAAGTAAACCGAGGACAAATAGTAGCCTCTATCTATTCACCAGCCTTGGTGGCCGCTCAACAAGAACTGATAACTACCTTTAAGTTGAAAGAGTTACAGCCCCAATTATACAATGCGGTACGTAATAAATTTAAAAATTGGATGATTCATGGTGATGTTCTTGACAAGATTGAAAACAGCAGCCAAGTGATACAGCGCTTCCCAATTTATTCTCACGTCTCTGGAGTGGTAACAGAGATAATGGTCAATGAGGGGGCTCATGTCATGGATGGGATGTCAATATTCAAGGTAAGTAATCTAAGTTCGGTCTGGGCTGATTTCGATGCCTACGAAAATCAAATCTCTCAATTAAAAATAGGTCAAAAAATTAAGATAGTAACCAACGCATATCCCAATAAAGAGTTTGAAGCAACAGTTTCGTTTATTGACCCCATATTGAATAATTCAACCCGAACTGTTACCGTAAGAGCAACACTTAAAAATACGGAAGACTTGTTTAAGCCAGGGATGTTTGTAAACGGAAAACTTAACCGATTAACTGAAACGAATAGTGAATTAATTTCCGTTCCTGCAACTGCTGTACTATGGACGGGAGAACGCTCTTTGATATATATAAAAACCAATCCAAATGAACCCATTTTTGAAATGCGAGAAGTTACTATTGGAAACCGAAATGGAGAAAATTTCATTATAACTTCTGGCTTAGAAAATGGAGATGAAATTGTAACTAATGGAACCTTCACCGTGGACGCGGCAGCACAGTTACAAGGTAAGAAGTCCATGATGAACAAATCTGGTGGTAAAACAATGACGGGACATGAGGAGCATGCCAGTTTGCAGATGAATAGGGAAGAAAAATTGGATGGAGGAACTAAGGAATTGCCAAAGTCTGTTCAAAAAAATTTCCTTTTAGTATTAAACTCTTATTCACAATTGAAGGATGCTTTTGTCGAATCTGATATTGAAAAGGTAAAAATTGCTACAGGTGTTTTATTAAAGGACTTGGAAAAAATTAAAATTTCTAGTTTGACAGAAACTCAAAAAGAACATTTTGGTAGTATTGATGAAGCACTTAATGCTATTCTTGAAGACGCTGATTTAGAAAATCAACGTATTAATTTTGTAGTTTTGAATGAAAGTATTATTCCAGTCGCTATGAATATGAGTACTTTGAATGCGCCATTTTATGTTCAGAAATGTCCAATGGCGAACCAGAACAAAGGTGCTTTGTGGCTTAGTGAAAGTAGAGAAATAAAAAACCCATACTATGGTGACGAGATGTTAACTTGCGGTTCTGTAATAGATACAATTGGTAAATGATATTATGAAAGTTCATAAAACTAAGTAGATGTTGAAGGGGAGTTTGTTTTTTAGTTGTTTTGTGAGTATGATACTGCCTTTTATTAGCTTTTCTCAGTCTTCTGTAGACGGGGAAGTGATGGAGCGTAACGGTAACAAGACCATAGCCTTGCCAGGAGCCAATGTGTATTGGATGAATTCCCAAATAGGAACGGTTACCAATACAAAAGGAGTCTTTAGTATTCCGTTTTCTAGGGAATACAATACACTGATTATTAGTTATGTCGGGTTTGAGTCGGACACCCTTGATATTAGTGAACCCAGAAAAATAAGGCATGTTCTAAAACCTTCCAATGCCTTGGATGAAGTGGTGGTGCAACGGCAACGTGATGCGGTAGAAAAAACTTTTTTTAGTGCGCAAAATGTAGTAACCATTAATAGTGCTGAATTGCTGAAAGCGGCCTGTTGTAATCTTTCCGAGAGTTTTGAGACCAATCCCGCTATCGATGTAAATTTTTCCGATGCACTAACAGGTACCAAGCAAATTCAAATGCTTGGGCTTACTAGTCCTTACCTACTCATTACCCAAGAAAATATTCCTATGGTGCGTGGTGCTTCACAGGCGTACGGACTCACATTTACGCCAGGTACTTGGGTAGAGAGTATACAGATTACTAAAGGTGCAGGAAGCGTAGTGAACGGATACGAGAGTATCTCTGGACAAATCAATACAGAACTTGTAAAGCCCATGACGGACAAACGCTTGTTCGTAAATGGGTATGCCAACCAAAACGGGCGTTTGGAGCTCAATACTCATTTGAACCACAAACTTTCGGACAAGTGGAGTACAGGGCTGTATATCCATGGAAATCAAAGAACACAGAAAGAGGACGGTAACGATGATGGCTTTTTGGATGCACCGCTGGCGAACCAAATAAATATTATGAACCGTTGGCAGTACCAGAATCTGGAAACAGGCTGGGTAAGCTTTATTAATCTCCGCTATCTGAATGATGAAAAACAAGTAGGGGAAGTCGATTTTAATGCCGATAACTGGGTTCGGTTGCGCGCAGCTCCCAATGCTGATACTCCTGAAGGTCTTGCGCTTAGCCAAGCTGAAGGCTGGGGAAGTGAAATAGACACACGACGTTTTGATACTTCTGTAAAATTGGGTTATGTATTTCCGGAGTTGCCATTTCAAAGTCTAGGATTTCAGGCTTCCTACAGCAATCATCAACAGGAATCGTACTTCGGTTTTAATCGGTATGATATAAACCACAACAGCGTGTATTCGAATCTGCTGTTCAACTCCATCATCGGAGATACCCGAAATAAGTTTACCACAGGATTAACCTTTGCCTATGATAGCTACGATGAACTCGTTAATACTACGGACTTTGGTAGGGAGGATGTTTCTGGAGGCGCCTTTTTTGAGTACGCCTACGAAAATTTGGAAAAAGTGAGCTTAACCGCAGGTCTTCGAGTAGATACCCATAATCGTTTGGGCACTTTTGTGACCCCAAGATTACATGTGCGTTACACGCCTTGGAAACTGGGCAGTTTAAGAGGTTCTTTTGGCAGGGGTAGGCGAGCCGCCAATATTTTTGCCGAGAACCAACAGTTGTTCGGTTCTTCTAGACAAATTCAATTACTAGATGCCGGTGGAAGTATCTACGGCCTAGATGCCGAAGACGCATGGAATTATGGCGTGAGTTTTTTACAGGGTTTTGTATTCCTGAACCGAAAAGGAAACGTTTCGCTGGACTATTATCGAACCGATTTTAGAAATCAGGTTGTGGTAGATTGGGAGAATCCTAGGGCCATATCCTTTTATAATCTGGACGGGGAAAGCTACGCTAACAGTTTTCAGGTAGAGGTAAACCATGAAATTCTTGAAAATTTAGATGTGCGAATGGCCTATAAATATTATGATGTAGCAACCGATTACAGGAGTGGTAGGCTGCAAAAACCCTTGCAGGCCCAAAAACGCTTTTTTGTAAATTTAGGTTATGAAACGAAGCCTAAGGAAAATGGAGCACTCTGGAAATTTGACTATACGGTGCATACTCAAGGAGAGCAGCGTTTACCGAATACCGATGTGAATCCACCACAGTTTCGATTGGGAGACTTTGCCGAAGGCTACAGTGTTATGAACGCCCAAGTGACCAAGGTTTTTTCAACTAAATTTGAGATGTACTTTGGCGGAGAAAATTTGTCTAATTTTAGACAACCAAATCCTATTTTAGGCTTGGATGACCCTTTTGGCGAGAATTTTGATACGAGTATTGTGTATGCGCCTATTATGGGTAGAATGTTCTACTTGGGGTTTCGATATAAAGTGCAGTAAAAATCCCCATAGCCCTTAAAGGGGTAAATATAATAGCTGAATTTGAAGTAGGGCAAATTCTGAGTGTTGGATTAAAGAGCTAGCGAGCAAAAAGTAAAGGATTGCTGATTTCTCGTAAACGAAAATTAAAACAATAGAATTATGAAAAAAGTAGTATTGATATTAGTAATGGCCTTATTGACTGGCGTAACCTTTGCTCAGGAAAAGAATAAAAAAATGACCATGGAGGTCGATGGAAAATGTGATATGTGTAAAACACGCATAGAAAAAGCCGCATTAGGCGTAAAAGGGGTCAAATATGCCCTTTGGGATATTCCCTCGCACCAACTTTCCTTGATTATCGATGAACGTAAAACAGACCCTATGAAGGTTAAAACTGCTTTAGTTGCTGTTGGACATGACACTAAAGAACTCAAAGCAACAGAAGAAGCATATGACAGTGTGCATCCTTGCTGTAAGTATCGGGAGGATAACACGGATGATAGTGGTAAACATTAATTACTGAATAACACAATTTTACATCAGAGTAGGTAGTATAAACTTAAACCGTTCTTGGATTTCCAAGAACGGTTTTTTGTTTTAATCCTCTAGAAAATGAGGGTCCACTTTGTTTAATCAATAATAATCTCATCAGCAAAAATCCAAGAAGGTAATCCAGCGGCATGATGCCAGTAAGGTGTCTCGGTGTTTTTTGCACGTATTTTAATGTACCTATATTTTTTGGAATTTAGAGCTAGGTCAAAATAATGTATGTCGTTAACCTTGCTTGTCTTTACTAGGGGTTTAGGGTTGTTAATGGTTCCCAAAGCCGTAAATTCAGTATTATCTCTTGAGCCATAGTATTCAACGCTGCTAGGAAAAAACACAACATGATTGGTCACTTGCAAGAAGGCCATGGATATGGTGCTGATGGTCTGTGTTTCTCCTAAATCAACTACTACTTCCATATTGTTGCCTTCATATCCTAGCCAGTTGGCGTAAAAATTACTTCCGCCCAAGGCGCCATCAGTTAATACCATAGGGTTTTCGTCTGCGTACTTTTTTGGCGAGGTAATCGAAATTACATTTTTCCCTTTGGCCTTATTGGTTCTTTTCGCCGTTTCTAAGGCAGATACATAGTTGGCGCCATACTCATTTACGGTGAATCCCATTTCGTTCATTAGGGTGATGTTGTTGTCTTTGGCAGTATTCGTAAAATTATCCAAAAGAAGCGCTACGCTAGGATTAGTGATTTTAGCACCGTTTTCATTGGTCTTAGTTAAACTATAGGCCGGTGTCATATTTTTTCTACTGGCTTCCAAAATAGCAAAATCGACTCCTATTCTTGCCATATTCACTCGTTTTACTAGTTCTGGTTTGTCGGCTACCGCTTCTGCTGCGGCGTTGAATAAATTGGTGTACTTCTCAAGTAATTCAGGATTCAAATAGGAGGTAAAAGCTTCGGAGGGATCTCCGTAGAGGAACAAGAAAAAATCTCCGTCTTCTTTTATTTTGGAATGGATGAGGTCTATATATTCTTTTACAAACGGTCCTGCTCCTTCGTAATATCCGTTCGTGAATTCGGTTACTAGGGTATTGAAATCTTGATCTGGGTTCCAAAGTAGTTTAGCGGTGATGTAGGACCGAAGTTCAAACAGTTCGCTAGGGTTATTGCTGTGCTGTTCAAAGACCCACTTCGCATTATTATCCCTAAATAATTGGATGTTGGGCTGAAGGGTATGTAAATTGGGGAAAGGGGATAAGAAATTAGTGAACTGGGTCGTGTAATCCCATATTCGAATATTATCGGTCAGTTTGCTCCATCCCTTTAGGTCATCGGAAAAATCCGTACATTTTTCAGCAATAGGGGCGCTTCTATCACATTCAATGCTACATAAGGTAATTAAAACATTTTCAAGCGGACTTGTTTTGGGTGGTTTTCGGGTATGCTGATACGCTAAAGTAGATATTGTTTTCTGTGGGAATGCTTCTGCTACGCTGTTAACGAAATAAATCATGGTTCCGGACGGACTCCCTTCCTCAGTGTCTATTTTGTTGCAGTGCTCACATTGACAGAATTGTTGATTATCATCCTGACTCACAGAAATTACCGATGCATCTGGATTTCTTAGAAATAACGCGGCCACGGAATCTTTTACAATTTCCAACACGGTAGGGTTAGTCAAACATAATTGGGTTGGTAATCGTTTTTTACCTCGTAGAGCATAATACTCTGGATGGGATTTGTAGAACACTTCTTCCGGCATAAATTTATTGAACGTATGCACTTTTGCCGCTGGCACATAATAGGGAAATGCCTCCGTGGTTACTTTGTGCTGCTTTGCAAATTCCTCATTTTCATAAAAAAGTAGGGAATGTACCGTACGCGTAATAATATCCGGTGTGTAATTATAGTCAATCGGATGTAAAATAATGGTTTTGGAAATCGGTATATGTGCTGCATTGGGAGCATACCATTTGCAACCTAGATTGTTTTCTAAAAACTCAAATACGGCATTCGTTAGTGCATCACTAGAACCACCCAAAATATAAATGTTCTTTTTTTCTGTTTTTATACTGATTTCCTGTTTTTGTAGGGCTTCTTCGTTGATGTTGCCAACATAAATTTTAGGGCTATCCATGGTTTGTGAAAGTACATCGACTAAAGGCAATTCAGCTCCGCTTATTTTAAAAATATATTCCTGTAAGGTAAGTGCAGCTTTGTATTCGGTCTCAGAAGCAGTGCCTAGGTGTACGATTTCATAAGAAGATTTTCCATTTTCTGCTAAAACAATCTCATCGCTTGAACATGAAGAGAAGAATAGAGATAGCATCAGAAGTCCAATGGGTGCGAGATATTTCATAGGTAGGCAGGTTTAATTGATTATTTGTTTATAGTGGCCTCTTACATGGACTTTAGCAGGCTATTTTCTGCTTTGGTTTCGTTGCTCATTTGTCAGAACATGATTCCGAAAAGTTTTGGATCAATAGCATAATCCGTACATAAAAGTTAACTAATTATTTGCTCATCTTATAAAGTTTATAGACCGAAAACATGGGAAGAAGCATAAACAACAGGTTTTATGGAAGTAGTACATAACAATTAAGCGCATAAAAAAACCGCTTTTGGAATTCTCCAAAAGCGGTTTTAAATAAAGTATATCCACCAATAAGCTAATAAATTGCCTGTCGGTGCTACCGACCTACATCATGCCGGGCATTCCGCCGCCGCCCATTGGAGGACCAGCGGGAGTATCTTCTTTAATGTCTGTCAAAGCACATTCCGTCGTCAAGATCATTCCAGAAACAGAAGCGGCATTTTCCAATGCTACTCTTGTTACTTTCTTAGGATCGATAATCCCGGCCTTAAACATTTCAACATACGTCTCAGATTTTGCATCGTATCCAAAATCGCCTTTTCCTTCTAGGATTTTAGCCACAACCACAGAACCTTCGCCGCCTGCATTCTCCACAATAGTTCTCAAAGGTGATTCTATCGCCCTTGCAACAATTTGCAGACCAGTAGCCTCATCCTCATTTTCAGTAGCTACATTAGATAGAGATGCTTTCGCTCTTACCAATGCAACACCACCACCGGCAACAATACCTTCTTCTACTGCAGCTCTAGTTGCATGTAAGGCATCATCAACACGATCTTTTTTCTCTTTCATCTCTACTTCAGAAGCAGCACCAACATATAAAACTGCTACACCACCTGCCAATTTAGCCAAACGTTCTTGAAGTTTTTCCTTATCGTAATCCGAAGTTGTCGTCTCTATCTGAGATTTAATTTGGTTTACCCTTGTTTTGATATCCTTAGCAACACCACCACCATTTACTATAGTCGTATTGTCTTTGTCTATCTGTACTTTTTCGCAAGTACCCAACATTTCAATAGTAGTATTGTCCAAAGAGAATCCTCTTTCTTCAGAAATTACGGTACCACCAGTTAGGATAGCAATATCTTCTAACATTGCTTTTCTACGGTCTCCAAATCCTGGTGCTTTTACAGCAGCAATTTTAAGAGATCCTCTTAATTTGTTTACAACTAAAGTAGCTAATGCTTCACCATCAACATCTTCTGCAATGATTAATAATGGTTTTCCGGACTGAGCAACTGGCTCTAAAACAGGAAGTAAATCTTTCATGGAAGATATTTTCTTGTCAAACAACAAGATATATGGATTTTCCAATTGAGCTACCATTTTTTCAGAATCCGTTACAAAGTATGGCGATAGGTATCCTCTGTCAAACTGCATTCCTTCAACAACGTCTACATAGGTATCCGTTCCTTTGGCTTCTTCAACGGTAATTACACCTTCTTTACCTACTTTTCCAAACGCTTTTGCGATAAGCTCTCCGATTGTCTCATCGTTGTTAGCGGAAATAGAAGCAACTTGCTTAATTTTTTCGGAAGAATCCCCTACTTTTTTAGACTGTTTTGCTAAATCTGCAACGATAGCTTCAACGGCTTTGTCTATACCTCTTTTTAAATCCATTGGATTAGCGCCGGCAGCAACGTTCTTTAAGCCTTCTTTAACGATAGCCTGTGCCAAAACGGTTGCTGTAGTAGTACCGTCACCAGCCAAATCATTGGTTTTGGAAGCAACTTCCTTCACCATTTGTGCGCCCATATTTTCCAAAGGATCCGCAAGATCTATTTCTTTAGCTACGGTTACACCATCCTTTGTTACTTGTGGAGCTCCAAATGATTTGCTGATAATTACATTACGACCCTTAGGGCCCAATGTTACCTTAACTGCATTTGCTAATTTATCAACACCTCTTTTGAGGCCATCTCTTGCATCTATATCAAATTTAATATCTTTTGCCATAATGAATTATGATTTTATTTTTCGTTCCGGTGCTTGTGCTGAACTCGTTTCAGTAAAGACCGAAATCTATTTAATTAGTTTGTATGTTCAATTAAAAGTTTCTCGCCTTAGCGGGAAAAGTAAAAGACCTACTTATATAATCGCTAGGATGTCGCTCTCGCGCATCATCAAGTAATCGGTACCTTCTAGTTTTAGCTCTGTACCAGCGTACTTTCCGTAAAGAACGGTATCACCAACTTTAACAGTTACTTTTTCATCTTTGGTTCCAGGACCAACGGCAACGACTTTTCCTTTTTGAGGTTTTTCTTTTGCAGTATCTGGAATATAAATACCAGAAGCAGTTTTTGTTTCTGCTGCCATAGGCTCTATAAGAACTCTATCTGCCAATGGTTTAATTTTAACTTTAGCCATAATTAGTATAATTTATAATTGATTTTTCGTTTTTTATAAGGTGACAGAAATTATGCCATTACCTAAAAACTGACATATTATAAATCAAAAATGCCAGCTTGTCATAAAGCTGGCATTTTTAATATCGTGTAATCATTGAATTATAAACTGTCTGTCGGCGCGACTTCAGGCGTTAGCTCTGGAGTAATTTCGTCCGGTAAGGTTTCAGGAACCGTTGTCTCTATATCGTCTCCTTGTAATAATTTGGATTCTACGTCGCCAAAATTCCCTTTAAGGGCTATATTGGAAGCAAGAATTAACAATACGAGTATTCCTGCCAAAGTCCATGTGCTTCTGTCCAGAAAGTCTCCTGTTTTTTTAACACCACCAACTACTTGGCTTCCACCTCCACCAAAAGATGAAGATAACCCACCGCCTTTTGGGTTTTGAACCATAACTACTAATATAAGTAAAAAGCAAACTATGATAATAAGTATCAAGAATATTGAAAATGTACTCATTTTAAATCTCTATTTTCTGATTGAATTTTCTCTACCATTTTTATACGGTCTGCAAAGAAACCACTTTTTTCCGGATATTTCAAACTTAAAATTTTGTAAGCTTGAATCGCATTTTTATACTTTTTTTGCTCTAGATATACCCTTGCCAAAGTCTCTGTCATAAGCTCATTTTTGTCTAATATTCCAGAGTTTGCCACGTTTTCTGGTACGGGTATATTGGTTTTTGGGACAATCTTGGGGTTTTGAGCAATGAATTTATCTATTCTATCGAATTTTTGTTTTTTACTTGTGCTTTGCTCAGTGGTATTTTCTTTATGCTTTTTAGTAGGTTCGCTCGCTTCTTTTTTCTCGTCCGTTGGCTTTTTGTTTGCTAATTGAAGCCACTCGGTAAATGAATATTTTTCTTTTCTATCAAAATCTAAGGGTTCTCCAATCGCTAGCTCTTTTGATATTTCTTTATTTGGATGCTTAGTTGTGAACAGCTCTGGATCTAAAATTTGTTCGGCGTCCTTTTGGTCCTGTGGCAAAGGTTTGTCATCAGATGTTTCAATAATCGGTTTTTTTTCTTCGGTTATTGTTTCCGGTGGAGCGATTTGAGCTGTATTTTCTGTAGCTATTTGTGGTGTGTATTCCAGGAAATCTTTGGAGGTGATAAAATCGAATAATACATCACGATCAGTTGTGTAGGCCGCAGTCGTTTTAAGTGCTTTGTTGTATTTGTAGCTATGTAGATTTTTAAGTCCTTTTAAATGTAAAGCTCTTGCGGCTTGAAAATAGGGGTACTCTTTTAGAATCTCTTCTAACTGATTCGTCTGCACAGGGTCTGCAACTTTTGCGGGATGTTCTAGGAGATATGTAAAGTCCGTTACTTTCATTTCTTTAAGGCCTTCTATTTTATTTCTTTTTTACCAGTCTGCCAGCGAGGCGTTAAAAATATCTTGTGTCAAACGTTCGAAAATTTCTGTATGGGCTTCGCTTTTTATGGATGCAAGCTGTGTGTTTGCCGGATAATCAAAGAAGAAAGAAAAACTTTGGTCAAAATCTACATCTTCTTTCGTTCTATTGTAAAACCGCACTTTTACCCTAACGGATAGGCGGTTCTGCGCAGCGGTCTGTTGCGCTGTGGCCGACATTGGTGAAATACGATATTCTGTAATTTCTCCTTCATATAATAAATCTGCATCGCCGTTATTCACCAAATCTAAACTCGTTTGGTTTAAAATTCTATCCTGTAGCGCCAAGGTGAAATCCCTATCCATTCCGGGCTCGAATATGGACCCTGGACTTTGAGAGGCGTAGTTCTGAAAATAATTAACCTGAAAAGTAGTAGCTGTTCCAACACTACCGCCGGTAAAATTATAAACACCACAACCGTTTAGACACAAAATCAAAAAAACTAAAAGGAAACTAATTGGAATGTTTTTCATACTATTTTATCTAAGACCTACAGATCGTATTGTTTAATCTTTCTATACAATGTTCTTTCTGAAATACCCAGTTCGGCTGCTGCTGCTTTTCTTTTTCCTCGGTTGCGTTCTAAGGATTTCTTAATCAGTTCTATTTCTTTTTCATGCAAAGATAGGGTCTCTTCTTCCTGTATTTCTTCCGCAAAATGATATTTATCCTCTTGTGGTGTTGGAATATACGAGTTTTCCTGTTTTGATTCTGGCAACTGTAATACCTCCATTTCGGTTGCGTCTTGTGTTTCTATATCTTCATCGTCTTCGCCATAAATTTTCCTGATAAGATTTTCATTTTCGTCTTGTACTTTTTGAGAATCGTTATTCTTAAGCAATTCCATCGTCAGCTTTTTTAGGTCGTTGAGGTCTCCCTTCATATCGAACAATACCTTGTACAGTATTTCTCGCTCGCTCCCAAAATCACTTTCCGATTTTGAATTTTTGATAACAGCAGGCAAATTACTACCGGGATTACTAGGTAAATAGCTGTGTAAAGTTGTTGCCGAAATACCCCTTTTTTCCTCTAAAACCGAAATCTGTTCTGCAATGTTTCTGAGCTGACGTATGTTTCCTGGCCATCTGTATTTTAAGAGAAGGGCAACCGCGGCTTCATCTAATCGTATGGTTGGCATTTTATATTTTTGACTAAAATCGGAGGCGAATTTTCGAAATAGTAAATGAATATCCTCCTTGCGTTCCCGTAGTGGTGGTATATGAATTTCTACGGTGCTTAATCTATAATAAAGGTCTTCCCTGAATTTTTCTTTTTTTATAGCCTCGAACATATTCACGTTCGTTGCGGCTACAATGCGTACATCAGTTTTTTGAACTTGCGAGGACCCTACTTTTAAAAACTCTCCATTTTCCAATACACGCAACAATCGTACCTGCGTAGTTAATGGAAGTTCACCAACTTCGTCCAAAAAAATAGTTCCGCCGTCGGCTACTTCAAAATAACCGCTTCTTGTTTGGGTAGCTCCAGTAAAAGCCCCCTTTTCGTGTCCGAAAAGTTCACTATCTATAGTTCCTTCTGGTATAGCACCGCAGTTGACCGCAATATATTTTGCGTGCTTTCTGTGCGATAGGGAATGGATAATTTTAGGAATAGCTTCCTTCCCGACACCACTCTCGCCGGTAACCAGTACAGAGATATCTGTTGGGGCAACTTGCATTGCTTTTTCTAGGGCCCGGTTTAGCTTAGGGTCTTGCCCTATAATTTCAAAACGTTGTTTTATACTTTGTATGCCATCCATGCTACTGTTGTCTTATCAATAGTTTAGTGCGTTATGCTTAGTTATTGTCTGAATATCCTACCGCTTTTCCAATCAAGGTAGCGGAAGTACAGGAGTTCATCTTAACGTTAACAAAATCGCCAACTTTATACTGTTCCTTTGGGAAAACTACTACGGTACTTTGTGCGTTTCTTCCCATCCATTCGTCAGGTGATTTTTTTGAAGGTCCTTCTATCAATACCTCTTGTATCGTTCCTAAATGTTGTTCCGTTCTATATTTACAATGGCTTCGTTGTAGGGCTATTATTTCCGACAGTCTTCTTTTTTTAGTCGCTTCGGGTACATCGTCTTCCATTTTTCTGCCAGCCATGGTACCTGGCCTTTCAGAGTATAGATACATATACCCAAAGTCATATTTTACATATTCTAAAGCTTTTAAGGTGTCTTGCTGGTCTTCCTCGGTTTCAGTAGGGAAACCGGCAATGATATCTTGCGAGATACTACAATTGGGAATAATTGCTCTAATATTATCGATAAGATTAAAGTATGCTTCTATCGTATGTAGCCTATTCATGGCTTTAAGGATGCGGTTACTGCCGCTTTGCACCGGTAAATGAATATGATTGCAAATATTTTTATGTTTGGCCATGGTATGTATTACATCCAAGGTCATATCCTGAGGATTGGAGGTGGAAAACCGGATACGCATTTTTGGCTGTGCCAAAGCTACCGTGTCTAATAATTTTGAAAAGTCTACGGCTGTTGCTTTTTGCATATCGCTTGCCTTTTCAAAATCTTTTTTAAGTCCGCCACCGTACCAGAGGTAGCTATCTACATTTTGTCCTAAAAGGGTGATTTCCTTAAATCCAGTATTCCATAAGTCGTTTACCTCTTGTAATATGGACTGTGGGTCTCGACTGCGTTCCCTACCTCTTGTAAAAGGTACTACGCAGAACGTACACATGTTGTCACAGCCCCTTGTAATGGATACAAATGCCGTTACGCCGTTGGTATTTAAACGAACAGGCGCAATATCTCCATAGGTTTCGTCTTTGGACAAAATTACGTTTACCGCATCCCTCCCAGAATCAACTTCCTTAATCAGGTTTGGTAAATCCTTGTATGCATCTGGCCCTACGACCATATCCACGATTTTTTCCTCGTCCAGCAGTTTGTCCTTTAATCGTTCTGCCATGCAACCAAGCACACCTACTTTTAGATGGGGCCTGGTTTTTTTAACTTTATTATATTCGGTAAGGCGTTTTCGTATGGTCTGTTCCGCTTTATCTCTAATGGAACAGGTATTTACCAGAATCAGGTCTGCTTCGTTTAATTCTTGTGTGGTGCTGAAACCATCTTCGGATAATATGGATGCTACGACTTCACTATCAGCAAAATTCATAGCACAACCATAACTTTCAATATAGAGTTTGCGTTTGTTTTTGGTATTCGTGTTTAAGGCTAAAGCCGTACCTTGTTTTACTTCGTCAATTATTTTTTCCATAGTTCAACCCAACTTATACTTATGAATAATGGGAAGTCAAAGATACCACTATATTCAAAAATATGACAAGTTGGCAGTTTATTTTAGGGTTATTTTAGGCTTTCATTTTATAAGTTTACGATTATAGAACCTAAAATAACCACCAATGAACTTAGAAACCGTTAGTCAAAAAATATCGAAAAGAGCTCCATTGGAGTTTGGTGCTATTTTTAGCGCATCCATAGCACTTTTTCAAAAGGTTTGGCTGCAAGGCTTTATCGTTTTACTACTTACTTTTGTAACCATATTGCCATTTTTTATCATGATTTACATTCCCATGATTGCTGCGGGAATTACCGACCCTGAGCTGTTACGTAGTGAGGAGCCTCCAGTTATGGTTATCGTAGGCATGGTCATATTAATGCCTGTATTCCTTGTTGGGGTAATTACTTTTGGCTTAGCCTTAAATGCAGCTTTTCTAAAAATTTGTAAACAAAATGATATTGATGAGGCCGCGAACGACGATTATTTCTACTTTTTTAAACAAGGTCGTCTGGGTAAAATCTTTAACCTAGCTTTAGTAATGTTAGGCCTTACTTTTGTTGGGATGTTGGCTTGTGGTATTGGGATGTTTTATTTGATAGTGCCCTTTTCCTTATTTCCTGCTTTTTTGGCTTTTAATGAAGAGCTTACGGCCATGGAGATTACCAAGGCAAGTTTTACGCTTGGGAATAAAAACTGGTTGGTCATCTTTGGTTTGGTAATCATCATGGGGGTTTTGGCAGAATTTGGTATTATCCTCTGTGGTGTTGGAATTTTGTTTACCGCGATGCTCGCAAAAGTACCGGCCTATTATATATATAAATATGGAGTTGGTTTTGAGGAAGCAGCCTAACCAGGTCACCTATCTTTGGTGAAAAATATATAGTAGCAAAAGGGGATATTTACTCGTAAATACCCCCTTTTGCTACTCAGCTTTGCTCTTTAGTCTGATGATATCATTTTTATACCCTCTAAATCAACCTTCTCATTAATGACTTTGGTTTGGGTTTCAATAAGCGCATCAAGAGCGGAAATTTGCAATTGTAACTCTTGAGTAGCCTCCTTAAAAAACTGCTTTGCTTGTTGCGTAGGAGGGTAATCGCCTCTTTGCGAATCGGCCATTAAAAATGCTAGCCTATTATTAATACGTATGCCGTAATTTAGTGGGTCTTGCCTACTTTGGTTTTTAGTCATGTGAATTTTATTTTCAATACTTGAGAGCTCTGTTTCATAAGCTACAATTAGCTTCTGAAATTCTGAGTTATCCTTAGTTTTCTCATTAAGATACTTTAAATCTTTTTGAATAGTTCTTATTTTGACAATGCCTTCATTGGCCCTACTAACTTGATCTCGAACAGCAATCAGAAAATCAAACTGATCGTCATAATCCTTTTGGGAATTGGATAACCTAGGGTCTTTTACGATTTTAAATTCCTGTTCTTGGGAAACGCCATTAACTGTAAGTTTAACTTTGTAGATTCCTGGAGCAGCTTTGGGTCCAATATTGGGAGATGAATAAAAAATCATTCCATCAAAAGTCTTGAATCCTGGGTATCTCATATTCCAGACGATTCTATTTCCACCAGAAGTAACAGTTAATAGTTTTGGGGCAGTCGGATTCAATTTATTTTCTTTGGCACTACTAGAAAAACTTTGGATTAGGTTACCGTTTTTTTCTAAAATATCTAATTGTACCGTGTCCGATGCTGTAAAGCGCTTCACGTAATAGTTGATTATAACGCCGTCAGGATGGTTTTCCCCTACTAATTTGAGGTCTGGTTTTGACCAACCACTAGATTGATGCATTCTATAGGAAGCATCTGGCTTGTAAAGGTGTAAATTAGTATCTACAATATCCTTTGTCAATTGATGTAATGGCGTTAAATCATCTATAACCCAAAAACTTCTACCATGTGTAGCCACAATTAAATCGTTATCCCTAACCTGTAAATCTCGTATGGCCGTAACAGGAAGATTCAATTGAAATGGATTCCAAGATGTACCGTCATCAAATGAAACATACATTCCCCATTCTGTTCCGGCATATAGTAACCCTTTACGTTCATGATCGGTTCTAATAACCCTGGTGTAATAATTATCTTTTATTCCATTGGTAATTAGTGTCCATTTTTTACCATAATCCTCTGTTTTATATAAATAGGGTGTGTAATCTCCAAATTTATAAGATGTTGCAGCTACGTAGACAGTTCCTTTATCAAATGGACTAGGATCTATGGAATTGATCATATTTAATTTTGGAGACATGGAGAGTGGGGGGGTGACATTTTCCCATGTGGTACCGTTATCTTTAGTAACATGTATTAAACCGTCATCGCTACCTGTCCAAATAACACCTTTTTCAAGAATGGATTCTGAAATCACAAATATGTTCGAGTAAAATTCTGCACCGGTATTGTCTTGTGTAATCGGTCCTCCTGAAGAGGCGATGGTTTCAGGTAGACCTCTGGTCAAATCCGGGGAAATTGTTTTCCAGGACTGACCTTCATCTGTTGTCATGTGTAGTTGATTTGATCCAGCATATAGTACATTGGAGTTATGTCTACTAAACGAAACAGGATAGTTCCAGTTAAATCGATATTTCATTACTTCCGCACCGGAACCCGCAGGATTATCGGGCCATACATTTGTAGATCTGGCTTGTCCTGTACTATGGTCCAATCTATTCATATATCCTTTAAAAGTTCCACCATACACAATTTGGTTATTTTTTGGATCAGGAGCCAAATGTGCACTTTCTCCCCCGGCGGTTGGTTCCCAATCCCGTTCCGTAATAGAGCCCCCCGAGGACCTATGTGCTATTCGTAAGGCAGTATTATCCTGTTGAGCGCCGTAAATTCTATAAGGAAAAACACTATCAGTGGCCACGCGATAAAACTGTGCCGTAGGTTGGTTGTAGTAGGTTGTCCAGTTATTCCCTCCATCATTTGAAATTTGGGCTCCACCGTCATCTGCGATAATCATTCGACTATTGTTGTTTGGGTCTATCCACAAGTCATGATGATCGCCATGGGGTGCATTTTTTAGTATAAATGTTTTCCCACCATCTGTAGAAACACCATAGCTCACGTTCATAACAAACAATTTATCTTTGTTTTGGGTATCTGCGTAGATTCGGGTATAATACCAAGCGCGTTGGCGTAAAGCACGATTTTCATTGATTTTTTCCCAAGTTGTACCAGCATCATCTGATCTGAATAATCCTCCATCTTCTGCTTCAATCAGTGCCCATACACGATTAGAATCTACCGGAGAAACGGTTATACCAACAATACCCCAAGGAAAACCAGGTAGTCCTGTACGAGAAGAAATGTCTTTCCAAGTATCCCCGCCATCGGTACTTTTGAATAATTTACTATCCTCACCGCCGCTATCCATGCGATATCCATTTCTTTTCATTTCCCAAGTAGCTGCGTATAGTATTCTGCTGTTATTTGGGTCCATAATCAAATCACCGGCGCCTGCCTTATCACTAACATATAGTATTTTGTCCCAATTTTCCCCACCATCCTTAGAGCGAAAAACGCCTCTTGTCTCATTGGGTTTCCATAAATTTCCAATAGCTGCTACATAGATAAGATTAGGATTTTTTGGGTGAATCCTAATTCTAGAAATGTGTTCGGAATCTTTTAGACCTATAAAACTCCATGTTTCTCCCGCATCCAAGCTTTTCCATAATCCTTTTCCAGAAGATACATTTCCGCGTAGTGTTTGTTCCCCTTCGCCTACATATATTATGTTTGGGTCGGATTCTGATACTGCAAGCGCACCAATTGAGCCGCCAAAGAAGTTATCCGATATACTTTTCCAAGTGTTTCCGGCATCGCTGGTCTTCCAAACCCCTCCGCCAGCTGTACCCATATAATAGAGGTTAGGATTATTTGCTACACCAGATACGGTCCCTGATCTACCGCCCCTAAAAGGACCGATTGAGCGGTACTCCATACCATTATATAAGGAGTCCTTGTAACTTACTGTCTTTTTGCTTCGCTGCCCCCAAAGATCTTGGCATGGCTGTAAAAAAAGAAAGGAAATAAGAACTGCTAGGAATAACTTGTACATTTTTTAGGCTTTTTGATTTCGTAGTCTTAAAAGTAGAAATATTTTGGAGTCATAGGAAAACAATTACTTGATTTTTTTCTTTCTTTTTAAATTAGGGTTTATGCCTATCTTTTAGTGAATTTTTCCCGGTAAGATAAATTAACGAAATCCTAAAGTTTAATTTTTAGTATACATTTGCACTCATAAAGAATGAATGCATGGCTAAGAATTTAGTAATTGTTGAGTCCCCCGCAAAAGCAAAGACCATTGAAAAGTTTCTAGGGAAGGATTTTAAGGTAGAATCCAGTTTTGGGCATATTGCCGACTTACCATCCAAGGAATTAGGGGTAGACGTGGACAATAATTTTGAGCCTAAATACATCGTAGACAAGGACAAAGAAGCCTTGGTGAAAAAATTAAGGGATTTAGCCAAAAAAGCTGATACGATTTGGCTAGCGAGTGATGAAGATCGAGAGGGAGAGGCTATTTCTTGGCACTTGGCCGAAGAGTTGGGGCTCGATAAGAAAAAGACAAAACGTATTGTTTTCAACTCGGTTACCAAAAGCGCCATCCAAAAAGCTATTGAGAACCCAAGAGAAATAAATTATAATTTGGTAAATGCACAGCAGGCAAGGCGCGTGTTGGACCGTTTGGTAGGGTATCAATTATCTCCTGTGCTATGGAAAAAAATTAAACCAGGCCTATCTGCCGGTCGTGTACAGTCTGTTGCAGTGCGGCTTATTGTAGAGCGAGAAAGAGATATCGAAGCATTTACGCCAGAAGGCACTTTTAAAATATCTGCAGAGTTTAAAACAGGTTCTGGAAGCATATTTACTGCAAAAGTGGGTAAAAGCTTCAGTACAAAAGACGAGGCAAATACATTTTTAGAGAAAAATATAGGTGCTGCGTTTTCGGTAGGAAAGCTAGATAAAAAACCTGCCAAGAAATCGCCATCAGCACCTTTTACAACATCTACCTTGCAACAAGAGGCATCAAGAAAATTATATTTCTCGGTAGGTAGAACCATGCAAGTAGCGCAACGTTTGTATGAAGCAGGACTTATCACCTACATGAGAACCGATAGTGTAAACCTTTCTAGTGAAGCCATCAATGCTGCCAAAGAAGCTATTACTAAAAACTACGGGGAAAAATATAGTAACATAAGAAGTTTTACGGGAAAATCTAAAGGAGCTCAAGAAGCACATGAGGCCATTAGACCAACCGAAATGGGCAATCAATCCCCATCTTTGGAACGGGATCAGTCTAAATTGTACGATTTAATATGGAAAAGGACTATTGCTTCTCAAATGAGCGATGCCCAATTGGAACGTACCAATGTAAAAATACAGGCAGATAAACATGAGGTAGATTTCACGGCCAATGGGGAGGTTATAAAATTTGACGGTTTCCTTAAAGTATACATGGAAGGTGTTGATGATGAAGATGTTGCTGAGGAGCAAGAAGGGATGTTGCCAGCAATGAAAGTAGGTGAGGCATTACAAAACAATTATATTACTGCAACTGAGCGATTCTCAAGACCGCCATATCGTTTTACAGAAGCGACTTTAGTGAAAAAATTAGAAGAGCTAGGTATAGGAAGACCTTCTACCTACGCACCAACAATTTCTACTATATTAAATAGAGGTTATGTTGAAAAAGGAACCGTAGAAGGTTCCGAGAGGAAATATGCTCAACTGGTATTAGAAGCAGCAAGTATTAAAGAAAAAGAACTTTCTGAAATGGTAGGTTCTGAAAAAGGGAAGATGGTACCAACGGATATAGGTATGATCGTAACCGACTTTTTGGTCGCCAACTTTGCAACTATTTTAGATTATAATTTTACCGCCAAAGTAGAGCAGGATTTTGATGAAATTGCTTCTGGTGAGGAGGATTGGAAAAAAATGATGAAAAACTTTTATAAAGATTTTCATCCCAATGTATTGGATGTTGAGGAAAATGCGGATCGCGCCAGTGGTGAGCGTATTCTTGGAAAAGACCCCAAAAGTGGAAAACAGGTATCTGTGCGTTTAGGGAGATTTGGTCCCATGGTACAAGTGGGTACTGTAGACGATGAAGAAAAGCCTACGTTCGCGAGCTTATTGCCAGATCAGTCTCTGAATACCATAACGTACGAACAAGCGATGGACCTCTTTAAATTACCAAGGAAACTTGGAGTTTATGAAGGAGAAGAGGTAGAGGCTAACGTGGGAAGGTTTGGCCCTTATGTGAAATTTGGCAAAAAGTTCATCTCTATGGAAAAAGAGGATGATCCAATGGAAATTGTAATGGATCGCGCCATAGAACTTATCATTGCGAAACAAAAAGCCGATGCCCCTGTTGCGGAATATGAAGGCAAGGGTGTGCAAAAGGGTACTGGTAGATTTGGACCATTCATTAAATGGGACGGTATGTTTATCAATGTAAATAAAAAGTATGATTTTGATACTCTGTCACAGGAAGATATCGTAGAACTCATTGAGGTAAAAAAGCAGAAGGAGATAGATAAAGTGGTACAGAACTGGGAAGAAGAAGGTATCCGAATAGAAAAAGCACGATGGGGACGCCATAATATTATAAAGGGTAAAATAAAGGTAGAGTTGGCTAAATCTGTCGATGCTACCAAAATGACCTTGAAACAAGCTTCCGAGCTTATAGAGAAAAAGACCCCTAAGAAAAAGGCAAAAGCTAAGCCAAAAACAAAAGCAAAAGCAAAACCCAAAAAGTAACTTAATTTTGAGTTGGAAGTAATGTTGTTTTCTCTCTACTTTTATGGTTAGAAGACAAAATTTACTTTAAACCATAAAACATTCAATGGCCTTCGATTTTTTAGTTCCAGTAGAAGATAAAGTCTTAGCGCATTGCGAACTATTGCCTGCACAGGCCATTGGCAAGAATACGTACATACACACTGTAAATGACGGTCTTCCAGTACTAGCAAATGCTACCGTAGCTATTTTGGGTGTAAAAGAATCCCGAAATGCGTTTGAGAAGAAACTGGAGAAACTGGATGTTTCTGCTATTCGGTTAGAATTCTATAAGCTTTTATTGGGTAATTGGAACGCCACGATTGTAGATTTGGGCGATATAGAAGAAGGTGAATCAGTAGAGGATACCTATTTTGTTGTAAAGGAAATAGTTGCGGGGTTGTTGGAAGAAAATATCATTCCTATAATACTTGGTGCAACACAAGACATTACCTATCCTGCATATAGGGCTTTTGATGGTATCAAGGATATGATAAATTTGGTAGCCATAGACAGCCGGTTCGATTTTGGTATAGATGATGAGCTTATTTCCTCCCATTCTTATATGAGCAAAATTATTACCGACAAGCCCAATAATCTTTTTAACTTCTCCAATATAGGATATCAGAGCTATTTTAATGCCCAGGAAGAGGTTGATTTAATGGAACGTTTGTTTTTTGATGCATATAGGCTTGGTGAAATAGCCAATGACCTATCCTTAGCGGAACCTGCTTTAAGAAATGCCCATATGGTAAGTTTGGATGCACGGGCTATTCAAGCTAGTGAAATTTCTTCTTCTGCTAATTTTTCTCCTAACGGATTTACAGGCAGAGAAATTTGTGCCATATCCAGATATGCCGGAATTAGCGATAAGGTCGCTGTTTTTGGAATCTACGAAATGGAAAATAATGTGCAAGCACAGCAGCTTATAGCACAAATAATTTGGTACTTTATAGAAGGTATCAACTATAGAATTATAGAATCACCCTATTCAAAGACAGCTGATTTTACCAAGTATACCGTTCCTTCGGATGCTGAGGACCTCATTTTCTACAAAAGTCTTTTGACCCAAAGATGGTGGGTAGCCGTGCCATCAATTTTCACTTCACATACTAAAGCAAATACACCTGCGTTATTACCATGCACAGAACGGGATTATTTAGATGCTTGTAATCAAAACATTCCCGAAAGGTGGTTTAAAGCTTATAAGAAAGGCTTTAATTAATTAAAAAATAATTTTACGGGATAAAAGGCATTTATACAATAATTTATTCAATTCGTAGTTTTAGAATATAGAATAAATGAATGTATTCGCAGTTTGTAACCTTAATCGAAATTTAACCTAAAGTATGAAGAAGCTATTGTTGTCATCTATAGCGTTTGTTTTTTTACTCACAAGTTGTGGGTCTAAAACGAAAGGGGAGCTAGTCGGAGTCCAAGGAAAAAAGTGGTATCCGGAAAAGCCTTATGGTATGGAACTTATCCCTAGAGGTTCTTTTATCATGGGTAAGAGTGAGGAGGATCAGGCAAAAACCTTGAACGCTCCTACAAAAACAGTTACTGTTCGTTCCTTTTATATGGACGATACAGAAATCACGAATAGTGAATACCGGCAGTTTGTAGAGTGGGTAAAGGACTCTATCGCAAGAACCCAATTGGCTATCTTGGCAGACGGGTTAGGCTTAGGTCCGGATGACGGTGGTATTGGCGAGTACGCTTTTAAAGATGCGGACACAACCAAAGCTTCCGCCTATGATAAGTACATGCTGGACAATTATTCTGGGATGGGAGAAACTGGTTATGAAGGAAGAGCCTTAAACAAGGACATAGATTTAATATGGGATGTTTCTGACTATCCAGATGAGTATTACACTGAGATTATGGTTGACTCCATTTACTTGTCCGAAGAGGAATCTTATAACGGTCAAAGAAGTATCGACGTCACCAAACTAAAATACAAGTACAGTTGGATGGATATTGAAGCTGCTGCACGTGCCTCTAAAAAAGGTAATGGTAGTAGAAAAGATTTTATTCGTACAGAAGAATTGGAAATTTATCCAGATACTACAGTATGGATAAGGGATTTTGAGTATTCGTATAATGAGCCTATGCATAATGATTATTTCTGGCATGACGCTTACAGTGAATATCCGGTTGTGGGTATTTCATGGGCACAAGCAAAGGCTTTTTGTGAGTGGAGAACAAAGTTTAAGAACGATGACCAGAAGAGTCGTGATAAACAATTTGTAAATAAATTCAGGTTACCGACGGAAGCTGAATGGGAATATGCAGCACGAGGCGGTATCGAAAGTGGAACGTATCCATGGGGTGGGCCTTATGTGATTAGCGATACGGGTTGCTTTATGGCAAACTTTAAGCCCCAACGTGGAGATTATGCTGCGGATATGGCACTTTATACGGTAGAGGCTAAAGCTTACGAACCAAACGATTTTAATCTTTACAACATGGCAGGTAACGTATCTGAATGGACAAATTCTAGTTACGACCCAAGTGCTTACGATTATGTATCAACGATGAATCCTAACGGAGGAGATCAGTCCAATACTAGAAAAGTAATCAGGGGGGGGTCCTGGAAAGATGTTGCTTACTTCCTTCAAGTGAGTACGAGAGATTATGAGTACGCAGATTCTGCTCGTAGCTACGTAGGTTTTAGAACCGTACAGGATTATATGGGCGAAGAGGATTCAACACAATAAAGAACAAAATATTTTTTATAAATAATTTCAAATCAAATTTTTAACCAAATCTTTAGTATTAAACCTTAAATTAAATTAAATCATGGCACAGTCAAAAGCAACAAAAAAACTATTTAACATGGCCTACGGCCTAGGAGCATCAATCGTAATTATTGGTGCATTGTTTAAAATCCTTCACTGGGAATTTGGTCCACTTACAGGTGGCTTGTTACTAGCGGTAGGTCTTATTACAGAGGCACTTATTTTCGCAATTAGTGCATTCGAACCTATAGACGATGAGTACGATTGGTCTTTGGTTTATCCAGAATTAGCAGGAGCTGCCTCTATGGGTGCAAAGCAAAATCCTGGTGATGAAATTAAAGAAGCGGAAGGTTCTTTGTCTAAAAAATTAGACGAAATGTTAAAAGAAGCTGGTGTAGATGCCAACCTTATGGAGAGCTTAGGTTCTAGTATCAAGAATTTTGAAGGTGCTGCTAAAGGTATTGCTCCAACTGTTGATGCAATGGAATCTACTAAAAAATATTCTGATGAAATGGTACATGCTGCTTCTCAGATGGAATCTTTGAACAGTCTTTATAAAGTACAATTGGAGAGTGCTAGCAAACAAGCTAGTGTTAATGAGCAAGTGGTACAAAATGCAAGTGCGTTAAAGGATCAGATGGCTTCATTGTCCAGTAACCTTTCTTCATTGAACGGTGTATACGGTGGTATGTTAACTGCAATGAGCAAGAACTAAATTGGATTTTATCAACACCCCAAATTTAAGTATTAATTAAAATCTAATTTAAGAAACATGGCAGGAGGAAAACAATCACCAAGGCAAAAAATGGTAAACCTGATGTATCTGGTTTTCATTTGTATGCTAGCGTTAAATATGAGTAAAGA
>RCNE010000320.1_pt1 | contig 26046 bp, 22 predicted proteins | sample 2041361 | NCBI WGS metagenome assembly RCNE01 (sample SAMN09708229, study PRJNA481090) | Marine sediment metagenome, whole genome shotgun sequencing project. | reverse complement strand
CGCCCGCCTTTTTGGCCAATGCTTCTGCTTCCGCCAAAACGCGGCTGGTGGCACCATCCAGATAGGTCTGCGCGGCATCGCCTGTTACCTTTGGCATCTTGCCAAGGGCAATATCAACGGCCTGCTTGACCGCAGCCGCATCACCACCTGACGCAGTAATTAGATTGCTCGCCAGCCCTTCTTCGTCGTCCATCAATGCTTTGAGGATATGCTCGGGCGCCAGCCGCTGGTGGCTGTCGCGTGTCGCAATCGTTTGGGCCGCCTGCACAAAGCCGCGCGACCGTTCCGTGAACTTACTCAGGTCCATGGTAGTCTCCTTTTATAAAAGCGTCCGCTGTTCGCTGCACCCGCTCGGCGGCATGCATAAGGTGCGGACCTTACTTACAGCATTTGGGGAACGAATTGGTTTGATCAAGGTCAAGAGCTGTCGAAAAGTTGCGCTCTTCTCTGCCTCGAGAACATCACCTTCCGTCCTTAACATGCCCTGAACATAGATAGTCGGCCAAATTCAGCCTATTATAAGCAGCTGTAAAGCATGCATTTTACCGATTCGAGCAATTACTGATTATTGAGAGGGGAACCAATCTTCTTGTTACCAGTTATATTTTTACGAACCGTAACTAAGTTCTTGTTAGCGGTAAAAAAGCCTCACACAGAATGATGGGGGCAATTGAGGGTAAGAATATGACACAGACACAAGTTCAGCTGAGCAACGTGATTTATAATGCTGGCAGCCAGTGTTTTGAGGCACTCGTCACCGTCACCACACGATCGGCCACCAAAACGTATTCATGCGCGATTGAGGCACCCATAACCATGAGCTTCGAGCAAGCCGCCGAAGGTTTGAAGATACAAGCGTTGCGCCAAAACGCACATGGCACCGGAATGTATTCCCAGATGCGCCATCACGTAGCCCCTGCCCTTGCAGGTCGTACCAACTTTGACCCGCGCACTTGGTTGGCTCAGCTTGGTTTAGGCTATGTTATAAAAGCGGCTTAACCCGCGCTACCCTGTTCTCAAGTTTTGCGCTGGCCCTACGCCCTACTCATACACCTGTCCCCGTATGATTGGCGGCCGCGCAAACCCACAGATGTTTGCCTGCCTGCACACTCTGTGAAGCCTCAGCCCGGTCTGCCCTCGTGCGACCGGGCTCTTTTTTATGTACATCTCCCATCCCATCCCGTACTCCCCAAATCGTTTGTCCCCCAACCGTGATGGAGCCTATTCCTATGTCTGATGACCGCCTGATTGTCGCCCTCGATGTTCCCAATGCTGTCGCCGGACTGGAACTTGCAAACCGCATCGGGGACGCCGTGAACTTCTACAAAATCGGCCTTGGGATGCTGACAGGAGGCGGACTGGCCTTGGCCAACGAGCTTAAGCAGGAACACGGCAAACGCATTTTCCTCGATATGAAGCTGTTCGACATTGGCGCCACCGTTGAATCCGCCGTGCGCGGTCTGGCCCAGTTTGATCTCGATTTCCTCACGGTTCACGGCGATCCCCATGTGGTCCGCGCTGCGAAAGAAGGGGCCGCAGGCACCGATCTCAAGATTCTCGGCGTGACCATCCTCACCTCGCTGGACCGTGCAGATCTGGATGCAAGCCTGATCCGCGCCGGTGATTTGCCCGAGCTGGTGGTCGCCCGCGCCTTACATGCCTTCGAGGCTGGAGCCGATGGCATCATCGCGTCTCCGCAAGAGGCCGCACTCATCCGTGCGCTGCCAGAAGCCGCAGGCCGCCTGATCGTCACCCCTGGTGTGCGCCCCGCAGGCGCTGCCTTGGGCGATCAAAAGCGCGTAGCGACACCCGCCCAAGCCATTGAAAACGGTTCAGATCACATCGTTGTTGGGCGCCCCATCTACCGCGCAGACGATCCAGCACAGGCGGCCCGTGACGTGCTCGCAGAGATCGCAAATGCAATCTAATCAACCTAACCGTGTGCTTTTTTGATCACATGGAAAAGTTTTGATCCCCCTACACGGGCCGCCGCGCTAGGTCAGAATCCGCAGCCGTGCTACGTTATATGTGGTGATACTCCCCGACGGGCTGGTTCTTCCTAATGTCCGTCACCTCCCCTCGCTGATCACAGCGGGGGGCTTTTCGTATAAGCTCCAACGCTTTTGCGCTCCGCATCCCGCTCTGACATCCAAAGCGCCAGTCGATCCTGAAACGCAGGAACCGCCCTTGGGTGACGCAAAAACACATCTTCCCCCATCATGCGCCACTCTTGCCCCTCATCGCCGAACGACACATCGGCGATAGTGGCCTTTGGCATCTGCGCCACGAAAAACCATTTCACCTGCTCGCCCTCCAGAAAGGAACGCCCCCAGACAATCGCAGCAGCAGGCACCGATAGCCCCAACTCCTCCTGACACTCACGCAGCGCGCAGTCTTGGGGTGTTTCACCGTTCTCACGACCACCACCCGGAAAATCCCAGTGATCCGCAAAGATCAGACCCGGTGTCGCGTCCCGCAGGATCACCGCCAACAGGTCCCCCAGATAGAGCGCCAGCTTGGCCCCCCCAAACGGAGCACCATCATAGGGCTCAATGTCGATTGTCATGGCTCTCTCCTGCTCTGGCGTTTATGATCGGGTATCCAACAATAGATCACAATCCCCGCCATGCCCGCACTCTGCCGCGATTGCCTGACCCAATTCGACGATGCACGTCGCTGTCCCGCTTGCGCCAGTCCGCGTGTGACGCGGCACCCCGAGCTGTGGGACCTGAGCATCGCCCATATGGATTGCGATGCCTTCTATGCCTCGGTGGAAAAGCGTGATGATCCGTCATTGGAAGGAAAACCTGTCATTATCGGCGGCGGCCACCGCGGTGTTGTGTCCACCGCCTGCTATGTGGCGCGCATTCGGGGCGTGCGCTCCGCCATGCCGATGTTTCAGGCGCTCAAACTTTGCCCCGATGCGGTCGTGATCCGTCCCCGCATGGAGGAGTACGTCAAAGCCTCTCGCGCAATCCGTGAAATGATGGAGGAGCTTACACCCGCCATTGAGCCCCTCTCGCTGGATGAAGCTTTCCTCGACATGACCGGCACCACCCGTCTGCACGGCGCCCCGCCCGCCGTTATGCTCGCCCGCCTTGTCCGCCGCATGAAGACCGAGCTGGGTCTGACCGGCTCCATCGGCCTGAGCCACAATAAATTCCTCGCAAAGGTCGCCTCTGACTTGGACAAACCTCACGGGTTTTCCGTCATTGGTCAGGCCGAAACTATGGAGTTCCTGCACGACAAACCCGTGCGCATGATCTGGGGTGTGGGCGCCGCGGCCCAAGCATCGCTCGACAAAGCAGGGATTCGCACATTCTCCGACCTGCTGCGCTGGGAGCAGACCGATCTGGTCGCACGCTTTGGCGGCATGGGCGAACGTCTGTATCACCTCGCACGCGGGCAGGACCGCCGCCGCGTCTCTGCCCACACGCCCATGAAGTCGATCACCAACGAGACGACGTTTCACGATGATACCTCTGACCCCGATCTGCTCGACGGTCACATCTGGCGTATGGCCGAAAAGGTTTCAGACCGCGCAAAAGCCAAAAACCTCGCGGGCCGTGTCGTTACCCTCAAACTCAAACGCGCCGATCATACCTTGCTTTCGCGGCGTGTGGCGCTCACCGACCCGACGCAACTGGCCGATCGCATCTACCGCACCGCCCGCAGCCTGTTTGATCAGGTTGGCGAGAAAGGTCCTTACCGGCTGCTGGGCTGTGGGATAGCGGACCTAAGCGATGCATCTGGTGCCGATAAGCTGGGCGATCTTCTTGACCCCAACGCCGCGCGCCGCTCGGAAGCCGAGCGCGCAACCGATGCGATTCGTGATCGTTTCGGGGGAAAAGCCATTGTGAAGGGGCGCACATTGAGGTGAGCGTTTGGGGGCCAGCCCCTGTCTTCACGGTGCGAAGCCTCCCCCGGAAGATTTATGGCCAAGTGAGACCTTTACGTCGCGCTATTCAGCAGCGAGCGGGATGCGGCCTTGGCCGATCAGGGCCACTTCCTTTACCACGTCGCGCAGGGCTGCTTGAACAGTCTCGAAATCACCGTTGGGGCGGATGAGCTTTTCATTCATGTAGAGCGAGCGATCAATTTCGACTTGAACCGCGTGTTGGCCCTTGGCAGGTTTCCCATAAGCTTGTGTAATATAGGCCCCTGCAAATGGCGCGTTACGGGTTACAACGAATCCCGCGCTCACAAACGCAGCCTCGATCCGGTCCACAACATCCCCGCTCGCCGCTGCGCCAAACCGGTCCCCCAGCACCACGTCCGGTCGCCGCATACCTGACCGCAGTACCCCATCCATCGCTTCATGGGGCATGGAGTGGCAATCAATCAACACCGTTTGGCCATGGCGATCATGGGCAACATCCAGCAATGCCTGTAACTTTTCGTGGTAAGGTTCCCAATAATCAGCGATCCGTTCGTGGGCCTCGTGCAAACTCATCTTACCACGGTAGATCGCGCGTCCGTTCGCCACCACACGGGGAATCACTCCAAGGCCGGAAGCCACCCTTGGATTATGTCTGATCCGGCGCACCCCTTCGATCAGCGCGGGGTCAAGCTCATCGCGCGCACGGTTCAGGTCCACAAAAGCACGCGGTGCCCCCGCTTTTAAGAAAGTCGCGCCGAACTGCGGCGCGCATTCAAACAGCTGATCGACAAAGGCATCCTCGGAAGAGCGGATCGCATGTTCGTTCAAAACCGTCTTACGCATAAACGACCACGTATAGTCCCGGCCCGAGTGGGGCGAGGCAAATACAACGCAAGAAGTTTGCGCAGCGGGCAGTAATACGTCAAAGGCGGCAACGGGCATATTTGTATCCTAACTGATAAAAGACATAGCGCAGAATATAACAAAGCCAAAACCCCTTGATCACTGTGGCGACTCCTTTTATAGCAGCCGGACGGCGCGTGGCTTGTCCGCCCCTTTTTCGTTTGGGGTATGGTCAGCGCGCTCATATAGTGGATGATTAGCTCAGCGGTAGAGCACTTCGTTGACATCGAAGGGGTCACTGGTTCGATCCCAGTATCGTCCACCATGTATTCTCTGGTGTGTTCACCTCTTGAACGCACTGCCCGTAACCCGGCGCTGGCCCGCGCCACAACTTGGAAGGATTGGACTTATGAAGGTTCGCAATTCACTCCGCTCGCTCAAGAACCGGCACCGTGACTGCCGTGTTGTGCGTCGCAAAGGCCGCGTTTACGTGATCAACAAAACCCAGCGGCGTTTCAAAGCCCGCCAGGGTTAAGCCTTACTCAGGCTGTTAGAACAAAGGCTGTTCCCTCGCGGGGACGGCCTTTTTTCATTCTGCGATTCGCACGGCGGGTTAACAATACCGCGCATGAACCTCGAAATAGCGCCCGCGTTGCCCCAAAAAAGTAGTGGCAAAGCCAATCTCATCGAGACTGAACGCCAACCATTCATACGGCAGCAACGCGGTTCGCTGACAGATCCAAACAGGTTCGTGTCCCAGCTGCGCCGCCTCCCCGGGGGCCGCTTGCCTCAAATCAATCAAATGGCCCGCCTTTACCCGTAGTCCTACAACTTCGAACGTGAGCGGGTCTGGCATTTCAATCACTTGCGTCTCGCCGTGACGACCAAACATCGATTCCTCACCCTGCCATGTCACGCCAGAGGCAAACCGCACCGTAAACGTCCCCGGCGGAACCAACACTCTGAAAAACCGCCCCCCTACAATATACGCCGCCAAAACGTCGGCACCCGTCTGCGCATCCGACAGCAGCAGCACATAATCCTGACCAACGCGCGTCTTGACCTGAAGCGGGAACACCGCAGGCAAGCCCGTTCTGTTCCACATCAATCCCTGCCGCGGATGATCGGCCTTCGCCCACCCCCCTTGCGCGGCCAGAACCAATATCACCGCAATACATAACCAAACACGTCTGATTAGCATCCTGCACCTCTTGAACACTTGCGATACCACTCCACCAACCTACGCCGTATCGGCCGCCCCGCCAAACATAACCTCCCAGTACACGCCCTCTTGAACATGCTGGTACTTGCGCACCAATGCCCACACTATATCTGATCAAGTCAGGACACATGCAAAGGATTCCACCATGACCGATTACACTCCCCCCAAAGTCTGGACATGGGAGGCCGAGAGCGGCGGCAAATTTGCCTCGATCAACCGCCCCATCGCAGGCCCAACCCACGACAAAGAGCTGGAAGTCGGCAAACACCCAATCCAACTTCACTCCCTTGCGACCCCAAACGGCGTGAAGGTTACGATCCTACTCGAAGAGTTGTTGGCCGCGGGCCACAAAGGCGCCGAATATGACGCGTGGCTGATCAATATCGGTGAGGGTGATCAGTTCGGCTCTGGCTTCGTTGACGTAAACCCAAACTCAAAGATCCCCGCGCTCATGGATCATTCCGGCGACACACCACAGCGTGTCTTTGAGAGCGGTGCAATCATGCTCTACCTTGCCGAAAAGTTCGGAGATTTCATCCCCACCGATCCCGCACAAAAGGCAGAGATGATGAGCTGGCTTTTTTGGCAAATGGGCTCGGCCCCGTATCTTGGCGGCGGCTTTGGCCATTTCTACGCCTATGCGCCCGAGAAATTCCAATACCCCATCGACCGTTTTTCAATGGAGGCAAAACGCCAGCTTGATGTGATGGACCGCCACTTGGCCGACAACGAATGGTTCGCGGGCGAATACTCTATTGCCGACATCGCGATCTGGTCATGGTATGGCCAGCTTGTACTCGGGCGCCTCTATGATGCGGCAGAATTCCTTGACGTTGCCAGCTACGAAAACGTCATGCGCTGGGCCAAGGCAATCGATGCACGCCCTGCGGTCACCCGAGGCCGCATGGTCAACCGCGCCTTTGGCGATGACCTCTCAATGCAACTGCATGAGCGTCACGACGCCAGCGATTTCGAGACAAAAACTCAAGATAAAGTCGCGAAAGACTAATCTATTCGCGCACGCTTCTTCAAAACGGCGTGCGCCCTCACCTTCACTTGGCCAACAAACTCAAATTCCGAACGGCAATACAGGCACAACTCTACCTGTTCCGTCCCACCTGCCGACAAATCAAGATAACCGGCAGCAGCCCCATCGCCACAATCACAAGGCTTGGCACCGCCGCGCCCTCCAATCGCTCGTCACTGGCCAGGCGGTAAGCCTGGACCGCAAGTGTATCAAAGTTGAACGGCCGCATGATCAGCGTCGCTGGCAACTCCTTCATCACATCCACAAACACAATCAGCAGCGCCGTCAGCAAACTGGGTGCCAAAATTGGCAAGTGTACGCGGCGCAACGTGCCAATCGGCCCCTGCCCCAGCGAGCGTGACGCCGAATCCATGTTCACATGCACCATGGCCTGTCCGCCTTCATAGGCGCCCAATGCCGCCGCCAAAAACCGCACCATATAGGCGATCACCAGCAACCAGATCGACCCCGTGATAAGCAGTCCCGTCGAGATATCGAACGTGGCCCGCATCCACGCATCCAGCGCGTTGTCGAACGCCGCAAAAGGCACCAACAAACCCACTGCGATCACGCCACCCGGTACAGCATAGCCCAAGCGCGCAACATAGGCCGCACTTTGGGCAACGCGGTCCCCGCGCAGCCGTTGGAAATACCCGATACTGATCGCTGCGAGCACCGTTACAACCGCCGCAATCGACGCAAGCGTCGCAGAGTTCTTGATAAACCCGAGATAGCGCGCACTCAACAGGTCCTGCTCCGAGCCGAGCCCCATCCAGAACAACACCACAATCGGCAACGCCGCTCCGAAAACCACCGGAACCGTACACAGCATCATGGCCGCAATCGCAGGCGGCCCCTGCAACTTGATCGCTGGCGCCGCCTGCGCACGTCGCGCCGGATCGTGGTATTTCGCATCGCCGCGCTGAATCCGCTCCAGCATCGCCAGCAGCAGCGCGAAACTCAGCAAACACAGCGCAAGCTGTGCCGCCCCAACGCGGTCAAAAAGGGAGAACCAGCTTGTGTAAATTCCCGTAGCGAACGTTTGCACCCCGAAGTAGGCCACCGTGCCGAAATCCGCGATGGTTTCCATCACAGCAAGCAATACCCCCCCCGCAATCGCAGGGCGCGCAAGAGGCAGGCTCACTTTGAAGAACGCCGCCCAAGGAGAAGACCCAAGCGCGCGCGCCGCCAGAAACGTGGTCCCGCTCTGCTGCAGGAACGCCGCGCGGGACAGCAAATAAACATAAGGATACAGCACGAGAATGAGCATCGCTGCGGCCCCGCCAAGGGATCGTATCTCGGGGAACCAATAGTCACGCGGCCCCCATCCCGTTAGATCGCGCAGCGCCGTCTGAACAATGCCCGGATGATCTAAAACATGGGTATAGGCATAGGCCAGCACATAGGCCGGAAAGGCCAACGGCAGCACCAGTGCAATCTCGAAAAACCGCACCCCAGGAAAGCGGGTCATGGTTACCAGCCACGCGGCACCCACTCCCAACGAGAACGTCCCCGCCGCCACTAAAAGCACCAGCGCCAGCGTGGTCCGAGCATAGCCTCCCAGCACCGTATCTGCCAGATGCTGCACCGTCTCCGTCCCACCGGACAGCGCCGCCAACAGAACTGCCAGCATGGGTAGCGCGCAAAGGGCGGCCACGACCACAGCAACGCCGGATAGCGCCCGTGCGCCATCACGTTTTGTCTTGGAAGAAGGAGCCATCATATCACTCATAGCTCTATGTCGACTATTTTTGTCGGAAAGAAAAGTACTGCGAAGCCGCAGTTTTAGTCGTAGGTCCGTTGGTCTTCGATGACTAGTCCATCCTTGGGTAGGCTATCAGGGGCAACCACTTCGATCCGCCCCTTGAGTTTGAGCAATGCGGCAACGGACGCGGCATACGCCTCTGCATCAGGGGCCACACTCTCGATGCGCACGGTCATCACATCCTGCTCCGCCTCACGGGTTGCAACCACACGCGCACGGGTGATCTCAGCGTGATGTGCAACCAGTTGCGCCACCTGCTCGGGGCGCACAAACATACCCTTAATCTTGGTCGTTTGATCCGCACGGCCCATCCAGCCTTTGATGCGCATATTTGTCCGACCACAGGGCGATTCGCCTGCCATAACCGCGCTCAGATCGCCCGTTGCAAAACGGATCAGCGGGTAGTCAGGGTTGAGCGTAGTCACAACAACTTCGCCAACTTCACCTTCTGGCACAGGATCACCCGTGCCCGGCGTCACAATCTCGACAATCACGCCCTCATCCACAATCAGCCCTTCGGCAGCGGGGGATTCGTAGGCAATATTGCCCAGATCGGCCGTAGCGTAGCTCTGCAAACATGTAATGCCGCGCGCAGTGTACCAGTCACGCAAGCTCGGGAACAATGCGCCACCGCCCACCGCAGCACGCGTAATCCCGAGCGTCACACCCATCTCGTCAGCTTTTTCCAGAATGATTTTGAGGTAGTCTGGTGTGCCCGCATATGCCGTCGTGCCGATGTCGCGCGCGGCAATCACCTGAAGCTCGGTCTGACCCGTTCCCGCTGGCAATACTGCAGCACCAACAGCACGTGCACCACTCTCGAATATCATCCCCGCCGGCGTGAGGTGGTAGCCAAAACAGTTGTGCACGATATCGCCTTCGCCGATGCCAATTGCATGCAAGAATCGCCCCATGCGCCACCAGTCGGGGTCGGTGGAAGAAGGCTCATATATCGGGCCGGGAGACTGAAACACATGGCTAAAGCCGCTCGCAGGTTTGGTGGTGAATCCGCCAAAGGGCGCATTGGCCGCCTGTGCCTTACCCAACTCTGATTTACGCAAAATCGGCAGATCAGCCAATGCGGCAACGGTGGTTATGGCCGACGCATCAACGCTGTCCAATGATCCGCCATAGCCCGCCAGCCCTTTGGCGCGGGCGATTTGCGCGGGCAGTGCAGCGGCCAGGTCAACGGCACGCGCCTCGGCACTGCGGGTCTCCAGATCATCAAAATTGCTCATATCATCCACTCATCTTTTTCAATGCACCGCCCTCAGACGGCAACGCCAAACATTCGGCCCACAGCGGCAGTCACCGCCATGGCTAGACTGCCCCAAACAACCACGCGCAGGGCCGCTGGCCCCAAGGAAGCACCCCCCGCAATCGCACCCATCGCACCCAGAAGGGTCAATGCGACCAGCGTCACCACCACCACCACAGGGATTAACAGCGCGGCAGGGGCCAAGATCGCCGCAATCAAAGGGATCGCCGCAAACACACTAAACGTAATCGCAGAAGTCACCGCTGCGAGCATCGGTCGCGCCGCCTGCGCATCGCCAAGGCCCAATTCTTCACGCACATGCGCACCCAGCGCATCCTTCTCCGTCAATTCCCGCGCAACCAACGCCGCAGTCTGCACCGACAATCCACGTTCTTCGAATATCGCAGCAAGCTCGGCTTCCTCGCCGACCGGATCATCAATCAGCGCCTGACGCTCTCGCGCAATATCCGCTGCTTCAAGGTCTGCTTGTGAATACACGCTCACATATTCCCCAGCGGCCATCGACATTGCACCAGCTGCCAGAGCCGCTGCACCTGCGATCAGCACTGCGCGTGGATCAGGGTCCGCCGCCGCAACACCCACAATAACCGATGCAACAGATACGATCCCGTCATTGGCCCCCATCACAGCCGCACGCAACCATGAGACGCGATCCACCAGATGCGGATCGTCGCTGTGGGCCGAAGCGGTCATCTTAGGAGAGCCAGCGCTTACGCCGACGGTAGCTGCGCACTTCGCGGAAGGATTTACGCCCCTCGTCCGACATACCCAGATAGAATTCTTTAACGTCCTGATTTTCGCGCAGGTCTTTAGCAGGCCCGTCCATCACCACACGCCCGCTCTCAAGGATGTATCCGTAATGCGCAAATCTCAGCGCTACGTTTGTGTTCTGCTCAGCCAGCAGGAAGGTCACGCCTTCCTTCTCGTTGATCTCTTTCACGATGTTGAAAATTTGCTCCACCAGTTGCGGTGCCAGACCCATTGACGGCTCATCAAGTAGGATCGTCTCCGGACGGCTCATCAACGCGCGGCCAACAGCACACATTTGCTGCTCTCCACCGGAGGTATAGCCCGCCTGTGATTTCTTGCGTTCGCGCAACCGCGGGAAATAGTTGTACACCATCTCCAAATCCGCCGCGATCGCACCCTTGCCATCGGTGCGCGTGTAGGCGCCGGTCAGCAGGTTTTCCTCGATCGTCAGGTGCTCGAAACAGTGACGGCCTTCCATCACCTGCACGACACCCTTTTTCACCGTTTCGGCGGGGTCCTGGGCTGCAATCGACTCACCGCGATATTTGATCGAACCTTTGGTTACTTCGCCCCGCTCGGAGGCCAGCAAACCGGAAATTGCTTTAAGCGTTGTCGTCTTGCCCGCCCCGTTACCACCCAGCAATGCGGTGATACCGCCCTTGGGCACGTTCAGGCTCACGCCCTTGAGGACAAGGATAACGTGATTATAGATCACTTCGATGTTGTTCACTTCGAGCAGGTTATCGACCTGCACCTCGGCGGGTTTTGCGTCCAACATTGTCCTTGGTCCCTTCTTGAATTCTTTAAAATTCTCTGGCCGCTGCGTCTGCGGCGGCCAGAGGATCACACCTTAGTTACAACGTGGTTCGATTTTGTTTTCAGCTGCATATGCCATGCTGTCTTCCTCGACCAAGGCATCAATGACTTCCTTGTCCGACACTTTGAACTCGGAGATCTGGTTCCAGACGCCAGCGGCTGCATCCCACTGCGTTACAGCACCCAGACCGGGGCCACCGTGGTTCTCACAGCTGACAGCAAACTCTGGGCCCATACCGGCAACACCATATTCTTCCATCATTTCATTTGTGATCACCAGGTTCTCCATCCCGTCAACCATCATGGCTTGCGTGATGTCGGCAACATCGTGGATTTCCTGTGCCTTCAGGATCGCCATATGCGCGAGGAAACCTGCATAGATTGTACGGCTATACAAAACAGTACCGCTTTGATCACCCGCACCGGCAGATTTGCCCGCATCATAGACATACTTCTGCAGATCATCGTAGATTGAGAAGTTTTTGCCCACGCCGTTCATGGTCAATGCCTTATAGCCATTTGCCGCTTCACCGATTGGAAGCACATCCGCTTCCGCACCAGACCACCATGCACCGATGAAATTCTCCATCGGATAGCGAATGTTAGCAGCTTCCTGAATGGCCACCTGGTTCATCACGCCCCAACCCCACATCAAGACATTGTCAGGCTTTTCGCGGCGAATCTGCAACCACTGTGATTTCTGCTCCTGGCCGGGATGATCAACCGCAAGCAGGCTAAGTTCGAACCCGTGCTTTTCAGCCAGTTGTTCCAGTGTGCGGATCGGCTCTTTGCCATAAGCAGAGTTGTGATAGATCAGCGCGATTTTGCGCCCTGCGATATCGCCATTGTTCTGATCAAGCAGATAGTTGATCGCAACCGATGCCGCATCCCAGTAGTTGGCAGGGAAGTTGAACACATTCGAGAACACTTTGCCGTTGGCCGCAGATGTCCTACCGTAACCCATCGTGTGCAGCGCGATACCGTCTGCGGTCACTTTGGGAATAAGCTGGTAGGTGATGCCAGTCGAGAAGGGTTGATAAAGCAAGGAACCTTCGCCCTTGGTGCTCTCATAACATTCAACGCCTTTTTCCGTGTTATATGCTGTCTCGCATTCCAGAACGCGAACAGGCACGCCACCAATGCCGCCATCACGCTCGTTCACGAGGGTGAAATAGTCGGCATAGCCGTCTGCCAGTGGAATGCCGCCGACCGCATAAGGTCCGGTGCGAAAGCTGAGTGATGGCATCACCAGATCAGCCATGACTGGGCTCGCCGCCATGATGGCCGCAGTGGCCCAACTTGCTAGTTTGTATTTCATCGGTTGTTTCCTCCCTTGGGTTTTATCCGATTGGTCTTGATGGACGGGTACTCCCGCCTCATTTTCTCATAGCCTGCCCGCTAGTGCGGGAAGGGCCACAATCTCAGTTTTTCCTTTGCCACGCGCCACAGCTGGTTGATACCGTGCGGCTCCGCAATCAGGAATACGATAATCAACAGGCCCACAATCACCAGCTGCAAATGCGCCACGATGTCAGTGGGCCAGCCCAGCCAATTCACACCCACCACCTTGAGCGCGACAGGAAGTAGCACAAGAAACGCCGCCCCCGCGAAAGAGCCAAAGATGCTGCCCAAACCGCCGATGATGATCATGAATAGAACAAGGAATGATTTCTGGATGCCGAACGCCTCGCCCACTTCGACGGCGCCGAGATAGACGGAAAAGAACAGCGCACCAGAGATGCCGATAAAGAACGATGAGACTGCAAAGGCCGTCAGCTTAGCACGCAGTGGGTTCACTCCGATGATCTCGGCCGCGATATCCATGTCACGAATCGCCATCCATCTGCGCCCCGCCGATCCCCGCGTCAGGTTGCGCGCAATATAAGCGCTGACGATGGTGAAAAACAGACAAAACAGATAGGCTGCCCAAGGCGTTGTCGAAGGGCCAGTGATCAATATTCCAAACAGATCCCGTTCGGGGGCGCTAATTTGACCAGAGGCAGAGTAGTTATAAAACCACGATACACGGTTAAACAGCCACACCAGGAAGAACTGCGCGGCGAGCGTTGCCACAGCAAGGTAGAATCCTTTGATCCGCAAGCTTGGCAAACCGAACAGCACACCGACCATCGCGGTCATCACACCGCCCATGATGACGCTGAAAAAGATGTTGAACTCGGGCAGACGGAACAGCAACTCGCCACCCCACCAGATATCGACACCCGTCATAAACTTGTAACAGCTATACGCCCCCACAGCCATGAAACCGCCCGTGCCCAAGGACACCTGTCCGCAATACCCAACCAAAATGTTCAATCCCAGCGCCGCAATCGCATAGATTAAGAACGGGAGCAGCAGCGAGTTCACCCAGTAATCGTTGAGCATAAACGGCACTACGAAGATGGCCACAAACAGCACCAGATAATAACGATAGCGATCAAACTTGATCGGAAACGTTTGCTGGTCTTCAGCGTAAGTCGTACTAAAATCGCCTGCTTCACGATAGAACATGGACAAGGCTCCCTATTTCTTTTGGCCGAAAATACTCCGGGGTCCGGGGCTGGCCCCGGTCCGACACCACTGCGTTAAACCCGTTCAATGATCTTCTCCCCGAACAATCCCTGCGGACGAAATACCAAAAACACCAGCGCAAGCATGTAGGCAAACCAGTTCTCGGTCGCCCCCCCAAGAAACGGCGCACCGATCAAGAATTCAAACAACTTCTCGCCCACACCGATGATTAAGCCACCGACGATGGCCCCAGGAATTGACGTAAATCCACCCAGCATCAGCACTGGCAGTGCCTTGAGCGCGATTAGTGACAGCGAGAACTGAACCCCGGATTTCGCCCCCCACATGATCCCTGCGACGAGGGCCACAAACCCTGCCAGCGACCAGACTAATATCCAGATAAAGTTGAGCGAAACACCTACGGACAACGCCGCCTGATGGTCATCCGCCACGGCCCGCATCGCGCGGCCTTGCTTGGTATACTGCGCAAACATCACCAAGCCGACCACAAGGATCACGGCAACAATGGATGCTACAATATCGAGGTTATCGATGAAAAAGCCATAGCCCAGCGCTTCATAGGTTGTACTCTCAAGCCAGGCGTTCATCCCTTGTGGCAGGCAGGCACCCTCCGCCGCGCAAACGTTCAACGCCTTGAGCTCCGAGCCCCACATCAAATCCGCCACCCCTTCAAGGAAGTAGGCCAGACCGATGGTCGCCATAAACAAAATGATCGGCTCTTGACCCACCAAATGGCGGAACACAAACCGCTGCACAGCCCAGGCAAGCAGGATCATCACGCAGACAGTCAGCAAAATCGCTACGAACGAATGAACCGTCCATCCGAACTTGTGCACGTCCAACCCGAATATCGCATTGATCAAATGCGCAAACGGCACCTGCCCGTTCTGGATACCCACCAGCGTCATCGCCGCAAACAGCGCCATAACACCTTGGGCATAGTTAAAAATACCCGACGCCTTATAGATCAGCACGAATCCGAGCGCCACCAGCGCATAAAGCACCCCCGCCATCAGCCCGTTGGCAAAGACCTCGATTGTAAAAGCAAGTTGTTCGTTCATCACACAGCCCCCCCAAGATCAATCATGTGCCACACCCAGATACGCATCAATCACCGCTTGATTGTTGCGCACTTCATGCGGCGTGCCATCACCGATCTTTTTGCCGTAATCCATCACCACCACACGGTCGCTCAGGTCCATCACAACACCCATGTCATGCTCAATAAGCGCAATCGTGGTGCCAAATTCATCGTTCACATCAAGAATAAAGCGGCTCATGTCCTCTTTCTCCTCAACGTTCATCCCTGCCATCGGCTCATCGAGCAGCAAGATCGAAGGCTCAGCCGCCAAAGCCCGCGCAAGCTCTACCCGCTTTTTCAAGCCATAAGGTAGCCGCGCCACAGGCGTTTTGCGGATGGCCTGAATTTCCAAAAAGTCGATGATCTTCTCGGCGACTTCACGGTTTTCGACCTCTTCGCGCTCCGCCGCACCGCGCCATAGCATCTGGGAAAACATACCCGATTTCATATGGGTCAAGCGTCCGGTCATCACGTTGTCCAAAACACTCATCCCCTCGAACAAGGCGATGTTTTGAAACGTCCGCGCGATCCCCTGCTCGGCCACTTCAAACGGCTTCATGGAAGGACGGCGCGATCCTTTGTACCAGACCTCACCCTCTTGCGGGATGTAAAAGCCCGAAATCACGTTGAGCATCGACGACTTACCAGCACCGTTTGGCCCGATAATCGCGCGTATCTCTCCCTCACGAATATCAAAAGAGATATCCTTGATCGCTTCCACACCACCAAATCGCAGGGTGATGTTCTTCATCTCCATGACCACAGGGCCAATCGTGCGCCCGTCCTTGGTCACATAGCTCTCGGCGTTATCTTTCACGCGATGCCCCCCTGCGTCACTTTTTCAATTAAGCTCAATTTTTTGCAGGATGGCTGGCGGGGCGTCGCGGCACGCGCGCGTCGAACGACACCCATTATTCTGCCGCCATCTTGCGATTGTCCGCAAACACCTTAGCCGATCGCACTTCCAGCGTCGCTTTGATGCTGCCCTTACGCCCGTCTTCGTAGGTCACTTCGGTCTCGGTGCTCACCTGCTCCGATCCGTCATAAAGCGCCTCAATGATATCGGCATATTTCTCTTCGATGATCCGGCGGCGCACCTTGCGTGTCCGCGTCAACTCTCCGTCATCCGCGTCCAGCTCTTTATGCAGCACAACAAAACGATACACCTGACAGCCCGACAACATCTCGTCTTCGGCCACGCTCTCGTTCACCGCCTCAACATGTTCTTGGATTTGCTGCATCACCTGCGGGTGACGCGCCAACTCCTGATAGGAGGCATAACCAATGTTATTGCGTTCCGCCCAGTTGCCCACCGCCGTCAGGTCAATGTTGATAAACGCCGTACACTCTGCCTTGCCGTTGCCAAAAACCACAGCTTCCAGAATGTTCGGGAAAAACTTGAGCTTGTTCTCGACATATTTTGGCGCAAACAGCGATCCATTCGCCATTTTGCCTACGTCCTTGGCACGGTCAATAATCCGCAAATGCCCTGTGTCAGGCTCGATAAATCCAGCGTCACCTGTGGCGACCCAACCCTCGGCATCCTTTGTATCCGCCGTGCTTTCGGCGTTCTTATAATACTCCACAAACACACCAGGCGAGCGATAGAAGACCTCACCATTGTCGGCAATCTTCAACTCTACGCCGGGACAGGTCACGCCCACAGTATCGCTGCGCACCTGACCATCCGGCTGCGCCGTGATGAACACTGTAGCTTCGGTTTGACCATAGAGCTGCTTGAGGTTGATCCCCAATGAGCGGTAAAAATCGAAAATCTCCGGCCCGATTGCCTCACCGGCAGTATATCCAACCCGCACACGGCTAAAGCCAAGCGTGTTCTTGAGCGGACCGTAAATGAACATCTCACCCATACGGTACTTCAGACGATCGCCAAAACTCACATCCTCGCCGTCCAAAATCGCAGGCCCGACTTTACGCGCTACAGCCATATAATAGTCGAACAGCTTTTTCTTGAACTTGCTTGCGTCTTCCATGCGGATCATCACATTGGTCAACTGCGTCTCGAAAACACGCGGCGGTGCAAAATAATATGTCGGCCCGATTTCGCGCAGATCCACATGCATTGTGTCCGCACTCTCCGGGCAGTTGGTGCAGAATCCCGTCCAAAGCGCCTGACCCACGGAGAAGATAAAGTCCCCGACCCATGCCATCGGCAGGTAGGCCAAAATTTCATCCGTCTGGCGCAAGTTATCAAACTCCGACGACGATTTCGCCGTCTCGATGACATTGCGGTTGCTCAGCACAACACCCTTGGGCTTTCCCGTGGTGCCGGACGTATAAAGCATGACGCCTATGCTGTCGTAATTCAGCTTGGCCTGACGCGCTTCCAATTCTTTAATATGCTTGTCGCGGTTCTTGCGGCCCATTTCCTGCACGGCCTGATACTGGTTCAGGTGCTCGTGATCGTATTTCCGCAAACCGCGCGGATCGAGGTAAATCATCCGCTCAAATTCGGGCAGTTGGTCTTTTACATCTGTGATCTTGTCGACCTGCTCCTGATCCCCCACCACAGCAAACCGCGCGCCACAGTGGCTCATCACATAAGTCATCTCTTCGGAGTTGGCGTCCTGATAAAGCGGCACAGGTACAGCGCCACACATCTCGGCAGCCATCATCGCCCAATAAAGATAGGGACGGTTGCGCCCGATGATCGAGACAAAATCGCCCTCGTTCAGCCCCAACTCCATAAAGCCGAGCGCCAGCGCCTCAACCTCGTCACGTGTCTGGGACCAGGTCCAGCTTTGCCAGATGCCATATTCCTTCTCGCGGTACGCGGGTGCGTTAGCGAACTTCTTTGCGTTGCGATGCAAGAGCGCAGGTACGGACGCAGGTTGCCCTGCAGGGCATTCAATCAAAGCCAAAGTAGTATCCTCCCAGATCCCGTCATTTCCGACAGGCAGACCGCGTTTGCGCGATTCAGTATTCGCGTAGAATGGCAGCGTTAAATTCAGCGTCAACTTATTCGTGATGATTTCTCAATCCTTACGAATTGTTACTATTGCCGCTTGACCCTTTGACACGCCGCCAAGCGGGTGCAAACTACCTCATGCCTTTAAGCAACGATCAAACCAAATCCATGACAATGGCCGGCCTCAACCTCATTGCGCAGGCCCTGTCCATCTATGACCGCGACCTACGGTTGGTCGTGTGCAACGCGCCGTTCCAAACCATGTTCAATCTTCCTGATGCACTCGTCACACCCGGGGCCACCTTCCACGGCACCGTGACCCACCTCGCCCAAAGCGGCGAATACGGCGAGGTTACTGATGTCGCGACCTTTGTGACCGAACGCATCCAACAGGCAAAAGCATTCAAAGCCCACTATATGGAGCGCACCCGCGCCAATGGACGCACCATCAGCGTCGAAGGTTCGCCCCTGCCAGATGGAGGATGGGTCACTGTTTATACAGATATCTCAGCTACAAAAATACAAGAGACCCTTCTGCGCGCCCGCTCCGATGCGCTCAGCGATCAGGTCCTCGCTCATACGGAAGCGCTCAGCCAGACCAACCGCGAGCGCGCAGCGATGATCACCACCCTGGAGGAAACCAAACGCCAGCTTACCGCGTCAGAGGCCCGCGCCCGCCTGACAACCGAGATGATGCCCGCCCACATCGCCCACGTCGATGCGACAGGGCACTACACCTATTCCAATCAACGCCTCAGCGCGATCATCCCCGATCGACCCTCTGATATTCTGGGCCAGCCCATTCGTGAAGTGCTGGGTCATTTCAACTATGACAAACTTTCGGATGCCCTCACCACAGCCTACGACGGCAAGTCCGCAGTGCAGGAATTCACCGATCAGACGAACTCCCGCCGCATCCGCTCCGCCTTTACGCCGGACCGCGCGGGCGGCGTTTATATCCTGTCGATGGATGTCACCGAAGAAACCCAAACCCGTGCTGCGCTGCAACAGACCCGCCGCCGCACGCTAGCGGCACAGATAACCTCCGGCCTTGCCCATGATTTCTCAAACCTGCTGACCATCATCCTTGGCCTACAATCACGCCTTGGCCGCCTGCCCGCACTGCCTGCAGACGCCGCCCCTTTGATTGAGGGCACGCTGAACGCCGTCCGCCGTGGCGGCGCACTCCTCACCTCCATCGCACAAATTTCCGATCCACGCAGCCTGCGCCCCACTGCCACAGACGTGCAATCTCTGATGCAGGACCTTGTCATATTGGCGGAGCCGACCCTGCCCGACGGCATGTCTCTGACCCTGAATGTCCCCGACCTAGAGACTGTCTTATTGGACCGAGGCATGCTCCAGGACGGCCTGCTCAACCTCATCCTCAACGCCCGCGATGCCATGGGCACCAGCGGCGATATCACCCTCACCGTACGCAACGTTCATGAGACATGGATCGAATTTCAGGTCAGCGACACAGGCGCAGGCTTTTCGCCAAATGCACTTACCCACGCGCTGGATCCTTTCTTCACAACAAAAGGGGCGGAGGGGTCGGGTCTTGGCCTGCCAATGGTCTATGATATGACGAAACTCGCAGGAGGAGATCTGCGCCTGTCCAATACCGACACCGGCGCGCAGGTCACATTGCGCCTGCCCTACCGCGCCGCCGTTCCCGCCACCACAGGTCTTGCTCTACTGGTGGAGGACCGCGATGATTTGCGCGCACTGATGCGTGATATGTTAATGGAGCTCGGCCATTCTGTGATTGAGGCCGCAAGTGTGGACGAGGCAACCGCCCTACTCGCCGATCTGCCCGACATTGCCCTCATCCTCAGCGATATCCAGCTTGAGGGCGAGCCAACAGGCACCGACCTCGCCCGCCGCCTCGGCACAGGCAGCCCCCCCCTGATCCTGATGACATCCCTTCCGTCAGACGCGCCGCTTTTCCTGACAGCACAAAAACACGCGCCCGTGCTGCGAAAACCCTTCACCGCCGACGATCTCGCGGCCCTGATCACCCCCACAAAGGTCGCAAAAACATGAAAAAACCACTGGTCAGCATCCTCGACGACGAGCCTGAAATCCGCACCCTCCTATCAGACGTCCTCCAAGAGGCAGGGTTCGAGACAATGAGCTTTGGCCGCGCTTCTGCCTTCGAGGCAGCACTCGCCAAGCGGACACCCGACGTTTGCCTCGTGGACCTCTCGCTTCCCGACACTGACGGCCTTACGCTCGTCCACCGCCTTGCACTTGAGCAGGGCGCTATCGTCATCATCATCTCCGGCCGTGCCCAAGTGCAGGACCGCGTCACGGGTCTGGAGCTCGGCGCCGATGACTACATCAGCAAACCTTTTGATCCAGCAGAAGTCGTCGCCCGCATCCGCGCCCGTCTGCGCGGGGCAAAGGCAACCCCGCGCGCGTCAAACACCGCCCAATTCAAAAACTGGACCGCCCATTTCGACCGCTATATGCTTGAAGATGATACGGGCACAGAGACTCCGTTCAGTCATGCCGAAGGCGAAGTGCTGCGCCTGTTCCTAGACGCCCCGAAACGCCTCATCAGCCGTGCCCAGATGCAAGAACACTTGGGCGGTGCAGCTTCCGAAAGCTTCGATCGGGCCATGGATGTGCGTATCTCCCGCTTGCGCACAAAGCTGCGCGAAGACCCCAAGAACCCGCAACTAATCAAAACAATTTACGGCGCCGGCTATATCTTCCTTGGCGATGTCATATGGATTTAGCCGGCGCCACCCCGCTGCACAGGTGGCACCCTCAAATCTGGTTATCTTATTTGGTCAAATATCCTCTGGGGTGTCTGAGGGGCAAAGCCCCTCAGTCCCGCACTATCACTCCGCCGCAACAGCAGCTTTTACCGCTTCAACCTTCACAGCCGAGAACTTGAACTCTGGAATTTTACCATACGGATCAACCGCCGGATTGGTCAGGATATTCGCTGCCGCTTCCACATAGGCAAACGGCAAAAACACCATATCGGGCGAGACAGCACGGTCCATGCGCGCCATGATCTCGATGCTCCCGCGCTTGGTTGTCAGCCGCACCAGATCACCCGCCTCAACGCCTAGTTTACGCAATGTTGATGGGTGAAGCGAGCAATTCGCCTCCGGCTCCAATCCGTCCAACACACTCGAACGGCGCGTCATCGAGCCCGTATGCCAATGCTCCAACTGACGCCCTGTGGTGAGGATCATCGGATACTCCGCATCGGGCGTATCATCGGGCGCAATAATGCTGGCAGGGGTAAATCGGGCACGGCCGCCTGCACGCGGGAAACCATCCATAAACACAATCGCTTGTCCCGGATCTTCCGGGCTGAGCGAGGGATAAGTTACCGCATTCTGTTCTTCCAAACGATCCCAAGTGATGTTGTCGAGCGACTTCATATTCAGTTTCATCTCGGCAAAAATGTCCGCAGGCGAGGCGTAGTTCCAATCCAGCCCCAAACGCTTTGCCAACTCCACTTCGATCCACCAATCCTCACGCGCATCACCGGGCGGCGGCACCGCCACACGGCCCATCTGGACCTGACGGTTGGTGTTGGTCACCGTTCCGGACTTCTCTGCAAATGCTGATGCGGGCAGGATCACATCGGCAAAATTTGCCGTCTCGGTGATGAAAATATCCTGCACCACCAGATGCTCTAACTTCGCCAGCGCATCACGCGCATGCTCCACATCAGGGTCGGACATCGCTGGGTTTTCCCCAAGGATATACATCCCCTTAATGTCGCCATCATGCACCGCATCCAGAATCTCCGTAACGGTCAGGCCCTTCTCGGCGCTAAAATCACCACTTTCCCAAACATCCGTGAAGGCAGAGCGTACCCCATCATCCGTAACCGACTGATAATCAGGCAAGAACATCGGGATCATGCCTGCATCAGAGGCACCTTGCACGTTGTTCTGCCCGCGCAGCGGATGTAAACCTGCACCGGGCCGGCCCACTTGACCCGTCATCAACGCAAGGCTGATCAGACAGCGCGCATTGTCCGTACCGTGGATATGCTGGCTGACCCCCATACCCCAAAAGATCATCGCCGCATTTGCGCCTGCAAAGGTCCGCGCAACATCGCGCAGCATCTCCGCATCAATGCCACAGATCTCCGCCATCTTCTCCGGCGTAAAGTCCTTGAGATGCGCCTTTTCCGCTTCCCAATTCTCGGTATAGGCTTGGATATACTGCTTGTCGTAAAGTTCCTCCTCGACGATCACATGCATGATCGCATTGAGCATGGAGACGTCCGTACCGGGCCGAAATTGCAGCATATGCGAGGAATGACGCTTGAGCGCCTGACCGCGCGGGTCCATCACGATGAGCTTGCCACCGCGCTTGGTGAACTGCTTGAAATAGGTGGCCGCGACAGGATGGTTTTCCGTCGGGTTGGCACCGATCACGATGGCCACATCGGCATTTTCAATCTCGTTGAAGGTCGCAGAGACTGCACCTGATCCAACATTCTCCAGCAGTGCCGAAACCGAGGAGGCGTGGCACAGCCGCGTGCAGTGATCGACGTTGTTGTGGCCAAATCCTTGGCGGATGATCTTCTGGAACAGATACGCCTCTTCGTTGGTGCATTTTGCGGAGCCAAAACCTGCCACACCCGTTCCGTCAATCTTGCGTAGCCCATTGGCAGCAACATCCAGGGCCTCGTCCCATGTCGCCTCGCGAAAGAATTCGAGGTAGTTGCCCGGGTCAACGTTCAGCCCCTTGGCGGGTGCATCATCACGGCGGATGAGCGGCTTTGTCAGGCGGTGATCGTGGTGGATATAGTCAAAGCCAAACCGCCCTTTGACACACAACCGCCCCTCGTTCGCAGGGCCGTTGATGCCGTCGACATATTTGACCTTATCATCCTTGATCTTAAGCGAAATTTGACAGCCCACACCGCAGAACGGACAGATGCTCTCGACCTCGCGGTCAAAGTCGGCGCTATCGCCTACTTGGTTATCATCAACCACCGTGGAGGGCATCAGGGCACCCGTCGGACAGGCCTGCACGCATTCACCGCAGGCCACGCAGGAGGATTCTCCCATCGGATCAGCCATATCAAATGTCGGATAGCTGGCCATGCCCCGACCGGACATGCCGATCACATCATTCACCTGCACTTCGCGACAGGCCCGCACGCAGAGGCCACACGAAATACAGGCATCAAGGTTCACACTCATCGCGACGTGGCTGTCATCAAGCAGAGGAATATTCCCTTCTGCCAGCTTTGGAAAACGGCTTTCATCGCTTCCGTTCAACTCGACCATATCCCACATATGGCTAGATTTATCATGGGCCACATCACGCTCGGGCTGGTCCGCCATAAGCAACTCTACCACCATCTTGCGCGCACTCGTCGCACGCGCATTGTTGGTCACAACCACCATGCCCTCGGCAGGTTCGCGGATGCACGACGCAGCAAGTGTCCGCTCGCCCTCGATCTCGACCATGCAGGCGCGACAGTTGCCATCCGGGCGATATCCGGGTGCCGGTTTATGACACAGGTGCGGGATTTTCAGCCCGCGGCCATTGGCCACTTCCCAGATCGTCAGACCTGCGTCCGCCTCAACCGTTTCCCCGTCGAGCGTGAATGTGACCTTATCCGTCATGCCGAAATCCTCCAAAGCGCTTGGACAGCTTGTACCCATAAGGGGCGTTTACGGGAAGGCCGTTCCCGACACCGCGCCACGCTTTTCCGCCATGACACGGCACACATGTTTCCGATAGGCCCCTTTCGCTGCCTTGCCGCCTCGCCTATCAAGAGCTCAGCCAGCAGGAGCATCCATGTCCACCATCACTCTCATCCGCCACGGTCAGGCCAATTCAACGGCAACAGACGAGGCGAGCTATGACCGTCTCAGCGATCTGGGCCACCAACAAGCGCGTTGGTTGGGCGATCATTTACGCGCCACAGAGGCTCATAACACGCGGCTTTTTACGGGCACTTTGCGGCGGCACATTGAAACCGCTGACGGCATGGCGACCGACCTTACCCCCACCCGTGATGCGCGGCTGAACGAGTTGGAGTACTTCACCCTCGGTGGCCTGCTTGCCGAACAGCACGGGATTCCCTTCCCCACCGAACAGGCGGGGTTTATCGCGCATCTCCCCACTGTGTTTCAGCATTGGAAAGACGAAAAACTGGAAGGAGCGCCAGAAACCTACGCTCATTTTCAAAGCCGGATCAACGATGCCCTGACCGAGATTGCCGCAGGCGAAGGTCCGGCATTGGTGGTAACCTCCGGCGGCCTGATCGCCAATGTGATCGGCCAGCAGATGGACCTGAGCGTGGAGGCCACCGCGCGCACCGCGATCGCGATCTTTCACACCTCCCTGCATCAACTGCACCCGATCGGCGGCTACCTCTCGCCGGTATTATTCAACGCAACGCCCCATCTGGACACAGCCACCCGCCGCTTGTCCAAAACCAACATCTGAAAGGGCCTCTCATGAAATTGTTTTACGCCAACGGTACGATCTCCATAGCTCCCGCCATCGCACTCATTGAGGCAGGGCTTGACCACGATCTCGCACGCATAGACTTCGCGCAGGCGGCACAAACAAAGCCTGAATTCCTCGCCATCAATCCAAAAGGTCGCGTGCCTGCACTGGTGCTACAAAACGGAAATGTGCTGACAGAGACCGGCGCATTGCTAGACTACATTGCTGCTCTGTCACCGGACAAGAACCTCACACCTGACGCCCCCGAAGACGCCGCCCATATGCGCAGCGTAATGTACTATCTCGCCTCAACCATGCATGTGGCCCACGCCCATAAAATGCGCGGCAGCAGATGGGCGGATAAGCCAGAGAGCCAAGCAGACATGGCCGCCAAAGCACCCGAAACGATGACCGCTTGTGCAGCATTTGTTGAATCTGAATGTTTGCGGGGGGACTATATCTGCGGCACACAGTTCACCATCGCCGACGCCTATCTCTTTATCGTCTGCAACTGGCTGGCAGGTGACGGGGTCAACGTGGCGAACTTCCCGAAGATCACAGAATTCATGGCCCGTATGGAAAACCGCGAGAGTGTTCAGGCGGTTCGCGCAAAAGGCATGCTCTAAGGATGATTGCGGCCTCCCAAACCCAACAACGGGTAAGTGCTAAAACATAAAATGCCGCCCCGAGGGGCGGCACGTTGCTGTCAAATATAGCGCGGCTTTATGCGCCAAAAATGCGGAAATACAGCCAATCGGGCAAAAACTGACTGCCCCGAAATACCAAAGAGAAAGCAAACGGAAAGCTCTTCTTAAATTTGTCGGTGTTCATATGCTCAAACACTTCTTGAGACGCCTTCTCTGGCGTCATCAGGAACGGCATTTTGAAATCATTCTTTTCGGTCAGCTGCGTCTTGATAAAACCAGGGTTAACGACCTGCACATCCACTCCGGTTTTGCGTAGATCGGCATACATACATTCGGCAAGCGACATCGTCGCAGCCTTTGATGCAGTGTAGCCGATGGAGCCGGGAAGTCCGCGAAAACCTGTCAGGCTCGATGTAATAACGATGTGGCCCGAATCGCGCGCCACCATATCTGGCACAACCTGCCCCATGACCCGCATCAGACCCGTAAAGTTGATGTCGGCCATCGCGTTCGCTTGCTCGGCATCCCATTCTTTTGCACCAAACGGCCAATAAACACCGGCAAGATAGACGACACCGTCCACCGCGCCCACCGCTTTAGCCGCCTCAACAACACTATCGTTGTCCGATACGTCCATTGTAACAACTTGTGCCTTGCCGGGCAGGCTGTCGGCCAGTTCGTCGAGCTTGTCCTCGGAGCGCGCGGACAGAATAACTTCGGCACCTGCACGGCTCAGGCGCAGCGCCAAGGCGGCGCCCAAACCATCGCTTGCGCCTACTAACCAATACCGTTTTCCCTGCCACTGCGTCATGCTGTTTCCTTTTT